>Ga0208454_1000061_pt1 | contig 79371 bp, 75 predicted proteins | sample EasRivMeERMZT100_FD_187530 | JGI IMG/M metagenome (GOLD analysis project Ga0208454, IMG submission 187530) | Soil microbial communities from meander-bound floodplain in the East River, Colorado, USA - East River MetaG ERMZT100 (SPAdes) (version 2) | ecosystem: Environmental > Terrestrial > Soil...
CCTAACTCTGTTCGCAAATCTCACTGCTCTGACCTTGCGGCCACCACAATTGCCAGGTCGTGAGAAATGCGGGCTAGCGCGACGGATTGGCTGAGTAAACCCAGGGCGACGGCCAGGATCGAGAAATTAAACTTCATTGCATGACTTCCTTTTCGGTGATGATCTTATTGAAACGGAAAAACGTTGAGCAGACAACGCAATCCGTCTTCATGTGGCGCCGGAGGACACTGCGTTGCCGGGTTCCAATCGATCCGTTTTGCGAAATCACCAGTAGCGCACGCGGCCGATGTCGACGTGGATAAAATCTGACTTCGGGTAATATCCTACGCCGCCACTTTTCAAAGCGAGCGCGACTTTCTGAAGCGTGCGCAAATCGCGGCCGGGAGCGCGAATGTCAATTGCCTTGCCAACCGTATGAAGACTATTGTCGGCGACACCCGAGCTGTGGGCGCGCAGAAAGGCGTTGGTGCTCGCGGAGCGGTAGCCGGAGATGATGTGAAACGGTTGGTGCGTGTCTAACTTGGTTCGGATTGCGAACAGCAAATCTAACAGAGCTGAATCGATTTCCTTGGTTTCGTTGGCGATATGGTCGCGCAAGATGTGATTGATTTCGTTCAACGATTCGCCGATGTAATTGCCCTCAGCCCAATAAACGGTTCTCAGCCGTTCGCCAGTGTGAGTGTTGTAAAATGACAGAGCTTTCTCAGCCGGCGTAGCGCTTGTGGCCGCACTCGATGCTTGCCTTGGCAGCAGTCCCATGGCGAGCGTCCATGTCGCTATTCCTAAGAACTTACGCCGGCTAACTTGGGTCGTCTTTGTATTAGGGTCTGGGTGTAGTTGGATTGTACGGGGAGGATCGAGATTCATTGGCGGGTACGGTTCCGTTCTGTTTTGTGATGTCGCGGGCGATGCCGTCTTGTTGGCGTATTATATCGCTCGCGAGCGGCCAATCAATCTTTGCCTCGAGGTTTTCCGCTCTCACGAGTTGGTCAAACTCCTGGGTGATCGCGGGCTGTTTTTGATAGATGTCGCGATGCACTTCCAAAAAAATCCGCCCGGCGACCTGAGCGACGAGGAGCCGACGATAAACCAGTATGGCGGGCGTGCCGCGCGATATTTCACCGAACAGTTCGGCGATGTCATCCGGGTGCAACCGAATACAGCCGTGGGTCTGGAAATGATAGATGCTCGACGGCGCGATCGTGCCATGGATGCCGTAGCCGCCGAGGCTCAGACCCAGCCAATGATTTCCTAAAGGGTTATCGGGGCCCGGCGGGACGCAAGTCTTGACGACTTTCCCTTCGCGGCGCATCTCTTCTTGAATGGATTGCGGTACATCCCAAACCGGATTCTCCTCTTTGACGGCGATCGTAAACTGACCCGTCGGCGTCGGCCAATCGGGCTTTCCCAGCGCCACCGGGTAGGCGTGTCTCAGTTGGCCTTCTTTGAAAAAGAACAGCGTCCGCTGCGGTATGTTGATGACGATCCCATCGCCGGCCAAGCTCGGTGCGATGTGGCGATTCTCGACGCGCAGCTCTTGGCCGACTTGCAAGCGCGCGCTAAGTGGGAGGCCGTTAGCGCCAGCGAGAACGCTCGTGCTCACGCTGAACCGGGCGCCGATGCCGGTGAGCGAATCGCCGCTTTTGACGACGTAATTGAACTGGCCGCCGACGACCTGAGCTGACACCGATAAAGTCTCCGCGCTTGCGCCATGACAAATATCGATTCGCCAAGCCAGGAGCGCGATGATGGACAAACTCAACAGTGTCAGATAGGCGCGGAATTTCATCTTAGCAACTTTACTTTGTGCCCGACGGCGCGTCAGCTCAGTTTCAGGTCCCTTTCGTTTTGGTTCTTGTGCGCCAGCTGTTTCATGAAGTCCATCTGGATTTGCTGGATCTCCAAGAGTTTCTGCCATTGGTGCTTGAGCAGGACGTCGAGCTTTTCATGGAGGTGGCGGATTTCCAGCTCGGCTTTGAGATTAACTTGATAGTCGTTCTCGGAGCGCAAGCGATCGCGCGCTTCCATGCGGTTTTGGCTCATCATGATGATCGGCGCTTGGATTGCCGCCAAGCAGGACAGGATCAAGTTGAGCAGGATATAAGGATAGGGATCGAAGGGGTGCGACAAGGCGGATGCCGTATTGATGCCGATCCACCCGAATAAAACGAGCCCGAATAAGCCTATAAAAGTCCAACTCCCGCCGAAGGAGGCGACGTGATCGGCGGTGTGCTGACCGAAGGTGATGTTTTTCTCGAATGCGAGGTTCGTGTTCTCGGTCAGGGTCTCCTGTTCCTTCATGCTCCGGATAACTTCTTGCTCGAGCTGGGTGATCTCGCCGACTTCTTCTTTGAGCGCGTCCTCGACATACTCTTCCCTGAAGAGATCGAGACAGTCGACGCAGAGCATCTGCCCCGGCGTCCAGCCAGCGTCGTGTTTTTTGATCGTCTCCTGGAGCGCGGGTCTGAGCATTTCACTCGGAATCAACACTTCGTAGGGGCGCATTCGTTGGCAATGAAAACATTGTTGGTCGGCAGGTTGCGGCATGGTTTCTCCTCCATGTGGGTTAACCGAGGAATTCTAGCGGGAATCCCTTGCGCCGGTAATACTTCTTTACTTCTTCAAAAGCGAACAGGATGACGGTACCGTGACAGGCGAACAGGTAGACATGCCAGGGCACGGGAGCGAAGTAGTAAATGTCGGCAAGCGGGGTATAGAAGAAAAAATAGCAGAGCAGTAGCTCGAAAAGGATGCCGAGATCAATTAGAGGGTTAGAAACCAGATTGAAGATGATGTAATGGCGCTCGAGAAACTTGGCGAGCCGGGCGGTGAAAGGGCCGATCACGGCAGATTCGAACATCGAGCTTGCGCGGGCATTGGTTTTGAATTGAATTGCGTAACGTCTCGGGCGCCAATTCGAAATCGCGTCCAAGGCCTCGCGGCGCCGGGCCGGGTTGAGAAAATTGGGCGCGAACAAAGATGTTTTCCATGACCTTTTACAGAGCACGTTGGCGATCTGTGTCGTCACGGTCGGGAAAAAGTAGGCGGTCAATGTCTGCAGATACGCTGGCGTCGATTGGGCAAATTTCAAACCGCGCGGCGACGCCGGCATCGAGCTAAAACTTTGCCCGAACTGCCACGCGCCGAGCACCCAGCCCATATAGTAATAGGTTGCATAGCAACTGACAGCGAGCAGTGAGCCTTGGACGAAATAGGACCGTAGGATGAGATCGAGGGACAGCAGTTTCTCGTCGCGCCGGCGCGGCGGGCGCTCCATGATGCCTTCTTCAGGCGGCTCGATGCCGAGGCCCATGGCGGGGATCAAATCCGTGCCGACATCGACGGCGAGCACGCCCATCACGGTCATTGCCAGCGGAATATCCGGGAACAACACCCAGAAAATATAGGGATACATTTCCTGCGGGTTGCTGTTGAGCACGTAGGCGGCGAAGCGTTTGATGTTGTCGAAAATCGCCCGGCCTTCCTCGATGGCGGCGACGATGGAGCTGAAGTTGTCGTCGGTCAGAATCATGCGCGCGGCTTCCTTGGCGACGTCGTTGCCGCGCAGCCCCATGGCGATGCCGATGTCGGCCTTCTTGAGCGCCGGGGCGTCGTTGACGCCGTCACCGGTAACCGCGACGATCTCGCCCATCTGTTTCAATTGCGCGACGATGCGTAACTTATGTTCCGGCGCGACGCGGGCGAAGATCGTTTCGCCTTCGGCGAGAATCGCGCGCAGTCGTTGGTCATCCATCTCGGAGACTTCGGCGCCGGTGAAAGTTTTTAGCGGCGCGTTTTGCCCCAAGCCGATTTGCCGGCCGATGCTGGCGGCAGTGAGCGCGTAGTCGCCGGTGATTATGATGACGCGGATGCCGGCGGTGTGGCAGGCGTGGATCGCCGGCGGCACTTCGGGCCGCAGCGGATCGGCCAGCGCCACCAAGCCCAAGTAGACTAGATTGTTTTCGATCTCGGCGGTTGTATAGGGCGTGCCGTTCAGTTCCACTGCGTCGCGATAGGCGAAGGCGAGCACGCGTAAGCCGCGCTCGGCCATGACGTCGTTTTCGGCGAGGATACGCTGACGATCCAATTGAGTGAGCGGCCGGATGCTGTCGCCGTCATGGATGCGATCGCATTGAGCGAGGGTCTCTACCGGCGCGCCCTTGGCGTAGACCGTCGCTTCCCTCTGCCGATAAGGTTTTACCACCACGCTCATCCGTTTGCGGATCGATTCGAAGGGATTTAAGTGGAGCCGCTGATGAACTCCCCGCACGCCGGCTTTCTCGGCCAAACAGACCAGCGCGCCTTCGGTGGGATCGCCGATCACGCGGAATTCCGCGTCCTTTTTCTCCAGCTTGGCGTTGTTACAAATGAACGCGCAGTCGAGCAGACGGCGCAGCGTGTGCCAGTGCGAGACCGCTTCCAGCGATAGCGCTTTGCCGTCGTGAAAAAATTCCCCTTGCGGCCGGTAACCCACTCCTGAAACCTCGACAATCTGGCCGTCAACCGCCACCTCCGTGGCCATCATCAAGTTCTGCGTCAGAGTGCCCGTTTTGTCGCAACAGATGACCGTGGTGCAGCCCAAGGTTTCCACCGAGGGGAGGCTTTTCACCAGGGCATGCCGTTGCGCCATGCGCTGAACCGCCATCGCCAAGGACAACGTCACGGTCGGCAGCAGCCCTTCCGGCACGTTGGCGACGAACAGGCCGATAAAGAAGACAAACGCTTCGAGAAACGTCATGCCCGCCACCAGCCAGCCGAGCAGCAGAAATGCCAAGCCAAGCCCCCCGGCGAGCGCAGTGATCGCGTAAACCGTGCCGCGCAGCTGCTTTTGCAGCGGACTCTGCTCGACTTGAATCTCTTGTGTCAGGTTGGCGATCTTGCCGATCTCAGAATACATCCCGGTGCCGAAGACCACGGCGCGCGCCCGGCCGCGCAAGAGCGAGGTGCCGGCGAAAAGGATGTTGGGCAGCTCGATCCAGAGAAATTTGCCGGTGACCAGAACCGGCTGGTCCGATTTGTAACGGCGGGCGGGGCTCGATTCGCCGGTGAGAGATGAATTATCGACCTCGACTTCGAACGCTTCGGTGACGCGCGCGTCGGCCGGCACCAGATCGCCTTCTTCGAGCACGATAAGATCGCCGGGGACCAACTCGGCGGCGGCAATTTCCTGCAGGGTGCCGTCGCGGATGACTTTCGATTTTTGCGCGATCAGTTGCTGGAGCATCTCCAGGGCGCGGTCCGATTTATATTCTTGCAGAAACGCGAACAGGCCGTTGACGACGATCACGGTCAGGATCGCGAGCCCCAGCTGAGGTAAATCGACGCCGGGGATAAAACAGAGCAGCGCGGCGGTCCAAAGCAGAATCGCAAAGAAGCTGAACATGTTGCGCAGCAACTTGAACTGCCAGGGATCGCGCCGCGAGCGCTGCAACATATTGCGGCCGTAATGGCTCGATCGGCTCTGCGCTTCGACCGTGCTCAGGCCGTCGGCGAGATCGGTCTGCAATTCAAAAGCGATTTGTGCTTGGCTGAGATTTAAATAAGTCGGCAGCGCCGACTGTTGTTCGGCGCGGGCGATGATTCTCAAGATCTGCTGGGCGTTGCGCTGCTGCAGCAATTCGTCGCGCACCGCCGGCAGAATCGAACTGAGACGCTGCAATAGCTGCAAGTGCTCGGCCGGCCGGGCCGCCGGCGTGGCGAGCAGCAGAACGATCTTGATCTGGTGATCGTTAAAGGCGAGACCCGCCGGTGCCAGGCCGAGAATTATTTCCGCTTCGGCAAGATTGTCGATGCGCAGGTGCGGCACGGCGATGCCGCCGCCGATATAGCTATAGCGCTCGTTTTGTGTATCCGGCTTGTGAGCGCGGAATTGGGCGGCCAGATCGGGTAACGTGGAACGGCCACAAAGAGTCTCGATGGCGCTGCTAAGCTCGCCTTTGATGCCGAAGACGATCTTCGCCCTATCGAGACGCTCGGCGATCATGTCGAGTCCCGGCGCGATGCGGCAGGTGTTGGCAAGCGGGGTTTAAGCGCCAGGCCGACGGTATGCAGCAAAGCGGCGCAAATTATCAAGACTAGGATGGCGGGCTGCCCCAGCGCGGCTCTACCGGTGGCCTGTCCGGCGATGGCAAGGCAGGCGAGCAGCGCTAGGTGTTTGGCGAGTTTTGTCAGAAAAGCGGCAACGACGATCGTCCGAGGCGAGCAGAGCCTGCCGTGATTGTCGCGTAACATGGCCATGACCCCTTCATCGTATCACGGCGGCCTATTGGATATCGGCGATCTTTTTGATGCCGTCGCCCCAGTCTTCCACATTGAATTCGCTAAATGGCACCACGATAGGGTCTTTCTCTTCGATCACGATCATGCGCGTCTTGTATTCGAGCAAGAATGATATTTTCAGCAGAAAGGAATCGTCCCTTGCTTCGAGAAGGTTAACTTTTTCTTCGAAGTAGGAGTACTCCTTATTGCGCAGTATTTCCTTGATCCGCTCTCTAGTGAGAACTTCTTTCTCTCCCAAGAAGCCGCCCATAACACCTCCCCGGTCCTCGCTCCGCGAGGCATTTTAAATGGCCAATTGCAGATTTCAAATTCCAGAATTCAACTTTCAGCTTTCATGCCAGGCTTTCGACGTAGCGCAAGATGTCGGTCGTGGTGACCAATCCCACCACGACGCCGGCGCTCACGACCGGCACGCAGCCGATTTTCTTGTCCGCCATCAGATGGGCGACGTCTTTGATCGGCGTATCCGGCGCGGCGGTCACCACACGCTTCTTCATCACTTCCTTGATCGAGACGCTCTTCAGCAGCGCTGACTTGTTTTTCTGTTTCAGGCCGAAGATTTGAATGGCGGCGGCGCCCATGAGATCCCGTTCCGTGATGATGCCGACCAGCCTGCCATCGTCCACCACCGGGATATGGCGAATGCGCCCCAAGGCGATCACGTCATTAGCAAGATCCAGCGTGTCATTCGGCTTGAGCGTCACTGGACTGCCCATCATGATTTCTCGAACGACTCCTTCTTTACCGTTTTTCATGGTTACTCCTCCCGTAGACGATTGAGAAAACAGCGCAGCACGTCGACATAGGAGACGATCCCGACCAAGCCTTCGGCTTCATCGACCACCGGCAGCGCGCCAAATTTTTGTTCGATAAGCATTTCTACCGCCTCTTCGAGGTCGTCGTCCGGGGCGAGAAACAGCGGTTCAGTGGTCATGATGTCACGCACTTCAGTACGTAGTGCCTTTTCTCGCCGGTCTGGATCGGCCATCAATGCGGCGCTTAGAAACGAACGGATATCTCGGTCGGTCAGGATTCCGACGAGTTCATGGCCGTCGACGACGGGAATCTGGCGGATGTTGTTTTCCGACATTAACTCGTCGGCTTGGCCGATGGTTTCAGCAGCCGTTATCGTCAACGGAGCATTGGTCATCACATCTAGGACTTTCATCCAATTGTACCTCCCGGAACGTGCTGTGAGTGTCACGTTGAATTCCTCCCGATCTACCGTTGGATGGTGCACTGTCCGTGCCAAAATCATCGAGCCGTTTTCCATGGGAGTTCCGCCGCTTGGGCGCTGAAATCCGGGAATCGTTTCCAGAATTGAGAAATCCGTACAGAGTTTCCGCAGGATTGCGAATGAAAGTTGTCCAATCGAATCGAATCGCGCCGGATTCGGCGCTCTGACCGGGGCATGCTTCTTGCGCTCCTAGTGATCGGTTTCCTAACCAAGCGAGACAAGAGGAGGTTACCGTGACTAAAGTGAAGAAGATTCTCGCCCCGACGGATCTGTCCAAGCTATCGCGCGCTGCGGTCCGTTACGCCCTGGAGTTGGCGCGGGAGCAGGATGCGGAAGTCGTCGCCTACCACGTGATTAGCGAAGATGGCGATTGGTTCGGCAAGGATGACGGGCTCAATCCCGCCAGCGCGTTCGTGCCGCAGCTGAAAGAGCGGCTGCACGAATTCGTCAAAGAAAACTTCGCCAATATGGTCGGTAAAGTTAATATCAGGGAGGTCGTCGAGGCGGGAGTTCCGTACAATAAAATCGTTGCCAAGGCGGAAGAGGAACATGCCGACCTGATTGTCATGTCCACCCATGGTCGCACTGGGTTTGAGCAGATCATGCTGGGTAGCGTCACGGCTAAAGTTGTCGCACGGGCCGGTTGCCCAGTCCTGACGATCCGTCCCGCCAAGAATAAATGACCCTGGATTGCGCCGTTGATAATGAATTCGGCAGCGCGGCGTGAACCTTCCAGGCGAAGGCAATGGGTCTGTGCGTCTAAGCCTTTAGAGATCATCCGTCCGTTGTGAGATATTGCCGCATCCGAGTCGTTATCATGCCAAGCCGGTTATTTGTAACGCTCCTCGTAGCTCTTGCGCAGCGCTTCGGCTTCTCCTGGTTTCAAACCCTTCTGCCACAGATGCTCGTCCTTGCCGAGATGCTCGCGCACGAGCTGCGTGTATTTTTGCTTCATCGCCGGCCCTTTCGTGCCGGCGGCGTTGATCACTTCGGGGAGAAACTTCTGATAATAGTGTTTCGACACTTCGTACATGCCGTGCCAGTGGGTGTAATCGGGCCCCATCATGCTGGCGCCATGGCGGGCGCGTCGCCCTTCGTGGTGCCACAGCTCGTAAAAAACCCACTGGACTTCATGCTCGAAGGGCGCGTTGGGATTTAAGATCTTGTCCGCCATGAGCTTGTTCATGAAATCCTGCGCCGGCTTGGCGAATTTATCGTTATAGAGCATCACCAGATCGTCGAACTGTTTGTAGAAATTATCGACGTAGGTGTCGTTGTGACAGTTCAGGCAGACGCCCTTCATGTTTTTGCGCCGATCCTGCCAGGTGAGAATGCTCTTGACGGTGCGCAGGATCTTTTTGCTCACCATGGCCTCGTTCTCGACGACCTTTTCGACGGTCTCGATCTTATCGCCGATCTTGGGGAGCGGGCGGGTCTCGGGATAGTCCTCCTTGTAGCCGTCGTCGTAACTGACGCGATTGATTTTTGTACTGATGGCCGGTCGCAGAGTCCAGCTGATTCTTTCGCCGACATCGTGATTGTTGCCGGCATTGATTCCTTGTGGCGTCATGTGGCCACTGATATGGCAAGTCGCGCAGGTGGGCGCGGCCGAGTAATCCCGGCCGAGAATCCAGTCGCCGGGCTTATTCAGGGCCATCTTGTCGCGGTTGGCGTAGAAGGCAATACCATGCTTCGATTCGTTATAGATTTCGATCTGCGGATGATCAGGACCCATATGGCACTTGCCGCAATTCTCCGGCGAGCGCGCGACGTTGGCCTGGAAACTATGGCGCGAATGGCAGGCATGGCACGAGCCTTTTGAGCCGTCGGGATTCAACCGTCCCATGCCGCTATTGGGCCAAGTGTCGGGATCGATCACCGGCTTGTTGTCTTTGCCGACACGCAGAATCTGTCCTTTGTCGTCTCGTTTGAATTTGATGATGCTGCCGTGGCACTGCCAGCAGCCATTCACTGCGTCGGCGATGTTACCCGGCCTGCCGGCAACTCTCTCGGCGAGAATGTTGTCTAGGCTCGCGAGGATCTCGCCGGCTTTGGCATGGTGGCTCTTGGCAAACTCCTGATGTTGCTTGGTGTGGCAGCGGGCGCAGTCCTTCGGCGTCACGAGTGTGGAAATCAGCACGCCTTCGTGAGTCCAGGCGTCGATGTCGCCTTTCTCGGCTTGATGGCAATCGACGCAACCGACGCCGAGCTGCGCGTGGCGAGAGCCTTCCCAGTCTTTGACCATGGCAGGGGCGTCGGTCTTGTGACATTTGACGCAACCGGAATTGGCGCGAGTGACCACCGCCTCCAACTGTTTTTCCACACGGTGACGTTTGGATTCTTGGTACGCCACCAGCAACAGGGCGAAGAGAAACAGAAATGAAAGCGCGGCGACGACGAATCGTTTGGCATTGAGCGTCATGTTCGTCTCCAGCTTGACGGCTCAGTTTGCGAAGGCTTCCCAGACCGTCAGAATCAAGAAACTTAGAAACGCAAAAACTCCGGCGATCACGGGTACTTTGTCGGAAATGCGCCAACGGCGCGTCAGCCACTCTTCGATGAACGGCCAGAAAAACGCGACGGCGCCGATGACCATCGTCAAAACCACGCTGAGTTTAAGCGACGTTAGTTTAAGCAGGCGAAAGTTGAAGTAGAAGTACCACTCCGGCTTGATATGGGCGGGTGTTTCGTTGGGATTGGCAGCATCGCCCAACTCGGCGGGAAATATCAGCGCCATGATCGTGAGCAGATACATGAGCACGACACCGATTAAGATTTCCGTGGTCGCGTGATCGGGCCAAAACTGGAAATGGCGCTTTTCTTCGGGAACTTCTTCGCCCTCGAAGCGCAACTCGGTGACGCCATGCAGCCGCACCATTAAAATATGGACGGCGACCAGCAAGAAGGTTACCGTCGGCAGAACCCCGATATGCAAAATGAAAAAGCGCGTCAAAGTATTTTCGCCGATTTCGGGACCACCGCGCAGGAAGTAGGCGATCCACGGCCCAACCAAGGGAACCGCATCGGCGAGATTGGTCGCCACCGTGGCGCCCCAAAAGCTCAGTTGTTCGTAGACGAGCGAGTAGCCGGTAAAGCCAAAGGTCAAGGTGGTGCCGAGTAGAAGAAAGCCGATGCACCAGTTCAGTTGGCGCGGGTGACGATAGGCGGCAGTGAAAAAGACCCGCAGCATATGCAGCATCACTGCGACGATCATGAAATTGCCGGACCATTTGTGCAGCGAGCGAATAAACCAGCCGAAGCGAATCTCCCGAGTGATGGCGGCGACGCTGGCATAAGCTTCTTGCGGCGTCGGTACATAATAAAAAGTGAGGGCGATGCCGGTGGCGACTTGGACCACGAAGAGATACAGAATCGTGCCACCCAAACAGAACCACCATTTTTTCAAGTGATAGGGAATCGGTTCGGCCCCCATGTGGCGAACGATTTCCCAATCCAGCGGAAACATGGCTTTCAGGCGGGCCATGATTCCGCTTTGGTTTTCACTGGCTGGCGGCGCGCTCATGTGGTTGCCTTGCGGACATCTTTGACTTCGAGGTAGACGACGCCGCTTTTCTGATCGACATCGAGCGGTACCTGGGCCAGGCTCTGACCAGCCGTAGCAGGTGGCCCTTCGATGGCGACGCCGTCGGCGTTAAACACGCCATTGTGACATGGACAGAAAAACTGTTGCTTGTCAGCTTGCCAGTGCACGCGGCAACCGAGATGGGGGCAAGTGGAATTGAATGCGCGCAGTCCTTGCTTATCGCGTTTAACCAGGATCTCGTTACCTTGCAGATCGAGCACGCCTTGGAGCGCGCCCATCCTAAACTGATCGAGCTGTCCGGCAAAGAGCCGTCGCGTCGGCGCCTTGAGCCGGGGTGGTAACAAGAAAAGCAATCCTTGAACGACGAACAGACCGTAACTCGCGACTAATCCTAAGCCCATGGCGGCGGAGGCCATCCAGGCCCGTCTGGAAATGTTTTTTCCCGGCTCCAACTTGACCTCGCGCCTGGCCGAATTGCCGCCCGTTAAGGTTTGGTCACGTGATAGACAAAATCGGGAAACAGTCCCAATAGCAAAATAATTACGAACGCCAAAGGCACCAGCGCCATGGCGTAGTAGATCGGCTTTTCATTCTTCAAGTGCATATAGTTTCTAGCTACCAGAAGTGCCTTGACGATGGCAATGGAAAAAATCAGCACGAGCGCTTGGATTTTCGGTAGGGCCGATGCCGCGGCGACGGAAATGCCGACTAGGACGACCAGCCAGAGCCAGATGATCAGATAGTGACGTTCTTGGGCGTTATTCACGTTTGGCTCCTTCTAAGCGAGATAGAGCAGCGGAAACAGAAATATCCAGATGATATCGACTAAATGCCAGTACAGCCCGGCGAGCTCGACGCGGTGTGGATGGCGCGCCAGACTGCCTTTGACGGCTTGGCTCCACAAAACAACATTCACGACGATTCCCGCCAGCACATGAAGTGCGTGCAAACCGGTCATGCCGTAGTAAAACGACCAGAAAATTCCCGAGCTGGGAAGAAAACCATGGCTGATCTCCGTGCCGTATTCGAACGCCTTCATACCCAGAAAGCCCAGACCCAGTAAAATCGTCAAGCCGAGAAAATTCGCGCCACGCTTGAGCGCGCTATTTTGAACCGCCGCATGGGCCATGACGATGGTCATGCTGCTGGTGAGAAGCAGAAAGGTGTTGGTCAGCGCGATGTTGAAATTTAAATGACTCGACGCATCGCTCCAACCGGCGCTGCCTAAGCGCATGACGATATAGGCGGCGATGAGCCCGCCGAAGATCGGTATCTCGGAAGCAAGGAACCACCAGGTTCCATTTTTTCCCACCGGGGTTTCAACGCCAGACATGGCGGCTGCTTGGCTATTCACGTCGATTTCTCCTAGCGCTCGGCGGCATTCGCCGATGGGTCGGAATTATTCTGCGGTAACCAGTCGGCCGGTGCATCGGGCAAGCTATAGTCGTAGGGCCAACGATAAACCGCCGGCGTGGTATCGAAGTTTTCGTGGGGCGGCGGCGAACTCGTGGTCCACTCCAGCGTGTTGGATTGCCAGGGATTGTCCTCGGCGACCTGGCCGCGCATGAGACTCCAGAAAAAATTGATCACAAAGACAAGCTGAGACAGGATCAACAAAATCGCCATCATGGTAATAAACATGTTGAGCGGCTCAATCGGTTTCAAAAATTCATACTGCATCGGGTTGGCGATGCGCCGCATCATGCCGCGCAATCCGACCAGATGCATGGGGATGAACACGCCGTTGAAAAATAGGAATGTTAGCCAGAAATGAATCTTGCCGAGAGTCTCGTTCATCATTCGGCCGAACATTTTGGGAAACCAAAAGTAAATGCCGGCGAAGCCGCCGAAAAAGACGTTGCTGAAAAGCGTGTAGTGGAAGTGGGCAACGACAAAATAGGTGTCGTGAATGTAGATATCGACCGGCGCCGAGCCGTTGAAGATACCGGTCAGTCCGCCGAAGATGAAAACCCCGAGAGTGCCAAGGGCAAAAAGCATCGGCGATTTCAAACTCATGTTGGAACCCCACAAAGTTGCGATGATGGAAAAAATTATCAGCGCGAAGGGCACCGAAATGATAATCGTGGTGATGCTAAAAGGCATCGCCAGGCGCGGGTCCATGCCGCTGATATACTGATGATGGGCCCAGACGATGAAACTCAAAAAGCCGGCGACGATGGTCGCGTAGATGATTGGACGGAAGGCAAAGACCGGCTTACGCGCGAAAACGGCAATGACTTCGAGGATAATACCGACGCCCGGCAGGAGCAGCACGTAAACTTCGGGATGGCCGAAAAACCAGAAGAGATGTTGCCAGAGCAGCGGATCTCCACCGCCGTCGGCGAGGTAGAAAGTCGTGCCTAGATTTCTATCCATGAGCAGCAGAATCGCTCCAGCGACCAGCGGGCCGACCGAAAGCATGAAGATCACCGCCGCCGTCAGCTGCATCCAGACGATCACCGGCAAGCGAAACCAAGTCAGACCCGGCGCGCGCATGTTCATGGTCGTGGTTAAGAAATTGATGCCACCGAGCAGGAATGAAGCGAATTCCAATGCCAGCGATAACAACCAAAGATCCATGCCATAGCTGCCGCCGGTGTATTCGTTCTTCGCTGAGAGCGGCGGATAGCCGGTCCAGCCGGCCGCCGCTGCGCCGCCCGGAACGAAGAAGGAAACGAAGAGAACGAGCGAAGAGAGCAAGAAGATCCAGAACGAAAGCGCATTCAGCTTCGGGAATGCCATGTCCTTGGCGCCGATCATGAGCGGTATGAGGAAATTGCCGAAGACTGAAAGCAACAAGGGCATGGCGACGAAAAAAACCATGATCGTGCCATGCATAGTCACCAAAGAGTTGTAAACCTGCGGCTCGATGTAGCCCCAGCCGAAGGCTTCGGTGTCGGGATGGGCGATTTGCCAGCGGATGAGATAGGCCGTAGCGGCGCCGATCACCGCCCAAAAGAGCGATAGGGTGAGATACTGCTTGGCGATCACTTTGTGGTCGGTGGAGAAAAGGTAACGGCGGACGAAGCTCAATTCATGACGCGTGATTTCTTTATTCATAGGCTCCGAGCTCTCAAGCATTATTGGGTCGGCCATTTCTCATTGATCCACTTTTGGAAATCTTCCGGTGAATGAACCAACACTTTGCCGTTCATGCCGGAGTGGCCGAAGCCGCACAGCTCGGCGCAGGGAATTTCAAATTCGCCGGTCCTGGTCGCTTCGAACCACACTGGGATTTGGCGGCCCGGAACGGCGTCCTGTTTGAGACGGAAGTGGGGCAAGAAAAAACTATGGATGACGTCTTTCGAACTTAACAGCACATGGATCACTTTGCCGACCGGGACATGCAGTTCGTTATCAGTCGCCAGGTCATCTTCGCTGCCGAACTTACCGTCCGGACCGGGATAGACGAATTCCCAGTTGAACTGTTTGCCGACGCCGCGCACGACGATCTCAGCGGGTGGCCGCTGGCCTTTCACTTTGGCCCAGACGTCGGCGCCACGCATGTCGATCAACACGTCGAGCACGACGACAATTGCAATTGGCGCGAGCACCCAGGCGAGCTGGCTCCAGGTATCGCCCGTGGCATAGACGGCACTTCGCCCCGGCTTGCGCCGGTAGCGAAAGATGAAATAGAGAATCAGTCCTTCGGTGATGAAAAACCAGATGGTGACGATGTAGAAGATAAACCAAAAGATACTGTCTACATCGCCGCCGTAAGTGGAGACGTTTTCAGGAAACCAGCTTTGCATTTCACTTGCCTCGCTTAAACATGGTCTTGCCGGCGCCATTGATCGGCTGGACGGCTGCGGTCATCCCAACCCATTTGGTCCATATCGCAGAAAAATTGGAGACAGTTGCCGTCCGGATCGCGGAACTCAATGGTCTTGTCCATTCCGGGACCTTTTTGATCCGGTCCGGTAATCTCGATGCCCTGGGCTCTAAGCTCTGCTGCCTTCTGCCTCAAGTCGTCGAGTCGGTCGACTTCGTAAGAGATCTGTTGCAGTTCAACGCGGTGGTTTTTGGCGCGCACAGCCTCATCGGCGGGGAGCTGAAACAGGACGGTATCATGACGATCGTGGCCGCAGCGCATGAAAGCCGCCCGTCCCGGCAATTGGTCGGAGATTTTTAGCCCGACGACTTCACAGTAAAACTTTTTTGATTTTTCCAGGTCCCTGACGTTAATCCCAACGTGGCCGAGTCTTCTTGGCGTTAACATGTCCATTCCTCCTTGTATCTAGGTGTTCTCGCACGCTGCTTTTGTGAGATTGCTGCACTCTAATTGTCCCCCTGGGCGCTTCGTGTTAAATGCGCCAAGTGCTGGCGCCAATGAACGTCGGCGGGAATGATTTCAGCGACCGAACCGATATCGGGAAAATGGTTCTGCGCCGGCTCTTTGACCAGATGGGGCGGCTCGCCGCCATTCTGAAAGCTATGGACCGCGTTGAGTAAAAACTTGCGCACCGCGATCACCGCCAAATCGCTTACGCCTAGGTGTTCTTTGCTTCGGTCATAAATCGCGCCCATGGTTTCGGTAGCGCAAGAATCGTGGTTGAGAAAATCCTCGATGCCAGTGTAGCTTTGAGTTTTCTGCGCCTGGCGATCTTGCCGGTAGTTATTTTGCCGGTTGCGGATCTTGCGATAGTCGGGGCCGATTTGTTGTCGGCAGTGCAGATCTTCTTCGGTTACAGGTCCAGTCCTCTTAAAGCCGAGATCGTAACGCCAACTGTGTGTGTCATCGGCCGGCACATAGATGTGGATTTCATAGCCTTCGTTGCGCGCCGTGATACAACATGCCATCGGCATGACAAAGCTGGAAATCCGAACATAGTGCTTGCCCGGGCCGGCATTGCGCACGGCGACCATCCGCACGCCAAAATCGGTTTCCTCAACCTCGTAAACCGGCGCGACATCCTGGGCAAAAAGCGCGCGCCGGCCGTTGGCGCCAAAGTCGCGGTGTAAAAACGATAGATGCGAAGAGTCGCACTCGCCCTCCAGTCCCTGAAGGTAATTGCATTCTTGCAGGCACTTGGTCACATAGGTCCGGTTGGGCGCGGCTTGAATCCAATCGTAGTTCGGAAACCAAGGCAGCTTTTCTTTTGGACCCAGGTAAGCATAGACAATGCCCGCCGCTTCTTTGGTCGGATAAGCACGATGGCGCAGTTTTTTCTTAAAATCACTTCCCGGCGGCTCGGCAGGCGTGTCGACGACGTTGCCTTCAACATCGATCTTCCAGCCATGATACACGCAGGTGATGCCGCATCCCTCGTTGCGCCCGAAAAACAACGACGTGCCGCGGTGTGGGCAGTGTTCGTCCATGAGGCCGATCCGTCCGTTGGAGTCGCGAAAGGCGACCAGCTCCTGGGCCAAAAGTTTAACTCGCACCGGTGGACAATCAGGTGCTGGAATCTCTTCGGTTAGCAGCGCGGGAATCCAGTAGCGTCGGTAGAGTTCGCCCAAGGGCGTGCCGAGACCAGTCCCGGTCAGAAGTTCGTTTTGTGCTTGAGAAAGCATGATGGTGTCACCTTCGGCGGATTGAAATGTTCGAATAAATTCTCTTTGACGCCACTATGATTCGGTTAGTCGCCAAACGTTTCGGTGCTATTTTGATCACCCTGGTTTGGCTCGAACCGCTGCTCGCGATACAATCCGAGGGCGCGCATCACCGGTGTGTCTTGCACGGAAAATAAGATCGCTTCCTCACGGCTGTCGTTTGCATGCTCGTGCCAAGCCCAAGGCGGCACGACGAAGAAATCGCCGGGCTGCCAGTCGAAGCGCTGGCCAATGATCGTTGCGCATCAAGCAGCGATGTCTCTAAGCTCGCGTCTATATTCCGGACCGCGCAGCGACTCGGCAAGCTTCGAATCGATCATCGCATGACCGGGATCGCGCACGACGCCGAGCGGATCGAGGCCTTGCTTAACTTTGTCGATCTCGCGCCGCATCATCTCTCTCAGCATGACGATGCCACGATCCGCTGTGGCGAGCCGCTCCCGAGTGCGATCCGATATCGGTCCCTGGGTTTCCCACGCCATGTGATCTTGCGCCTGCACCTCATCCATCCTGAAATGAGTGAACGGATGGAGCGCATCCGGCGGATTCTTGTAAGATTTGACGTACTCGACGGGCAGAGTTTCTTCCTGTTCGACGATGCCGCCGTCTGCGCTGGGATCGAAGCGGACGAAAAATATCTTCGTATGGGTATCGTCCATAGGCACGCGAATTTGGGTGGCATTGGATTGACGCAAGATGTTTGGGAAGAGGACCGGGTGTTCATCGATGTTGCCGTTTTTGTAAGTCCGCTTTTTCATGATGCCGTGAGAGAATTCGTAGAAATCGAATTGCGCGACATCGTCGGTCAGTCCTCGGGTGGTATCGGTGACGGTTCTCCCGCCGGCGATCGATGTCTGATGCAGCACCTGAAGGTGCGACGGGTCCACTGAGTTCTCCATCGCTTGGAACCAATTGCAGTCGAGCTGCGGCTGGACGAGTATTCGCCTTCGACCGTCGTTACGCACCCACAGGTCATACTTCGGTATCACCGGCACCGGCGTCGGCCCCATGTAGGTCCAATAAAGACCGATGAAATTCCGCACCGGGTAGGCCTTATGCTTGATCTTGAGATGAAACTTACTCTCTGCCGGCTCCGCGGGAGTCTCCAGACAATTCCCTTCGGTATCGAAGAGCCAGCCGTGATAGGGGCAGGAGATGCCGCGCGCTTCGACTCGGCCATAAAACAGCGACGTGCCGCGGTGGTCGCAGCGGTCCTCAAGCAATCCTACTCGGCCGCTCTTGTCGCGGAACAGGACTAAGTCTTCGCCCAGGATCCGAATCAGCTTCGTCGGGGCTTCCTCCGTCAGCTCGTTGATGACCGAAACGGGATGCCAGTAGCGGCGCAATAGTTCTCCGGCAGGTGTGCCGGGTCCGATCCGGGTTAAAAGTTCATTTTCCTCTGGCGTCAGCATGGGAGCCTCCATCACTCAAGCTAAAATTGCGCATGTTCCGTTGCTCGTAGCGCTGAGTCATTAATCTCCTTTGCGAAATCGAGACTTGTAATTTGCACCAAAATCGATATCGGGGTGTAAAGCGCGCGCCCGCTCGATTAAAACTTCCTCTGTTTCGACGCGATCTGGGTCGGCAACACAGCCGTCGACCGGGCAAACCTCCGCGCAGGCTTGTTTGTCATCAAAGCCGACGCATTCGGTGCAGAGGAGCGGGTCGATGACAAAGATCGGGTCGCCCCGTGAGATCGCTTCGTTCGGACATGGCGCGCGGCAAGCACCGCAGCGGAAACAATCTTGGTTGATCTTGGTCGCCATCAGTTTGAAATCGTTCTGCAATTCAGCTGAATCTGCCTCGCCGACTCGGAATAAGGATGTCTCCCGCAAAGACGCAAAGCGCGCCAAGTTAGGAGCAGTAAGATGAATCCGTGTTTCACCAATTTGCCGCCAGGGAGTCTTTTGCCGCCTCCTGCCACTTGACGCCTTTGGGCGCGACGATATCGCCGGCGCGGATGGCGCGGTACGTCTTCGGATTCACGCCGCGCGGCTCAATGCCTTTTTTAGAGTCCTCGATCGAATCCAGGAGCAGATAGCGTAGCTCGATGATCGCCTTGTCTGTCGTTCCCAGATGCTCACGGGTGCGGTCTTCGATCGGTCCCATGCTTTCCTGCACCGCCAAGTCTTGAGTATTGACGCCTTGGATGCCTGTGTAGGTTTTGCAGCGCTGCACTGCGCGGTCGATGAGCCAGTCATTAGAGCGAGTCCGGTGACGGATCCGCGTCTCGCCTTCCGGACCCCGGCCAGCGCCGGCCTCATAGTTTTGAATATATTCTTGGGTGAACGGCTTGTCCGAGTCGATGGCGAAGATCCAATTGAAGATCAGCGTGTTTTGGTCATCCATCGGCACCCACATATGGCCCCGGATCTGCGGAATCGATTGGCGCGATCCGCGTCCCTCTTCGTAGGCAACTTGCGCCGAGCGAAACTGATGAAACGGCAGGACGAATTGGTAGATGCGGATGTATTGTCCTCTCTCGCCGATGTCGCGAATGCCGGCGTAGCGAAATCCGTAGGGCGTGCGCTCCACTTCCAAGCGCGGCGCCTGGTCGACGCGCTTGAAATGGGCCATGTCGGAGAGATTGTTGTTGTGCAGAAAAGAGGAATGGACGGTGTCGATACCGCCCTCGATCGCTTGCAGATAATTGCAGAACTCGTGGGTCACCGAAACGTTGCGATGGGTGGCCGGCGCTCTGAGCCATTCCATTCCCGGCGGTTCCGGCATTTTTTCCTTTGGCCCCAGGTAAGCCCAAACGACTCCGCCAAGCTCGACGGTGGGATAGGATTTCATGGAAACTTTATCTTTGAAGCGGCTCTCCGGCGGCTCGTTGGGCATATCCATACAGTTGCCGTCGATGTCGAACTTCCAGCCGTGGTATACGCAACGCAGACCATTTTCTTCGTTGCGGCCGAGGAACATTGATGCCAGACGATGTGGACAGTACTCCTCGAGTAAACCGATCCTGCCGTCGCTGTTGCGAAAAGCGACCAGTTCTTCGCCGAGAAGCTTAACCCGTATCGGCGGGCAATCCGGCTTGGAGATTTCTTCCGTAAGGCACGCAGGGAGCCAGTACCGCCGCATCACCTCTCCCAAAGGAGTGCCAGGGCCAACTTCGGTAACCAGTTTGTTCTCTGCTCGCGTCAGCATCGCTAGTCTCCCAACCGCTGTTCGCGGTCACCGTTCAGCTCTGGCCTTCTTCACGGTAAAGGCCGAAGGCTTCGAGAACCGGGGTGTCGTGCAGCGAAAACAAAATGGCTTCGTCCTTGGCCGAGCTATTAGCGTGCTTGTGCCAAATCCAAAGCGGCACGACGAAACTGTCGCCTTGTGCCCACTGCATCGTTTTACCGTCGATCGTCGTCGTGCCGCTGCCGCGGAAGACATGGTAGATGCTGGTGCTGCGATGGCGATGGCTTTGCGTCTTCTCGTTTGGCCGAAACAGCTGGATACGGCAGAGCAGTGTCGGAAAAGTCGGACCGCCGGTGAGTGGATCGATATAATCGAGAGCGACGCCGTCGTAGGGGTCGGGGATTTTTTCCGCCAGCCGTTGCAGCGCGGCGTAAGTGTCCTGCCAGCGGTAGTGAAGCGGCGCAGTGAGTTTTTCCCGGCTTGTGCCCGCTGGTCTGAGCATGCCGTATAGCGATGGGTGAATTTTCCCCTCTTTAATCCGAAGCCGCTCTTCCGGCCGCCTCTCGACGGATACGACTTGCAGAGCTTCGATCAATGGCACATCCAAGCCATCGGCCCAGATCATCGGCCCGCTGCCTTCGTTGACATGTTCGTGCCAAGTCCACTGCGGCGTGCGGATCAGATCGCCGGGCTCCATGAGCATCTTTTCGCCCTCAACGTTGGTGTAGGCGCCTTGGCCTTGAAGCACGAAACGAAAAGCGGTCATGGTGTGGCGGTGCGCCGGCGCGACTTCGCCCGGCTGGATCAGCTGAAAACCGAAGAGCATCGTATGGGCGGTGAGTTTGCGCTCGTGAAGACCGGGGTTGACCAAACGGATATATCTTCGTTCCGACTTGCCGCTTTCGATGCCGATCACTTCGCTGGCGCGCTGGAGCGAGTCGTAAACGTCAGCCCATTTCCAGAGATGAGGTTTAACGGAGGTTTTTGGCTCCGCGGTACGATCTTCGCCTTTCAAGTTCCACAAACCTGAAAGGCCGCGACCTTCGAGCAAGTTATCCAGCGCTTGGCGCGCGTTTATCGGTTCGGCCACCTGAGGCATGTCTCGCTCCTTCTGCCGGCAAACTCTTGGGTGTCGGCGCGATCACAGCGTGCTTCGGCTAGCCGTGGCGCCGGAAAACCTCCCGGCGCCGCGGTACTGAACGACCGGCGATCCTAGGCATTGCCGGCGGACATCCAGTTGCCAGCTTTAAAAATCGGTTCGAGAATTTTTTGCTCCGCCGGCCCGGGAAGGACTTCGGTGAGATGTGTTTGATATTCAGCTTCCGACAGCGGACGGCCGTCGACGCTGTACATCTTGCCAGCGTAATCGCCGATCTGCCGGTTAAACTTCATATCGGGCGCGCGCAGTTTTGGGCTGCCCTCCGCAATGAGCCGGTTCAGCGACTCGATGACTTCGCAGTCTTCCTTGTAGTAAAGATTTCTCGCTTCTTCGTTCAGCCGGTCGAGATCCTTAGGCGGATCTTTGGCGGTCGCTTCGTCGAATCGTCCTTTGAAGCCCCAGCGGTAAAAGCGCGCCGCGGCGCTCGATTGGTCTTTGCCGAAGAGGTCGTAGCCGGTGGAGAGCCACTTGTTCAGATACTTCTGCAAAACGTTAATTGGGATTTTCCCGGCTTTGACGATGCGCGACAGGCCGCTCTGTCCGGTGAACAAATGGAAAGCTTCTTCCTTGAGCATCGGCCCCATGCTGCGCGACAGCGGCGCGAAGCTGGAGGGATGCAGCATGGTCAATTGATATTTACCGTCGCGGTCGATGAAGCAGGTGTAGGTGACGAAGTCGATGAAGTCGTCGACGTTCTTGTTGAACGCGCCCAACAGCCGCGTGTTGTTGTAGGCGTGGCGTTCGAGCAGTTTACGCGCTTCCAGTTTTCCCGAGTCACCAAAGTTCGAGATCAGCACATGGCACATCTGCCAGCCGTGGCGCTGCTCTTCGCGCATGACCCGGAGTAAACATTGGCGGTCGTAATCGCTTGGCGCGGTGTCGATCAGCTTGCGCTGTTGCTCGGAGGAACCAAACTCAGTGTCGCCCTGATAGAAAATCAGATGGAGTAGCGAATCGCGCATGTCCTGGGTCGGCATATCCAAAACTTTTTCAAATTTCTTGCGCCCTTTGAATTCGCCGAATTCGATGGTCGGGCTCGTGCCTTCATCGTAAATCGCGTCGAACTTGTAGTCTTTGACCAGCCCCGGATCGAAGCCGATGTCCTTCTGCCATTTGTAAAAAAGATCTTTCCAGTCGTCGAAGTTGACGATGCGCTCTGCCATGTGTTCCTCCTGCCTAAATTTGGGATATTGCGCGTGGTTTGGCACCGCCGCGCAACCGGACGGAAAGAAACGCAAAGTGAATGCCAAGAAGAAAACCGTTAGTGCGGCGTAACGAGCAAGAATTAGCGCGGGTTTTTCCTACGTATTGGAAAAACTCCATCGACCGTTCTCACGAGTGGGAAGTGCGACATTAAAAACGGCCGAGAAAGGGGCACGGCATGCCGTGCCCGCATAATTGAATCTAATAATTCCCCGCAGCTTGCTGCGGGCACCAATTAAATGGGGAATCGAAAGGGGGCGAGCATTCCCTTTGGTCGCGTGCGGGGTCCATACCCCGTACGCGAAATGCTCCGTTTATTGAAGCGAAGTGGCAAGGGACCTAAAGATCGTAGATCGGCGTATGGATGGCGACGTGGTGGCCTTGGGCAATGGCGCTGACGATATCGGCGCGGCTGACGATGCCGACGATGGACTCACCGTTCATCACCGGTAGACGCTTGATCGCGTGCGTCGTCATGAGCTGAGCGATCTGTTCGACCGGTGTGCTTTCGCTCACGCTGATGACTTTCTTGCTCATGATGCTTCTAACATCTTTACCCTTTTTAGCGACGATATCCGCTTCAGAAACCACGCCGATGATCTTACCGTCCTTGCCCGCCACCGGCGCGCCGCTGACCTGGTTTTTGATCAACGTCATGGCTAGGTCTTTGACCTTCATGGTTGGGCTGACGGTGATGATGTCCCGCGTCATAATGTCTTTGGCGTTCATGGCTCGTACCTCCTAAAGTCCTTTTTTGACCATCAGCATCGCCAGATCGGCAACTCGACAGCTGTAGCCCCATTCATTATCGTACCAGCTGAGCACTTTCGCCATCTTGCCATCGAGGACGACGGTCGAGAGTCCATCGACAATCGACGATGCCGGATTAGCACGGAAGTCGCTCGAAACCAATGGCTCGTCGCAAAAGACCAGCACGCCGTTCATCTTGCCTTCGGCGGCTTGCCTCAGCGCGCCGTTGATCTCGTCCACCGTCGCGGATTTCTTCAAATCGACCACCAGGTCGACGACGGATACAGTGGTTGTTGGCACGCGCAAGGAAATGCCGTGCAGTTTGCCTTTCAGTTCCGGCATGACCAGGCCGATCGCCTTGGCCGCCCCGGTGCTGGTTGGCACGATGTTCACCGCGGCGGCGCGCGCGCGGCGCAGATCTTTGTGCATCAGGTCGAGAATTCTTTGATCGTTGGTATACGAATGGATCGTCGTCATCAAGCCGCGCTCGATGCCGAAGCTGTCATGTAATACCTTCGCCACCGGGGCGAGACAGTTGGTCGTGCACGACGCGTTGGATACGATATGATGCTTGCGTGGGTTGTAATCTTTATCGTTGACGCCAAGCACCACCGTTAAATCTTCGTTAGTCGCCGGCGCGGTGATGATCGCCTTCTTGGCGCCGGCGTCCAGATGGGCGCGTACTTGCGCGCCGTCGGTGAATACGCCGGTGGCTTCGATGACGATATCGACGTCGAGCTGCTGCCACGGCAGGCGCGAGGGCTCTTTTTGATTGAGCACGGCGATGTTTCGGCCGTCGACTTTCATGGCGCCATCGCCTAACTCGATCTTGCCGGGAAAAATGCCATAGGTCGAGTCGTAGCGAAACAGATGGGCGTTGGTTTTCAAGTCGGCCATGTCGTTGATGGCGACCACGGTTAGTTCCTTCTTGTAACGTTCCAGCAAAGTGCGTAAGACCAGCCGGCCGATGCGGCCAAAGCCGTTGATTGCGATCGAAGTTGCCATGCTTATCCTCTTAGCTGCCGCCGCGTAAATCGGTGGTTAAGTATTGATAGCGATCGCGAAACTGTTCCGGCGAACAGAAATTTTGCGCCGACGATGCCGCCTGAGCCAACTGGCGGAGCTTCTCATCGTCGCGGAAATCTTCTTTTTCCAGACGGATCATGTACTCGCGGGCGACCTTGTAAGACGGCGTGTCGATGTCGACCTTGCGCACGCGCGTTTTTCCAGTGGTCGCGTCTTTGAGACTGGTGAAATCGAGATAATCGAGTTTACCGTTGACCAGACAAACCAACGCGCCGGTGAGCTTCGCCGCGTCAATTGCTGGATTCAGCAAGAATTCCACCGCGCCGTAACCGAGCGTGCGGACGTATGCGCAATCGAAGGCGATGGGCGCCGCGGAGCGCAACTCGTAGCCGATATTTTTGTGCACGATCGCCGTCGACGCTCCTCGGCTGGCGAAGCGGTGTTCAACCAGACTCTTGAGGATATAAGCGAAATCAACTTCGGCGAGGCGCAGATGGCCGTAACTGTCGTGGGTAATGCGCACACCCTCGATGTCTTTGAGCTCTGCGACCGGCATATGTTCGAGCAAGCCCTCGGCGATCACGGCCACGCCGTCCGAGCGATTCCACAGCGCTGTGCGCTTGAGGATCGCCCCCTCGAGCAGGTCGCATACCGTGGCGATGCGAATTGGGCCGGGAAATTCTTCCGGGATCAGCGTGATGGTCGCGCCCGTTGCTTTGCCGATGCCGAGAGCGAGATGACCGGCGGACCGACCCATGACGACGACGAAATACCAACGCCCGGTGGTGCGCGAGTCTTCCATTAAATTCTGCACCAGATCGCTGCCGAGTTGGCGCGCGGTTTCGAACCCGAAGGTCGGAATCTCGCCTGGCAAGGGCAAATCGTTGTCGATGGTTTTCGGCACGTGACAGACGCGGATTCTTCCGTCGGCATACTTTGCGACTTGGCTGGCGGCGAACATGGTGTCGTCGCCGCCGATGGTCGCGAGACAGCCGATTCCGAGCTTGTCGATTGATGCGACAACGCGCTTCAAGTCTTCGACGTTCTTAGTCGGATTTGCCCGTGAGGTGTTGAGGATCGAGCCGCCTTGGAAATGGATGCGCGACACGTCGTCGTGATCCAGTTCCTTAACGTGGCTTGTGTCGCCTTTCATGAGCCATTGAAAGCCGTCGTAGATGCCGATGACTTTGTGCGCGCGGGTGCGCGCCTCAAGGGTGATTGCGCTGATCACGCCGTTGATGCCCGGCGCCGGTCCGCCACCGACCAGAATGCCGATATGGTTATTTACCTGAGAACTATCAGTTGCCATGACGCTCCTAGTCTCTGCGATTTTCGTGCCGCCCATTTTTTCATTGTCACCACGCAATCGCAAGTAAACGGTTTGTTTCTTTCGCAGAACTGCGAAAGTACCGGGTTGCAATTCTTGCTGCTGCGAAGGCTAACGCGGTGCTCCAGCCAAAGGCGGTTAATTTTCTAACGAAAAATTCGTGGCACATTGATTGCGCAATAGCCGAATAGTAGGAATTGGACGGTCAGAACGGCCTTGGGGACCTAACGGCAGTGATGCCTCAACGAACGCAAAAAGGAGCAAAATCATGGAAGAGATATCTGATGTCAACACAATGTTCGACTTGATGAGGACTCCGGAAGGGATATCGCCCGTGGAGCGGCTTCTCAATGAGTTCGAGGCCCATGAAGCGAAAGAAGAGAAGTCGATCGAGATCTACAAGAAGACCCTCGGTGAGGTGGCCAATCCGATGACCCGCTTCCTGTTACAGATGATCGTCTCGGATGAAGAGAAACACCGGGCGGTAATCCACGCGATGGTGGCGACGCTCAAAGGCAGCTTGACCTGGACCAAGCCGGCCGGCAGCCTAGAAGGCGGCGATGATGTGGCGGAGGTGAACCGCAGATTGCGGGCGGCGACCGAAGAGATGATTGGAATTGAACAGGAAGGTATCAGAGAGTACAAAACTCTGCTCGAAGAGAGCAGCGGCTACTATCACGGGCTTTTCAAGGTTCTGTTGGATTCGATGAAGCGGGATTCCGAAAAGCATGTGGAACTGCTCGAATTCCTCAAGGAGAATTTAAAAAGCGCCTGACTACCGAGAAGCCGTTCGATGCCTTGATGAGTTTCGCGGCGATCGAACGGCTCGTTTCTAGAATAGACTTAATCACTTCGCGGGCGCGGCGCGATCCTTCCGTAGCGAAGACCATGGGCCTGTGCCCCTGAGCAGACAACAATCATGGGTGTCGAGCCAACGATGCGCGAGTCCGTGGGAACGCCTTGTCAAGTTGACAAACTGACTTTGTCACCGCAGCGTTGGGTGTCTTCTCTACTCCAGTCTCGCGCCTCGCTCAGCCAACACCGTAACCTCAACTGCGGAAACCGGGTTTCATCGTTGCCGCCTCAAGCGGCGGTGTTAACACAGAAGATACTTCCACTCCCCGCTTCTCTTCCTGCCCAACCGGAACGGCGCGACTCTTGATGGCTAGATCGAAACAAACAAGAGCCGGCAGATTCTAAATATCGGTAATTCGCCCACGCGGTGATCCAAAGCTTGGGAAAACGGTTCAAAGTTTTTTCGCAATTCATTCGAGAAAAGCCCCGCACAAGCGGCGCTATGACTTTGGTACTCTTCTTGCCTTCGATACCGGTAGCAGTGACGAACTTGAAGGATTTTGCCGCGCCGCCGCATTTGTTTCACCCGCCGGATTCTGGCGCGGGGCGGAAACGGAGATTAATCGAGGCGCAATGGCCATGTTGCCGGCCGATACAGAAGCAAAAGTGATGACGGACAGCCGAGAGTCGCTTGTGCAAGCGATGCTCGCCCCGGAGTTTTATCCGAAACCGCCCGGCGAAGTGACGCACAAAGAAACCCATATATCTCATCTCTTTTTTGCCGGCGAGCTGGTTTACAAGGTGAAGAAGCCGGTGCGCTACTCGTTCCTTGATTACTCGACCTTGGAAAAACGCCGCTATTTTCTTCAGGAAGAAATGCGGCTAAACCGCCGCCTGGCGCCGTCAGTTTATATCGGCGTCTTGCCGATTACTTTCGACGATCTCGGATGGCGGCTCGGAGGTTGGGGCGAGCCGTCGGAGTATACGTTGGTGATGCGCCGGTTGCCGGAGAAGCGCATGTTGCCGTTTCTTCTCGAAACCGGGCAAGTCACCGAACCGATGATGCGCGAGTTGGCGGAATTTCTCGCCGGCTTTCACGGCGCAGCCGAACGAGTGACGGCGATCGAACCCGAGCGCTATCCAGGGATCGTCGCGACGCAGTGGCGGGAAAATTTGGCCGACCTTAAGCCCTACGTCGACAAACTGATCGATGCCGAAAGCTTCCGGGCGGTCGAGCAGTTCGGCGCGGAGTTTATCGAGCGTCACACCGAGCTGTTACAGCGCCGCGCCGCGCAGGGGTGGATCCGTGACGTGCATGGCGATTTGCACACGGAGCATATCTGTTTCGCCCCTGAAGGGATTCAGATCTTCGACTGCATCGAGTTCAAGCCGCAGTTCCGCCAGTGCGATCTCGCCGCGGAAATCGCCTTTCTCGCGATGGATGTTGAAGTGCGCGGGGAAGCTGGCTTGGTCGAACCTTTGCTAAAGCGCTACGGTGAATTGCTCGATGACGGAGAGCTGATTCGATTATTGCCCTTCTGGAAATGCCAGCGCGCGCTGGTGCGCGGCAAGGTCTACGCGTTGCGCGGTCAAGAAGGCTTCGCCAGCGCGGTCAAGTACCTGCGCTACGCAACGAGGATGACTTGGGCGCGGTTACAGCCGTTTCTCGTCATGATTTGCGGCTTGACCGGCAGCGGTAAGTCCACTTTGGGGCGCGAATTGAGCGAGCGAACCGGCATGGCGGTGATCAACTCGGACGTAATACGCAAATCGATCGCCGGAAAATCGGGCCGGCAGTTCGCTGCCTACGGTGAAGGGATTTACAGCGCGACGATGACGGCAAGGACCTACAAGAAATTGGCGCGCGCGGCGGAGCAGCTGATTGCCCAGGGAAAGGGCGCGATTCTCGACGCGTCTTTTGTGCGGCGGGCACAGCGGGAAAAACTCGTCCGTCTGGCTGGGAAGCATAATATCCCGCTGCTGCTGATTCACTGCTCGGCTTCTGAACCGACGACGCAAGAACGGCTGGCGCGCCGGCAAGCACAAGGACAGGATGTCTCCGATGGCCGTTGGGAAGTTTTTCTGCGCCAAAAAGACGCCTTTGAATCGTTCGATGACATTGATCTTGCCGCCAAGCTCGAATTGAATTCCGATGCGCCTCCTGGCGAACTTGCGGATGCTTGCGAAAGGTTTCTCCGCTCAAGGCTGCCGCGTTGATCATATTATCGCAGCCACTTCGCGTGCGGGGCATTGCCCCCGCACTTGACCCATTGTCTGGCAATTCTCAATGGTCAATTAACGCAGCCACTTCGCGGGTAGGGTTTTAACCCCGCCCTTGCCCAAAGGGGATGCTCGCCCCCTTTGGAAACCCCATTTAGTTGTGCCCGCCTCAAGAGGCGGGTTAACATAGAGTTTATCTGACGCGCTATTCGCACCGATGAGAAGAGTTCCCGCCCTGGCGGCGTAAAAAGCGTCTTAAGCTCATGGCATGTTAGTTGCGCCATCAGTTTTTGGAGAGGCCAAGAAAAAGGAGACCGCCATGTACACAAAGTTATTGGTGCCGCTGGATGGCTCGGAGAGTTCGGAGAAAGTTCTACCGTTCGTGCGTTTGTTGGCTGCAAGCCTGAATCTGCCGGTCGAATTCCTCGAAGTTATCGACATTTCCGCCGCAAGCCTCCATATCGCGGCCGACAAGGCGCGCTTTCTCGATGCTTTGATCGACGCGGGCGAACGGGCGGCCAAGGAGTATTTGGAGGAGATCGCCGCGCGATTTTCCGGCATGAAGGTCGCCTGCACCGTCGAACGAGGCAGTCCGGCCGAGGCCATCATCGAAAGGGCCGCAGCGGATAAAGGGGCGCTGATCGCGATGGCGACCCATGGCCGTTCGGGCATCAATCGCTGGCTGTTGGGCAGTGTCGCTGAGAAGGTGCTGCGCGGTTCGAACAATCCGTTGTTTCTCGTGCGTGCTGACGGCGAAGGGATAAACAATGGCGCGGCGACGATCAAATCGCTGATCGTCCCCTTGGATGGCTCCGAATTGGCCGAGTCGGTGTTGCCGACGGTCGTCGAAGTCGCTAAGAATTTAGCACTTGAAGTGGTTCTCTGCCGCGCCTACGAGTTGGCGGCATCGGCTTACTACGGCAGCGAAGCGTATCTGCCCGACTATGACGCGATGCTCCTGGAGCTAAAAGTTGAAGTGGAAGAATACCTAGCGAAAAAAGTCGAGTCGCTCAAAGCCGCCGGTCTGACTCAAGTGTCTGCAGCGGCGCTGCCAGGTTCCGGCGCGGAGGAGATCGTCCGTTACGGCCGCGAACATCCGGATGGGCTGGTTGCGATGTGCACTCACGGCCGTTCCGGTGTCAGCCGCTGGGTGCTCGGCAGCGTGACCGAAAGAGTCGTGCGCCATGCCAGTGAGCCTGTGTTGGTACTGCACGCGGCTTGACTGACGGAAGATGGCGGCGCGTTGGTTCTAAGTAAACCCCGCTTCTAGAGGCGGGCACAATCAAATGGGGGTTTCCAAAGGGGGCGAGCATCCCCTTTGGTCGCGAGCGGGGTTCAAACCCCGCTCGCGAATTCAATTGATTTCGAGCTGTTTTCGCGCCGGTTAAGTTTTGACGCCGCGCCGATATACGAGATAGTAGACCAGCGCGACCATGACGCCGCCACCCACGATATTGCCGAGAGTGACCGGCACCAGGTTTGACCAGAGTGCGAGCCAAGAAAGATTGTCGGCGCCGGTCACCGCCAGTCTATCTTTCAACAACACGCCCAAGGGGATGAAGTACATGTTGGCGACGCTGTGCTCGAAGCCGGCGGCGACGAACGCGGAGATCGGGAAAATGACGGCGAAGATTTTGTCGACCACGCTGCGGCCGGCGAGGGCGAGCCAAACCGCCAAACAGACTAGAATGTTGCAGAGAATGCCCTTGAAGAATGCGTCCCAAAACGGCAAAGAGGCCTTGGCGGCGGCGATTTTCACCGCGTGAATTCCGACGGCAGAATTATTCATCTGCCAGTGATTCGAGAGCAAGACCAGCACGACCAAACCGAGGGCGCCGGCGAGATTGGCGCAATAGATGACCGACCAATTGCGCAACAGTTCCGTCGTCGTGATCCGATGGCTCGCCCAAGCCAAGACCAAGAAATTGTTGCCAGTGAAAAGCTCGGCGCCGGCGATGACGACCAGAATCAAACCGAGGGAGAAAGTCACGCCGCCGAGCAAGTGGTTGGCGGCGAAGCTTAAACTGGCATCGCTGGTGACCAGCGTGAAATAGAGCGCGCCCAGGCCGATGAAGCCGCCAGCGAGGACACCAAGCGCGATCTGAGCGATGAGCGGCAGGCGCGCTTTGACGACGCCGACCGTTTCGACTCTTTCGGCGATCTCTTTCGGTGCGTAGGCGTCGAAGCCGAAGATTTCAGGCATGAGATTTTATCGATTCCCGCCGCGGTCACTTTGTATTGCGGCGCCAGCGACTGCTGATCATGGTACGGACATAGTCACGTTTTTTAAGAAAACTTCCGCCAGCTCAAAGTCCGTTTCTTCGACAAGTCTAAGGACGGGCTCTGGGCTTGACGACGGAACCAAGGAGTGGTCGTGAAATGGTTAAAAACATATCGTTCATGCTTACCCCTCGACAGGCTCGGGACTAAAGGCTGTCGAGGAGGCCTGCTCTGAGGCCCCTCGAAGGGGCGAGGCATGTTTCACCATTTTTCTGGTAGCTCGCTATTTCTTCTGCAGGCTGGAGACGTATTCGGCGATGATCTTGGCCTTTAATAACGTCGTCAATTCGGGATACTTCTTGCCCTCGCCTTCGCTGTGAAAGCTCTCACCCCACACCGGCATGTTGCGGTCGCCGTGGCCCCGCACCAAGCGCCGACCATCGATGGTCGCCATCACATCGTCCAGCGGATAGACTCCTTTGTGTTTCTTGGCTAGCCCGGTCAGGTCAGGAACCCGCACCTTGAGATCGCGACTGACGGTACCGTCGCCCTTACCATCTTTGCCGTGACAGGAGCTGCAGTACTGAAGATACATCTGCTTGCCGCTACTGCTTTCGGCAGACAACGAGATCGCAGGGGTGCCGAGCAGGAGTGCCAGCACCATTCCCTGTCTGAACATTTTCATGGTCATCGCCAGTGTCCTTTCCGATCGATCAATTCGCAACGATAATGAAGTTTTCGCAAATAGGGTGCCTCTAATCGAGCCATACTATCCCGCGAGGTTATGTGGCGCAATCACGGCGACTTCTCACGGTTGAGAAATAAGGTCGTGAGGCTTCGCGAGATTGCGAAGCTTTCAATCGCTGACAACTTGCCTAGGTCGTAACGCTGGGCAGGCGCAGGATTTTCAATCGAGTTTGTGCACATCTATATTGGCATCAAAGCTGCGTTGTTTACTCAATGACTACTGCTGGAGGTGAAGCCATGGTCGATGAGAAGGATAAATTTGGCGACACGATGCGATTGGCGGAACGAGCCAAAGAGGATATCTACTTTGCCGAGCGCGATCGTGAGGTGATGGAGAAGCTCAAAGCCCAGCTGCGAAAGGTCGACAAAACCGTCGTCGACCTACGCTGTCCAAAGTGTGCTGGTTATCTCGAGGGCTACACTTTCCATGGATTCGCGCTAGACCGCTGCGAGAAATGCGGCGGTATCTGGATGGATCGCGGCGAGTTGGAAGGCGTGGTCAGAAAAGTCAGCCGTGGGCCGCTGGGCGAGTGGATGGATACTTTGACGGCACAGAGCTAGCGCGCCATCGCCGCGACAAAAAGGGGAAAAGAGATTTCACCGCAGAGACACGGAGTTCGCAGAATTCGGAGTATCTCTCGAACAAAAATTTATTTACTCGGCGTCCTCTCGCCTCCGCGGTGAACCTTGCGAAAATTTGCGCGAGTCGCGCAAACTGTCAAGGAGAGTAATACAAGGAGCGGATCATGAGAACGGGAGCCAAGAAGTACAACACGAATTATAAAAAGAAGATCGATGTGTTTCGCGACACTTTTTTGCCGCGCCGATCGCCTAAGGAGATCATTCAGTGCACCGGCTGCGGTGCTTTTTACCATCGGCGTCATTGGTCCTTAACCGCGCCGGCGGGATTCACTCGCCCAGTTCATCTTCACCCCGTTTACTGTCCGGCGTGCCGGAAAATCAAAGAGCATTCCGCCTCCGGCGAGCTTCACCTAGGAGCAGTCGGAGATTCCGATCGAGGTGATCTGTTTCGGCTGTTGCGCAACGAAGAAAGTAAAGCGCGGCAGAAGAATCCATTGGAGCGGATCATGCGTATCGAGGCCGCAGACGGCGGGTGGAAGATTGAAACGACCACGGAAAAGTTGGCGCAGCGGCTCGGCCGCTCGATTCGCAAAGCGCGCGGCGGCAAGCTCGCCTTTAAATGGTCGCACAACAATAAGTTTGTCCGTGTTCTATGGGAGCAGAAGCTGGCACCGGCGAACAGTTAAAAGCCTAAGGGATGATTGCGGGCTCGCGATCGTAGGCGGGCCGGCTCTTGGTTAGAGTGGCGGGGCGAGCGTGGATAAGAGCAAACAAGATTTTTCGATCGCGTATTTCATGGTGGCGCTGGCCATGATTTTTGTCCTCCAGTACGCGCTGCTCACCAAGCAGGTCGAAACGATCAGCTACAGTCAGTTCAAGGCCTTGATCAAGAAGGGCCAGGTGGCCGAGTTGGTCGTGCGCGACAAAACTATTAGCGGCGCGATCAAGGTTGAAGGTCTCAGAGAGATCTTTTCACCGGAAAAGATCAATGAACTCGGCGACGGCGCCAAAAAGCCATTGCCGTTTGTCGTGGTCCGAGTCGAGGATGCGCAGCTTACCGCCGAACTCGAAGCAGCGGGTGTGCCGTTCAAGGGGGAAGTGACCAGCGATTGGTTGCCAACGATTCTATCCTGGGTCGTGCCGATCATTATTTTTTTCGTGCTGTGGAATTTCTTATTCAATCGCATGGGTGGCGCCGGTGGCGGCTTGATGCAGATCGGCAAAAGCAAGGCGAAAGTCTATATCGAAAAATCCACCGGTGTAACCTTCGCTGACGTCGAAGGGATAGAAGAAGCCGAGGAAGAGCTGATCGAAGTCGTCGAGTTTCTCAAACATCCGGAAAAGTATCAGCGCCTCGGCGGCCATATTCCGAAGGGCGTTTTGCTTGTCGGTCCTCCGGGCACCGGCAAGACGTTGCTGGCCCGGGCCGTCGCCGGCGAAGCTGGCGTGCCGTTCTTCAGCATATCTGGCTCTGATTTCGTCGAGATGTTCGTCGGTGTCGGCGCGGCGCGGGTGCGCGATTTGTTTTCCCAGGCCGCCGAGCATGCGCCGAGCATCATTTTCATCGATGAGCTGGACGCCCTCGGCAAAGCGCGCGGCATGAGCATGCTCAGCAGCCACGACGAGCGCGAGCAGACGCTCAATCAGTTGCTTGCCGAAATGGACGGCTTCGATCCGAACAAGGGCGTGATCATGATGGCGGCAACCAACCGGCCGGAAATCCTCGACCCGGCGCTGTTGCGCCCTGGACGATTCGATCGTCAGGTGTTGGTCGACCGGCCCGATGTCAAAGGCCGCGAGAAAATTCTCCAACTCCACGCCAAGAAAATAAAACTCTCGCCCGCCGTCGATTTGAGCATGATCGCCGCGAAGACCCCCGGCTTCGTCGGCGCGGATTTAGCGAACATCGTGAACGAAGCAGCGCTGCTCGCGGCACGGCAGGGAAAAGATGCCGTCGAGATGACCGATTTCGACGAGGCGATCGAAAGAGCCGTCGCGGGCTTGCAGAAAAAAAGCCGGGTTATGAGCCCCAAGGAAAAGAAAACAGTTGCCTATCACGAGTCGGGCCACGCGTTGGTCGCGGAGCTGGTTCCCGGCGCCGATCCGGTGTCGAAGATATCGATCATCCCGCGCGGCATGGCGGCCCTCGGTTACACGCAGCAGACTCCCACGGAAGACCGTTACGTGATGACCAAGTCGGAACTGATGGCGCGTGTCTATGTCCTGTTAGGTGGGCGAGTGGCCGAAGAAATGGTTTTCGAAGATGTGTCCACCGGGGCGCAGAACGATCTGCAGCGGGCGACGGAGATCGCCCGCACCATGGTCACGCAGTTCGGCATGAGCGAGAAGCTGGGATTGGTCTCGCTTGAGGGACCGCGGCAACCGTTGTTCTTGCCCGTGCCGATGCAGAGTACCAAGGAATACAGCGACGACACGGCGCGCATCATTGATGCCGAAGTGAAACAGATTCTCAACGAAGCGCATGAGAAGGTTAAAGACACCTTAGCGACCCATCGTGCCGCGCTCGAAGAGTTGGCACAGTTGCTGCTGAAGAAGGAAGTCGTCGAACGGCCCGAGTTGCAGGCGATTCTCAAAGTCGTCAGCATCGACCGGGCGAAGGAGAAGAAGAAAAGCTCGGCGGGCGTGGGTGCCGGAGAGGTGGGGACAAGTGAAGAACAGCATAAATAATCTCGCCGCGAAGAAAGCGGTGGAGAAAGACCAGTGCGAGATCAGCTCGCACCAAGCTTTAACGATGTCGCATCATCGACCGCCGGCCGGCTGCCAAGCTGAGCCGGCCAGCCGGACGCCGCGTACGGCTAGCAAGTCGGCGCGCTTGACCGCCGCGGAAAACCGCGTGCTAACCCATGTCAGCCGCGCCAAGACCAATAAAGAAATCGCCTCAGCGTTGGGGATCAGTCCGGCGACCGTCAAGCACCACTTGGAAAAAATCCTGACCAAACTTCAGCTGCGAAATCGAGTCGAGGCCGCGATCTACGGCGTGATGATTAACGGCTGTCCGCTGCAATCGCGTCCCGGCTGTGTCATGCGCCATGCGCAGGCTGGCGTCGAATTATTCGCGGATCGTGAGCCGTTTGACCGATAGAATTTCCCCCCTGGCAATGCTACACGCCATTCATACTTTTAATCTAATAATTCCCCGCAGCTTGCTGCGGGCACCCATTAAATGGGGAATCCAAAGGGGGCGGGCATCCCCTTTGGTCGCGTGCGGGGTTAATACCCCGTACGCGAAATGCTCCGTTTATTTAGATTTTCATCGCGTGGATCGACGCGAAAAATTGAGCTGCGAGAACTGGCGTTGAAAGATTTTTACCTCCCATGGGTCAACAAGGTGATGAAGGAGCGAAATGATGAAGAATAAACCGGGTTGGATGGTGCCGGCGATAGTCCTATTGGCATTCGCCGCGATCGCGGGGAGTTGCGCGGTGCTGGGCGTGGCGCCTTATGAGATCACAGGCGCAAGGCTTTTTGGTTTTCCCGGCGACTGGGAAAGGATCCCGGCGAAGACTGTTACTTTGTTTTACCCCGGTCAGGCTTCCTGGGAGTTCCTGACGAGCGATGCTCATCCGGGCGCCAAAGCCATAGATGCGGGCTGCAACACCTGTCACACGGGTCAAGAGAAAACACTCGGAGCCAAGTTAGTTCAAGCGGGTCCGCGCGAAAATGATCCCATCGCCGGTAAGGCGCCCTCCGTTGACCTTACCGTTCGCGCTGCCTACGACACAGAGTACGTTTACTTCCAGTTCCGCTGGGCGACTCAAATGCCGCACGCGATGCACACGCTCTGGCGCTATGACGGTAAGCAATGGGTGGCGTGGGGAGGGGAGAAGCCTGAAGTGACCAAGAAGGGTATCACGCCCAGCTACGAGGACAGACTCGCGATTCTATTCGATGAACCGAATAATGTCACCGCCTACGACGGTGCAGGCGCGACCTTTTCGCAGGTCGGCTGTTGGATGACTTGTCACAATAGCATGCGCGCCATGCCCAGCGACGTCCCGCGCAAGGCGATTGACCCGCATCCATACTGGGGTGCGAAGGGCCGGCGGGTCGGCGACATCCGAAAGTATTTGTTGATTACACGCACGGCACAAGATGACGCCGGCGCCTGGGATAAGGTAAAGCCGGCGGCGGAACTGAACAAACTCAAGAGCGCCGGGAAGTATCTTGACCTGTGGCAGTGGCGCGCCGCTCGCTCTAACGCTGTCGGCTTCGCGAGCGATGATTGGGTGCTAGAGTACCGCAATGGCGACGCCGGCCGTGCGCCGTTTTTTAATCCGCCTAAACCTCAGTTTATGTACGATGAGAAAATCACCGGCTTTCGAGCCATCCCCGAATCGCAACTCCAAACTCGCATGGGACAAACGGCGCTGATCGAAAAGAAGAACGCAGTGCCGATCGATCCGAACGCCAAATTCAATGTCGGAGACCTTCTGCCGCAGTATCTGCTGCGCGAACCCGAGGGCAGCGCTGCCGACGTCCAGGCATTCGGACGGTATGTCGACGGGCAGTGGATCGTAGAACTCAGGCGTAAATTAAATACCGGACAAGCAGACGACAAAGTTCTGAAACCGGGAACTGCATATCCCATTGGATTTGGTATCTTCGACGACACCGTATCCAACCGGCGTCATTACGTGACGCTGCCCTTGACGCTGGGTCTTGGCGTTAATGGAGATGTGACCGCGGTAAAAGTCGGGCCGTAACTCGGCAGCGGTTCTTGCCGCCGCCCGTTATTGAGTTTGCAATAAATTTTACCAAACCGCAGTTTGGCAGCCCCCTTGACGGCGTCATCTGCTGAGTGGGAGTCAACGGCTACCCTCTACAGCCGCGCGCTAATGGTGTCAGCCGCGATGCCCAGCCCGGCGGCGATCAAGTTCTCAATAGATGGGCCGATTGACCCATAGACTTTTTTTCTCTCCTAATGCTATAAGCAGGAAAATATTCATCAATTGGCTTCGTCTTCCGCGGCAAACGAGACGGGGGGAATATGAGACGATTTGTTATCGCATCGGTGACCTTCTTGCTTCTGTTCAGCATCGCCCGACCGGCTCTGTCAGCGGAAAAAGAGCCGGCCGCCAAGCCGGCTCCCGCCGCCTACGTTGGCAACGAAGTTTGTAAAGCCTGCCACGCTCCCGCCTTTGAAAAATTTTCAACCACCATGATGGGCAAGATTTTCCTGCACAATCCGCGCAACGAGACGGAGAAACGGGCTTGTGAAAATTGCCATGGACCCGGTAGCAACCACGTCGCCGCTGGCGGCGGCAAAGGGGTCGGCGGCATGGTCACGTTTCGCAAGGATTCAGGTGAAACAGCCGAGCGCCAGAACGAGCCTTGCCTGAGCTGCCATCAGCGCGGCATTCAGACCTATTGGAAAGCCAGCCCGCATGCGAGCCGGGGCATGGCTTGCGTCAACTGCCACACCGTGATGGAAAAAACCACCGACCGCCATCAGCTTGTCAAGGTCAGCGACCGGACTCCCTTCTTCACCAAGCAGGCACAAAACGAACTCTGCGGGACATGCCATTTGCAGCGCAGGGCGCAGTTGCTGCGCTCATCGCATATGCCGCTCAGAGAAGGGAAGTTAACTTGCACGGACTGCCATAACCCCCATGGCACGCCCAATCCTTCACAGCTTAAACAAAACAGCGTGAATGAGAACTGTTATACCTGTCATACCGAGCGGCGCGGTCCGTTTCTCTATGAGCATCCACCGGTCTTCGAGAACTGCGCCAACTGCCATGAGCCGCACGGTTCGGTTAACGACCGCTTGTTGAAAGTCACCGACCCGCGGCTATGCACCCAGTGCCATATGTCAACTGGCCATCCATCGAATCCGCGCGGGCGCAATTCGGTGTTCTTTTTCAATCGCAGCTGCACCAATTGTCACTCGCAAGTGCATGGCTCGAATCATCCGGCGGGAATTTTCTTTCAGCGCTGAGGAGGTCGGCAATGAAACGGATTATAAGCTGCTGCGTCTTGGTTTTAGCTTTCCTGGCGTTTTCGCTGCCAACCTCGACTGCGTTAGCGCAATATGAAATCGGCAATTTCACCCTCAGGGGTGAAGGTGAATTCGGTGGTACGTTCCGGCACAGAAACGGCGACCGGGGCAAGTTCGAGGAATATCGCGACTTGCCGGAAACCGCCATCGTGCCCCACCTCGAGCTATTCATCGATAGCAAGAAGCAGGATTTTTACCTTGAATTCGATAGCAGTAAGACCGGGCGCGACGATCAGAGCTACCGCCTGCGTTTTGGTCGATATGGATTGTTGGACATGGAATTCGAATGGGATCAGATCCCGCATATTTTCAACATTGATACGGCGCGCACGCCTTATACCATGACGAGGGGAACGTATACTCTTTCCTCAAAGCCGCCCAACACGACGGCTGTGAATTCCTGCGCGAACAACACCACTTTTTGTGATTGGGCGAATGATGCCGCAACCCCCGTCGACCTGAAGCTTTTTAACGGCGTGGGCAAGTTCAAGGTGCGCTATACGCCGAATCCCGGATGGACGCTAACCGGCAGCTACTGGTCAAACAACAACGCGGGTAAGCGGGCCTTCGGGACACTGTTCGGTCCCAGCCCCGGCAACTACAACATCACCGAATTGGCCGAACCGATCGATTATAACTCGCATAATATCGAGTTGGGCGGTGAGTATGCCGGCAATGGTTGGTCGCTGGCGCTCAAGTACAACGCGTCATTATTCCATAACAACACCAGCACGCTGATCTGGGATAACCCATTGAACCGTTCAGGGCTAGGCGCCGCTTGCTCCGACTCGGCGCGATACAGTAGCGCGGGCAACGGCGTCGACGGCAACCGCGGTCCGTGCCGCGGCCAACTCGACCTCTATCCTAGCAACCAGGCGCATACAATTACGCTGGCGGGGTCGGCAAGCCTGCCGATGAAGACTCAATTCATGGGGACCATCTCTTATGGCTGGCGGCTGCAAGATGATAGTTTCTTGCCAATGACCATAAATAGCGCGATTACTCAGCCGTCGTTGCCGCGGAGCAACCTGGATGGCGACGTCCGGCCGCTCATGATCAATGCGACGCTGGTCAACCGAGCTGTTGACCGCCTTAATCTCAAAGCCTTTTATCGGTTCTACGACTTGGATAACCGCAGCAAAAGTTTATTTTTCCCGCAGGGAATTGTGATCAACGATCAGGCGGGCACGGTCGCCGCCCCCACTTGCAACCCAATTTGCCCCGAGGCCAATCATCGAACCGTGCCGTACCAGTATTCCAAGAACACGGTGGGCGCCGAGGCGGGCTACGATTTTACTCGTTGGCTCGCGGCCAAGTTTAACTATACCTACGAGAGGATACATCGGTCTGGCTTCGACGTGACCGATCTAAACGAGCACACCATCGGCCCGACATTCGACATCAAGCCGTCGTCGTGGTCGCTAGTTCGCGCGTCCTATAAACATTCCTGGCGCGATGCGCCGGGTTACGACAGCGCCGATAAGCGATTTTTCGAGGCGGCGCGCGACCGGGACCGAGTCAGCCTGTTCTCCGAAGTCTCCCCTTGGGAAAAGTTGAGTTTCCACGCCGGTTATGAATTCACCGGCGAATCCTATCCGGACACGACCAATGGGACGCAAAACGATATCAATCATTCGCCGTCGATCGGCGCTATTTACGCCCCGGCGGAGTGGATTAAATTTTTCGCCGACTACAATTTCGACCGCTTCGATTGGCGTTTGGACGCGCGCTCGACGACGGCCTGGGTTAGCCGGGGGCGCGAAAAGATCAACACTTTCACTGTGGGCAGCGATGTGGATCTCATTCGGAATCTGTTGGGCTTGCGCTTGCAGTATGGATTTTCCGACGCGGTGAGCAAGGTTTTTGCCAGCGGCAACGCCGGACCCAATGCGGCCACGAATTATCCCTCGATCATCAACCGCTGGCATGAGTTTTTGGCCCGGCTCGAATACAAGTTCCACAAGAATGTCGGCTTAAACCTCGCTTACTATTACAACGGCTACGCGTCGAAGGATTACGGCGTCGATATCATGAAAGTATGGATGGGCGACGTGGACACCGGGGCGAACGTCCAAAGGTCGTTCTTTCTTGGCGACCGGCTGAAAGGCAGCTACGTGGCGCACATGGGTTTTATCGGATTGAAATTCAGTTTTTAACCATGATCGCAGATGCGAGGTGCGGGTACGTTAATCGCTGTGATCATTCCTTCCATGAATAAAACCCATTGGCATACCGTCCAATGGTTGCCGTAGGGAGATTTCAAAGATGGTTAATTCAATTCTCATGAGTTTGCTCTTGCTGATTGTCGTTCCAGCTCTCGCGTTTGGCCAGTCGAAGGGTGATGCGAAAGCCGGAAAAGTAAAATATGATGCCAATTGCATCGGTTGCCATGGCGCGACGGGCAAGGGGGATGGAGCCGCGGCGGCGGTGTTAAATCCTAAACCGCAGGATCATACCGACGGCAAGGCCATGAACGCTCTGACAGACAAGTATTTGTTTGACATAATCAAGCAGGGCGGTAAGGCCATGCAGAAAGCGGCGGTCATGCCCGCCGCGAATAAGAAGCTCACGGATCAAGATATCTCGGATATGGTCGCCTACATTCGAAGTCTCGCCATTCCTCCTTACAAGCCTGCTAAGTGATTTAATCTAATAAGTCCCCGCAGCTTGCTGCGGGCACCCTATTGATGGGGAATCCAAAGGAGGCGAGCATCCCCTTTGGTCGTGTACGGGGTTAATACCCGGTACACGAAATGCCCTGTTTATTATCTGACCTTCTAAGGCGCTGCTTCAGGGTGTGACTGGAGCGGCGCTTTGTTTTTGCTAGTTTGTTTTTCTACGTCCAACAGCGGACCTGAAAGATTCGCACCCCATCGGCTTGTCATTCCAAATCCTGCGATCTTGACCCAATCTTTTCCCATTTGCGGGAAATAAATTGCCGCTTTGTAATGTAAACATTAAAAAAAGATTAGTGGCACGTAGCTTGCGCTCTTCAATTGCAAAATCGTTGGCCGTAATCAAGGAGCGTGGGGTGGGCAAGTGGCCGCACGATCGAGAGTGAAACGAGCCATCTTAACTTTTGCAGTTGTCATTGCCGTGTTGGCGCTCGGTTACTGGGCCGAATGGGGCGTGTCGGGCGTCAAGCAGCCGATCGAGTTTCCCCACAAGACTCATATTGCACAAAACATCCCCTGCGTCGGTTGCCATCAGCGCGCGGAAAAAGATCTGGTAGCGGGCCGGCCGGCCACGGCGCTTTGTTTGGCGTGCCATGCGAGCAGCGACTCGAAAAACCCTGAAATCGAGAAACTCAAAGCCTTTGGCGAGAAGGGGCAAGAAATTCCCTGGCAGCGGGTGTGGCGCTTACCTTCTCATGTATTCTTTTCGCATCGAGTTCACGTCTCGATTGCCAAGCTCGCCTGCCAATCTTGCCACGGGCCGATGGAAACCCTCGATCGACCGCCGCCGCGACCGCTCAAAACGCTGGCGATGGAAGATTGCATCGGCTGTCATCTGAAATCGAAATCAGCCGCGACTCGTCAGGTCAAAGTCATGCACCCGGCGCAGGTGTCGTCGCAGCGGTTGGTTAACGATTGTAACGTTTGCCATCGGTGAGGCTTGCGATGCGGTTTACGCGACGAACATTCTTGCAAACTTTGACCGGCGCCGCCGGCGCGGCTGCTCTGGTGAAGAACCAACTCTCTGCGGTGGACCAGGTCGCCGGTGACGTGCAGCGGTGGGCGAAACCGGAAGAGGTTCTGGTGCCGACGATCTGCCAACAATGCCCAGGCGGCTGCGGCTTGTTGGCGCGCACGCTCGACGGTGAGGTTTCTGGGATCTCAGGAAATCCGCTTCATCCGATCAATCGCGGCGCGGTCTGTCCCAAGGCTTTTGGCGGGCTGCAACTGCTCTACGATCCTAACCGCATCAAAGGCCCCATGGCGCGCAACGGCGAGCGCGGCCGATTTCGCTCCATCGGCTGGGACGAGGCGTTAAAGTTGGTCACGGAACGTTTATCGGATTTGCGCGCGAAGGGTCTGGCGCACACGCTGGCGATTCTCGGCGGGCAGTATCGCGGCTACCGCGATACGCTGTGGAGTCGCTTCGCGCAGGCCTACGGCACACCCAATTACATTCGCCTGCGCTGTTTCGCGCCGGAGAAAGCGGCGCTGGCGCATCAGCTCATGCAAGGGGTGACGGCGCCGCTCGCCTACGATTTAGCCGAGACACAGTTCATTCTTTCGTTTGGCGCCAATCTACTGGAGTCATGGATCGGCCCGGTTCATGTATCCCAGGCATATGCGCGTTTGCGTCGGAGCGGCGACCGGCCGCGCGGCTTGCTGGTTCACGTCGACCCGCGCCGCTCGCCCACCGCGATCAAAGCCGACCGTTGGATTCCCATCGTCCCCGGAACCGATGGAATCTTGGCACTCGGTATTGCCAACGCGATGATCCGCGAAGGGCTTTACGACGAAGCTTTCGTCGAGCAGTATAGTTTCGGATTCGAAGACTGGGTCGATGACGCCGGGCAGCAGCACCTCGGTTTTAAAAATCTCGTCTTGCGGGATTACGGCCTGTTCACGGTGTCCGCGGCTACCGGCGTGCCGGTGAAAAGTATTTTGGAGATTGCCCGCGGTCTCGCGTCCACAAAGCCCGCCATCGTCATCGGCGAGCGCGGCCCGGCTTACGGCCCCGACGATATTTATACCCGCATGGCGATTCACAGTTTAAATGCGTTAGTCGGAAACATCGGAGTCGTCGGGGGTTTGCGGACTCAAGGTGAGATTCCGCTCGCGCCGTTGCCAGCGATCGAGCAAGACGCTGTGGCGAAACAAGGCGCGGCGCAGCCACGCATCGACGGCGCCAGCGAGAATGATTATTTGCTAGTTGCCGATGCGCCGCAGCTTTTGCCCGAACGAATCCTCAACGGCTCGCCCTATCCAGTCAACGCTTTGTTCTTATTCGCCACCAACCCGCTCGCCAATCATCCGGCGAAGGAAGGGTTCGCGGCGGCCTTCAAGAAGATTCCGTTCATCGTTAGCTTTTCCCCTTTCCTCGATGAGTCGAGCGTCATGGCCGACCTCATTTTACCCGACCAAACTTACTTGGAGCGTTGGCAAGACGATCAGGTCAACCATTTGGCCGGTTTTTCTTGTTTCAGCTTGGCGCGGCCGGCTTCGAAGCCGCTGCATCAGTCGCGCAATACCGCCGATGTCCTGCTGCAATTGGCGCAGTCACTAGACGCCACCATGAAGAAAAATTTCCCGTGGAAAAATTTCGAAGAGCTGCTGCGCGCCGGCGCCGAAGGGCTGTTCAAATCCAATCGCGGCTATGTGGTCTCCGTCCACGCTCAAGAAGCGCTCCGCAAAGTTCTCGAACGGCAGGGCTACTGGCAGCGCGATTTCCCGGACTTCAGCGCTTTTTGGAATGGCCTGCTACAACGGGGTGCGTGGTGGGACCCGACCGGGCTGCCGGTGAGCCGCAATGCTTTGCTGCAAACGGCGTCGGGCAAGTTCGAATTCTACTCGACGCGGCTCAAGCAATTGCTCGATAAGAGCACAACGACGAAAGCGGCGCGCACATCCATGCTCGCGAAGTTTGGCGCCGGCGCCTCGGAGGACTTACTTTACCTGCCAGCGGTGGCGATCCGTAGCGCCAAGAAAGTCGAAGCCTTACCGCTGCGGCTCAACACCTATCGTTTGATGAGCCGTCCCATGGGCGGCGGCAAGAATCAGCCCTGGCTGCTCGAACAACCGGCTGTTCACCTGCACGCTTCATGGGAGGGCTGGGTGGAGATACATCCGCAGACAGCGGCCGGATTGGGCATTAAGGAAAACGACTTAGTGTGGGTCGAATCGGCCAAAGGCCGAGTGAAGCTGCGCGCTAAAATTTACTCCGGCACGGTCGCCGACGTTATCAATATGCCTTTGTTCGGCGGCGACGGACCCAATCCCAACGACTTGATTGCCAACGAAGCGGATGTCCTGCGCGGCTTCGGCGTGCTCAACAACACCCAAGTAAAAGTCAGGAGGGCGTAAAGTGGCGTTGTGGGGAATGGTTATCGATTTGGATCGCTGTACCGGCTGCCAAGCCTGTGTGATGGCGTGCAAGGCCGAGAACAACGTCCCCGCCGTCGGCGCCAACGAGGCGAAGCGCGGCCGGGTGATCAGCTGGATGCAAGTGCTGACCGAGACTGACGAGGAACATCACGCCAGCAAAACCCGCTTTATTCCACGGCCCTGTCTGCAATGCGACGATCCGCCGTGCACCAAGGTTTGTCCCGTCTACGCGACCTTTCGAAATCCCGAAGGCATCGTGGCGCAAGTTTATGCGCGCTGCATCGGTTGCCGCTTTTGCATGGCGGCGTGTCCCTACAACGCGAAATATTTCAACTGGCATAGTTACCAAAAGGAGGCGCCGGGCCAAAATCCCGACGTCTCGGTGCGCGAAAAGGGTGTCGTCGAGAAATGCACGTTTTGTCACCATCGCCTGCAGAAGGCGCGCGAGCGGGCTTTGGCGGAAAAGCGCGAGTTCGACCCGTTGGAATACGTTCCCGCTTGCGCTGAAGCTTGTCCTGCCAAGGCGATTGTCTTCGGCGATCTCGCCGATGCCGCCAGCGAGGTGGCGCAATTGGCGCGCAGCCCGCGGGCATTCAAGCTTCAAGAAGAGTTGGGCACCAAGCCCAAGGTGATTTATCTGACGGAGGGTGAAGGCGGTGGCTGAGATCCGCGATGCGCACGAAGATATTTTGCTTGCGCCGATCGAGTACACCGGGCGTGGCTTCTACTGGGCCGTGGCATTCTTGAGCGTTTTGATTTTGTGGGGCGCGATCGCCTACGCGGTGCAATTCACGCAGGGGCTGGGTGTCACCGGCCTGCACCAACCGGTCGGTTGGGGTTTTTATGTCACCAATTTCGTTTTCTTCATCGGCATCAGTCACGCCGGCACGCTCATCTCCGCGATTCTGCGCTTGTCGAAAGCGGAGTGGCGCCGGCCGATCACGCGCATGGCCGAGGTTATTACCTGCATGGTTATTTTCATCGGTGCCGGCCAAATCCTGGTCGACTTGGGCCGGCCCGATCGCATGATGAATGTCTTGCGCCATGGCCGTTATCAGTCGCCGCTGCTCTGGGACGCCACCAGCATCAGCGCCTATCTCACCGCCAGTCTAACTTATCTTTACCTGCCGATGATTCCCGACATCGCCATCCTGCGCGACCGCCTCGGCAAACGGAAGTTGCTCTACAGTGTCTTGGCGCTGGGCTGGACTGGGACGGAGCACCAGCAAAAGGTCCTCAACCGTGCCATCGCGATCATGGCAGTATTGGTGATTCCCATCGCGGTGTCGGTTCACTCAGTGGTGTCGTTCGTTTTCTCGATGACGCTGCAGCCGTCGTGGCATTCCACTATATTCGGTCCTTACTTCGTGGTCGGCGCGATCTTCTCCGGCATCGCCGGCTTGATCGTGACGATGATCATTTTCCGCAAGGCTTACGGGCTGGATTATTATCTCAAACCGATTCACTTCCGCTATCTGGGTCAGCTTTTGCTGATCATGGCGCTGCTGTGGTTTTATTTCACCTTCGCTGAATATCTCACCGGCTACTACGGCGCGGAACCCGAGGAGATGAAAATTTTCTGGGCCAAGTTCAGCGGACCTTTCTGGCCATTTTTCTGGGCTATGGTGCTGTGCAATTTCGTGGTTCCGCTCCTCTGCCTGGCGAGCCTGAAGCAGCACACCGTGGGCAAAGTTCTGATCGCGTCGCTTTCCATCATCATTGGCATGTGGCTTGAGCGCTTTATCATCGTTGTACCGACTCTCTCTTTCCCGAGACTGCCTTTCCCGGAAGGGGTCTACGCGCCGACCTGGGTGGAGTGGGGCGAGACCGCTGGCAGCCTCGGTCTCTTCGCGCTTTTTTATCTTTTGTTCACTAAGTTTTTTCCAATTATTTCGATCTGGGAAATCCGCGAAGGGCGCGAAAACAGCGTGCGAGAGGTCGAGGAAAGAATTATCAGCTATCTTCCCGGCGAGGTGGAGGAAAAACCGTAGGGTGCACACGAGGATGATATGGAATATCAGGCGCCGGTTTCGGATCGGTTAATCAGAAGGTTGCAATGGATCTGGCTTGGAGGCGCTTTCCTTTTAGTGGGCGGAATCATTGCCTGGATTGTCCATCTGATCGTCGCTTCGTGGCGCCTGGACGATGTCATTCAAGCGTCCGTGGGAATCTCGATTGTAGCGATACCGATTTTTCTCGTCTTCATGGGCGTGATTTTTTACGTTTTTTGGGGGGTGGCCTTGCATGGGAGGAAACGTGAAGATTAGCCTGCTCTTCATCGCCTTGACTCTGTCGTTCATATTCGTGAGCGAGCCTCGCGCGCTGGTCGAGGCGGCCGACGCGGGATCGGCAATTTTGCCGGGCAATCCGCTTGAGGGCAGTCAACTATTTACGGATAAGGGTTGTCTGCGCTGCCATGCGATCAACGGTGTCGGCGGCGTCGGTGGCCCCGACCTTGGCCAGGGCATCTTGAAACGTTCGCTGCTCGATATCGCCGGCGTGATGTGGAATCACTCGCCGGGCATGGCTCATGTAATTGAAGAGCGGCATGCCGCGCGCCCGCTGTTTAAAGCGCCAGAGATGGCGAGCCTGCTTTCTTTTCTCTACTACATCGGCTCTCTCGATGCTCCGGGAGACGTGGCCACAGGAGAACGACTGTTTCGTGAGAAACAGTGTCAAACCTGCCACTCGTTAGCTGGCAAAGGTGGGAAGCAGGGCCCGGCGCTCGACAGCTATAGCCGTTATGCTTCGCCGCTCTACCTGAGCCTCGGCCTTTGGAATCGCGGTAAAGCTATGGCTGGGGTCATGGAGGCGATGGGAATACCACGCCCGAGCTTTGAGAAGAATAATATTGCGGATCTGTTCGCCTACATTCGCAGCTTCGCTCGAAGCGTCGAGCGCGTCTACGCCCAGCCGGGAAGTCCGCGTAATGGCGAAAAACTTTTTGTCGCCAAGCGCTGTGTCGAATGTCACTCGGTTACGCCGCAGGGCGATCCAACTCGGGCCAACCTGCGCGCCAGGCTGATCAAAGGAAGTCTCATGACTATCGCCGGCGCCATGTGGAACCACGGGCCGAAGATGTGGGCCGACATGGCGCAACGGGGTGTCCCAATATCGTCGCTCAGCGCCGAAGAAATGTCAGATATCATCGGTTATCTTTATTTCCTCCAATTTATCGACCCACCCGGCGTAGCCGATCGGGGGCGCATAGTGTTTCAGGAGAAACGTTGTGGCAAATGCCATCTATCGTCGGAGAAAGGTGCGGCGCAGGGCGCGGATTTCGCCAAGAGCGATAAGCTCAAAACTCAATTGGAAGTGGTCACCGAGATGTGGAACCACGCAAGTACGATGGAAGAGAAGATGCTTAAGGAATCCCTCGAGTGGCCGGTTTTCCGAGGCGGGGAGATGGCGGACTTGATGGCTTATCTCGTTTCATTGCGCGCTGGAAAATGATCCGCAAGGTAAATGGATCGGCGCAAAACATTGGCGGCGCCAGCCTTTGCGGAACAGCGCGCAACGCACAAGGGGGCGACCCGTCGAAGAGTGGGGAAAGAGCCATGAAAAGAGCAACAAAGAAAATGGCGATTTTGACCCTGGGGATGATCATCGTGTCATTTTTCGCAGCGCCTAGTCTTGCGCAACAATATGGCGGCTCATCGCAAGACCCACTTGCCGGCTCTCGGGTATTTGGCAGCAAAGGCTGTTCACAGTGCCACGCGGTGAATGGCGTTGGCGGCAAGATCGCCACCGACCTAGGACGCGTCGCTCAACCTCGCACTTTTTATGATCTGGCGAGCGCGATGTGGAATCATCTACCCGAGATGGCCGCGCAAATGCGCAAACTCAACAAGCCAGCGCCGCAATTGAGTCCGCGAGAGACCGGCGATTTGATTGCGTTTCTCGCCACAGTCAATTATTTTGATCCGGGCGGGGACGCAAAAGCCGGTAAGAAAATCTTTGCCGATAAGCAATGCGTGGTTTGTCACCAAATCGAGCGGGTGGGCGGTGTGTTTGGACCCAGCCTTGATTCCGTCGTTCAGTTTGGTCCGATTTTTTTCGCTGCCACCATGTGGAATCACGGTCCGTCGATGGCCGAGGCCATGCAAGCGCGCGGCATCAAGCGACCGCAGTTTAGTGGCAATGAACTAAGAGACTTGATTGCTTATGTCAAATTCGTGTCCCAAGGACGCGGCGATCAACCGATGCAAGTACTTCCTGGGCGTGTCGAGGACGGCGAACGGCTGTTTAATTCTCGCGGCTGTGTGGATTGCCATGGGATTAGGGGAAGTGGTGGGCCGGTGGCGCCCGCGCTTTCGGCAAAAAGGGTTTACCCCAGTCTTTTCGAATTCGCCGCGGCTATGTGGAATAAAGGCCCGATTATGAGGCGCGAGATGCAGCGTCGGGCCATAACTGTTCCGCCGCTGCAAGCGAACGAGTTAGCCGATATCGTCGGCTACTTGTACTCCCTGGACTATTTTGCCGGCCCCGGCGATCCGGGTAAAGGCGAACAGTTGATCAGTACTAAGGGATGTTTGAATTGCCACTCGGTCCGTGGCAAAGGCGGTGCAATAGGTCCTGACTTTGGCAAGATTCGCGGTTTGGAACAAACGGTCAACGTGGTGTCGGCCATGTGGAACCACGGTAGTACGATGGAACAGAAGACGGCGGAGAAGTCTCTGGTATGGCCGCTCTTAACGGCGCGAGATCTGGCGGACATCGTGGTCTTTATCCAGGGCGTAGGAGGGAAGCGGTAACGAGCTGGAGACGGAGTTTTAGAGCGAGTACAAGTCGGCAGATCTGGACCATCGATGTTGATCTTCAGAGAATGAAATTGAAAGCGAAGCGGCGGGAGAAAAGTATATGCAAAAAATAATTCTGCTCATCCTGACTTCCTGGCTCGCTTGGGGTTGTGCACCGGCGGAAAAGGCGTTGCTGGTTCCCGCTCCAGCCCCGGCGAGTAACCTAGAAAGCGTTGCCCGCGGCGGCTTGTTATACGATATGTGGTGGCGAGTGGTTCCTGGCGCTAGCGAGCCCAAGAGCAACCAGGCCCTTTGGTCTCTCCAAACCACGAACAAACGGAGTGGTTCTGTCTCGTGGCGTTGCAAGGAGTGTCACGGTTGGGACTACAAGGGCAAGGACGGGGCCTACGGTTCAGGCTCACGTTTCACAGGATTCCCTGGGCTATGGGACGCCGCGCAAAAGAAGAGCACTGAACAACTGGCGGCGAGCTTAAGAGGCGCTCCCAACGACAAACACAATTTTTCGTCGGTGTTGCGCCCCGCCGATATTGCCGACCTGGTAAACTTTCTCAAGAGCGGTTTGCTGGATATGGGAAAAATTGTCGACTCTAAAACCAGACAGCCCATCGGTGGCGATGCCGGCCGGGGCAAGACGCTCTACGCCTTATGCGGCGCGTGCCACGGACCGGACGGCAAGACTTTGAACTTCGGAACCGAGAAGAGTCCCGAGTTCGTTGGCACGATAGCCAAAGCCAACCCCCAAGAGTTCTTGCACAAAACTTGGGTAGGACATCCCGGGAGCAACCCGCCTATGCCGGCAGCGCTGGTCATGGGTTGGTCGATCAATCAAGTGGTAGATGTTCTGGCCTACTCTCAGACCTTACCGGAAAAATAGCGATTGCCAGTGAGGTCGCAAATCTTTAGGGCTTGTCGTTCTACAAAACCTCGAGGTCGCGTGCGCTTCATCTGGCTTTGTCTAAACGCTCTACTGTGTTTGCTTGCTATCGTGTTCCTGGCCTCAACCGGGTCGATCGCAGGCGAGGCGCAGTCCGATAGCTGCGCGGATTGCCATCTGGTGATCGGCGTCGAACATCTCACCAAGCCGGCACAGCAATACAAAGAGGATATCCATGCCGCCAAAGGGTTTGGCTGCGTCGCTTGCCATGGTGGCGACGCCAGTATTATGGGCCTTGAGGGCATGGACCGGAAAAAGGGTTACATTGGCAAGCCCACGCCTGCGCAGGTTGTCGAAGTGTGCGGCCGGTGCCACTCGGATGCGAATTTCATGCGGCGATATAATCCGTCGCTGCGCGTGGACCAGGTTTCCGAATACTCCACCTCGGTTCACGGCCGGAGACTGAGAGAACAGAAGGATGAGAAAGTCGCGAATTGTTCCAGCTGTCATAAGCCGCATTCGATTCGCCCCGCCAACGATGCGCGCTCGACGGTTCATCCGACTCGCGTCGCCGAGACTTGTGGCTCTTGTCATGCCAACAAGGAGTACATGGCGCCGTACAAGATTCCGACCGATCAGGTCGACAAGTATAAAAAGAGCGTGCACTGGCAAATGATGACAAGCAAAGGCGATCTGTCGGCGCCGACCTGCAACGACTGCCATGGCAATCACGGCGCGGCGCCGCCGGGAGTGTCATCGGTGGTCAACGTTTGCGGTCAATGCCACGCGGTTAACTCGGAGTTGTTCAACAAGAGCGGCCACAGCAAAATCTTCGTGCAAATGGGCATCCCCGGCTGCGCCACTTGTCATAGCAATCATGAAATTGTCGAAACCAGCGATGCGATGTTGGGTGCGGGCGATAAATCGGCATGCCTGACTTGCCATCCGCCGTCATCATCGGGCGCGACCCTGGCGGCCACCATGCTCAGTGCCATCGAGCGTCTTAAGAATAGCTATGACAAGGCGCAACTGGCCCTCAAAAGTGCCGAACATGCCGGCATGGAAGTGAGCCAGCCGTTATTTGAGCTGAGCGAAGCGAAGACCGCGCTGATTAAAGCTCGCGCGGCGATTCACGGCTTCGACCAGGCGCTGTTGGACAAGGAAGTCGAGCCTGGTTTAAAAGTGATCGAGAAGGCTCATGCGCGAGGCGTCAAAGCGCTCGACGAGCTGCAATTTCGGCGCAAGGGATTGGCGATCTCAGCGCTAATTATTTTCGCATTGGTCATCGGCTTGATCATCAAGATCAGACAAATGGAGAAGAGACCGAAGTAGGCGGGGAAGGAAGCGTGACGATATGGCCAACGATGAGAACTCTATAGCGCTCGATAACGGGCGGAGAAATTTTCTCAATTGGTTTTTGACCACCACGACCGGCGCTTTCATTGTGTCGGTCCTCTATCCGCTGGGACGTTATCTGATTCCGCCGAAAGTTGAAGAGTCCACCGCGCACACCGTGACGCTGGCGCTCAAGCCGCAAGAAGTCAAGGTCAACAGCGGGCAAATTTTTCGCTTCGGCAGTCAGGCGGCGATTTTAGTCAAAACGGAGGGTGGTGAGCTTAAGGCCTTTTCCGCCAGCTGTACTCATCTGGCGTGCATCGTGCAGTTCCGCTCGGACATACGCCATATCTGGTGCGCTTGCCACAACGGCCACTTCGACTTGAACGGCAAGAACGTCGAAGGTCCACCGCCCAAACCGTTGGAAGAGTATGTCGTGAACGTCCGCGGTGATCAGATCGTCGTCAGTAAAAGAGGTTAAGCTCCGCATGGCAAACCCAGGCTCAGCGCACGGCAAAGTTTGGCTCTGGCTCGATGAGCGCATCGGTCTCGGCGATCTGGCCAAGCTCGCCCAGAAAAAAGAAGTGCCGTTACACCGCCACAGCTTCTGGTATTACTTCGGCGGCATGACGCTGTTTCTGTTCATGATTCAGGTCGCAACGGGCATTCTTCTGCTGCTCTACTATCGTCCCAGTGCCGGCGAGGCTTTCGAGTCGATCCAGTTCATCATGACCGAGGTTGAGTTCGGTTGGCTGGTGCGCTCGATTCATTCTTGGTCGGCGAATCTGATGATCTTGGCGATGTTCATTCATTTGTTCAGCGCGCTGCTGCTCCATGCCTACCGCCGTCCGCGGGAGATGACGTGGCTCTCGGGTGGCGGACTGCTCGGCGTGAGTCTGGCTTTCGGTTTTACCGGTTACCTGCTGCCGTGGAACGAGCTGGCGTTTTTTGCCACCCGCGTGGGGACCGAGATTCCCGGTGTCGTGCCGGTTATTGGACCATTCCTGCGCCGGCTTTTGCGCGGCGGTGACGATGTCACTGGGGCGACGCTGACGCGTTTTTACGGGATCCATGTGGCGATCCTGCCGGCCATCGTCACGGTCGTGCTCGGACTCCATCTTTACCTAGTGCAGAAGCACGGCATGAGTCGCCCACCGAGCGCTGAGAACAGCGACGCTGCCAAGCGCACCATGCCGTTTTTTCCGAACTTTTTCTTGCGCGATCTGGTCGGCTGGCTGTGCGCCCTCGGTGTGCTCGCTGCATTGGCGGCGTATTTCCCCGCCGAGTTGGGCAAGAAAGCCGACCCGTTTCAGCCCGCGCCGATCGGTATCAAACCGGAATGGTACTTCATGGCGATGTTTCAGACGCTGAAACTCTTGCCGAGCCATATTCTCGGTATCGAGGGCGAGCTTCTAGGGGTGCTGGGATTTGGTTTGGTGGGAATCGTGCTGGTGCTCATGCCTTTCTTCGATCGGGTGGACCTCGGCAAATGGAGCCGTTTGCCGGCCATCTTTGGCATCTTATTGATCCTTTATTCAATCGTGCTAACTTACCTGGGCTACACCATGAGCCCAACCAAATGAGGCGGCGCCAGTGAAGGATTCGCCAACGGCGCCGTCGAACAGATAGAAATAGAATTCTCACGGATCGAAAGGGGAGAAAGATGATATATCGGAATATGATCGCCGCCATTATAACGTTGTTACTTTGCACTGGTTTGACCCAGGCAGCGGTGGCGGCCGATGCCAGCGGCAAAGCGCTTTATGAAAAGTCTTGCGCCGGTTGCCATGGCCCGGACGGCAAAGGCAATGAAAAGATGACCGCGATCCTTGGGGTTAAAGACCTCGGGATTGTGAGCAAGGAAACCGCCAAGAAGTCCGACGAGCAGTTGTCTAAAGTGATCGCCGAAGGCGCCGGCAAGATGCCCGCGTCGAAATTGACCAAGGACGAGCAAAAACAGGTGTTGAGTTACTCGCGCTCGCTGGCCAAGTGATCGAGAAAGTACGTCGCGTCAGTTGTCTGGTTGCCGCCACCCCGCCAAGGGGAAATCAATCCCGCTAAGGCGCAAAGACGCCATGTTGGGAAATTTTCATTTTTTTAACTTGGCGCTATTTTCGTCTGCACCGGGATCGATTCCGGGTTCGGCTAATCAAAGGTTTCGTTTATTGGAAGACGATCGCGAACAGATAAACGAAGATACCCGCCAAGACGAGGACGCCGCCGAGAATAATGAAAAGCACAAAGCTCGTCGGATGCGCCCAATGCAGGGTTATCCCTTCGACCGCCAGACCGGCGATCAATAGATAAGCGGCGATTTTCAGTTCACGCTCTACGCGCGATCGGGGGTCGCTCATAAGCCCGGCCCTTTCCACATTTTCTTTTTGTCGATGCTGGTCACATCGTGAATCTTGGCATGGCAAGTCAAACAGGACATATCATTGTTCGTGAGTTGTTCTTTCATCTCTTTGTGCGGTGTGGTCTCTTCGTAGGATCGCCCATTGGCATGGCAGTGTAGGCATTCGCGGTTCTTGAACGGCTCGTAGAGCGCCAGCTTCGCCGGAGGCGTACTCAGATAGTAGACATAGATATGTTTCAAGCCGCGCATCTTGGCATTGACGTCGCCGAACATGGTGTAATCGGTGTGGCAGGTGTAGCAGGCGTGGTCCTTTGGAATACGGTTGTTTTGAAAATGCGCCGCGGGAACATGGGTCGGATCATCGATGTAAAGGCTCTGGCCGTGCTTCTCCATGACATGGCAAGACAAGCAAAACTGCGTCGTTGTCGAGTTCTCCAGATGAATCGATGCGCCTAGAACCGTGGCCACGATGGGCAAAATAAAGAACGACACGAAGGCGATGATTTTGCCGCCTTGCGCCGCGGTGATCGATGGCCGAATCAGCAGCAAGCCGACCAACACAATACCTAGGATGATGAGAGCAGTAACGGCGTAATTTGCCACGAAGTTTTCCTTTTATTCCATCTAACCCCGCCTCTTGAGGCGGGCACAATTAAATGGGGTTACCAAAGGGGGCGAGCATCCCCTTTGGTCGCGAGCGGGGTTCAAACCCCGCTCGCGATTTGACTTGATTGGATCTCGGTTCAGATCGGTTAAATGCTTACCGGCCTTGCTATACCGATATCCTATGGCCCGCGAATTTTCCACAATAAAATTACCCCATGGGCATTTGGCCGACGACCCCTCCCGATGAGAATAGCAGCGCGGCGGGGTCTAAAATTTGGCCTTATTATTGACAGTCATGCGCTTAGATTGTAATCGCTGATGAACATAGAAGCGTAAATCAGGAGGATTACCGTGAAATTCGAAACCGCACTAACGATAACGCTTGTTCTCACCCTTTCAATGCCGCTGGCGCAAGTTTTTGCGGCGGACGCGGCCGCTGGAAAAAGCGCATACGAAAAAACCTGCGCCGGTTGCCACGGCGCAGACGGCAAGGGCAACCCCGCGGTGGCCAAGACCCTGGGTGAAAAAGGGCTCAATATCGTCAGCAAAGAGACGACGCAGAAGTCGGATGAAGTTTTGTTGAAAGTCATCGCCGAAGGGGCGGGCAAAATGCCGCCAAGCAAAAAGCTCACCGGCGATGAGCAAAAAGCCGTGCTGCGCTACTCGCGCTCCTTGGCGAAGTGAAGCTCGGGTGCCAGCGCATCGACTCGCGGCGATGTGAGCGCGCGCTCATCGTTTCAGTTTGAGCAGCTCGATCAGGAGAAAGCTCACAGCGCCGGCGCCGATGCAGATCGCCAGATCCGCTGGACGGAGCGGCGCGAAGCGGAATACATTGCGCAACATCGGCACGTAAATCACCGCGGCAAGAAAACCGTACGCCCCCGCGACCACCCACCAAAAAGCTCGATTCGGCGAGCGCAGCGCGTGAAAGATATTGCGCGACCAGGAACGGTTGACGAAAATTAGACTCACCACGCCGACGATCAGCGTCGCGAACGTGAGGGCGCGCGCCTCGGTCTCGCCGTAACCTTTGTAGTGCGAGATTCCAAACACCAAGAGCAAGGTCAGCAAGACCGCGCCGCCTTGCAGCAGACTAAAGACGATATCGCGGGCGCCGAACAGCGGTGCGGTGGGATCGCGTGGCGCCCGGTCCATGAGGTTGGTTTCCTCCGGTTCCGCTTCGAAGGCGATGGAACAGGCCGGGTCGATGATCAGCTCGAGAAACACGATGTGCACCGGCGTGAGTATGAGTGGCCAGTCGAAAATCAGCGGCACGAGCGCCAGCCCAGCGATCGGCACATGGATAGAAAAAATGAACGCCATCGCTTTCTGCAGATTATCAAAAATGCGCCGGCCCGAGCGGATCGCTTCGACGATGGTCGCGAAATTGTCGTCGAGCAGCACCAGCGACGCGGTTTCGCGCGCCACGTCGGTGCCGCGCCCGCCCATGGCGATGCCGATATGCGCGGCTTTGAGCGCCGGCGCGTCGTTGACGCCGTCGCCGGTCATGGCGACGACCTCGCCGTTGGCTTTGAACGCTTCCACCAGAGTGAGTTTCTGCTCCGGCAGCACGCGGGCGAAGATTGTGATATCGGCGATGCGGCGGCGCAAGTCGCCTTCTTGGATGTGTTCGATTTCGGCCCCGGTCATGATTTGAGTTTCCGCTGGCAGACCGATCTTTCGGCCGATCGCCGCCGCGGTGGACGGATAGTCGCCGGTGATCATGACGACTTTCACGCCGGCTTTGCCGCACTCCTGGATCGCCGCGGGAACTTCCGGGCGCACCGGATCGGCGAGGCCGATGAGACCGAGAAAAGTGAAATCGAACTCATGTTGACTGGTCGGCCACGCGCTACTGGCAAACGCTGCTTTGGCAACGGCAAGAACCCGCAAGCCGTCCGACGCCATCGAATCGACGTGACGCTCCAACTCCCGCAGTTGATCCGCATCAAAGTGGCAAAGGTCGGCAACCGCTTCGGGCGCGCCTTTGGTCGCGATGATGTATTCCCCGTCGACCGCAGACTTCCAAACATGGGACAACGCGAGCAGCTCGGGCGAAAGCGAATATTCATGGGCCAGCGTCCAATCGGCAAATCGCGCCCCATGATCGAGGTCGCGGTCTCCTAGTTCCTTGAATGCTTTTTCCATCGGATCGAACGGATCGGTCTCGCTGGCAAGCACGGCGAAGCGGACGAGGGCGTGAAATTCATGCGGCAAAGTCTTTTGCGCGGCCGCGTCAACGTCGTAGAACTCGCCGCCGGCGAAGAGCCGGTTGACCGACATGCGATTCAAAGTCAGCGTGCCTGTCTTGTCGACGCATAACACCGTTGCGGCGCCGAGAGCTTCGATCGCCGGCATGCGCCGCGTGAGGACATTTTTCTGCGACATGCGCCAAGCGCCGAGGGCGAGAAAGACGGTTAAGACGACGGGAATCTCTTCCGGCAGCAAAGACATCGCGAGCGCGATGCCGACGAGAAAGCCGTTAATCCAGTTGCCACGCGTGATGCCGTAGAGCACCACGGCTAAAGCGCAGAGCGACAAGCCGACCGTGGCGACGGCTTGAATCATGCGCGCGGATTTTTTCTGCAGGAAAGTTTCGTCGGTCTCGACCGATTGCAAGGCTTTGCCGATTTTGCCGAATTCTGTTTGCATGCCGGTGGCGCTGACGCGCGCCACACCTCTGCCTTGCACCAGCATGGTGCCGGAATAGACAAATGGCAGATCGTCGCCGCCGGGGCGCGTTACCGGCGCGACTCCGTTCCACGCCGCTTTGCGCACGGGCACGGATTCGCCGGTGAGCAGCGACTCATCGACCATCAGGTCGTTGCAGGAAAGAACCGTCGCGTCGGCGGGCACCCGGTCGCCTTCGGTAAGAATCAAAATATCGTCGCGCACCACTTCGCGTCCGGCGATGCGTTGTTCCACGCCGTCACGAATCACCAGCGCGCGCGGGCTCGAAAGATCGCGCAGCGCTTCCAAAGCGCGCTCGGTTTTTTGTTCTTGAAAAATAGTAATAGCCAAGATGACAAAGACGGAGGCAAATAGCACCGCGGCCTCACGAACGTCGCCGAGTGTTAAGTAAATCACCGCGCTTGCAATCAGCAAAAGGAACATCGGCTCACTTGCCACGCCCATGGCGATGGTGAAGGTAGTTCTGCGCGTTGCCGACGGGATTTCGTTGTGCCCGTCGCGGGCGAGCCTTTCACGCGCATCGGCCGAAGAGAGTCCAGCGTGTGGATTTGTCGCGGACGGGTTGTTTATCGAAACGTCATTCATGACTCGATGTGAAAACTCAAATGCTTACGCCATAGAAATATTAACCCGGTTGGCTGCCTTTCGTTCTGTTGGATTTTTCTCCTTGGACGTTTAGCAGCTCTGCTGTCTGTTTGGAAAGTCCGAGCAGCTTCATTTCAACTCAGCGTGCCGAACCAGCCGCGCCGCACCATTGATTTCCCCGAGTTTTAACACGGTTAAGACTGTCAAAGCTGCGCCAACCACGATTGCCCATCTCTGCCCGGGCAGGCTGACGGTGCCAAACACTTGTTGCAGAAACGGCGTAAAGACGACGATTAATAGAAGCCCCAGCTCCCAGGTAATGGCGAGATTCAACCGCTTGTTGGCGAACGGGCGGATCAGGAGCGAATGTCGGTCGGAGCGAAACCTGAAGGCTTTGAGAAACTCCATCAGCGCGAGCGAGATGAAGGTCATGGTCATGGACTCGTTAATGTTGTGCCCGGAAGAGAGAGCCCAACTGAAAAGCGCGAGGTTAACTTGAGTGGACCAAAACCCGCCAATCAGCATCAGTGAGACTACGAGCCGGGTGAAAATACCAATGCGAGGATCGCGCGGCGCGCGGCGCATCAGATCGCTTTCCGCAGGGTCAACGGCCAATGCCAGGGCCGGCAGGCCGTCGGTGGCGAGGTTGACGTACAGATGACGGCGATGGCGCTGGCCTCGAGGGTGTAGCCGAGAAACGCTGAAAGAGCCACCGCGACGAGGAGAATGACGACGAGAATATTTTTAAACTGTTCTAAGAGTAAGATCACTGGCGAAACGCGGCTATCGGCTTCCAGTTCATTGGCCCCGTACTCTCCCAGTCGGCGGCGGGACTCCACCTCGCTGAGTCCGCGGTCTGCGTCACTCGCCAACTGTGCGAGCGCGGCACTTGCGTCTAACTGATGCCAAAGAACCATAATAATCTCGATCTAAATAAACGGAGCATTTCGCGTACGGGGTATTAACCCCGCACGCGACCAAAGGGGATGCCCGCCCCCTTTGGATTCCCCATTTAATTGGTGCCCGCAGCAAGCTGCGGGGAATTATTAGATTCGATCGGTGTGCTTCAAGAGCGTTGTCAATCGACGCACTCAAACCCCACGAGATTCAAAGCCGTGCGTATTTGCTTGCCGATCCTTTGATTGACTTTGATGTAGCGCCGATGTCCTACTGGGTTGGGCGCGGAACATTTCGTTTCTCAAGGAAATCGGCCACGACTTCGGCCAAGTCAGGGTGAGTGATTTCTTCGAGATCATAACGCACGCGACAATGGGGTTTGGGCAGCGGAATGAGCCGGGCCAAGTCCACCGGCGTGGCGATGACGATGCTATCGCACGCCGTTTGATTGATCGTCACAGTGAGATCATTTAGCTGCGCCTTGGAATAACCCATCGCCGGCAGCGCTCGGCCGACCCAAGGAAATTTTGCGAACACGTCTATGAGACTGCCTTTCGCGCCGGGCCTCGGATCGACGAGCTCGACGGCGCCGTGCTTCTGGGCTGCGATCGTGCCGCAACCGTAGCCCATTTCCCCATGGGTCAGGGTCGGGCCATCTTCGATGACCAGGACGCGTTTGCCGGCGATTAATTCCGGCTTGTCGACCGTGATGTTCGAGCGCGCTTGAACTACCGTCGCGCGCGGATTAACCGCCATGATATTGGCCATCACTTGCTCGACGCCGGTCACTGGCGCGGAATCGATCTTGTTGACGATCAGCACCTGGGCGCGGCGGAAGTTAGTTTCGCCGGGATGGTAAAGCAATTCATGGCCGGCGCGGTGCGGATCGAGCACGACTATCTCCAGATCGGAGCGAAAAAACGGCCAGTCGTTGTTGCCGCCGTCCCAGAGAATCACGTCGGCTTCTCTCTCTGCCGCTTCCAGAACGCGCGCGTAATCGACGCCGGCAAATACCACAACGCCTTCCTTTATATGCTGTTCGTATTCTTCCCGCTCTTCGATGGTGCAGTTGTGCCGGTCGCAGTCTTCGACGGACGCGAAGCGTTGCACCGCTTGTGCAGCCAGATCGCCGTAGGGCATCGGATGACGGACGACCACCGGCCGCAGGCTTCGTTCTTGAAGCAGCGCGGAAATGCGCCGGATCACCGAGTCCTTGCCGCATCCGGTGCGCACGGCGCAGACGGAAATCACCGGGCGCGTCGCTGAAAGCGAACTGCGCTCGGGACCGATCAAGCGAAAATCGGCGCCGCAGGCCAAGACACGCGAGGCGAGGTGCATGAGAGAGACATGAGATAAATCGCTGTAGGCGAACACGACCTGCTGGATACTTAGATCGCAGAGCAGCTTTTCCAAATCGTCTTCGGGGTAAATCGGGATACCGTTCGGATATCGTACGCCGCTGAGTTCGGCTGGATAGCGGCGTCCGGCGATGCCAGGAATCTGCGCGGCGGTGAACGCGACGACTTCGTAGGTCGGATCGTCGCGGAAGCAAGTATTGAAAATGTGAAAGTCACGGCCGGCAGCGCCAAGTATCATGACGCGTTCGGGATTGGCTGGTGTCATCAAATTCTCGCTTCAATAATTCTTCGGACCTTGTTCACATTCGACGGCCATGCAGAGTTTGAGCAAGAGATATGCCGTGTTGGCACAAATAAACGGAGCATTTCGCGTACGGGGAATTAACCCCGCACGCGACCAAAGGGGATGCTCGCCCCCTTTGGATTCCCCATCAATAGGGTGCCCGCAGCAAGCTGCGGGGAATTATTAGATTCAATCTCAGCGGTAAGTTTCCCCGGTCGCTGGTACGCCTCCGGTTTTTCTTCGCATTGTTGCCATTTTTACAATTGGTTCTTCTTAGATCTGCGAAATATCCACACCGAATCACCGAAGTTACTAATGATCGCTGGTATTTGTAGACGTCCCAGAGTGGCATAGGCTATGCGACCTTCTTATTCAGTGTAGCTAAACGATGACGGCGAAAACGCATGACCGATCGATCCATCGCATACTTTTCCATGGAAATTGGCTTGGCCGCCGGCATCCCGACCTACAGCGGTGGGTTGGGTGTGCTTGCCGGCGACACAATCCGCGCCGCGATGGATCTCAAGGTCTCGATGGTGGGGGTGAGTCTCATACATCGCAGGGGTTACTTTTACCAGCGCCTCGATTCGAGTGGCTGGCAACGCGAGGAGCCGGTGGAATGGTCGGTGGGAGATTTTCTTGCCGAAATGCCGCAACGAATTTGCGTGTCGATCGAGGGGCGAGCGGTTTGGCTGCGGGCTTGGAAGTACGAGGTCCATGACTCCGGCGATTTTGTCGTGCCGGTGTTTTTACTGGATGCCGATCTAGCAGAAAACGCTGCATGGGACAGGACGCTGACCCACTACTTATATGGCGGCGATCAATATTACCGGTTGGCCCAGGAAGTGATTCTCGGCATCGGCGGTGTGCGCATGCTGCGCGCTCTCGGCTACCGAGATATCGAACGCTTTCACATGAACGAAGGTCACGCCAGCCTGCTGACCTTGGAGCTGTTGGATGAAGAGGCGAAACGCTGCGGACGCACCAACGTGACTCGCGACGATGTTGAGGCGGTGCGCAAGAAGTGTGTCTTTACTACCCATACCCCGGTGGCCGCGGGGCATGACAAGTTTCCCATGGACTTGGTCACCCGCGTGCTCGACCGCCGCGAAGTCGAAGAGATGAAAGACGTCTTTTGCTGCGACGACTTACTCAACATGACTTACCTCGCGCTCAATGTGAGCCACTACGTCAATGGCGTGGCGAAGCGGCATGGCGAAATATCCCGGCTCATGTTCGCCGGGTACAATATCGATGCGATCACCAATGGCGTGCACGGGGCAACTTGGGCCGCAGAGTCGTTCGCCAGACTTTACGACCGGTATATTCCAGGTTGGCGCCAGGACAACTGCAGCCTGCGTTACGCTCTGAACGTCCCACCGGAGGAAGTCTGGCAAGCGCATGTCGAGGCGAAGAAAGCTTTAACCCAGTATGTCAATCAGGAAACCAATGCGGGCATCGATGTCGATGTTTTGACCATCGGTTTCGCCCGCAGGGCGGCGGCCTATAAACGTGCGGACCTGCTTTTCACCGACATGGAAAGACTCAAGGCGATCTCGGCCAAGGGCGGCGATCTGCAAATCGTTTATGCTGGCAAAGCCCATCCCCAGGATAATTCTGGCAAGGAAGTGATCCAACGGATTTACCGCGCCAAGGAGGTGCTGCGAGCGAACATCAAGATTGCCTACCTGGAAAACTACAATATGGAAATCGGCAAGTTGATGACTGCGGGTGTCGATGTCTGGCTCAACACGCCGCAACCGCCCCTCGAAGCTTCGGGAACCAGCGGCATGAAGGCTGCCATAAACGGCGTGCCGAGTTTCAGTGTGCTCGACGGCTGGTGGGTCGAGGGTTGCATCGAAGGTGTGACCGGATGGTCGATCGGATCGAAAGAGATCGACCCGACCGGCCCGGCAAATCATACCAACGATGCGGCATCGCTCTATGACAAACTCGAAACCATTATCGTTCCGCTATTCTATCAAAATCGCAATGACTTTCTCGACATCATGCGCCATGCGATCGCGCTCAACGGATCGTTTTTTAATACCCACCGCATGCTGCAGCAGTATGTGTTGAAGGCGTACTTCTGACGATGAAGATTCTAATCGGTCGAAACGTTCAAGCTGTTCGAATCGTTCGGGAACGACGAGTAAAACGGTAAACGGAGGCATGCCACGATGAGTGATTGGCTTTGGTTCATTGGATTCTTCGCCGCCTACATTGTCCTGATGCGTTGGGTGCTGCCACGTTTCGGTGTGCCCACCTGAATGTCCGGCTCCTGTGACGTCGAGTCTCGGCGTCAGAGCGCGGACAAAAACCAAGATGTTGGCCGATGAGAGTTCTCGTTCTCAACTGTGGTAGCTCGACGCTGAAGTTTCAGATTATCCAAGCGTCCGAGTCTGGCGCAGTGGAACGAAAGATGGCGCGCGGGATCGTCGATCGCATCGGTGGGCCGGCTTCCTCTCACTTCGACGCGGATGGCGATGCGGTGGATAAACAGGGGTTGATTGTGCGCGACCACGAGGGCGCCGTCCGCCTGGTCATCGAGTGGCTGCGCTCGAAGCCGGGGCTGACTCAAATTGACGCCGTCGGTCACCGTGTGGTTCACGGCGGTGATCGATTCACCACCGCGGTATTAATCGACGCTGATGTAATCGCCACGCTTGAAGCGCTCTGCGAGATTGCGCCGCTGCATAATCCGGGCGCTGTCAGCGGCATCCGCGCGGCGCGCAAGATTCTCGGTGATACCATGCCGATGGTGGCGGCGTTCGATACGTCTTTTCATCACACGATCCCGGAGCGGGCGGCGATTTACGCCATCCCTTACGAACTTTCACAGCGACACAAGATTCGCCGACACGGCTTTCACGGGCTAGCGCACCAATACGACATCGCTCGATATGCGGAACTGACGGGAAAGCCGGTCACGCAGGTCAGCGCGGTCACGCTGCATCTTGGCAACGGCTGCTCGGCGACGGCGATTTGCAACGGCCAATCGGTTGACACGTCAATGGGTTTTACGCCGCTCGAAGGTTTGGTGATGGGCACCCGCTCGGGCGATCTGGATCCAGCGCTAGTGAGTTATTTGGCACGCAAGGAGCAAGTGGATGCGGCGGAAATTGAAAACTGGCTAAACAAACGTTCGGGGCTGCTCGGTCTGTCCGGACTTTCGAACGATATGCGCGAATTGACCGCGGTGTACCAGACGAATCCGCGCGCGCGCTTGGCCGTCGATGTGTTCTGTTACCGCGCCCGCAAATACCTCGGCGCGTATCTGGCGGTGCTCGGCGGCGCGGCGCAGGCAGTCATCTTCAGCGGCGGCATCGGCGAGAACTCGGCGCTGGCGCGAAAGAAGATTCTGAGCGGGTTGGAGGGGTGCGGTTTAAGCTTGGACGAGGCTGAGAATGGACGCGTGCTTGGCCGCGATGGAAAAATTTCCGCGGCTCAATCGAAACTCGATGTCTTCGTGATTCATACGGATGAAGAAGCGATCATCGCGCGGGAAACGGTTCGTGTGGTGGGAACGTTGTGAAATTGTTTGGCTCTGCACAAGACATGAAAGCTTGAAGGGAGATTGCCGAGTGGCGGTGGAGTCATGGTCGAGACGAATTCCAAGATATGGCTGATCATCGGCGTGCTGGTCATTGCGGCGATCGCTGCCCTTGTGATTTGGCAGCGCTGGCCCAAAAATGGCCTCGGCGAAGGGTTCGCTTCGGGCAATGGACGGATCGAGGCGACCGAGTATGACATTGCCACCAAGCAGCCGGGCCGCATTGCCAAAGTCCTCGTCGCCGAAGGCGACATGGTTCAAGCGGGCCAGATTTTGGTCGAACTGGACACCACCGAATTGGCAACTGATCTGCGTCAGGCTGAAGCGGCTCTGCGACAGGCGCGCGAAGATAAAAATCAAGCACTCGCCATCGTCACGCAACGCGAGAGCGATATCCACCAAGTACGCGCGGCGGTGAACCAACGGGAAAGCGACATCAACCAGGTGCGCGCGGCGATCGCGCAGCGGGAGAGCGAGCTAACCATGGCCGAAAAAGATTTCGAACGCTCGCGAACGCTGGTGGCTAAGGACTTTATTGCCAGAGAAGAATTCGATCAGGACTTTACCCGAAAACGGAGCGCCGAATCCGCGTTGGCCCAAGAGCAAGCCCGCGCCCAATCGGCCCAGGCGGCTTTAGCGCTGGAGCAAGCACGCCAACATTCGGCGGAGGCCGCGCTGAAAGGCGCGCAGATCGAGGTGGCACAACGGGACGCCGCGATCGAAGGGGCCGAAGCGAAGATTGAAAAGATAAAGACGATCATCGCCGACAGTATACTCAAAGCGCCAATCTCTGGCCGGGTACTCTATCGCCTTGCCGAACCGGGCGAAGTACTCGCCGCCGGCGGCAAAGTGCTCACGGTGTTGGAGTTGACCGATGTCTATATGACGATCTTCCTTCCCACCGCGTTCGCCGGGCGCATCACCGTCGGTTCCGAAGCGCGCATCGTGCTCGACGCCGTGCCGCAATATGTGATCCCATCCAGCGTTTCTTTTGTCGCGGCGCGCGCCCAATTCACGCCAAAGGATGTCGAGACTCGCACTGAACGAGAGAAGCTAATGTTTCGCATCAAGGTGAGAATCGATCCTGAACTACTGACCAAGTATCGCGACCAAGTGAAGACTGGTCTTCCTGGTGTTGCCTATGTTCGCCTCAATGCCAACGCAGCGTGGCCCGAGCAGTTGCAGGTGAGGCTGCCGAAGTAGCAAGGCGAAAAATCCAATGGAGAATTGAAATTTGACAATGAAATTCACTCGGAGTGCCTCCGGTCGACGTTGAACTTTCGACCCTTCAACAAAGTTTGTTTGCCCATGGAACCCATCGTCGCTGGAACCCTTGTTGCTCGCATGCGTGGCGTGACGCACCGCTACGGCAAGACCATCGCGCTCGATGCCGTCGGTCTGACCGTTCCTGCCGGATGTATGGCCGGAATTATCGGGCCGGATGGCGTCGGCAAGTCGACGCTGCTCGGTCTCATCGCCGGCGCGCGCAAAATTCAAACCGGCGCCGTGGAGGTTTTGGGCGGCGATCTCAGCTCGCGCCGCTTTCGCGCTCAAGTCGCGCCGCGGATCGCCTATATGCCGCAGGGATTGGGGGGCAATCTATACGCGACGCTGTCGGTTTTTGAGAATGTCGACTTTTTCGGCCGGCTCTTCGGTCAGGGGCAAAGTGAACGTTCGGCGCGCATCGCTCAATTGCTCGAATCAACGGGGCTGGGGAAATTCAAGGACCGACCCGCGGGCAAACTCTCCGGCGGCATGAAACAAAAACTCGGCCTCTGTTGCGCGCTGATTCACGATCCGGAGTTGTTGATTCTCGACGAGCCGACCACCGGCGTCGATCCGCTATCGCGCCGGCAGTTTTGGGAGTTGATCGAGCGTATCCGCGCGCGCCGGCCCGGCATGAGCGTGCTGGTGGCGACGGCCTACATGGAAGAGGCGCAGCGCTTCGACTGGCTGGCGGCGTTCGATGACGGCAAGGTGCTGGCCGTGGGCCGGCCTGATGATCTTAAATTGCGCTCTGGGGCGGCAAATTTGGAGTCGGCATTCATCCACTTGCTGCCCGAGGCCAAGCGGCGCGGCCACAAGGCGCTGGAAATTCCCCCGCGCCTAGCGCGTGACGGCGAGGCGGCCATCGAAGCGCAGGGTTTGACCATGCGCTTCGGTGCGTTCACCGCCGTCGATCATGTTTCGTTTCAAATCGAGCGCGGAGAGATCTTCGGCTTTCTCGGTTCCAACGGCTGCGGCAAGACGACGACGATGAAAATGCTCACCGGCCTGCTGCCAGCGAGTGAGGGGACGGCGCGGCTGTTCGGCAGATCAGTCGACGCCCACGACCTGGAGACGCGCAAACGGGTTGGCTACATGTCGCAGTCATTTTCGCTCTACAGCGAGCTGACGGTACGGCAGAATCTTAAGTTGCACGCGGAACTGTTTCACGTTCCAGCCGACGCGATCGCCAAGCGTGTGAACCAGCTGATCGACGAATTTTCGCTCAGCGAACACGCCGATAGTCTGCCGGGAGCGTTGCCGCTCGGCATTCGTCAGCGTTTGTCCTTGGCCGTAGCGGTGGTGCATCAGCCGGAAATGCTTATCCTCGACGAGCCGACCTCGGGCGTCGATCCGATCGCGCGGGACGAGTTTTGGCGATTATTGGTCGATCTGTCGCGCCACCACGGCGTGACGATTTTTGTCTCGACCCATTTTATGAACGAGGGGGAGCGCTGCGACCGGGTCTCGTTGATGCACGCAGGACGGGTGTTAGCGAGCGATACCCCGGCGGCGCTCATTCGCGACCGCGCCGTGGCGAACCTGGAAGCTGCCTTTATTAGCTACCTCGAAGAGGCGAGCGGCGTTGAGGCAAAACCTGCCGAGATCGAAGGTGTTCCCCACGAAAAATCTGCCGAGCCCATCACTCCGACACTCGATCATTCCACGCCCTTCAGTCTTCGCCGATTGTTGGCCTACGCGCGGCGTGAATCGCTGGAACTCTGGCGCGATCCGGTGCGCTTGACCTTTGCGATTCTCGGCTCGGTCATTCTGATGCTTATTCTCGGCTACGGCATCAGTCTCGATGTCGAAGACTTGCGTTTCGCGGTCTTGGACCGGGACCAGACGCCGCAGAGCCGCGACTATATTCAGAACATCGCGGCGTCGCGCTACTTTATCGAGCGGCCGGCGCTCGCCGATAGTGGCGAGCTGGACCGGCGCATGCGCAGCGGTGAAGTCAGTGTCGCCTTTGAAATTCCAAGCCATTTCGCCGTGGATCTCAAGCGTGGACGCACCGCAGAGATCGGTGTCTGGGTCGATGGCGCCATGCCTTTTCGCGGCGAAACCATCAAGGGCTACGTGCAAGGTTTACACTACCAATACTTGAGCGATTTAGCGCTGCGCAGCCAAGGCGATGAGCCTCAGTCGATAACCGCCGAGATCGAAACTCGCTACCGCTACAATCAAGACTTCCGCAGTCTCGATGCCATGGTGCCGGCGGTGATTCCGATGTTGCTGATATTCATTCCGGCCATCCTCATGGCCGTCGGCGTGGTGCGCGAAAAGGAACTAGGCTCGATCACCAATCTCTACGTGACGCCGGTGACGCGGCTGGAGTTTCTGCTCGGCAAACAGCTGCCTTACATCGTACTCAGCATGGTGAGCTTTTTGGCTCTGGTGCTTTTCGCCATGCTGGTGTTCCGCGTGCCGCTCAAGGGCAGTTTTTTGACCTTGAGTCTCGGCGCGCTGCTTTACGTCACCGCGACCACCGGATTGGGTCTATTGATGTCCGCCTTCAGCCGGACCCAGATCGCCGCGTTGGCCGGTACCGCCGTGGCGACCATGTTGCCGACGATCCAATTCTCCGGGTTCACCGATCCGGTGTCGTCGCTGGAAGGGGCGGGGTATTACGTCGGTCAAATTTTTCCGGCGACCTATTTTCTCATCATCAGCCGCGGCGTGTTTACCAAAGCGCTGGGCTTCGCCGATTTGGCCGGCCATTTGATGATCCTGGCATCGTTTGCTCCGATCCTCACGATCATCAGTTTGCTGTTGCTCAAGAAGCAGGGGAAGTGAATTGAAGAGCCTCAATCATATCATCCGTCTCGGCGTGAAAGAATTGCGCAGTCTGTGGGCCGATAAGGTGCTGCTGATTTTTCTCCTGGTCGCTTTCTCCTTGCTGGTGTACAGCGGCGCCAAAGGCACCTCGCGCGAACTGCACAATGCGCCGATCGCGGTGGTCGACCACGATCGTTCGCCGTTGTCGGGGCGCATCGTCGGCTCTTTCTACGGCCCGTACTTTAAAACACCTGAGATCATCACACCGGAGCTCGTCGACCCTGGTCTTGATGAGGGCCGCTATACCTTTGTGCTCGACATCCCGCCGAATTTTCAGCGCGATCTGCTGGCGGGACACCGGCCGGCGATCCAAGTCAACATCGACGCGACGCGCATGACTCAAGCCTTCATCGGCGCCAACTATATTCAAAATATCGTCACCGGCGAAGTCAATGAATTCATCCGCCACCGACGAGCCGAGCAAGAGCTGCCGATCAGGCTCGTCACCCACGTCAAGTTCAATCCCAACCTGAGCGGTTTGTGGTTCGGCGGCATGATGGAGATCGTCGAGCAGATCACTATGCTGTCGATTATTTTGACCGGGGCGGCGCTGATCCGCGAGCGCGAACACGGCACCATCGAGCACTTGCTAGTCATGCCGCTGACGCCGTTCGAAATCATGACGGCGAAAGTGTCGGCCAACGGGCTCGTGATCTTGATCGCCACGGCACTTTCCGTGCGCCTAGTCATTGAGGGACTCTTGCAAGTGCCGATCGCCGGCTCGGTGGCTTTGTTTCTTCTCGGCGCCGCGCTCTATCTTTTCTCAACGACTTCCATGGGAATTTTTCTCGGCACCGTGGCGCGCTCGATGCCGCAGTTGGGTTTGCTGGTGATCCTCGTCATCCTGCCGTTGGTATTGCTGTCCGGCGCGGTCACACCGCGGGAAAGCATGCCGCAAATCGTTCAAATCATTATGCAGGCGGCGCCGACGACACATTTCGTCAGCTTGACGCACGCGATCATTTATCGCGGTGCTGGGCTCGACGTCGTCTGGCCTCAGTTTGTCATGCTCGTCGGGATCGGCGCGGGGTTCTTTACCACGGCGCTTTTATGGTTTCGCAGAGCGATCGCGATGACAGGGTGAGAGGGGAGGGCAAAAGTAAAAAGGCAAAATTTAAAATTAAAAAGGCAAGAACACAGAACAGGCGGAGGTTTTATGGAGATTCAATTTAGACCCATTGGCGTCATTCGTACCAAAGCCAGCGAAGTGGAGGTGAAAGAGAAGGGAGATCGAGAAGGCGAGATCGAGATTTATCCTGAGTTCGCCGCTGGGCTTGATGGCGTCGACGGCTATTCTCATTTGTTCGTGTTGGTTTACTTCGATCGGCTTAGGCCGGAGCAGATCGGCCCGTTGCAAGTCAAACCGCGGGGGCTGGTGCGGCGCGGGTTTAAGCTTGAAGATTTGCCGGAGCTTGGCGTCTTCGCGCTCGATTCGCCGACGCGGCCCAATCCGATCGGTCTCACACTTGTGCGAGTGATCAGACGGGAAGGAAACCGGATTTTCGTGCAAGGCTTGGATTTTTTCGACGGCACACCGGTTCTCGATATCAAATGTTATCGCCCGCAGTATCGCGTCGACGAGTATACGCTTCCCGAATGGTTCCGAAAATTGGCTGATGAAAAGGGACATGTGTAAGGTGGCGAGTTCTCCAAGCAGAAGTTTCGCCTTCGGAAAATTAACCGCACAGAGCGTAGCGCGGCAGAGCCGCAAGCAAAGGGAAGAAGAGATTTCACCGCAGAGGCACGGAGTTCGCAGAGTTCGGAGTGTATCTTAACCAAAAACTCTTTACTCTGCGTCCTCCACGCCGCCGCGCTGAGCCTTCCGGAAATTTTGCGCCAGCGGTCGGTTGTGATGAACAAAATCTCAGGACGAGACACATCGTCGAGCCAATACTCTGACGAGCCAGCAACGGTCGTCGCTAACGCTTTGCCAAGCGCGATTCGCAAAGCTGCGAGGAATGACCGGTGGATTTTCGCAATTGCGAAAATGTTACACCCTGGTGCTTCGCAATTGTCCAGATTCCCAGTGGTATAAGGATTGCTGCTTCTAGATATCGGAACGGCTAGCAGATCGCGATGATTATAAGCCGCATCCGCAGGGAAGGAAGGTGCAAGCCATGTCCGGAATAGAAGGGGAAACCACAGCGACTGAACTCAGACAGGGACAGATCGATCGATATTGGGCCGCCGACTTAGCGCGAAAGACCTATCTTTTCCGCAAGCAGCGTAAAGCGATTCTGGAAAATTGCCGGCGCATCGCCGTGGTCGGAGCGAGCGCCGATCCCACTAGCCCGATCTTTATCTCCATCGAAAAACTACTTGGCATGGGTCTGGAGATCATCCCGGTATTTCCCGGCCGCGAGAGCCTGCTCGGTCTGCGATGCTACGCCAAGCTCAGCGAGGTGCCGGGTAAGCTCGACATCGTGCAAGTCTACCCGAGCGATGGCGTCGACTATAAAGAGCTGGCCCGTGACGCGGTAGCCAAGAACGTCAACACTTTCTGGATGGAGCCGGGACTGGCGGCGTCGCGGGAAGTCGAAGATATCTTGGTGAATGGCAAGGTGCACCTGGTCGAATATGAAAATCTCGAAACCGAGTATCTGAAGCATCTGCCGTTCACGACGGCGGCGGCAGCGCCGCGCAAAGATCGAAAATCTACGAAAGTGCGAGAGCGGATGTCCAAAAATCCCGCGAAGGTGAAACCGGACGACGGTCTCAAAGACGCCATCTGGAAAATGGATCATGGCCATTTTCGCCATCTTCCAGTTGTCGATGAGCATGAAAAGTTGATCGGTATGCTGAGCGACAGAGACATACGCCTGATTCGCCCATCGCTGGCGTTCACCAGCAAGGAGGAAGCTGCGGTCCAGCTCTGGTCGATCTCGGTGCAGCAAGCCGCGGTGTTCGATCCGATCAGCGTCAAGCCGGATAGCTCGCTACGAGAAGCAGCGGAGCTGATGCTGCGCTGGCACGTCGGCGGACTGCCGGTGATCGATGACCAGGAAAGAGTGGTTGGCATGCTTACCTACACGGATCTACTGCGCGAGTTCGTCGGGCGGGAGGAAAATCACTGAGTACCGGAGTATTTAGCCGCACCCTTCGACCGGCTCAGGGCGATCGGGACACAAAGAACGCAAAGGAAACAAGAGATGGCTGAAACGCCAACTTACTTTTACGAGACCGAGATCGAGTGGAAAGGCGGTAGAGACTTGCAGGTGGCCAGCGGTAAGTTGCCGGCGATCGCCGCCGGCGCGCCGCCGGAATTTAAAGGGCGCGAAGGTCTGTGGGCGCCGGAGCATCTGTTCGTCGCGTCGCTCAACAGTTGCTATGTGGTGACGCTGCTAGCGATCGCGGAATTTTCCAAGATCGCCATCGTGAGTTTCTCCTCGAGCGCGAAGGGTAAGTTGGAGAAAGTCGCGGGCAGCAGCTATCAAGTCACTGAGATCGTCGTCAAGCCGAGAGTCGTGATCGCCTCGGCCAACGACCTCACGCGCATGCCGCGCATTTTCGAAAAAGCCAAAGAGAACTGCTTTGTCTCCAACTCTATCAAAAGCACGATCAAGATCGAGCCGGAGGTTTTTCATCAGCAGACACAGACGGTTCCTTGCTCGTTGAGTTAGGATCTTAGGCGTTCAAACCGTTCAAGAAGTTCAATTCGTTCAAGCCGATTGATCGGATGGGAAGTTGCCGCCGTCGCACTGCAATAGGCAGAGCCCGGCCTACCCCCGACGGCGCGAATAGCCTCTTTCCATTTTGCAAATACGGCAAGGAGGAACTCCGCATCTCTGAGAAATTTGAGTGCTCGGCCATGGCATAACTGTTGCTCATACGTGGTAATGCGTAGGCCGAAATGGCCAATCAAGCGGAGAAGGGGGGTGAAATGAGATGAGAAAGTTAATCGGCATGTTTGGATTGCTAGTGTTGGGCATCTTCTTCGTGGCGGTGGAATCCTTCGCGCAACGCGGATCGGGGATGATGTGGCGCGGCAGCGGTGGTTGGGGGCCTGGAACCCAATACAACCGGATGTATGACCCCAAGGCAGTGGAATCGATCAGCGGCGAAGTCATAAGCGTAGATCGAATCACTCCGGCCAAGGGAATGTCAGGCGGCGTTCACATGAACGTGAAGACCGATAAAGAGACCGTTTCGGTTCATCTCGGTCCGTCGTGGTACCTCGAGAACCAAGATGTGAAGCTCGAAGCCAAAGATAAAGTCGAAGTGAAAGGTGCGCGGATCAGTTTCGGCGGCAAGCCGGCAATCATTGCCGCGGAAGTAAAAAAGGGCGATGAAGTGTTGAAGCTGCGTGACGACGCCGGGTTCCCGGTGTGGAGCGGCTGGCGGCGCCGTTAGCCGCTCGCGGTTTGTCAGGGAGATCGCGGCAGGACGAAAAGAACGAGTTGAGGCGTTTGTGTGGCAAATATTTGTAACGATAGGCTTGCTCGGTGGTGTATTGGCCGGCCTTTTTGGCGTCGGGGGCGGTATCGTAATTGTTCCCGCGTTGATTTACTGGGCCGGTTTCTCGCAACACCAAGCAACCGGAACTAGTCTGGCCGTGTTGCTGCCGCCCATCGGTTTGGGAGCGGCGATTGAGTATTATCGCCACGGAAACGTCAACGTCCAAGCCGCGATCATCCTGGCGATAACCATGTTCGTTGGATCCTCGTTAGGCGCCTTCGCCGCCAACAAGATTGCCGGTCCTTATCTCCGATTGATGTTTGGCGTGTTCGTTTGGGGCTTGGGAGCGTACTTAATTTACGGCGCTAGCCGGAGACTCGGCTGGGTGTGAAAAACCCGTGTCAATCGACGTGAAAACTTGTTCGAGAGCGAGCCGAAGCAGATGTGCCGCGCCGTTGAAAAGATTGGGAGAAGAAAGCGCATGGGTGAAAGAGCGCAGAGTGGCCCTGGTGGCAGACCGGATTGCGGCTCGCGCTCCTCAATATCGCGAAGTTGTATAAGAAATAGTTGGGAATGAGAGGAGATCTCAATGCCCGGGCGAGTATTTGGTGCAATTTACATCAATGGTGGACTGGATTAGGAAATGAAAACCAAACTTACTTCCGTAGCCATTGGGCTTTGGCTGATTACCATCGCTGCACTCGGCTATTTCTTCGTGCGCGGCTGGACGAGCGAAACGACGGACCGGCGCACCGCCATTCATTTGGCGCCGGGCGAGCGCGACCTTGTGCTTGGCGAGATGCGCCAGATGCTTTATTCGGTGCATCGATTCGTTACCGGCTTGTCTGCCGGTGACCCAAAGATCATGGAGGAAGCAGCGCGGGCTTCGGGAATGGGCACTGCCGCCGACGTGAATCCGATCATCATGGCCAAGCTGCCCTTCGAGTTTAGACGTCAAGGTATGAGCGTGCACCGTGATTTCGACGCCCTCGCTGACACCATCGCCAAAGGTGCCGACCAGGCGACGGTGCTCCGCGAGTTCACCGGCATCACGGCGCGCTGCGTGGGTTGTCACACCTCCTACCGTTTGAATTAATTAATCAGATGAACGACAACAGCGATGCCAGACGCCCGGATGGCGGACGCCGAAGTTTTCTGAAACAGACGGGCGCGGTTGCACTGGGCGGGCTCCTGTTCGGGGGCAAGGCGCTGGCAAGTGCGACGCACGCCATGCCGCCCGCCGAAGCGATACCTGACTTCAATCCGGACATCGAGATCGAACTTGCCGCGGTTGTCGATGAGGTCGGCTTGCTTTCCGGCGCGCCGACGGCCGTTTGGCGATTTACGGGCAAGGTGCTTCGCGGCAGTGCCGACGCCTTGAGCTTTTTGAAGAGCGCGGATGACGGACCGAGTTTTGTACCCGTCATTCGGACCCGGCGCGGTCAGAAGGTCCGCATATTTTTCACTAATCGACTCCCCGAGAAATCGATCGTGCATTGGCATGGACTTCATGTCGTGCAGCGGATGGACGGTCATCCCATGTACGCGATCGGCACGGGCAGTCGTTACGTCTACGAATTCATCGTTGACAATCGCGCCGGCACTTACTGGTTTCACCCCCATCCGCACGAGCGTACCGGATATCAGGTCTATCGCGGCCTCGCGGGATTCTTTCTGGTAGGTGACGACGAAGAAGATGCCCTGAAATTACCGCGCGGAACGTTCGATCTTCCTCTCGTCATCCAGGACCGCACCTTCAACAGCCGCAACCAGCTCGTTTATTTACAAAACATGATGGAGCGGATGATGGGCTTTATGGGCGAGCGCATCGTGGTGAACGCCACGCCGGACTACACGAGAACGGTCGAGCGCAGTGCTTACCGGGTGCGGTTTTTCAACGGCTCGAACGCGACGGCCTACCGGCTCTCGCTGAGCAACAGCCAGCCATTTTTGGTCATCGGCACTGACGGTGGACTGCTCGAACAGGCGATGACGCGCCGGACGCTCACGCTCGGCGTCGGCGAACGCGCCGATGTCTGGGTGGATTTCGCCGCGGCGCAGCCGGGCGACGAGATCGCGCTGATCGCGCGTCCTTTTGCGCCAATGATCTCGGGCGGAGGAGGCATGCCGATGATGATGGGCAGAGCGGCCAACCCGGCGCCGCGGCCCATTGCGCGTTTCCGGGTCGGCAGTGGCGCCCCTGCGAAATCCGCGCCACCTGCGTATCTCTCGAAATTTCCCGCGCTAAATCTGCGCGAAGCCGTCAACCGCGAGCGGCCTCGGAGAATCCAAATGTCCATGATGCGCGGGCAGGGCTTTCTCAACGGCCGGACCTTCGACATGGAGGCGGTGGCCGATGACGAGCGCGTGAGACTCGGCACGACCGAGGTTTGGGAATTCTTCAACGACTCGCCCATGGCCCACCCGATGCACGTCCACAATCTTCAGTTCAGAGTGATTGAACGCAGCGGCGCCACGGGCACGACGGGTGATCCGGCCGGTCTGAGCGCGGGATTTACCGACGAGGGGCTCAAGGATATTGTGTTGGTCCTCCCTGGCCAGCGCGTCAAGGTCCTCATGAAGTTCGAGGACCACATGGGGCTTTACTTGTATCACTGCCATATCCTCGAGCACGAAGATCTGGGAATGATGCGCAACTATCGCGTCGAGGCGAAAGGCGCGTGAAGCAAGTTCGCCGTTCGTCGATTGTCGTTGCGTGACAACCTACGGGCTTTTCCAATTTTTTCAACCAGACGTCATGCCCAGCAATTAGCTCTCGACCCGCCAGCCGGGGTTACAGCGCCGCTTTCGGAACGCGATCCCGAACGATTGAGCCAACGGAGAAAATGGGCCGATGCGATTTCCACCTATTTAATCTAATAATTCCCCGCAGCTTGCTGCGGGCACCAATTAAATGGGGAATCCAAAGGGGGCGGGCATCCCCTTTGGTCGCGTGCGGGGTTAATACCCCGTACGCGAAATGCTCCGTTTATTTGGTGCGCCAGCGATAAAGGTTCTATGATCAAGGGGCGCCTTTGATGGCTATCATCTCTCCGCTTAGTGGGTCAGAACCGTGTGGCGAATCTTGAAAACGTTTCATTGCGAGGCCCACCCCTTCGTGAACATCTAACACCGTTAGACTTGTCGTACCTACGGTTATACATTCGAGGGCGGAATTCGGTTCTCGTTGCTGTCAACAAAATGGCTGAGCCGTGACCCTTCACTCTGTGTCGACCAATATTCGGCAGTTCCTCGATATTCGCCCCGGTGAAACGGGGCGAATCGTAGTCATGGCGGCATTTCTTTTTTTCTTGCTGGCTGCCAACAACGTTATAAAAATCGTTAGAGATTCACTTTTTCTCAGCCGGTTTCCGATCACCCAGCTGCCCTACGTTTATCTCCTCGCCGCGCTGGTCGCGGCCGCGGTCATTTTGCTTTATTCCCGTTTCACGTCAAAGCAGCCATTTGCGCGAGTCGTGCTAATATCGCTCGCTGCGATTATTTCGAACGTCATCATCTTTTGGTTGCTGATCACTTTTTACGGCTCTGGTTGGGTGCTTTATGCATATTACATGTGGTCGGCGATTGTCGGACTCATTTTAGTCGCGCAGTTTTGGACCTTGGCCAACGAGATGTTTACGCTGCGGGATGGCAAGCGATTGTTCGGCCTCATCACTGCCGGTGGCACTCTTGGAGGCATGGCGGGTGGGGTCATGGCGAATTGGGCGGTGACTTATTTGTTCGGGACAACGCAACTTCTATGGTTCGTTGCGGCTCTGTTCGCCGGTGCCTACGGTGTGGCCCATCTGGCGCTTAAGAAACAAGCTGGACTAGTCTCATTCAACCCTCAGCAAGACGGATCAGGAAGAGCAAATGCGATCCAAGACACGAGCGGGATCGTCGGCTCCATGCTCGGTTCCCGCTATCTTCAGACCATCGGCGCGGTGATATTTGTTTCGGTCGTGGTTTCGACTCTGATCGACTATCAATTCAAAGCGACGGCAAAGGAAGCCTATCCGTCGGCGGACGCGCTGGCGGGCTTCTTCGGTTCTTACTATGCGTGGTTGAGTGTCGTCACCATGCTGGCGCAATTATGGCTAACCGGCAAAGTATTGTTGGGTTTAGGTCTAACTCCGAGTCTGCTCATTCTTCCCTTTGCGCTGCTGGCAGGATCGATCGGACTCTTAGCGTGGCCGGGTCTTTTCGCGGCAACCGCGACCCGAATGGCGGAGGCTTCCCTGCGCACGAGCATCAACCAAAGTGGCGTGCAGATCCTTTATCTTCCAGTGCCGGATTCGATAAAGAAAAAAGTCAAGGTCTTCATGGATGTAACGGTGGAGCGGCTGGGTGACGGGGTGGCGGCGCTGATCATATTGTTTTTCTCGCTCCTATTAGGATGGAGCGAGGTCAAGTTCCTGAGTTATTTTTCCGTCGGTCTCATCGTCATCTGGGTCGCCATTGTCCTAACCATGCATAAAGGCTACGTCGATACTCTGCGCCGCAGTCTAGCCTACCGAGAAGTATCCTTAGAAACCGCGCCCATCGATTTCACCGACAAAGCAACTGTGGACGCGGTGTTGAATAATTTAGACGGCAAGGATGAGCCATCGATCCTATTCGCTTTGTCTCTGGCGGAGAGAATGGAGCCGCAGTTTGTCGTGGCGCGCTTGCCGCGAGGTTTGCTTAATCACGCATCGGCTGAGGTGCGCCGGCGCGCTCTAACGCTGGTGGCGGCTTCTTTGGAACCAAATACTTTGTCGATAATTTTCGAACTATTGGCTGCCGAAAACGCAGAGGTGCGAGGAGAAGCGATCAACACGGTCGCTAAGGTGCTGAAGGAAGCCGCGATTCCCGTCATCCGGCCATTGCTCAATAGCCCTGAAATTCAAAGCCGCCGAGCGGCGATCCAATTGATGCGTCAAAGCGGCGATGCGGCGGCTCGCCGAGAAGCATTGGCCGCTTTTCGCGATCTGGTGACGGATCTTAGCCCTGGTGGTGAGAACAACCGCATCGAAGCGTCCCGGCTCTTGGGTGAGATCGACGATCCAGAATTGTCTGGCTATCTGAGTAAGCTCATCAGAGACGACCCTGCGCCGACGGTGGTCCGGGAAGCGATGGCGGCTGCGGCGCGACACAAGACCCCCGCGGTGATTGGGGAGATCATCGCCCGGCTCGGTTCCAGCGCCACCAACGCAGCAGCGCGCGATGCCTTGATCCGATACGGTGAGATGGCGGTCAAAGCGCTGCGAGCCGCGCTATTCGATAACCGTGTCGCGCGTGAAATACGGCTCCACATTCCTCGAACGCTCAGCAAAATCCACGCGCAGCCGGCAATCAATGCGCTCCAGGGCGGACTTTTGGAAGAAGATCGCGCGATCCGGTTCCAAGTCATACTTGCCATGGAAGAGATGGCGCGCCGCTTTCCTGAACTCAGGCTGGACCGAGAGATTATCGAGAGCGCGCTCATGTCCGACGCGCTGCTTTATTTCCGTAGGCTGGTGATTTTCTCGGCGCTGTTCGGCCAGCCGGAAAAAGCCTCGGATCACCGCGAGTCGCTCTTATACCACGCGCTCAACGACAGCATGGAGCGGGTCACGGAAAGAATCATGTGGCTTTTGTCGCTGATCTATCCGGACAAAGATATTCGACACGCATGGGCCGGCCTGGTTTCCAACGATCCGGTTTCCCGCGCCCATGGGATCGAGTTGCTTGACAATTTGCTCACGGGAAATGTTAAAAACTATGTCTTTCCGCTTTTCAACGACGGCCAACCGGATCAGCGGCTGCGCGCGGCGCTGAATTTTCTCGGCCACGATGCCATCGACAGTGACGCTGCCATCCGGGCATTGCTCGAGCAGGATGACCGATGGCTAAAGGCTGGGGCGATTTGGGAGATTGGCCAGAGGAGATTGAATGAATTTCGCGGCGATGTCGTACGGCTGGCCGGTTCCAACGATGCTTTGCTGCGCGAGACGGCAAATCTGGTGCTGGAAGGGAGCGGGTTTACGTGAGCCAAGAAAAAGAGCTGAGTACCATCGAGAAGGTTCTATTCCTCAAATCAATCGATTTCTTTGCTGACGCGGCGATCGAAGACCTCGGCCGCGTCGCCGCTTTGACAGCGGATGTTCGCTTAAGTGGGGGTGAGACGATCATCCGTGAAGGAGACCTCGTTGACGCGATCTACTTCGTCGTGAAGGGTCGGGTGGAGGTGCAAAGAAACGGCAAACGGGTTCGCGAGGTCGGAGAAAAAGAAGCCTTTGCGATCGTGGCGGCTCTCGATCAAGAACCGGCGGTCCATACTGTTTCCGCGCTTGAGCCAGTGCACACCCTCAAACTCAACGTACAAGATTTTCATGACATGCTTTCGGTCGATTACGAGTTGGTTCGAGCCGTATTCCGCGCGCTCTGCGGGATGATCCGCGAAAACCACTGAGCTTGGCGTCGGCGCATGGCGCAGCGTCCCGATAAGCTCCCCGTTTCCCGCTTTCCTATTGATGCGAATCGTTGTTCCCATTTTTGTCAGTCTTGATAAGCTTGAATCGAACTTTCGCGCAATCGTTAATATGCTCTCAGGCATGAAAGCTGCTAAGTCTAGAGTTCGGGGCGTCCGCGTCGGAGCTAGCGAGTGGCGAGATGCGATCGTATCCAATGCTAGGAGGGCAAAATGAAAACTCGGGTATTTTTTCAAATCGCCGCGGTTTTGTTGACTGGGGCGCTGTTCTTGTTGGTTGCCAATTCCGATCGCACGGTGGCGCAGGATCAACGCCGTCCGGTCATCGAAAAGAAGGTGCCGGAATACCGCCGGTCCATAGAAGATTACCGCACGGCGATCAAAGACGCCTATCGAGTCGATATCGCCAACTTCAAAGATCGGCTAAAGGGTGGACGCGCCGACGGCAAGCCGATCACCAAATACGATCTAAAGGAGCTGTTGGCGGGAATTAAATTCGAGCGTGAACATACCGACGACAACTTGCTCGCCCTGGAAATGGCGATGGACCATCTGGAGACCGTCCCTGACTACTATTCTCGGCATCAAAAAATGGAGCAGGAAATTATGTCTGAGAAGGTCTTGAGCCAATAGGGAGTGCGATCATGGGTCTCATCAGGGCAAGTAATCTGGTTAAAACCTATCAAACTGAAGCCATCGAGGTGAGAGCATTGCAAGGGGTTAGTTTCGACATCGAGGCGGGCGCCTTCCTCGCGTTCATCGGGCCTTCGGGCAGCGGGAAGACGACGTTGCTTAATCTCATTGGCTGCTTAGACAAACCGACCAGTGGAGACTTACAGGTGGGGGGGATGGATGTTCTCAAGTTGGGTCGGCGGCAAGCAGCAGAATTTCGCGGACAAAATATCGGCTTTATTTTCCAGAGCTTTAACTTACTTGCTGTCTTGACGGCTTTTGAGAACGTGGAGTACCCGCTAGTTATGGTGCAAGAACTGCGTCCTGCCGAGCGGCACGACCGGGTGCTCAAAGCCTTAAAAGCTGTGGAAATGTTAGAGCAAAAGAATCAAATGCCGGATCAACTTTCCGGTGGCCAGAAACAGCGGGTCGCCATCGCGCGGGCGCTGGTAACCCGGCCCAAATTGGTGCTCGCCGACGAGCCAACTGCGAACCTGGATCATGAGACCGCATATATGATCCTCCGATTGATGAAACAGATGAGAGATAATTTCGGCATCACCTTCATCTTCTCGACCCATGACACGCGCATCATCGGAGGA
>Ga0208454_1000062_pt1 | contig 79334 bp, 74 predicted proteins | sample EasRivMeERMZT100_FD_187530 | JGI IMG/M metagenome (GOLD analysis project Ga0208454, IMG submission 187530) | Soil microbial communities from meander-bound floodplain in the East River, Colorado, USA - East River MetaG ERMZT100 (SPAdes) (version 2) | ecosystem: Environmental > Terrestrial > Soil...
AACTGAAGTTCAAACCACGCGATGAAATTGGATAATCCAGAGCTGCCGACGGAAGTCATGGAACTGCAAATGGGTCCGTCCCATCCCGCGACCCATGGCACGATCAAGTTCAATCTCAAGCTCGAAGGTGAAAAGGTGCTCGATTGCGATGTCGAAGTGGGCTTTCTGCACCGCGGTTTCGATAAGAGCTGCGAGCAGGCGACCTGGACACAGGTGATCCCCTACACCGACCGGCTTAATTATGCTTCGTCACTGATCAACAACGTCGGCTACGCATTAGCGGTGGAGAAACTCATCGGCGCTGAGACCCCGCCGCGCTGCCAGTACATCCGTGTGATCATCAGCGAGCTGGCGCGGTTGTTCGATCATCTTACCTGCTGCGGCATGGCCGCCTCCGAGTTGGGCGCGATCACGGCGGGCTTCTACATGATCGAAGCGCGCGAGCTGATTACCCGGATTATAGAGAATCTCACCGGCGCGCGGTTGACCGTGACTTACGTGCGCATCGGCGGGCTGAAGCATGACCTGCCCCATGATTTTGCCGAAAGAATCACCTCGACGTTCAGCACCATTCGTAAGCTGCTCGGCGATTGCGACCGGCTTTTGTCGCGCAATCGCATTTTTCTCGACCGCCTGTCCAACGTCGGTATCATCTCTCGAGAGACGGCACTCAACTACAGTTTGACCGGTCCTATCCTGCGTGCATCCGGCGTCGATTATGACGTGCGCAAGGCGTTTCCCTATTTGGTCTACGCTCAATTGGATTTCGAAGTGCCGCTCGGCAGCCGCGGCGATAATTACGACCGTTTTCTCTGCCGCATGCGCGAGATCGAGCAGAGCATGAAGATCGTCGAGCAAGCGCTCGAGCAACTGCCGGTCGGTCCGGTGTGGATCGACGATCCGCGTTTTGTCTTGCCGGAAAAAGAAAAAGTCTACGGCAGCATCGAAGGCTTGATGCACCATTTCAAGATCATCATGGAAGGCATTCACGTCCCGGCGGGAGAAACTTACTTCGCGGTCGAGGGTGGCAACGGCGAGCTGGGCTTTTACGTCGTCAGCGACGGCGGCGGCAAGCCTTACCGATTGCGCGTGCGCCCGCCTTGCTTCATCGCCATGGGCGCGTTTCACGAAATGATTAAGGGCTACATGGTCGCGGACATCATTCCAACCTTTGGCATGATCAACATGATCGGCGGCGAGTGCGATCGTTGAGCAGAATCGAGGATGGAGAATGGAGGATCGAGGATAGACTCAAGGCGGGGCGTGAGCGCGATCCTCTATCCTCGATCTACGATCCTCATTTTTTTACAATGGCTATAGAATTTTCACCTGCGACGCTGAACAAGTTTGAAGCGACCGTGGCGCGCTATCCGAAGAAGGAAGCGGCGATGCTGCCGGTGCTTTATTTGGCGCAACAGGAGTTTGGCCATCTGGGGCCGGAAGCGGTCGAGTACGTCGCCAAGTTGATGGAGCAAGCGCCAGCGCGGGTGCAGGGCGTGGTGAGCTTCTACACGATGTACAATATGAAGCCCATCGGCCGGCATCATATTCAAGTTTGCCGCACCTTGCCTTGCGCCTTGCGCGGCGCGGAACGGGTCACTGTCTTTCTCAAGCAAAAACTTGGTATCGAGTGCGGCCAAACCACGGCGGACGGCCGGTTCACGCTTTCCGAAGTGGAATGTCTCGCTTCTTGCGGCAGCGCGCCGATGATGCAAGTGAATGATGATTATCACGAGAATTTAACTGAAGAGAAGATCGGCTCGATTTTGGACGGGTTAAAATAAGAATTCAAAGAACCGTGCAGAATGCATATTGCAGAATGCAAAAGTTAAAATGACGGAATCCGATTCAATATTCATCTTGCATTCTGCATTTTTCAATTTACCTTAAGCTTCCATGGAAAAGTTGCTGCTACGCAACATCGGCGTTTCCGGCTCGCATACGCTGGCGACTTATCAGTCGCGCGGCGGTTATGCGTCTTGGCGCAAGGTCGTTGATCGCATGAGGCCGGAACAGCTGATCGATGAAGTGAAAGCTTCGGGACTGCGCGGCCGTGGTGGCGCGGGTTTTCCCACCGGCATGAAGTGGAGCTTCGTGCCGAAGGACAATCCAAAGCCCAAGTACCTGGTCTGCAACGCCGACGAAAGCGAGCCAGGGACATTCAAGGACCGTTTGCTGATCGAACAAGACCCGCACGCGATCATTGAAGGAACATTGATCGCCGCCTTCGCGATCCAGTCCCACACAGCATTTATCTACATCCGCGGCGAGCTGGTTTTCGGCACCGAGCGATTGGAGCGCGCCGCCGAAGAAGCCTACCGGGCGGGTCTGATCGGGAAAAATATTTTTGGCTCCGGCTACGATCTAGAATTGATCGTGCACCGTGGCGCCGGCGCCTATATCTGCGGTGAAGAGACGGCCTTGCTTTCCTCATTAGAAGGCGGCCGGGGCTGGCCCAAGGTCAAGCCGCCGTTTCCGGCGACCCATGGCCTGTTCGGCTGCCCGACCGTGGTGAACAACGTCGAGACCTTGGCGGCGCTACCGTGGATTATCGAGCGCGGCGCGGCGGCCTATGCCTCCATGGGCACGGAGAAGAGCAAGGGCACGAAACTTTTCAGCGTCAGCGGTCATATTACCAGACCGGGCGTTTATGAAGTGGAAATGGGTTATCCGTTCAAGAAATTTCTCGACGAAGACTGCGGCGGCGTCGCCAACGGCAAAAAATTAAAAGGCGTAATTCCCGGCGGCGGCTCGATGCCGGTGTTGAAGCCGGAAGAGATTGAAAAAGTAAACCTCGATTACGAATCCGTGGCGGCGGCCGGTAGCTTGCTCGGCTCGGGCGGCGTCATCGTCATGGACGAGAGCACTTGCATGGTGCGGGCGGCGGCCAATATTGCGCGTTTTTACGCTCATGAGTCGTGCGGCCAGTGCAGCCCTTGCCGGGAAGGCTGCCATTGGATGGAAAAAATCTTTCAGCGCATTGAGCATGGCGAAGGGCAGAAAAGCGATCTAGATCTGATTCTCAATATCAGCGGCAACATCATGGGCAACACGATCTGCCCGTTCGGTGACGCGGCAGCGATGCCGGCGGCAGCGTTTATCCGAAAATATCGTGACGAGTTCGAAGCGCATATCGCGGAACAGAGATGCACGGTGAGCAGATAAGAAATGGAGTACTGGAGTGGTGCAGTAATGGAGTGATGGGAAATCCGAACCCAATACTCCAATACTCCATCGCTCCAGTTTGAGCCAATGGCAACAGTGGAGCCAGTCAAGATCATTCTCGACGGCAAAGAAGTCGTCACCACCAAAGGCACCACCGTCATCAAGGCGGCGGCTGACTCCGGCGTGGCGATCCCGCACTACTGCTATCACCCCAAGCTCTCGATCGCGGGCAATTGCCGCATGTGTTTAATCGAGATCGAAAAGATGCCGAAACTGCAGATCGCCTGCAACACTCAGGTGGCCGAAGGCATGTCGGTGCTTACAGAGAGCCCGAAGGTTTTGGCGGTGCGCAAAGCGGTGATGGAATTCTTGCTGATCAACCACCCGGTGGACTGCCCGATCTGCGATCAAGCCGGTGAGTGCCAATTGCAGAACTATTATATGGAGCACAACCGCGAAGCGAGCCGCTTCGAGGTGGGCAAAGTCCACGACCGCAAGAAAACCATCTTCGGCCCCAATGTTATTTTCGACGGCGAGCGCTGCATCAAGTGCACCCGCTGCGTGCGCTTCTGCCAGGAGATCACCAAGACCGACGAGCTGGCGGTGGTCAACCGCGGCGATCACTCGACGATCGCGCTGTTCGACGAGGCCGTGCTTGATAATCCTTTGTCCGCGAACGTCGTCGATATCTGTCCGGTCGGCGCTCTGACCGACCGCGACTTTCGATTCAAAGTGCGTGTCTGGTATTTGGAGAAAACACCGTCGATCTGCCCTGGTTGCAGCACCGGCTGCAACATCAGCGTCGAGGCCTATCAAAATAAAATCGCGCGCTTCAAGCCACGCGTCAACGAAGCGGTCAACAGCCACTGGATTTGTGACGAAGGACGCTACTGTTTCCACGATCTTGCCGGCGGCGAGCGCTTGACCACACCGATGATCCGCCAAGAAGGCGGTTTGGTGCCGACGACCTGGGATCAGGCCCTGTTAACGGTCTGCACTGGGCTTGGCGCGGCGAAACCGTTGGCGGCGATTCTCTCAGGGCGAAACACCAACGAGGAAGCTTTTCTGTTCGCCAAGATGATCAAGCAATTCTCTGCTGATGCGGCGCTGGAAGTTTTTTACCAAGCGCGCGCGTTGACGACGACGCAAAAGATTCTCATGAGTCCGGATCGCTCGCCCAATTTTCGCGGTGCGCGGGAGATGGGCGTGGGTTCGAACGGCGGTGGCTTTAACGCATTGATGCAAAAGCTGGCAGCGGGAAGTTATTCCGCAGCATTCGTCGTCGGCGAAGAGCTGATCGGCGCTAACGGTGAAAGCGAAAAAATCCGCGGCGCGCTGGAAAAGCTCGCTTTTCTGGTCGTCCAGGACACGCGCATGACAGAGACCGCGAAGCTCGCCCATGTGGTTTTGCCGGCGGCGCACTTCGGCGAGAAAGAGGGCACCTACACGAACCGCGCCGGGCGAGTGCAACGATTGAATGCCGCGGTGATTGCGCCCGAAGGTGCGCTCCAGGATAGCGAAATTTTTCTACGGTTGTTGGACAGCGCGGGCGCGGCGCAAGCCCATGCGACGCCGGCGGAGGTTTTTGCCGCGATTACGCGCGAAGTGGCCGCCTATCAAAACTTGGAGTACGACTCGATCGGCGCTCTCGGAACTGAGTTGGCAAGCGGTGGTGGCGCAGTGTCATGATCGTCGATCTCGCGATTATCACAGTCAAAGCCGGTGTCGTTCTGTTCATGGTCCTTAATCTCGCCGGGATTCTCGGCTGGATCGAGCGCAAGGGCAGCGCGCTTATTCAAGATCGCATCGGCGCCAATCGCGCGTCGATTTTCGGCTTCGCCGGCATGGGCTTGGTCAACACGCTGATCGCTGACCCGCTCAAGTTTCTCACCAAGGAAGACTTCATTCCGCCCTCCGGCGATAAGTTCTTGCATACTCTTGCACCCTGCATGGCGTTGTTTCCGGCGTTGGTCACTTTCGCCGTTATACCCTTCGGTGACGTGCTGAACTTGGGCGACCGCGTGATCAACTTGCAAGTCGCCAATCTGAACATCGGCATTCTCTACGTCTTCGCCATGGGCTCGCTGGGGGTTTACGGCATTGTCATCGGCGCCTGGGCGTCGAACAACAAGTTCTCTTTGCTCGGCGGCGTGCGCGGCTCGGCGCAAATGATTTCCTATGAGATCGCCATGGGGTTGTCGGTGATCGGCGTGCTGATGATTTACGGCACCTTGGAACTACAAGACATCGCCCGCGATCAAGCCACGCTGATCGGAGAACTGCTGCCCAGTTGGCTAAGTTTTTTGCGTCCGCTGATCGGCTGGCTGCCGGCATGGGGAATTTTTTTGCAACCTTTGGCATTCCTGCTTTTCTTTACCTCGGCCGTGGCGGAAACCAAGCGCATACCGTTCGACTTGCCCGAGGGCGAATCGGAGCTGGTCGCCGGCTATCACGTCGAATATTCGGGCGGCAAGTTCTTGATGTTTTTCGCCGGCGAGTTCGCCGAGATCGTCACCGCCGCCGGCATGATGACGACGCTGTTCTTCGGCGCTTGGCAAGTGCCTTATCTACTGCGCGACGGTTTTCACTTTCCCTGGGGCGCAACCTTGCTCTTACCCCACCTTGCGGTGGTGGCGCTGCAGGTCGGCGCGTTCACGATTAAAGTGCTGTTTTTCTGTTGGTTGCAGATATTGCTGCGCTGGAGTGTGCCGCGTTTTCGCTACGATCAGGTGATGCGCTTAGGGTGGAAGATGCTTTTGCCGCTGGCGCTGATGAATATCGTCGTGACGGCGCTTTGGATCGTCGCTGCGCAGTAAAGGTTTCCAAGCATGGATACGCCGAGCTTGATTTTCTTTCTGTTGGCCGCGCTGCTGGTGATCTCATCGCTGCTGGTGGTGTTTCTGCGTAACGTCGTGCATTGCGCGATGGCGTTGGTTACGGCGCTCTTGATCATCGCCATACTGTTCGTCACCTTGCACGCGCCGATGGTGGCATCTTGCAGGTCATGGTCTACGCCGGCGCGATCATGGTTTTGTTCCTGTTCGTCATCATGTTTCTCAACCCCGTGGATCTGGAGCGGCAACGCGGTCTGTGGTGGGGCTTTGGCACAATCTTATCTTTAATGCTGGCGTGCGTGTTGATTCCAATGTTTATCAACGACGAGTCCCCGGCCGACCCGGTAGCGGCCACGGATATCTTCGGCAGCCCGGAGATGCTGGCGAAGAGTTTATTCAACGATTTCGTTCTGCCCTTCGAAATCGCTTCGGTGTTGTTGCTGGTCGCGATCATCGGCGCAGTGGTGTTGGCGAAGAGGGAGCATTAGGACCGATGGTACCGCTCAACTACTATCTGATTCTCAGCGCAGTGATTTTCGCCATCGGCGTCATCGGCGTGTTGATCCGCCGTAACTTGATCGTGGTGCTGATGTCGATCGAGCTCATGCTCAACGCGGTGAATCTTACATTCATTGCTTTTTCCCGTTATCTCGGCTCCGTGGAAGGCCAAGTGGTGGTCTTTTTCGTCATGGCGGTGGCCGCGGCGGAGGCGGTGATCGGCCTCGCCATCGTTATTTCCGTGTTTCGTCACCGCCAATCCCTCGATCCCCAGGAGATGCAGTTACTCAAATGGTAAGTCCGGAGCCGAGCATCGCCGCTTACGATCTGTTGCGCTGGATCCCGCTGATTCCACTGCTGGTCAGTGGTTTCAATCTTTTCTTTGGCCGCGCGCTGGGAAAACAGACCGCCGGGGCGTTGGCGGTGGCGGCCGTGGGTGCGTCGTTCGCTCTGGCCTCCTACGTGTTCTGGCAATTGCCGGCACGGGGCATCTGGCGGGACATGGTTTACACCTGGATCGAATCCGGATCGTTCCAAGTTAACTTCTCGTTTCAGGTCGACGCGCTGACCGCGGTGATGCTGCTCATCGTCACCGGCATCGGTTTTCTAATCCATCTATACTCTCTCGGTTACATGGCCCACGACGACGGCATGGTGCGCTTTTTCGTCTATCTCAATCTGTTCATTTTCTTCATGCTGCTGTTGGTCATGGGCGACAACCTGCTGATCTTGTTTGTCGGCTGGGAGGGCGTCGGCCTTTGTTCCTATCTGTTGATCGGCTTTTGGCATCACGATCACAACAATACCATCGCCGGCAACAAAGCTTTCATCGTCAATCGCATCGGCGACCTGGGCTTCATTCTCGGCATTTTCGTGCTGGTCACCGAGCTCGGCCGCCAGGGAATTTGGACCTTGGACTTCGGCGAATTGCAGACGCATGTCAAAATGCTCGATCCGGCGACTATCACTTTGATTACCGTCCTGCTCTTCATTGGCGCCACCGGCAAGTCGGCGCAGCTGCCGCTGTTCGTCTGGCTGCCGGATGCGATGGCGGGTCCGACGCCGGTCAGTGCGCTGATTCATGCCGCGACCATGGTCACCGCCGGCGTTTACATGACCGCGCGGCTGCATTTTCTCTTCGCCTTGGCGCCGGCAACTCTAGCGCTGATCGCCGTGATCGGCGCGGCGACCGCCTTCTTTGCCGCAACCGTCGCACTGACGCAAAACGATATTAAGAAAGTCCTCGCTTATTCCACCGTGAGCCAGTTGGGCTACATGTTCCTCGCCGTCGGCGTGGGCGCCTTCGGCGCGGCGATCCTTCACGTCTTCACCCATGCGTTTTTCAAAGGTTGTTTGTTCCTGGGTTCGGGCAGCGTGATTCATGCGCTGGGCGGCGAGCAGGACATGCGCAAGATGGGTGGGCTCAAGGCGCATATGCCGGTGACTTACTGGACCTACGTCATTGCCACGCTGGCGATCGCCGGCGTGCCGTTCACCGCAGGTTTTTTTTCCAAAGATCTGATTCTTTGGCAGACCTTCAGCCATGGCGAGATGGTTCTTTGGACCATCGGCCTGATCACCGCCGGCATGACCACTTTTTATATGTTCCGACAGCTTTTCATGGTTTTTCACGGCGAGTGCCGCGCCGACGACCATGCCAAGGCACACCTGCACGAGTCCCCGGCGGTGATGACGCTACCATTGATGATTCTCGCCGCCGGTTCGATCTTTAGCGGCTGGTTGGGCGCGCCCGAATATCTCTGGGGCAACCGCTGGGATCATTGGCTTGAACCGGTATTGGGCGCGGTCGAGGCCCACCACGAATCGGTTAGCACTGAGATTATCGTCACGTTGATAACCCTTGCCGTCGTCGTCAGCGGCTTTTTGCTAGCCTATGTGAAGTATGGCAAGGCCGGTACGTCAACCGAGCCGCAAACCGGCGGCGGTGTGTTTTACCAAATTTCCTTTAACAAGTTTTACGTCGATGAGGCTTATGATTTGCTTTTGGTCCGCCCGTTCACGGTGCTCTCCGGATTTTTTGCCCGCGTTATCGATCCCTGGGTGATCGATGGGACGGTGAACGGCGTGGCCGCCACGGCGCGCGGGTTTAGCAACGTTTGGCGCTTTCTGCAGACCGGCAACGTGCAGCATTACGCCGCCATGTTTTTGACCGGCGCGTTGGCGCTGCTGGCCTATTTTCTCGGACAACTGTGACCATGACAGCCACCGGCTTCGGAGATTTGACTCTACTGCTCGCCATCCCGGTGCTTGGTGCGGCCCTGCTGTTATTCTTGCCGCGCCGGCAAAGCAGCGCGCTGTTTGCAGTGGCACTCTGCGCCAGCGTCGGAGACTTTCTTTGGTCGCTCAATCTCTTCAATCTGTTTGACGAGAGCAACGGCGAGATGCAGTTCGTCGAGCGGGCGGCGTGGATGCCCAATTTCGGCATTCAATACATTCTCGGCATCGACGGCATCAGCCTGTTCTTGGTCTTGCTCACGACCTTGCTGATGCCGTTGGCGATTTTGGCGTCGTGGCCGGTCAAGGACAAAGTCAAAGAGTATTTGATCTTCATGCTGCTGCTCGAGACCGGCATGCTTGGCGCCTTCGTGGCGTTGGACCTTTTCCTCTTCTATGTTTTTTGGGAAGTGATGTTGGTGCCGATGTATTTTCTGATCGGCGTATGGGGCGGTGCTCGGCGCATCTACGCGGCGCTTAAATTTGTCATCTACACCATGGCCGGCAGCTTGCTGATGCTGGTGGCGATTATTTATCTAGCGACGCGTCACGCCCAGCTGACTCAGGTCTTCACCTTCGATCTGATCGAGCTCTACGGCTTGACTCTTCCCTTCGATCAACAGTCTTGGCTCTTCCTCGCCTTCGCCTTGTCGTTTGCGATCAAGGTGCCGCTGTTTCCCTTTCATACTTGGCTGCCGGACGCCCATGTCGAAGCGCCGACGGCGGGCTCGGTGATTCTCGCCGGCGTGCTCTTGAAGCTCGGCACCTACGGCTTTCTCCGTTTCGCCATGCCGCTCTTTCCCGACGCGGCGCAAGCGGCGCTGCCAAGCCTCATTGCCCTCTCGGTCATCGGCATCGTCTACGGCGCCGTGGTGGCGATGATGCAATCCGATATCAAAAAACTAGTCGCCTATTCTTCAGTCAGCCATCTCGGTTTCGTCATGCTCGGCCTGTGCGCGCTCAACCTGCAAGGAGTCCAAGGGGCGATTTATCAAATGCTCAATCACGGCTTGTCCACCGGCGCGCTGTTCCTCTTGGTCGGCATGATCTATGACCGGCGCCACACGCGCATGATCGATGACTTCGGCGGATTGTGGCAGCAGATGCCGGTCTTCTCGTCATTGCTTTTGGTCGTGACCTTCGCGTCAATCGGTTTGCCCGGACTCAACGGCTTCGTCGGCGAATTTCTGATTCTGCTCGGTGCCTTCAGCGTCACACCCGGCTGGACTGCGGTGGCGGCGACTGGAGTGATTTTGGGCGCGATTTATATGCTCTGGATGTTTCGCCGAGTCATTTTCGGTCCACTGAGCAATCCAGAAAATCAGCGGCTGGAGGATTTAAATGGCCGTGAGCTGACGATTCTGGCGCCGATACTGCTGTTGATCCTGTATATGGGCGTTTACCCGCAGCCGTTTCTGTCTCGAATGCAGCCGGCCGTGGAACTGACCTTGAAACGAATCCTCACCGCGCCCCCAGCGCTGCCGGCGCCATCGGCGGTTGACGAAAACATGAGCGGAGAGCGGCCGAGCAGCCAATTGACTTCGCGAGCGGGGTTTGAACCCCACTCGCGGCCAAAGGGGATGCTTACCCCCTTTGGAAACCCCATTAATTTTGTGCCGCCTCAAGAGGCGGGGTTGAATTGGAATGGACGTTAATCTCGCGCCGCTGCTGCCGGCGATCCAAGTGTTGGTGACCGCGCTGGTCGTCGTCGGCCGAGATTTGTTCATCGACGAAGGTGAGCCAAAAGGCGTGCTCGCGTTCTACAGTCTGGTCGGCCTCGGCCTCGCCGCCGCGGAAGTCGCCGTGCTGCTTACCGGCCGGCAGGAGAGCGCGTTCGGTGACAGCATCGTGCTCGACAACTTCGCGCTATTTTTCACACTGATCTTTCTGCTGGCGGCGGCGCTGACGATTCTGTCATCGATTCATTATGTCCGGCAAACGCGGATTCACGAGGGTGAGTTCTATGCACTGATTCTGTTCGCTACCGTTGGCATGATTCTGATGGCCGCGGCCAACGATCTAATCGTGTTTTTTCTCGCCTTGGAAACCATGTCGATCGCAGTCTACGTGCTCACCGGCATGTGGCGCTCGAGTGGCCGCGCCAGCGAAGCGTCGATGAAATATTTTGTGATGGGCGCCTTCGCCACCGGATTTTTGCTTTACGGCATCGCCCTCATCTACGGCGCCACCGGTTCGACCAATCTAAACCAAATTTCCGCGTACTTGCTCGACCAGCCGAGCGAGTGGCCGCTCTACCTGATCGGCGGCGGTTTCCTGCTACTGATCGGCTTCGCCTTCAAGATCGGCGCCGTGCCGTTTCATTTCTGGGTGCCGGACGTTTACGACGGCGCGCCGACTCCGGTGACGGGCTTCATGTCGGTGGCGGTAAAAGCCGCGGCCTTCGCTGCCTGGGCACGCATCCTCTTGTATAAGTTCTCGTTCTTGGAGAGCGACTGGGTGTTTCCACTCTGGATCATCACCATCGCGACCATGACATTGGGCAATCTGCTCGCGATCACCCAGACGAGCGTCAAACGCATGCTCGCCTATTCGAGCATCGCCCATGCCGGCTATTTGCTGATTCCCATCGTCGTCGGCGTTGAATGGGGCGGTTTGGCGCTGCTGTTTTACCTGCTGACCTATTCGTTCATGACCCTGGGTGCCTTCGCCGTGCTCACCAGTCTGTCTGAAGGCGACGAGCCCCGTGAAAATTACAGCGACTTTGCCGGCTTGGGCTTTAAGCGGCCGTTCTTGGCGATGGCGATGTCGCTTTTCATGCTGTCGCTGGCCGGTTTTCCGCCGCTGGCGGGTTTCAGCGGAAAATTCTACGTGTTCCGTTCGGCGGTGCTTGCCGGTCACTTGAATCTCGCTATCATCGGCGTACTCAACAGTCTACTCTCGGTGATCTACTATCTGCGCGTGATCGTCGCGATGTACATGGAAGAGGGCGGCGCCGAGGGTAAAAGTTTTCGCCAGTTGCCGTTCGTCTATTTGGCGGTAACGATCGCGGTAATCGGCACGATCTATCTCGGCATCCTGCCAGATAGCGCGCTCCGTTGGAGCCGCCTGGCGTTCTTTTCTCTCGAGTAGTTTCTCAGTCGTAGTCGTAAAGATCGTTTTCACCACCAAGACGCGAAGATCACGAAGTTCGGAATATTGAATATCCGAACCCTTCGTGTCCTCTTATGAAAATAGGTTTAAAGAGCCAAACAGTGTTAGTAAATTTGTAACGTTTTAATTTTCATGCGCAGTGTTGTACCGAGTGGTACATGAATTACTTCGTGGTGGAACAGTTTTGTCTCTGCCCTGGAGTCTGGCGGCTCAATTCGTTTTGATGAAGAAGCCGATGGCGACCGGCACTTCCGTCGTTCCGACGACAAATTCTTCGGATTTCCCGGCTTTAAGATAGAGTTGCGCCGAACCACCGCCGTCAAGATTGAGTAGGTCTGGGGTGTCGAGCTGCGCCTTTGGGTTGGCGAAGAGATCCTGCAGTTCGGCGAAACTCAAGCCGCCGAGAACCGCGTCGGTGACCGCCACGATCATCCGTCCATCCTTATCGATGCCGACGACGGCGCGACGCGCGTAGCGGCCGAGCCCGCGCATCACCTCGACCGGCGCGCCGCGCTGGAGCAATAGCGGGCCGGATTGCAGCGCTTCGCTCGCCTGGCTCGGGTTGAATTCATCGCGGTGCATGACAAAGGGCGAACTATCGCGCAGGCCGAAGACGCCGGTATAGAGCGCGTGTTTGGAAACACTGCGATTGATTTCCTTCTCCGCAGTCTTCAGATAAGCCAGCGCACGGCCATTTTCGTCGAAGTAGTTGGCGTTGATCGCGGCGACGGCACCGCTTTTCTCGGCGAAAGTTTTGCTGCTGGCGCCGGTTAAGTGCAAATCCCGAGCGTGCAAAATTCGCGGCGCGATCGCTTTGGGGTCAAAACGCGCGAGTTTGAGCTCCACGTGGTAATTGGGGTCGGTGCGATCGAGAATGACTTTGCGAAACTCGATGCCTTTTTGAACCAGTCGCCAAGCGCCGAAGTCGGCGAGGGTTAAATTTGTTCCGATCCTCAGTTTGTTGCGCGCTTGAGCTTGGACGGTAGCGGTGCCGCCGAGCAAAAACAGAAATAAGAGCAACGCTTTTGAATATTTCGTCTTCGCCATCCTGCGATCAGCATAGCAAAAGGGCGTGGAAAAAATAAGTTGGCGCGCAGATCATGTTTAGACAGACTACGCCGGCTTGCGCCGGCGCGTCGATTGCTGTTATCTCAGATGACTGCGATTAACAGAAAACTTTTTGGGAGGACAGCATGGATAAGCTAATTCGTTTGACGGTCATCGCCGTGTCGATCGCGGCACTATCGGCCTGTGGTGACAAAAAAGATCAGGCGCAGCGCGAAGAGGCGGCTAAGCAGGCGATTCAACAAGGCATGCAAAAAGAACAAAAGATGATGGAAGGCATGGCGAAAGGGGTCGAGAACATCGAAAAGAAAATGACCGAAGCCAAAGAAGAAACGAAAAAGTAGTTCGGTCCCCACAATTATTCAATTCCGAACTACAAGTCGGCATCGCGGTGCTCGCGCAAACGAAGGAATGATCACCGGCGGCGGTGATTGGCTCCGGTATTTTCTAGTCCCGATCCTCGCTGGCGTGTTTGGGCGAAAGCGCGGCTAATTGCTACTTGTTGGGTGTGATCTCGAAAACCACACGGTTTAACTGCGGTGGAGAATCGCGCAAGGTTAAAATCCGCTGGCGAAAAGCTTCATCGCTGACCTGCTTGGCGGTGCAAGAAAATTTTTCACCCTTCGCGTTGATCTCGACAAGCGGCTGCTTGATCATGTTTTGACACCAGTGCTTGCCCTCGACCTTGCTCGAAGTGGCGTAGAAATTACCGTTGAGATACAAGAAGCGTAACTCCACAGTGCGCGCCTGACCGGTTTTGCGCCCGATGCTTGTTAAATTCGCAACGATGGCCGAACCGTCCTCGAGATTCATGGTTGGGAATATACGACTCTGACGACGGCGGGACAAGTCGAGCCCACCTTGACTCGCTCGCGGAAGCAAGGATAAGCTTGGCGGCGTTCACGCGGCGAATTCAATTCTCTTAATCCGGAGGCAAGCGTGGCAGCAAAGAAGAAATCAGCGGGCATCACCCCGGCGATGATAAAATTCGGCGGCGGCATCAGCGCGGTGCGGGCGTTGCCGAAGGCCAAAGGCAAGCGGCCAGCGGTGATCATTCTGCACGAGCGTTACGGCATCGATCAGCATACCAAAGATTTGACAGCGAAATTGGCGCAGGCGGGTTTCGTCGGCTTAGCCCCGGATCTGTTTCACCGGTTTACCGGAGACCGCAGGGCGGTGCTGCGCGGCGAGCAGCGGGTCGATCTCACCGACGCTGGCGCCTTGGCGGATTTGAATGCGGCGATCGATTACTTAAAAAGGCTCAAAGAAGTCGACGGCGCGAAGATCGGCATCATCGGCGTGTGTCAAACCGGCCGCCAGCCGGTGTTGGTCGCGGCGAACCGAGACGACATCGCCGGCGCGGTCGTGCTTTACGGCGCCATCGGCGGCAGAGAGTGGCAAGGCAACGAGCTTCGGCCAACGCCGATTGAAGAATTAGTCGCCAAGGTTAGCTGTCCGGTCTTGGGTGTGTTCGGCGAGGCGGATCACATCATTTCTGTCGATGACGTGGCGCGCTTTCGCAACTGTATCGAGAAATACAAGAAGAGCTGCCATATCCGCATCTATCGCGACGCGCCGCACGGCTGGCTCAACGACACCATGCCCGGACGCTATCGCAGGGAAGCGGCTCAAGATGCTTGGAAGCTGATGATGGCGTTTCTGAAAAATTGTTTCGCCGGAGCTTGGGACAAGAACCGAATTTCTTGTACTTACGAAAGCGATTACGCAACGACTTATGATTTTAGCAAAAATGTCCGGATGGAATAGCTGTGAGGTCGTCAAGATGAATTTAGGAAGACAAATCCAGTTGCTTGTGCATGTGCCAACGATGGCGTTCGCACTGCTGTTTTTACTTAGCGGCGATCCTGTGCCAGCCGCGGAGCGCGTGACCATCGCGACCCCAAGCCGCGGCCTATTCGAGTTTCCCGTGGTCGTCGCCATGCGCAAGGGATTCTACAAAGACGAAGGGATCGATGTCGACAAGATTCAAATGCAGCCGGCCATCGGCGTCAAGGCTTTGATGTCCGGCGACGTCGATTATCTGCTCGCGTGGGGTTCGGCGCTGCGCGCCGCGGTAACCGGCGTTCCCATCAAAGCGGTGCTCGGTTTTGCTGGGCGGCCGTTGCATGTCTTGATCGCCCGTCCGGAGATCAAGTCGCCCAGAGACTTGAAAGGCAAAGTCATCGGCGTCGACTCCGTCGCTGGCACGGTGGACTATCTTTCGCGCGTGGCGGTGCGCCACTTCGGATTCGAGCCGGAGAGAGACGTCAAGATTATCGTTACCGGCGAGAGCCCGACCCGTTTGGCTGCGTTGCGTGCCGGCGCCATCGATGCAACTCCAATTGACGTCGCCTTCGCGGTAAAAGCCGAAGACGAAGGCTTCAAGCGGCTGGTTTATTTGGGCGATCTTATCGAGCTGCCGCTTTCCGGCATCGCCGTGATGGAGCAAAAGCTCCAGACCCAGCGCGATCAGATTCGGCGGGTCGTGCGCGCCGGCGTGCGCGGCCTGCGCTTCATGAAACAGAATCGCAACGAGACCGTACAGATGCTTTCCGACTATCTGCGCATCACACCGTCCCAGTCCGCCCGGGCGTATGACGCGTCGATCAATTCCTTCACCGACGACGGCATTATTTCCGACAAAGGCGTGCTCCTCGACGTGCAGCTAACCAAGGAGCGGCTGAAATTGACTAAAGACATTCCGCTGAGCCAGCTGGTGGATTGGAGTTTGGTGCGGGAGATTAAGTGATTTTGCGAGTGTTGGAATTAAGAGTTCTGCGTAGACCACTTCAAGGGGAAGCCGAATGCTCACAGGTTCATGTCTTTGCGGCGGTGTGAAATACGAGATCGACGACGAAGTCGGCGCGGTGACTAACTGTCATTGCAGCCTGTGCCGGAAAATGTCGGGTTCGGCGTTTGCCAGCGGGGCGACGATTCCAACGGCGACTTTTCGTTTCGTGGCGGGAGTTGAGCTGCTCAAGGAATGGGAGTCTTCGCCGGGGTTTCATCGGGTGTTTTGTGGGCGTTGTGGATCGCCGATCGTGAAGCGAAAGGTCAAAGACCCGGACAATCTGCGCCTGCGTGTCGGTACGCTCGACAGCGATCCCGGCGTGAAAATCTCGAAGCACCATCACGTCAATTCGAAGGCGCCCTGGGTGGAGATCAATGACGGATTGCCACAGTCGGGATAGAAAAACAGCAGTCGGAAATTGGTTGACAGAAGTCAGAATCGATGGCCGCATTTTAAACTACCGTTGAAACTCACGCGCTCGTTTTACCAACAATCGACCGTCGATGTCGCCAAGCAATTGCTCGGGAAGTATCTGGTGCGCAAGCATCCGGACGGCGCTTGCATCGGCCGGATCGTCGAGACTGAAGCGTACGTTGGCCCACAAGACTTAGCCTGCCACGCCGCGAAAGGCCGCACCCAGCGCACGGAGGTGATGTTCGGTCCGGCCGGGCATGCGTATGTCTACTTCATTTACGGAATGTACAACATGCTCAATCTGGTGACGGAAGCGCAGGACTATCCCGCGGCTGTGTTGATCCGCGCCGTCGAACCGGTGCGGGGAGTTGAATTGATGAAGCAACGCCGGCAAAACGGAACGCCGCGCAATCTCGCCAGCGGACCGGGAAAGCTTTGCCAGGCTTTCGACATCGACCGGACACTCGATGGAGCCGACCTTTGCGGCAAGGTCATTTACGTCGAAGACCGTGACGAGCCGATGCCGAAGTTTCAAGCGACGGCGAGGATCGGCGTTGATTATGCGGGCCAGTGGAAAGACAAGCCGTATCGTTTTCTTGTGCAGGGGAGTGAGTTTGTCTCTAAGCGCTAACAGTGAACCGAGTGTTCAAATTGACTGAATTCCCGCGAGACCGAATCGTTGTTCAATTGAGCAGTGAACACCTGGAGCAAGTCGGCCCGCTCATTCCTGGCTCTTGGAGTCGGCGTGACGACGAGCTTGGGCGGGAAGTCCGAGGTGAATTTCTTATAGACACGGGTGCCTATGGGGCGATGATTGATCTCGAGGCGGCTGAGTTGCTGCAGCTACCCTTGCAGGGCAGTCGCGAGGTTCACGGCATTCACGGTTATGGACGGTTACAGCAGTTTCTCGGAAGAGTTTCTTTGCCGGCGCTGGATGAGAGCGGCCAATCGACATTATTCACCGCGGTGATCGAGTGCGTCGCGGTGCCATTGCTCAGCGCGAAGAATCGCGAGCATGGCGTCGAGGTCATCGGCATACTTGGCAGGATGTTTTTGCGCGGCTCGCGTCTGACCATCGATGGCGTCAGCGGGACAGTCGAGTTAGAAATTAGTGGCGATGTCACTTATGATCGATGAAATCGATGTTGCGGCACTCAAAAACCATCTACGTCGACCTCGATGACGTGCTTTGTCAGACGGCGCGGCACTTTCTCGTCATCGTCGAACGTGAATTCGGTAAGCGGGTGAGCTATGAGCAGCTCACCAACTTCGATATCGGCACGTCATGCGGTTTGCACACCGAAGAGCGGGAACACTTGTACCGCGTCGTGCACGAGCCTAGCGAGCTCATGAAGATGGCGCCCATCGATGATGCGATAAACGCTTTGCGGCAGTGGGTAGAAGCTGGATTTGAGATCGCCATTGTCACTGGCAGACCGCCGGATTCCTACGAGCCGTCGCTAGCTTGGCTCGCGCGCCATCGCGTACCGTACAATTCTTTTACGGTGGTCGATAAGTATTCGCGATTTGAAACAGAGAATTCCGTTGCCATCTGCCTAAACGAACTGGCGGCGCGCAAATATTGCTGGGCGGTGGAAGATTCATTGCCGATGGCACACTATCTGGCAGGTCAAATGAATTTATCGGTGGCTCTGGTTGATTGCCCGTGGAATCGGTCAGCTGGCGATCATGCGAACGTGGGACGTTACTCCGATTGGTCGACCATTGCTCGGACGATGCCGAGTTTGGCGCGTTGACGATTATGAATGCTGAGTGTTCACTGCGCCGGTTTATCGACGACCGTGAATCGATTACGGTTGCGGTGGTCGACGAAAGGGAAATTCTCCGACAGATAGATCGCGCCGCTGGCGGCGCGACTGGCGACGAATTCGACGTTGCTCAAACAACGCCCGTATAATCCGAAGGGAGACGCAACGATGATCAGAACACTAGCCATCTCGATCCTGATTGCTTTGGGGATTTGTGGCAACGGTTTCAGCGCCGATCCGGAGCCGCAGCGCGCTTTGATCGAGGGCGCGAGGAAGGAGGGCAAGATGGTTTTTTACACGTCGGTGGAGACCGAGTTTGCCCGCGCGTTGACGACGGCCTTCGAGGCGAAGTATCCGTTCATCAAGACCGATGTTTTTCGTTCGACCCACGACAAGATCGTCAGCCGCATGACCATCGAGCGCAAAGCGGGAACTTACGCGACCGATACCATCAGCGTCGGTGAGTTCGAAACCTATCACATGCAAAAATCCGGGCTGATCGCACCGTACAAATCACCGATGTCGGCGGCGTATGCCGAAGGATTCAAAGATCCGAACGGCTATTGGACCGATCTTTACGACAACCTGTTGGTGATGGCTTATAACACGAATAAGGTGAAGCGCGACGAGTTGCCCAAGCGTTACGAGGACTTGCTTCATCCACGCTGGAAGGGGCGCATGGCGCTGGATCAAAACGAAGATCGTTGGTTTGCCAACATGCTCCATCTGATGGGCGAGAAAAAGGGCCTCGAGTTCATGGAAGCGCTGGCCAAGCAACAGATAAATTTTCGCCGAGGCCGATCGCTGATCACGCAATTGCTCGCTGCCGGCGAGTTTGATTTACAAATCGTCGCCTACTGGTACCGCCCGCACACGCTAAAGAAACAGGGCGCGCCGGTGGACTGGCTGGCCATGGAGCCGGTGATCGTGGCATTGCATCCAATCAGCATCGTCGACCGCGCGCCTCATCCGAATGCCGCGCGGTTGTTCATCGACTTCACTCTGTCGGAAGAAGGGCAAAGAATTTTTATCCAACGGGGCCGGGTCTCGGCGCGAGCGGGCATGAAGCCCGAAGGATTTCCCAGTCAGCTGAAACTGTTTCCGAGCCGGGTGCAGCTGGCGGAAAAGTTAGTCGAATACAACCGCCGCTACGAATCGCTGTTCATCAAGTAGACTGAAACTTGCACCCAGGTTGTTTTTGGCAACCGAGTGCTTTGCTCAGCTCACTTGCACTGGCGCGCCACTGGTTGAGTGGCGCTCGGTCAGTTCGAGAAGATAGCCGTCCGGATCTTGGATGAAGGCAACGTGGTCTTGGCTGCCGGGCCGATTCGGTTGCGGACCGAGAGTGAACTTCACGCCTTCGGCTTTTAGTTTTTCACTTAACTTGTAGAGATCGGACACGTAGATGGCAACGTGACCGTACCATTTTGGCATGGCTGGAATATGCCCCGGGCCGCCGGTTTCAATCAGCTCTAGGCCGGGGTACTCATCTTCCGTTCCGTAGCCGACGTAACCAACGCGCTCATTTTTATCGGGCGAGGGCCGCAAGCGCTGTACATCCATGCCAAGCAGTCGCGTGTAGAAGTCGATGCTGCGGTCGAGATCTTTAACCAGCATCATGGTATGGCGAATTCGAAAGGTAACGTCGTTAACGGTTTTTTCCCCGGCCATGGTTCTCCCTTGGGTCAAGTAGCCCACTAAAATTGCGTCTTGAGTGATCGCGTCTGGTGTTGCCGCTAAGGAAACACTAACGCATGAGATCGCGAAGGGTCAAGCCAACCGTATGCTAAAGCCGGATGCCGGAAGAATTTGCATTCAGTCTTCTAAAGATGGTGGCGATTGATTTTCCGTTGTCTGCCCGCCCAGTAAATAAGCGCGGCAAGCAGCGTCATCGTAATCGCCCAATTCTGCAAAAGCCAGTCGATCATGTGCACGAATTGCCAGGTCAATTGTCGAGAGAAAATTTCGAATATGTTCATATGCTCACCTCCGTGACATCGTTTCCTGGGCTAACTCGGAAGTGCATTTATCATATTGGGATTACATGTCAATGTGCAAATTACGATGTATTTGCATACGATTACACAAAATTACCAAACTAAGACAATTTACTTCATCTATGGTCAAGGAAAGACAGTCGTGCCACGCCCCGGCAAAAATAATTTTGGCAAATCATCGCGGCAACCCAATAACAGAGCAGTTAGCGCTTCGATGGTAAATTGCCCCGTGCGAACCGATGCTGAATGGAACGACTGACGGCTTTAAACTAAGCAGTTTCTAAGGCCTTCGTGCGGTTAGCTCGTCGGCGCGATGGGGTGCAATGACTCGGAGATTGCACTACGAAGGTGCTTAAGGGGCGGAGTAATGAGATATTGATTCAAGAAGGCTCCGAACTCTGCGGCGCTGCGGTGAGTTATTCTTCACAGGAAACCCGGAATATCCAACTAGGAAAGCGCTTTTGTGAACACGCGCCGAAGGAATACGGAGATCAAGTGACGTTTGTACTCGGCGCTGCCTTCGAGATCGTCGATGGGGTCCGCGGCTTGGGCCAATGCTTCGGCGGCCGCGCCGAGTTGTTTTTCAACCTGCGATCTTGCGCCAATCAATAACGCATTGGCTTTGTCAGACTGAGTCGGCACGGCGCTGACGCTGCCGACCACTGCGGATGCATTCTTGATCGTATCGCCGTCGAGATCGAGGACGAGTGCCAGACCGAGCGTCGGGCGTTCTTTCAGCTGGAACTTCAAATAAGCGGCGCGCTGGTTTTTCGCTGGCAGCGGGATTGCCACACTGGTGAGAAGTTCGTCGTTGGCGAGTGAGGTTTCATAGGCTCCAGTGATTAGCTTATCGACCGCTGCGCTTCTCGTTGCGGATTTTCCCTGGACGGTGACTTTCGCGCCAAGCGCTGTCAACAACGTCGCCGGATCGGAGTGCGGCTCGGCAAAACAGAGATTGCCGCCCAGCGTGCCACTGGCGCGCACGCGGATATTGGCGACGTTGGCTGCCATCGTCACTAACACCGGCAAGTTCTGCTGCACCAGCGCCGAGCGTTCGATCGCCCGATGGGTCGCCGTGCCGCCGATAACCAGCGCGCCGTCTTTCACTTCAATCTTGTTCAGATCGGGAATCGTCTTCACATCGACCAAGTGCTCATAGCGCAGCAGATCATGCTTCATCGCCAACAACAGTTCGGTGCCGCCGGCGTACAACCGGCCTTTGTCACCGAACTGGGCGAGCATCTGCGCCGCTTCGGCGATGGATTTCGGTTGGTGAATCGTGAATTTCCTTAAGGGCATCATGACAGACTAGTCGAGAATGGAGGATCGATGATTGATGATCGCGACATTCTATCCTCCATCCTCAATCTTCGATCCTCGATCCTTTCTATTTTTTTCTTTCAGCGCACGCCAGACTCTTTCGGGAGTCAACGGTGCTTGGCGGATACGCACGCCGACGGCGCGGTCGACGGCGTTGGCGATGTTGGCTGCCATCGAATTCAACGACGCTTCGCCGCCGCCTTTGGCGCCGTAGGGGCCGACACCGTCTTGGTTTTGCACTAGGTGCAGGGAGACTTCCTTCGGTAAATCGGAGAAGCGCGGCAGTCGATAGTCGAGGATCGAGCCGTTCATCAACTGCGAGCCTTCGTAAACGAGCTCTTCGAACAGGCCGATGCCCATGCCCATGGTCGCGGCGCCGATGTCTTGGCCTTCGGCCAGCGCCGGATTGATCGCCAGGCCGACATCGCCGACGGTGGCGAGTTTTTCCATGGTGATCTTGCCGGTGTCTTCGTCGACGGAGATTTCCACACCCGTGGCGGCAGCTTCCCAGAACACCGGCAGAGCGGCGAACTTGCCGGACTTTCGGATGTAAGACCGGCCAATTACTTCGCCATCGGGAAGCGCGTAAAACTTGCTGATCACTTGCGACCAGTCGAGCTGGACCTCGCCGCAGCGGACACCGCCGCGCACGGTTTGAATCTCCTCGACTTTGACTTTCAACACATCGGCGGCCATCACCACCATCTGTTGAATCGCCTCGCGGCAAGCTTCCATCACGGCGCTGCCCATGAGCGTTGTCGTTCGGCTCGCGCCGGTGGAGCGATCGTAGGGCGTGATCGCGGTGTCCGACGAAACTACGTTGACTTTGTCGTAGGCGATGCCTAATTCTTCCGCGGCAATTTGCGGCAGCACGGTGTGGCTCCCCTGGCCTAATTCTGTGCTGCCGGTCATGATGGTCGCCGAACCGTCGGCGTGGACGCGCACTGCGGTTGAGGTTAACGGATAGGCACCGGCGTCGCTGCCGGAGATGGCAACAGTGCGGCCATGGCCATTCGCCAGCGGCGTTCCCCAGCCGATCGCTTGCGCTGCAGTGTCCAAGTCTTGTTTGAGGGTGCCGTCGAAGGGCCGCATGCCGGGAAAAAATTCTTCGCCGGGCTTCGCCGCATTCAAGAGGCGAAACTCATAGGGATCTTTGCCGATCTTGGCGGCCAGTTCGTCAATTTGCGATTCGCCGGGCAGCGTGACCTGGGCGCAGCCGAAACCCCGGTAGGAGCTCGCCGGCACGGTATTGGTATAGAGCGAGCAGTTTTCTATTAACACATTCGGAATCGCATAGGGGCCGACGCAGCGGTTGGTCGATTTCTCGACCACCAGCGGGCTGTTCTCGGCATAGGCGCCGGTGTTCATGAAAATTTTTGCCTGGCGGGCGATGATTTTACCGTTGGCATCCGCCGCCGTGCGCATCCACGTATAGGCATCGTCGCTGCGAGTCGTGAGCATCGCTTCTTCGACCGTGAGCTGCAGCTTGACCGCCCGCTTAGCCTTCCAAGAGCAGGCCGCCACCAGCGGTTCGACTTTGGTGTAGGATTTACTCCCGTAGCCGCCGCCGACGAAGGGAACGATGAGGCGAACTTTGCTCACCGGTAAATTGAATATGGATTTTAAGTCATGGCGCACCATGAACGGATGCTGCGCCGATGAATAAATGGTGACGCCTTGGTCGGTGACATCCGCAATAGCGACGTACGGTTCCATCGCATAGGCGTAGGTCATGGGAAAATAATAGTTGCCCTCGACCACCGAAGCGGCCTCTTTGAATGCCTTCTCAACATCGCCCCACTCAATTTTATGGGTTTGGCAAATATTGGTCCCTTTACCAGCGGTGACTTCACCTTCGAAACCGCGCAGCGCACCGGCTTCGAATTTCCTCTCATGCAAGAGCGGCGCATCCTTGGCCATCGCCTGTTCGGGCGTGAAGACGCCTTTCAGCTCTTCATACTTGACCTCGATAAACTCCAAGGCTTCGAACGCCGTCCGTTCATCGACCGCCACCACCGCGGCGACCGGCTCGCCAGTGTAGCGAACTTTATCGATCGCCAAGAGCGGGTGATCTTTAACCGCGTGGCCGAAATAGGGATTCAAGCCGTCGAGATCGTAGCCGGTAACGACGCAGTAAACGCCGGGATGCGCTTCCGCTTTGGTTTTATCGATGGAAATAATTTTTGCGTGCGCGAATGGGCTGCGCAGCACCTTGGCGTAAGCCATGCCGATGAGCCGGAGATCCGCGACGTATTGGGCTTTGCCCGTTACTTTAACCCGGCCGTCGCGGCGCGGGATCGAATGGTTGACGATTTGAAAATCGGTTTTCTTTTCCGCGCTCACTTCTTGCTCTCCTTGGCAATCACGCCAGCGGCACGCTGAATTGCCGCGACGATTGGCAGATACCCAGTGCAGCGACAAATGTTGCCGTCCATGTGATGGACGATCTCGTCGCGAGTCGGATTGGGAATCTCATCCAATAAAGCTTTGGTCGCCATGATCATGCCCGGCGTGCAAAAGCCGCACTGAAAAGCGAAATCGTCGATAAACGCCTGCTGGATCGGATGCAGAGTGCCGTCGGCTTTTTCCAAGCCTTCGACTGTCAGGAGAGATTTGCCGCGCGCTTCGTAGGCAAGATAAGTGCAGGCGCTCACCGGTAGATTATCGACGAGCACGGTGCAGGCGCCGCACACTTGCACTTCGCAAGAAACTTTCGTGCCGTTCAAGTTCAGCTGGTTACGCAGCACTTCGGCCAACGTATCCGCCGGCTCGCAGTCCACCGACCAGGGCTTGCCGTTCAGAGTAAATTGCAGATGCATAGAAAATTACGTTGGAGTAATGGAGTGTTGGAGTGATGGGTTTTTCCGGACCCAATACTCCAGTATTCCATTACTCCATCACTCCAGTCTTCAGTTGTAGCGCGGCAGAATATTTTCCGCCCATAGATCCATCTGACGGTGCAGGCTATCCATGGTCGGGTAGATGATCTTGAGCTCGAAATGCTGCACGCCGTTCTCGATAAATTCATCGACGCGGCGGCGCACGTCGTCCACCGACCCGAAGATATGCCGGTCCAATGCGAACTGCATGCTGTCGATGTCGCGCTCGTAGCTTTCGCTGCTGGTTTTGAGCGTCGGCATGGCCAAGTTCAGACCTTCTTCACGCGTCTTGGCGATGGTCGCCAGTTTTTCCACGGCGATGGTGATCTTTTTCGGATCTCGGCCGTTCTCTTGAGCCGTTTTATTGAGAATATCACAGCCGATTTTCATTTCTTTCGGTGACAACCAGCCAGGAATCCAACCTTCACCATACTTGCCGGCGCGCTTGGCGGCGAGCTTCATCCAGCCACCGACCCAAACCGGCGGATGGGGCTTCTGAAACGGCTTGGGGAATACTTCGGCGTTCTTAAACTGGATGAAATCGCCCTTGTAAGACGCCAACGGTTGAGTCCAGATCGCTTTCATCGCTTCGATGTACTCATCGGTCCGGTCGCCACGGCGGTCGTAGGGCACGCCAAAGACGCCGAACTCATCGGACTCGCGAGTCGCTTTGGAACCAAGGCCGACGCCGACCAGCAAACGGCCGTTGGCAAGTATGTCCAAGGTCGAGTACTGCTTGGCGGCATAAACCGGATTTCTGCAGGGCATAACCAAGCAGGCGACGCCCAGGACGATTTTCTTGGTTTCCGCGGCTAAGTACGACAAGATCGTCGTTGCCTCAAAGAAGTTGGCGTCTTGGGTATCGGTCAGCGCTTCGGCCGCGCCGGAGGAAATATGGTGGCGATGCATTTCCGAGCTCCACACCACATGGTCATGCACCCAAATTGCGTCGAAGCCCATCTCTTCGGCCGACTTGGTGGCTTTGACTATATTCTCGATGCTCGACAGCGGCCCTGAATTCGGCACCCGCACGCCAAAGGAAATCCTATTCATGTTCAGCTCCAGTTCTTTTCGGTTATTTCGACCTTGTGGTACTTCAAATGGTGGTTGTACCAGTCGACCACATTGGCCGCGACATCGTCGAAGTAATCGTTGTAGATGCCGTAGTGGGTGGTCTTCTTGTAGAGCACTAATTTTTTCGGCTCGCCGGCTTTCTCATAAAGATCGAAGGACTGCTGTTCCGGTGTCACGGCGTCGCCTTCGACGGCGATGAAAAGCACGCCGCGGGGCGAAATCTTGTGCACCACATCGATGGGACTGTACTCCAGGATCGCTTCGGCGCAGGCAAGCGGCATGGCGTCGGGAATTTTATCGGCCACGTCTTTTTTGATCGTGGTCGTCTGGCGCTCCGGGGTTTGCACCATGATGCCGCCTTCGCGGGCGCTCACTATCGCTCCCTGGCCAGTTGCGGCGCGTTGCTTGCGGTCAACTTCGATGCTTTTCAAGTAATCGACCCACTCATATTCACGGCGCATGGAGTGGAGCCACTCGCGGCCGCTGCTGACGCCCAGGTAGCTGACGCAGCATTTGACCCGAGCATCGATGGCCGCGACGTAGACGGCGTTGCCGCCGCCGGTGCCGCCGGAGCCATAGGTGGCGAGGCGATCGGCGTCGATATCCGAGCGGGTTTCCATGTAGCTCAGCGCGCTGCGAATATCTTCCGCTTGCCACTTGGGCATCACCCAACCGCGGTCGTTGCCTTCGCTGTCACCCCAACCGCGGTAATCGAAACATAGGCACGCATAACCGGCGGCGCAAAGCTTATCGAACATCATGATGTAATGCTTGGCGTCCTTGAGGCCGAGGAAGCCGGGACCCTGGACGATGCCCGGGTAGGGTTTGCCTTGATCTGCGTCCGGCAAGTAGAGCACGCCGGAGAGCTTGATGCCTTCGCTGTAGAAATTTACTTTTTCAGTACGCATGGAAACTCCTTCGGGCTAGCGCCCGGTTTCGGGTTCCGGGTTTGGAGTTCCGGGTTCCAACTCGAAACCCGGAACTCGTAACTCGAAACATGAAGCGCGCTAGGCGCGCACCGCGGGTAGAACTTCCTGGCCCAACAAGTCGATCTGTTGATACCAGTCGGCATAGCGGAAGCGCAGATCGAAAACGATATGGTTGAGGCCGGCTTCTTCGTAACGCTTGGTGTCCCGTGCGATATCCGCCGGGGTGCCGGCCATCAGCAAGCCTTCGATGTCCTCGACAGTGGAGAAGGTGCCGGATTTCGGTCTCACCCAGGTCTTCTTGCTCGGTGCGTTGCCTTCGTTGATCAAACCCTTGGTGTTGACTTTGCTCAGCGCGACGTCTCGGTTCTTGTCGATGCTGGTGATCGGGATCGCGCCGGTGGTGACCATCGGGCGGCCGGCGAGCTTGCACTGCTCTTCGAGGTATTTGACCATCTTATTGAAAGTCGCGGTGGGGATGCGTCCGGGCATCCAGCCATCGCAATAATCCGCCGCGCGGCGCACGGAAGCCGGTGTCCCACCGCCGTACCAAATCGGGATCGGTTTTTTTGGCGTCGGTTTAAGTTCAACGTCTTTGAAATCGTAATAGTCGTCCTTGTAGCTGATCTTCTCGCCGGCCCAGAAGCGGCGGCAAAGCTGCGCATTGATCTTCGCCACGTTGGCACGGTCCTGCAGGGTCACTTTTTTGTGACCGGCGGCTTCGAACTCATGGGGAAAGGTGCCGAGGCCGAGGCCCATAATAAGGTTTTCGCACATCGTGCTCAGGCCGGCCATCGATTGAGCAAGATGAATCGGGTGGCGATGGGAGATAACCGTGCCGGTGCCGAGTGTGAGTTTCTTACAGACCGCCGCGACCGCCGCAAGGATCAACAAGCCCTCGATGTGAGTGTTGTCTTCGCCCTCCATGCCGTGCGGTTCGAAAACCAAATGATCTCGCACCCAAACCGAGTCAAAGCCATAGGCTTCGGCCTTTTTCGAGCCTTCGATACAGAGTTCGGTCGAACCGTACTCGCAAAAGTGCGGCAAAAGTAAGCCGAATTTCAACTTCGTTGCCATTGCTCTTCTCCTTACATTATTGTTGATGGATTTTGGATTGAGAAATTTTCTTATCATCTCCATTCGCCAATGTCCACGCGGCGTAGGGTTGCGAATCGGAGCATCGGAACGCCTTTACCTAGCTTTTCGATCAAGCGGTATGACTCGATTTCGCGTCGCAAATCGCTGCGGCAAATGTTTGCCGAGGAATGCGCGAAGAACGGCGCGACGGTGGATATGGGATAGCTTCTCGTTGCGCGAGGAATCTCAGATTGCAGATTTTAGATAGCAGATCGCAATGCCGCACGATGGGAGCGCGCCGACGACTCTGAGCCAAGTCGAAACTCCCAACCCATCCTGCGGCACTGTGCGTTTTCCACAATCCAAAAGTTTGCCTTTTTAATTTTTACTTTTTCAGCTGGATCCGCCAAAGTCCGCCAGAGGACGGATCAGCCCCAAATTGATTGGCTGAGGCTGATCAGCCTTAGGCTGAGCCTTGTACTTTTATCTTATGACCTTGTCCGCTCGCACCAGCACATTCGGCGGAATTGTGAAGCCGATCTTCTTAGCAGCTTGCAGATTGATGATGAACTCGAACTTCATCGGCTGCTCGACTGGAATGTCGGCTGGTTTTGTGCCTTTCAAGATCTTGTCGACGAAGTCAGCGGCGCGCCGCCATAGGTCTGTAATGTTTGGCCCGTAGCTCATCAAGCCTCCAGGCTCAACCCACTCACTCGCTGGATACAACGCCGGCAACAGGTTCTTTGCTGCGAAGTCCAACACTTGGCGTTGCTGAGTAGCGATAAATGGACTTGGGTTCGTGATGAGCGCCTGGGCGCGTTCTTTTTTCGCTCGCGCGAATGCGCTCTCAAAATCGTCAAGGCTTCGCACCTCAAGCGACTGGAGTTTGAGTCCCAACGTCTTGGCCGCAACCTCCATCTCTGTGAGAGGCCGGATTCCTCCTACACGTTGCCAGAGGAAGGCCACCCGGCCAATCTTAGGAAAGGCTTCCTTGAGCAGCTCCAACCGTTTGCCATCTAGATCAGGTGCCATGAGGCTAACTCCGGTGATATTCCCGCCTGGTCGCGCCAGGCTGGGAACGAGCCCACTTCCTACTGGATCGGCATGCGAGCCGATTACGATGGGAATTGTCGCTGTCGCCTTCTTAGCAGGTGAGCTACCCGCGCCGGCGGTGATGATGGCGTCAACTTTGAGACGGACCAGCTCGGCTGCAAGGTCAGGCAGCCGGTCGAGTTTCCCTTCGGCATATCGGTACTCAATGACAATGTTTTTTCCTTCGACATAGCCAAGCTCGCGCAGCCGTTGGCGCAATGCTTCGAGCCGAGGCAAAAAGAAGGACGCGGAGGCCGGGAGTAGAATTCCTATCCGGAGAATTCACGCCGGCTGCTGCGCCTGGATAGAACTTGGAAAAGCCAAGATAAGAGTAGACAAGAAGATCGCGAGGAGTCTGCTAGTCATTGGTTACCCCAATACGGATTCCGTAAGAACCAGATTTCCACCTCCGAGCGGCCTTGGAGTGCCGCAGCAAATCTAGGCCGCTTTTTGTGTGGCGCGCTCGAGCAGGTCGTGAATCAGAGTTTGGTAGGGTTTGCCTTGTCGAGCGGCGAGCTTTCTTAACCGAGCCAAGAGCGAAGGTTCGATCCTGATCGCGATGAGTTGGCGCGGTGGGCGTGCGCCCTTCGGTCTTCCCACTCGTCGCGCACGACGAAGTTCCGCATCGGTTGACTCTGGAACATCGGAGAAATCGATGGCGCTATCCGGAATAGGCCTGCCGCTCTTTCCGGCTTGCCGGGCGCGCGCTGATGATTCTAATCGCTTCTTGGCCATTTCTTGCGCTCCTTAGTGTGTAGACAACCAGTAGAATGTTTCCCGAGATCGAAACGCCAATTCGCTTGTATCGATGTTCTCGCGCAGAGTGAGCCAAATCCTCCCACTCCAAGGCATCAGGGTCCGCAAAAATAGTCGCGGCTTCTTCGAACGAGACACCGTGTTTCTCATAGTTGGCGATAGCCTTACGAGTGTCCCAGGCGAACATCTATTGTCGTATATACAGTAATTAAGGCGAAAAGACCACTTGCAATAGAAATGGGGAAACGTAGTCAGCGCACAAGTAAATCCGTTGCTCGACCTCGTCTGAGAACTCCTGGTCAACTCAGTACGGCAAGCGCGTGCCGACACCAGCCTCCAGCGCACGCTGGTAAATGTGATGCGCCAGGGCGATGTCCTGATTCACCAAGCCGATGGCGCGGATGAAGATGCGCTCGCGGTCGGATTGGCGTGCGGGCTTTTTGCCGGCGAGCAGTTCCGGTAACTCGGCGTAGAGATCTTTTTCGCTGAGGAAATTTTCTTTAAGCATGCGCTGCATGTCGGATTTGTTTTTGCAGTGGAGCCAACTGTCGACGACGAATTTGTCGGCGTTTTTGTAGATCGAGCTTTCCATTTCTTGGTGCTTGCCGATGGAATATAGGGTAATTCCTTCGCCGAGCCAGGATTCTTTTACGAACGGCGTCGATGAAGTGGTTGCCGAGATCGCGACATCCGCGCCTTTGAGAGCCGCTTCCGTGGATTCAACCGGGACAACGTTCAAGCCGTACTGCTTGCCAACTTCCTTCGCATAGTTTTGCCGCGACTCCGGCGTGCGCGAAGTGACGCGGATTTCTTTCAACGCGAATGCTTGCGCCATTACCGGCACAGCGGCGCGGGCGGTGTCGCCGGCGCCGAGCATGGCCATTGTGCTTGCGCCCTTGCGCGCGAGCACGCGCATGGCGACCGTGGCCGCCGCCGCTGTGCGCACGGCGTGGCACCAGTCTTCATCCATGAAGCAGAGAATCTCGCCACCTTCGCGGTCGCTGAGAATCAGAATTCTCCGTGGCCCGCGCGGCAAACGCGAGGCATCGCGGCTGCCGCCAGCAGCTTTGATCGAGCGAATGCGAAATCCCGCTACGGGTTCAGTTACCAGCGCACAACCGGTTACCCATGACTGCCAGCCTTGGTCCGGCTTGATCGCTAAGTCTTCCGGTGCCGACCAGATAACGCGCCCTTCGCTGTGGTCGCGCAAGGCTTGCTCGGTAATTTCAATCGCGCGGCCGAGGTCGAGAATTTTCTTTACGTCGTCGTTGGAGAGGTAAAGAATGCCGTCAGCGTCCATGGTTATTGAACCGTACTGAGGATGCGACAGCCGGTCGTCAAATACTCCGGTCCCTTCTCGGTAATCAGGACGTCCTCTTCCAAGTGCACCTGGCTTTTTTCGGAGCGCACTTTGGGTTCCACAGCGAGCACCATGCCGGGACGGTAGATTTCCGTTTCCACTTCATTCAGCGACGGTGGCTCCGCCCTCGACATGCCGATGCCATGACCGATGCGCTTGGGGCTGTCGACGACTTGGTAGCCGCGCTTGATCAACTCTCGATTGGCGACGCGGGAGATTTCGGCTAACGGTGTGCCTGGCTGCATCGACTCGAAACAGAATTGAATGACATCGCACGCGGTTTGATGATCTTTCTTATGTTCGTCCGTCGGCGCACCGAAGATCGTCATGCGCGTGACATCGCCGTAGTAGCCTTCATAGCAGGCGCCGAAGTCGGCGATCATGCGGTCGCCCTTGTTGTAGACCCGCTCATCGTAGCGGGTCGATGAATTCAGCATCAAAAAACCCGGATGGCGCGGATGGGCGCCTTCCTCGATCATTGAAATGTAGAGCCGGTCGGCGACCTCGCGCTGGGTCATGCCGGGCTTCAACTGCGGCAAACAGCGGTCGTAGGCCTTGACTGAGATGTCGCACGCCTTGCGCATGAACTCGATTTCCCGCGCGCTTTTGATGATGCGCATTTCTGTCAGCGCGGCGCTGCCGTCTTTGATCTGCGCTTTCGGTAGGGCCTCGGTGAGACCTGAAAGATAGTTGACAGGAATTCCCAAACGCTGATCGTCGCCGAGCTCGAAACCAAGTTTGGCTTCGCCAAGAGCCATTTCTTTGATCGAAGCCGCGATCATTTCCTGCGGAAAGGGCACGTCGGTGTAGGCGCGCACTTCGCCGACCCACGGCAAAGCTTTGGCTTTTGCCTTGTCGTTGCCGTAAACCAGCAGCAGAGGCTTGCCACTTTTCGGCAGGATGCAAATCTGCGGGCGCTGGATATGATCCAGCTGATAGCTGATCAGCCCGCTGAAGTACCAATAATTATTTTTCTCCGAGACCACCAGCGCGTCGAGACCGTCGCGATCCATCAGCGCCTGGGCGCGGGCGTAGCGATCAAAATATTCTTGGTCGGCGAACGGGGATTCGGTGGGCATGCAGACCTCCTGTTAGCAAATAAACGAACGCGGAAAGATAAAGGATAAAGGTGTGCTTGGTGTACTCGTGGAAGTTTTCGTCGTTCCAACCGTGCTGGCGATAGCTAGGGCGAGCCGGAATCCAGGAGGCCATTTGAACCGGGATTCCCGCGTTCGCGGGAATGACGGTCGAGGGATTTTTTGCATGCCGCGAACTTTCATACACTAACTAGCAACAGCTTTCCTACCTTCCATTCTCTTTATTCTATTTACGTACTCGAGCGCTTCGGATAGCTGAATTACGCTCGCGTATTTGGCGTTCATTTCGAACAGATTAACTAAATGAGAGGTGCGCGAGCGGTCGAAGATGCATTCTTCGACCGGAAACACCGGATAACCGAAAGAATAGCCGTCTAGCACGGTGCCGCGCACGCAGCCGCAGGTGCTGGTGCCGGCGATCAGCAGGCAGTCGATGTTTTTGCGGACAAGATAAGTGATCAAATGCGTGCCGAAGAAAGCGCTGGCGCGGGCTTTGCGGACGATGAATTCGTCGTCGCGTGGTTTGATCATTTCGGGAAATTCTACGGCGAGTTTTTCGAAGTCGGTTTTATCGACGCCCCGTTTGGTGGCGTTGCCGAAAGCCGCTTTGAATTCGGGATCGCTGGTGGAGTAGATGACCGGAATCTCGGCGTCGCGGCAGGCGTGAAGTAATTCACGGATTTTCGGCAGTGCGTCCCAGGCGACTTGGCCGCAGCTGGTAGGAAACTCATCGATCGCTTCCATCACCGGCATCGGTTTGGTGCCGGTGAAACCGGTGATGACGTCGATGATGATCAGCGCCGGATTGACGCCGAATTTTTCTTTGCCTTTGTAGCCGGCCTTCTCGTAGATTTTTCTATCTTCTTCTGGAACAAACGCTTCCCAGTCGCGCATGACGGTTTCTCCTCTAAATATTTGCTTACTGAGCGATTTGTATGCCCACTTGTGTCTTTGCGGTCAATCGTAAAAAGTAAGGGGCAAGTAGTAAGGGGACTCCTTACGCTTCGAGCCCTTATGGCGAGAACAATTTTTCGCCGCGTTGGGTCATGAATAGTTCGAGCGGCAGTTCGGCGCCGACGCCTTTTTCTTTGGCCTTGTCGTACATCTTTCTCGCCGTGGCGGCGAACTGGATGCCCATGCCGGTGTTGTTTTTGAAGAAGGTGATCTCTTGGTCGTTTTGGCGGCCGCGGCATTTGCCGTTGAGCAATTCGCCCAGTTCATGCAGGTCTTCGGCTTTGACGATGCCGCGTTCCAGGCGGTCATGGAATTCCGCCTGCTTGTCGAGAAAAATTTGCGGCTTGTAGCCGACCACGATGAGGTTGGACTTGATCACCGCTTCGTCGTCCAGTTCTTTGCGCGGCAGAAAACCGTCGCCGCCGACGATGCTATTCAAATGCATGCCGGGCTCGACCCATTTGCCTTGGATGACCGGATCGACCGTATTGGTTGCTGCGGTGACGATGTCGCTACCGCGGATCGCTTCTTCGGCGGAGCTTACCGGCACGACTTCGATGCCGGTTTCGGCGCTCATCTCTTTGGCGAATTTTTCGCGGTTCGCTTTGGTCGGGCTGTAGACTTTGACCTTGCTCAACCGGCGCACGCAGGCGTGCGCCGTCACTTGGGTTTTGGCCTGCTCGCCGGAGCCGAGGAGCCCCATGATTTTTGCGTCTTTGCGCGCGAGATATTTGCTCGCCACGGCGCTGGTCGCGCCGACGCGCATGGTGGAGATATAGTGATCGTCCATGATCGCGAGAATGTTGCAGGTGTCCATGTCGAAGAGCATAACCAGGCCGATGAAGTCGCCGGGATAAACTCGCCGCTTGCTGCCGTCGACTTGGATTTCTTTCGAGAAGCTCGAGTCGATGCGCAACGCCATCGACTTCACGCCCGGCACCAGGCCCATGATATTATTAAAATAGTACTGGCCGCCTTCTTCTTTCCACGGCGTGCGCAGCCGCGCGCGCGGCGCGTTCATCGCCTTGCCTTGGCCGAGTTCGGCGAAAGCTTGCTCGATGGCGGCAATTTCTTCCGCCATCGGCAGCAGGTTTTCCATCTGATGGTTTTTCAAAACCAGGACCATGGGCACTCCTTCTAGGGTGTGCGTACAACAGCGGATAAAGCTGAGTCAAGCCGGCAAAAGCGCGAAGGGCCGAGGAGTGTTCCTCAGCCCTTCGTAATACCTGGCGACTGCAGTTGGGTGGCTAACCTTTTTTCGCCTTGTACCAGTCAGCGTCGATTTTGATAAAGTGTTTCCACTTGTCGGGAGTCGCCGCTTCTTCGAAGATCGCCTCCACGGGGCAGACCGGCTCGCAAGCCCCACAGTCGATGCATTCTTCAGGATCGATATAGAGTTTCTTTTCTTTCTCGAATTCCTCAGTCTCATTTTTTGTCGGATGAATGCAGTCCACCGGACAGACATCCACGCAAGCGGTATCCTTCACGTCGATGCAAGGTTCAGCAATGATATAGGTCATCTCATTCCTCCTAAAGTCAGACTTAAATTCTCCTAGCAAATCAACTCAGCCAAGTCAATTAATCTGGCTCAGAATCGCGATCGCGAGGGTTTTCCCGGCTTCGCTTGGCCCCAACCTGAACGAACGGATCGCCTCCTAATCAGCCGATTTACAACGTCCGGTCGCCCCCACGGTTCGCAACTGTCCAGCGGAAACGTTACTATTCAGCGATGCCAGTGGAGTTAGTCCGGCGCGCCGCCGGGAGAAAGATCGCCAGCCGCAGGCTCAAGCAAGTCGCGCTGGCGTTGCTCCAGTTGGCCAAGCGGGGGGATGCTGAGCTGAGCTTGGCGTTGATCGGCAACGCCGAGATGCAAAAACTCAACGCGCGCTACCGGCATAAAGATTATCCCACCGATGTGCTGTCGTTTGCCGCGGCGAAAAATTTGCCGACCGATGCGCCGCTGCTTGGCGACGTGATCATATCCGTCGACAAGGCCGCCGAACAAGCGAAGGAACATCGGCACAAGTTGGATCAGGAGATTGTGACGTTGCTCATTCATGGTATCGTTCATCTGTTGGGTTATGACCATGAGCGCTCGGCCCGAGAGGCGCGAATCATGATGCGCATGGAAAAGAAAATGGCCCGCCAGCTTTGTGACCTGGGGCTATTGAAGGTATAATCGGCAAATCGGAAGTCAGAGGTCAGAATTCAACAGTCAGAAATCAGAATTGAGCGACGATGTTAGAAGAAACTTCAGAACAACTTACCCACCTCGAAGAGCGGCTCGAACAGTTGCGGAGGCGGCTTTGACGTCGACGCCAAGCAAAAGCGCGTCGCGGAACTGAACCAAGTCACTGCGCAGCCGGATTTTTGGAACGACGCGGACAAAGCCCAATCCGTTCTCAAAGAACAGTCTAACCTCAAAAACGTTCTCGACAGTTGGGAAAAACATCACACCGATCTTGAAGAGGCGCGGTTTTTTCTCGACGTCGCCAAAGACGAGAAGAGCGAAGAAGCGCTTGGCGAAGCGGCCGGCAAGGTCGCGGCGGTCACCAAGGAGATGGCCCAGACCGAGCTTACCCAGCTCCTCGGCGGGCCCGACGACCGGCGTAACGCTATCGTTACGCTTCATCCGGGCGCTGGCGGCACCGAAGCGCAGGACTGGGCGGAGATCCTCTTGCGCATGTATCTGCGCTGGTGCGACCGGCGCGGCTATCGCAAAGAGATTCTCGACTATCAGCCGGGCGAAGAAGCGGGGGTCAAAAGCGTTACTTTTAACGTCACCGGCGACTACGCATTCGGATACCTCAAAGCCGAAGCCGGGATTCACCGCCTGGTGCGGATCTCACCGTTCGATGCCAATTCGCGCCGCCATACATCGTTCGCTTCCGTCTTCGTCTATCCCGAGGTCGACGACGATATTAAAATCGAAATCAATGAAGACGATCTGCGCGTGGACACTTACCGCTCGAGCGGCGCCGGCGGCCAGCATGTCAACAAGACCGATTCAGCGGTGCGCCTGACCCATCTGCCCACCAATATTGTGGTTGCCTGCCAAAACGAACGCTCGCAGCACAAAAACCGGGCGATGGCGATGAAGATTCTCAAGTCGCGGCTTTACGAATTGGAGATCGAGAAGCAAAAAGAGAAGATGGAGAGCTATCACAAAACCAAGAAGGACATCGCCTGGGGCAGCCAGATCCGCTCCTATGTGCTCCATCCGTACCGCTTGGTCAAGGACCACCGCACTAACGTCGAAGTCGGCAATGCCGACGGCGTGCTCGACGGCGACCTCGATCAGTTCATCGAAGCTTACCTGATGCAGGCGGACGAGCCAGCGTGAAAGGGGTAAAGAGTCAGGAGTAAGGGGACCCCGCGCCGCCCCGTCTTGTTCGCTACCTTAGCCTCCCGGAACCTTTCTGCTACCTGCATCGTTGTCACGGCATCTAAGCAAAGGCGACGCCGGAGTGTGTCCGTTTTTTGGCTTGCGCCGGTTTTGTGAAGATGATTTTCTCAGAATCGCCCAAGTTAGCAGTTAATCCCGGGAGGGTTTATGGAATCGGAAATTCTCGAAGCCGCCAACGGTCATGTCACTGACCTCGAAGCGGCGGTGTTGCAGCGCTATGGCAGCGCGGCGCAAGAAGTTGAGGCTTGCCTGTGCCTGCCGGTGAGCTACGACAAATCGCTATTGAAAGTCATTCCGGACGAGATCATTGAAAAGGATTACGGCTGTGGCGACCCGTCGCGATATATCCGCGCCGGCGAAACTGTCCTCGATTTAGGTTCGGGCAGCGGCAAAGCATGCTACATCATCGCGCAAATCGTTGGCGCCAAGGGCACAGTCATCGGCGTCGATTTCAATCCGCCGATGCTGGCGCTGGCGCGCAAGTATCAGAGGACCATCGGCGACCAGCTGGGCTTTCATAACATCGATTTCCGCCGCGGCAAAATACAGGACTTAAAAACCAATCTAGACTTGGTCGATCGATATTTAGCAGGGCAGCCAGTGCGCTCGGTTGCCGATCTGGCCCAGCTGGAAGAGTTCGAACGACGAATCTGCCACGAACAGCCGCTCATCGCCGACGAGTCGATCGACGTGATTGTTTCCAACTGCGTGCTCAATTTAGTTCGGCCCGAAGACAAGCGGCAGCTGTTTGCCGAGATGTACCGCGTGCTCAAGCGCGGCGGGCGGATCGCCATTTCCGATATCGTGAGCGACGAAGCCGTGCCCGAGCATTTGGCCAACGACCCCGATCTTTGGAGCGCCTGCGTCTCCGGGGCATTCCAAGAGGAGGGTTTCTTGCGCGCATTCGAAGAGGCCAAGTTTCATGGCATGCAGATCGAAGAGCTTGCCACGGAAGCTTACCAAACTGTTGAAGGCATCGAGTTTCGCGCGGTGACGGTTACAGCGTACAAGGGCAAAGAAGGCCCGTGCATCGAGCGCAATCACGCGGTGATCTACCGCGGCCCGTGGAAGGAAGTAGTCGACGACGACGGTCACACCCTGGAGCGCGGCGCGCGCATGGCGGTGTGCGATAAGACGTTTAAGCTTTATTCAAAAGCGCCGTACGCCGGGCAGTTCATTCTAATTCCGCCGCGTCAAGAAGTGGCGTTGGAGAACGCCGGAGCCTTTGACTGTTCGCGCGATCACAGGCGCCATCCGCGCGAGACCAAGGGGATGGAGTATAACGTGACGAAAATTTCCAGCGCTGTGTGCGGGCCGGATTCGAACTGTTGCCCGTGATGAAAGGCAAAATTAAAAAGTAAAAATTAAAAAGTTCGGAAAAACAGTGCCGTAACTTTTTTGTCTTTGGAAAACTAGCAAGGCTCTTTAACGTTCATGCAAGCGTTCGCTGAGAAACTTAAACTTAACGGTCATGGCCTTAAGCGGCGTGGGATTGAGGTATTGCAGGTAAATTTAGGCCGTCACTGCAACCTGGCTTGCATTCACTGCCACGTTGAGGCGGGACCGACGCGCAAGGAGATGATGAGCCGTGAAAATGTCGACGCGGTGTTGCGCTTCCTCGCCGCGACTAGCATTCCGACTCTCGATATCACCGGTGGCGCGCCGGAGCTGCATGCCGATTTCGATTACTTGGTCGATTCGGCACGGCAGCTTGGGCGCCGTGTGATGGACCGGTGCAATCTGACGGTGATCTTCGAGCCGGGAAGAGATTATCTTCCGGATTTTTTTCGCCGCCATCAAGTCGAGCTGGTCTGTTCGCTGCCTTGCTATTCGATCGAAAATGTCGACAAGCAGCGCGGCAAAGGCACTTTCGACGGCAGCATCCGCGCGCTGCGGATCTTCAACGAGCTCGGCTACGGCAAGCCGGAGAGCGGCTTGACGCTGAATCTGGTTTACAACCCGGTCGGGCCGCATTTGCCGCCGCCGCAGGAGCAGTTGGAGCAAGATTATAAACGGATTTTGCGCGAGCAGTACGGCATCGAGTTCAATTGTTTATTTTGTCTCACTAACATGCCGATCACCCGTTACGCGACTCATTTGAAATTGCGCCGCGAGTACGACCAGTATATGGACTTGCTCGAAACCAGCTTCAACGCTGGCACGGTGGATCAAGTGATGTGCCGCAATCTGATCAGCGTCGGCTGGGACGGTTGGATTTACGACTGCGACTTTAATCAGATGCTCGATTTGCCGGTTGCCAACGGTGACGGAAAACGCCTGCACATTTCTTCGCTGACCTTGGATGAGGTCGTCAAGCCACCCATTACTGTCGGCGACCACTGTTACGCTTGCACCGCCGGTGCCGGCAGCAGTTGCGGTGGCACATTGATCTGAGACTATTTATTGGTCCGACTAGACTTTCAGCTCCGACGAATTGAGCGGCAGCGTAACAGGGGCATCTTTCATCTAACGACAGCCATGAAAGCAAGCAAAGCGATATTAGTTGGTTTGCTCCTGGCGGCGGTCTTCGTCAGTTTTCTGTTTCTCCCGGTTCGGGCGTGGTTCATGCAGTTCGAAGGCTATGTGCGATCTCTCGGGGCAATCGGGCCAGTCGTTGTCGTGTTAGTGTATGTTCTGTGCACCGTCCTTTTCGTGCCTGGAAGCGCTATTACCATTGGATCGGGCACTCTTTTCGGTTTGCAAACCGGCTTTATTGTCGTCGTCTTCGGCGCGAATTTGGGAGCGCTCTGTGCTTTTCTGCTGGCGCGATCGTTCTTGCGCGAAAAAGTCACGAGCTGGGCTAATGGCAACACGAAGTTCCGCTCCCTCGATCAAGCCATCGGCAAGCAAGGCTTCAAGATGGTCCTGCTTACACGCCTGAGCCCAGTGTTTCCATTCGTGTTGCTGAATTATTTCCTCGGTCTCACCGCGGTGAGGCCGGGCGCGTATGCGCTGGCAAATCTGCTCGGCATGCTGCCGGCGACATTTCTTTTCGTTTATATCGGCGCGGCGGCGCGAGACGCCATCGCCGGCCAAGCTGATGCGTCGGCGGGTTTCTATCAAACGATTCTCAAGTATGTCGGCTTGCTGGCAACGGTCGCCGTTGTCGTGATCGTTACGCGCATCGCGCGCAAGGCGTTGCGCGAGGCGGAGCAACAGCAAGAAGGCAGCGTCGCGGTGGGTATGGCGCGCTTGGACGCCAATCATCGGGCGACGACCTTCGACAAGATGATGCTGGTCAATGACGCGCATGATAAGCGGCTGATCGAGAACTGCCATCCGAGCAAGCGCATCAATCCCACCCCGGCGGAAAAATATAACTTAGTCGTCATCGGCGGCGGCACGGCAGGGTTGGTGAGCGCCGCCGGCGCCGTGGGCCTCGGCGCCAAGGTTGCATTGATCGAACGGAATTTGCTGGGCGGCGACTGCCTCAACGTCGGCTGCGTACCGTCGAAGGGGATCATTCGCGCGGCGCGGGCGGCCCACGACGCGCGCAACGGCGCGGAGTTTGGCATTCGACATTTGGCTCAGCCCGAGATCGGCTTTGCGGCGGCGATGGAGCGAATGCGCAGATTGCGCGCCGGCATCAGCCAGCACGATTCGGTCGAGCGCTTCAGCAAACTCGGCGTCGATGTGTTTATCGGCGACGGGCGATTCGTCAGTGAAAATACCGTCGATGTCGACGGCAAACGGCTGAAGTTCGACCGCGCCGTCATCGCCACCGGCGCGCGCGCGGCGGAGCCACCGATTGCCGGACTTAGAGACACCGGTTTTCACACCAATGAAACGGTTTTTACTTTGACCGAACTACCGCGCCGTTTGGCGGTGATCGGCGCCGGGCCGATCGGCTGTGAGCTGGCGCAGTGTTTTCAGCGCTTTGGCAGCGCCGTGACGCTGCTGACCGACGGCGTGGAGATTCTTCCGAAAGAAGATCGCGACGCGGCGGCGGTCGTGCGCAGACAGATTGAAGCGGACGGCGTGAAGATTATTACGCACGCGAAGATTCAGCGAGTCGCGAGTCGGCATGGCGCCAAAAGTCTGTCGATGACCGTTGGCGACAATCCGCTGGAGCTTGATTGCGATGCGATTCTCGTTTCGGTCGGGCGCCGGCCGAATTTGGAAAATCTCGGCTTGGAGGCGGCGGGGGTTCGTTACGGGCTGCGCGGCGTCGATGTGGATGAGAGATTGCGCACGTCGAATGGAAAAATTTTCGCTGCCGGTGATATTTGCTCGCGCTATCAATTTACCCACGCGGCCGATGCCATGGCGCGCATCGTGATTGCGAATGCCTTATTCCTGGCGCGGCGCAAAGTCACCGATCTGGTCATGCCCTGGTGCACTTACACCGATCCCGAGATCGCGCATGCGGGCTATTATGAAAAAGACGCCGCGAGGGCCGGCTATGATGTCGCGACGATCACGCAATCGTTCGGCGAAGTCGACCGGGCGATTCTCGACGGCGAAGCGGAAGGTTTCGCACGGGTTCACTACGATAAGAAAACCGGCAAGATTCTCGGCGGCACGATTGTCGCGCGCCATGCCGGCGAAATGCTCGGCGAGTTGACCTTGGCGATCACCGCAAAGCAGAGCGTTGGCGTGCTATCGTCGACAATTCATTCGTACCCGACCCAGGCTGAGGCGCTGCGAAAAATTGGCGATGCTTTCATGCGCACGAAACTGACGCCGACGGTGAAGAAAGTTTTCGCGAAATGGTTAGAATGGCGTCGCTGAGATAACAGTAAGAAGTAATGGGTGAGGAGTAAGGGGTTTCGGATGATGAGAACGTTGAGTCGTGCGATTCTCTTACTAGCGATTGTCGTTGGTTCAGACTTGGCGCAGGCGGCGCCGAAGGCGGAGCTTTGGCCTCGCTGGCAAAAGCACGATCCGACGAGCCAGCAGAAAATCGATCATGGCGCATGGGTCCGATTTCTGAAGCAGAACGTTGTCGCGCCGCACCCTTCGGGAATTAACCGGGTGCGCTATCAAGAGGTCGGTCCGGACGATCAGAAGTCGTTGAAGAGCTATCTGCGGACGCTCCAAGCTCTGGCGATTTCCAACTACAACCGCAACGAGCAAAAAGCCTATTGGATCAATCTTTACAACGCCCTCACCGTCGATCTGATCATTTCCCGTTTTCCGGTGGCGTCGATTCGCGACATCAATATTTCTCCCGGCCTGTTGGCGCGCGGACCTTGGGGCGCGAAGCTGCTGACGATCGAAGGCGAGAAGCTTTCCCTCGACGACATCGAACACCGGATTCTCAGGCCGATCTGGAGAGACAACCGGGCTCATTACGCGCTCAACTGCGCCAGTCTCGGCTGTCCGAATCTTCAGCCATTAGCTTACACCGTCGGCAACAGCGAAGCGCTGCTGGAAAAAGGCGCGCGCGAGTTCATCAACCATGCGCGCGGCGTGGCGATTCAAAAGGGCAAACTTCAGGTGTCGAGCATTTATGTCTGGTTTCAAGAAGACTTCGGCCGCGGCGCGGCGGATTTGATGGAACACTGGCAAGAATACGCCGAGCCGGCGTTGGCCGGCGCGTTGGAAAAATACCAGGGAGGCTTGGCGCATGATTATGATTGGAGACTTAACGGGAGCGATAGCAGACCCTAAGAAGCCGTTGAAAAATTCTACTAGAAGAGTCCTTCGACGAGCTCAGGACGAACGGAGAATGGATTTGGAACGACGAAAATGCGTCCGTTCATGCTGAGCCTGTCGGAGCATTCCGATGGCTCTTTTCAGCAATCTGCTAAGGCACGCGGTACGCGGAAAGGGCCGCAATGAACATCTCGGTCATCGTTCCGGTTCTCAACGAAGAGAAGAGCATCGCGGCGACGCTTGAGGCGTTGCTGCCGCTGGCGCCGAACGAGATTATTGTTGTCGACGGCGGCAGCGTCGATCGGACGCGCGAGATTGCGGCGCGATTCCAGGTGAAATTTATTTCGTCGGAGCGCGGCCGGGCGCGCCAGATGAATCGCGGTGCAAGCGAAGCGAGCGGCGATGTTCTGCTATTTCTTCATGCCGACACGCGGTTACCGACTTCGGCGCTGAACGACATCAACGCGGCACTCAGAGATGGGCGTTGTCTCGGCGGCCGTTTCGACGTCGAGCTCGACGGCGAACATTGGATGCTTCCCGTGGTTGCACGCATGATAAGTTACCGCTCGCGCATTTCTAAGGTCGGCACGGGGGACCAAGGGATTTTCGTGCGCCGCGAAGCCTTCGAGCGCCTGCAAGGTTTCCAAGACATTCCACTGATGGAAGATATCGCTTTTTGCCGCGCGCTTAAGCGCCTGGGTGGAGTCGCTTGCCTGCGTAGCCGAGTGATCACTTCGGCGCGGCGCTGGGAAGTGGAGGGTGTGTGGCGGACGATTTTTCGCATGTGGACAATTAAATTGCTTTATTTTGCCGGCGTTTCACCGGCACGGTTAAAACAATTCTATGCCGACACACGCTAACGCGCTCGCCATCGTGGCCAAGGCGCCGTTGCCGGGGACGGTGAAGACGCGTCTGGTGCCGCCATTGACGGCTGAACAAGCGGCGGAACTCTATCGCGCGCTGCTGCTCGATCAATTCGAACATCTACGACAAGTCGGCGGCGCCGAGCGCTACGTTTTTTACGCTCCGGCTGACGCCGAGAATTTCCTGCGCGATCTGGGCGGCGCCGACTGCGCTTACCGGGCGCAAAGCGGCGGTGATCTGGGCGCACGGATGGAACAAGTCTTCGCCGACCTTTGGCGTCTGGGGCACCGTAACATCGTGCTCATTGGCAGCGATTTGCCGGCGTTGCCATTGGCGATTGTTCGCGAAGCATTCACGCGCTTGTCGACGGCGGAGAATCGAGTTGTTATTGGGCCGAGCGAGGACGGCGGTTATTACTTGATCGGCATGAACCAGGCGACGCCCGAGATCTTCGCCAACATGACTTGGAGCCATGATCGGGTTTTGGCTGACACGACGGAGCGACTCGACGGTCTTGGCGTATCCTATGGCATGCTGCCGACTTGGTTCGATCTTGACGTGGCGGAAGATTTTCAACGATTGCGCACATTGCGAGAATCAGAGTCGCGCGCAGCGTTGAGCCGGACATTCGCTTGTTTGGATAAGTTAAGCTTTTGGCCGGCGTCTAAAGTCTGACGGTTTCCAAAAGGGGCGAGCATCCCATTTGGTCGCGAGCGGGGTTCAGACCCCGCTTGGGAATTCATTTGATTGAAGCAGTGCCGATAAGTGCAAGTATGCTGCTGACCTGGGCGAGCGAAAGTGCTAAAGGTAGGCTTGAAGCCAACCCTGACCGCACCGGCACGCTCCGGTTAGAAACGGTAGATACTATGAATCAGTCGATCGATCAGTTGTGCATCAATACGATTCGCACTTTGTCCATGGACGCGGTGCAGCAGGCCAACTCCGGCCATCCGGGCACGCCGATGTCGATGGCGCCGGTGATGTACGGTCTCTGGCAGCGCCATTTGAAATACGATCCGGCCGATCCCACCTGGCCGAACCGCGACCGCTTTGTTCTTTCGATCGGCCACGCTTCGATGCTGCTCTATTCGACGCTCTTCCTCGCCGGCGTGCGCGCGTTGGATGGCAAGCACCAGGTGCTCAATCAGCCGACCTTGACCTTGGACGATCTAAAAAAATTCCGCCAGCTCGATAGCAAAACCCCGGGTCATCCGGAGTACGGACTGACCGCCGGCGTGGAAACCACCACTGGACCCTTGGGCCAAGGTGTCGCCAATAGCGTCGGCATGGCGATCGCCTCAAAATGGTTGGGCAGCTATTTCAACCGGCCCGAGTTTGAAATCTTCGATTTCGACGCTTACGCGCTGTGTGGCGATGGCGATATGATGGAAGGGATTAGCGGCGAGGCAGCATCGCTGGCCGGCCATCTGAAACTCGACAATCTTTGCTGGATCTACGATAGCAATCGAATCTCCATCGAAGGCAGCACCAGCTTGGCCTTGTCGGAAGATGTCGGCAAGCGCTTCGAAGCCTACGGCTGGAACGTGCTTTCGGTGCACGACGCCAACGATCAAGATAGCTTGGATCGGGCGCTCAAGAATTTTCGGCGCTGCAACGACCGGCCGACGTTTGTCATTGTCGAGAGCCACATCGCCTTCGGCGCGCCCAACAAGCAAGACACCGCCGCCGCCCATGGCGAGCCCTTGGGTGAAGCCGAAATCAAACTGACCAAGAAAAACTACGGCTGGCCGGAGGATGAGAAATTTTTCGTGCCCGAAGGAGTGCAGGAACATTTCGCGCGCGTGCTGGGCCAGCGCGGCCGCTCGGAGCGCGACGCGTGGACGGCGAAGTTCGCTGGCTACAAGGCCAAATATCCGGAGCTCGCCGAGCAACTGACGGTCATGCTGCGGGGCGAGTTGCCGGTGCGCTGGGACGAGGATCTGACTTCGTTCCCCGCTGATCCGAAGGGCGTGGCGACGCGCGATTCTTCCGGGAAGGTGCTCAACTCAATCGCCAAGCAGGTGCCCTGGTTGATGGGCGGCTCGGCCGATCTGGCGCCGTCGACCAAGACGCGGCTCACTTTCGACGGCGCCAATGATTTCGCTGCCGGCAGTTTTGGCGCGCGCAATTTTCATTTCGGTGTGCGCGAGCATGCCATGGCGTCGGTCGTCAACGGCATGACGCTGTGCGGTGTGCGCGCTTACGGTTCGGGTTTTCTGATATTCAGCGATTATGCGCGGCCGGCGATTCGGATCGGTGCGCTCATGGAGATTCCCGCGATTCACGTTTTCACTCACGACTCCATCGGCGTCGGCGAAGACGGTCCGACGCACCAACCGGTGGAGCATTTGGCATCGCTGCGCGCGATCCCCGGTTTGACTATGCTTCGCCCCGGTGACGCCAACGAAGTTGTCGAGGCTTGGCGCGTGATCATGCAGATCAAGCATGAGCCGGTGGTCTTGGCATTGACGCGCCAGGCGCTGCCGACATTGGACCGGACAAAATTTGGCGCAGCGTCGGGATTGGCCAAAGGTGCTTATATCTTGGCCGACGCCGAGGTCGGCAAGCCGCAGGTGATTCTAATCGGCACCGGGAGTGAAGTGTCGCTCTGCGTCGAGGCTTACGGGCAGTTGAAGCAAGACGGCATTCAGGCGCGCGTCGTCAGCATGCCTTCGTGGGAATTGTTCGAGCGCCAAAGCAAAGAATACCGCGAACAGGTCTTGCCTGCAGCCGTCACGGCACGCGTCGCCGTCGAGCAGGGAACGATTTTCGGTTGGGCGCAGTATGTCGGCACCAGCGGCGCGGTGATCGGCATGAAAAGCTTCGGCGCGTCGGCACCGTTTCAGCATTTGCAAAAGAAGTTCGGCTTCACGGTGGAAAATATCGTCGCGACGGCGAGGGCACAGCTGGCGAGGTGACCATGCGCATTGCCATCGGAGCCGATCACGCGGGCTTCGACTTAAAACAAATCCTCGTTGGGTATCTGCGCCAGCGCGGCCATGAGGTGATCGACAAGGGAACCGATAGCGACGCTGCGGTGGATTATCCCGACTTCGCCGAAGCGGTGGGCCAAGTGCTGCTCGCCGGCCAGGCGGAGCGCGGCGTGCTGATTTGTGGCAGCGGCGTGGGCGCTTCGGTGTCGGCGAACAAGATTCCCGGCATCCGCGCCGGGCTATGTCACAATACTTATTCGGCGCGCCAAGGTGTCGAGCATGATCAAATGAATGTGCTTGTGCTCGGGGCGCGGGTCGTGGGCGTGGAGTTGGCGCGGGAGCTGGTCGATAATTTCTTAGCGGCAAAATTCTGTGGTGAAGAGCGGCACCAGCGCCGGGTCGAGAAAATCGCCGCATTGGAGCGGCGCTACGGCAAATAATCAATTGAATTCGCGAACGGGGTTCGAACCCCGCTTGCGACCAAAGGGGATGCTCGCCCCCTTTGGAAAACCCATTTAATTGTGCCCGCCTCAATAGGCGGGGTTATTTGGAATCGGATTGAGGGAGAGACGGGATGAATCCATTAAAGGAGCTTGGCGCACAGGGACAGTCGATTTGGCTCGATTACATCCGGCGGAACTTGATCCGGAGCGGCGAGCTCAAGCGCATGGTCGACGAAGACGGCATCCGCGGCGTGACCAGCAACCCGACGATTTTCGAAAAGGCGATCGCCGGCAGCACGGACTACGACGATGCGCTGGGCGCGATGCTGGCGCGGGATGGCAAAGCGGAAGTGGAAAAACTGTACGAGCCGCTCGCCATCGAAGACATTCAGATGGCGGCCGACGTGCTGCGCTCGGTTTACGATGTCAGCAACGGCGATGACGGTTACGTGAGCCTCGAAGTGTCGCCCCATTTGGCGCACGACACTCAGGGAACGGTCTCCGAGGCGCGCCGTCTGCGCGCGGCGGTCGACCGGCCCAACCTAATGATCAAAGTGCCCGCGACTCCCGCCGGCATTCCCGCTATCGAGCAATTGATCGCCGACGGGCTAAACATCAATGTTACATTGATGTTTTCCATGAGCCACTACGAAGCGGTCGCACGTGCCTACGTGAAAGGCTTGGAACGTTGCGCGACGCCGGCCAAGGTTGCCTCAGTGGCGTCGTTCTTCGTCAGCCGGGTCGACACGGCGGTGGACAAAGCGCTGGAAAGCTTGGGCACCGACCGGGCGTTGTCGCTTTTGGGTAAGATCGCCATCGCCAATTCAAAGATGGTGTACGAACGGTTTCGGCAGATCTTTCACGGCGAAGGGTTTGCGCCGCTACGCAGCCGCGGCGCGCGGCCGCAGCGCCCCTTGTGGGCCAGCACGGGAACGAAAAACCCAAAATACTCCGACGTGCTCTACGTCGAAAATCTGATCGGCGCGGAGACCGTCAACACTGTGCCGCCGGAAACACTCAACGCCTATCGCGACCACGGCAAAATTATCGAAGGAGCGATCGCGGACAAACTCGATGAAGCCGCATCGGCGTTGGGACAATTGAAGGCGCTGGGGATTGACCTCAACGCGATCACGGAAAAACTGCAGGTGGACGGCGTCGCCGCGTTCGCGGCTTCCTTCGATCAGTTGATGGGCGCACTGGAAAAAAAGCGCAAATCGATGCTCGGGGTGGCGCTCAACCGGCAAGACATGCATTTGGGCAAGCATCAGCGGCGCGTCGAAAAGCGGCTTCATCAGTGGCACAACGAGCGGACCGCCAGCCGCATCTGGAAAAAGGATCACACCGTCTGGTCCAAACAGCCGCAAGCGGAATTGACCGATCGGCTAGGCTGGCTCGATTTGCCCGAGTCCATGGCCCAACAAGTTGCCGCGCTGAGCGCGTTCGCCGACCAAACCAAAGCCGATGGCATGACCCAAGTCGTGCTGCTCGGCATGGGTGGATCGAGTTTGGCGCCGGAAGTTTTTCAAAAGACTTTTGACAGCGCACCGGGTTATGCGCGATTGCGCGTGCTCGATAGCACCCATCCGGCGGCGGTCAAAGCGGTGGAGCGCGAAATCGATTTGCCGCATACGATTCTTCTCGTCTCTAGCAAATCGGGAACGACAACGGAGACGAATTCTTTCTTTTTCTACTTTTGGGACAAGCTAAAAAAGCTCGGCGTTGATCCCGGCCCTCACTTTGTCGCAATTACGGACCCCGGCACGGCATTGGAGAAATTGGCCAAAGAAAGAAACTTCCGCGCGACTTTCAGTGCGCCGGAAGAAGTTGGCGGGCGCTATTCCGCCTTGACTATGTTCGGTTTGGTGCCGGCGGCATTGATCGGAGTCGAGATCGGCGAGGTGCTGGCGCGCGCCCAACGCATGAGTGAAGCCTGCGGCGCGGTGCGCAACGACGGCAGCAATCCCGGATTGATTCTTGGCGCGGCTTTGGGCGAATTGACTTTGGCCAAACGAGATAAGGTGACGTTTCTCTGTTCGCCCTCGCTCGGCGCATTTCCTTCCTGGGCGGAGCAGTTGATCGCCGAGAGCACGGGCAAAGAGAATAAAGGCATCGTACCGGTGGCCAACGAAGGCGTCGTTGCGCCGGAGCAGTATGGTAGCGACCGTTTCTTCGTTTATCTAAGATTGGCGGGCGATGAAAATCACACCCTTGACCGCCATGTGGCGGCGCTGGAGGCGAACGGTCATCCAGTAGCGCGGATTGATTTGAACGACAAGCATGACATCGGCCAGGAATTCTTCCGCTGGGAATTCGCTGTGGCCGCCGCCGGTGTCGCGCTCGGCATCAACCCCTTCAACCAGCCCGATGTACAACTGGCGAAGGATTTGTCCAAGAAAGCGATGAGCGAAAGCGGCACGAGCGGCGCTAAGTTGAAAAGCGAAGTGGCTCCCGGCGATGCCGCTGCGCTCGCGAAATTGGTCGGTGCATGGCTCAGCAAGAAAAAGGCGCGCGACTATGTCGTCGTGCAGGCTTATGTCGAGCCGTCGCAAGAGCATACGGCGAAACTACAAGCGCTTTGCGCCGCCATTCAAAACCGTTTGGGGGTCGCGACGACTTTAGGTTTTGGCCCGCGTTTTCTTCATTCCACCGGTCAACTCCATAAGGGCGGACCCAATTCGGCGCTGGTGCTACAGATCGTCGATCAACCTGCCGATAACCTAGCGGTACCGGAGACAAGCTATACCTTTGACGCACTGATCCAGGCCCAAGCGATCGGTGATTTCACCGCGCTGAAACAAAGACGGCGGCGCGTGCTCCGAGTCAATCTCGGCTTAGAGCGCTTGGCGGCAGCGATTCAAAAGTAGCTAGGCTTCTCCAGGGAGGGAAAAACTAAAATGGAACTAGGCATGATCGGCTTGGGCCGAATGGGCGCCAACATGACCGAACAGCTGGTGCGCGGCGGCCACGCGGTTAAAAAAGGTTAATTGCCGATGGCGAGTGATCCGCACGAATATCTGCAGCAGAGTTTGGGACAAGCCAAGAGACCGCACGGCTGTTTGGTTACGATTTTCGGCGCTTCGGGCGATCTAACCAAACGCAAATTGATGCCGGCGCTTTACAATCTCGCCCTCCAGAAACGGCTGCCGGAGCGTCTCGCCGTGGTCGGTTATGCGCGTAGCGAAATGAGCCACGAAGCGTTTCGTGAAAAGATGCGCGAAGCGGTCCAAGAATTCTCCCGCACCGGTCTGAAAGACGAAAACGTTTGGAACAAGTTTGCCAACGCGCTTTATTACGTGCGCGGCGGATACGAAGACAACGAAGGCTATAAGAACCTCAAGCAGTTCATCGACAACTTCGACAGGACCAGCCGGGTGTTGCCGGCGCGGGTGTTTTATCTGGCGACGCCGCCAGATCTATACGGTTCGGTCATCGACCACATCTCAGCGTCCGGATTAGCGCCGCGCGAGATCGATATCGAACCGCGCACGCGCGCGGTGATCGAGAAACCGTTTGGCACCGACCTGCAATCGGCGCGGGAGCTCAATCGGCGGGTGCACGAAGCTTTGGGCGAGAAGCAGATTTATCGCATCGACCACTATCTCGGCAAAGAGACGGTGCAAAACATAATGGTTTTTCGTTTCGCCAATGCCGTCTTCGAGCCGATCTGGAACCGCCGCTACGTCGACCATGTGCAAATCACCGCGGCCGAAAGCGTCGGCGTGGAAAACCGCGGCGGCTACTACGAAGATGCCGGCGTGGTGCGCGACATGTTTCAGAATCATCTACTGCAGCTGCTTTGCCTGACCGCCATGGAACCGCCGGTGAGCTTTAACGCCGACGCCGTGCGCGACGAAAAGGGCAAACTTTTGCAGGCGGTGCGGCCCATCGCGCCGGAGGAGGTTTCCACTTTTGCCGTGCGCGGCCAGTACGGCGGCGGTAAATTGGGCGATCAATCAGCGGTTGGTTACCGCGAGGAACCGGGCGTTGCCATGGATTCGACCACGGTCACCTATGCGGCGATCAAATTTTTTATCGACAACTGGCGCTGGGAAGGCGTGCCATTCTATTTACGCTCGGGAAAGCGCATGTCAAAACGGGTCTCCGAGATCGCCATTCAATTCAAACGGCCGCCCATGTTGCTCTTCAAAAACAGCGCGGTTGACGAGGTCAATCCCAACGTCTTAGTGACGCGCATTCAACCCGACGAAGGGATTTCGCTGACGTTTGAAGTCAAATCGCCCGGCCCCAATGTGGGTGTCAGTCCGCTCAGCTTAGATTTCAATTACGCCGAGTCCTTTGGCAACATTTCGCCGGAAGCCTATGAGACGCTGCTCGAAGACTGCATCGAGGGCGATTCCACTCTATTTACGCGGCATGATTGGGTCGAATCGGCATGGGCACTGATGGATCCGATCATTCAGGTGTGGGGCTTGAGTAAACCGAAGAACTTTCCCAATTACGAGGCCGGCTCTTGGGGCCCGCGCGAGGCTAACGAATTCATGCAGCGCGACGGGCGGCGCTGGCGCCGCCCGTGATGGGATTCGGATTGATTAACCGCAAAGAACGCAAAATTAGGAATAGGATGATGCACCACGAAGGCACGAAGGACAGGAAGGTTTTGGAGAATTAAAACTCCGAACTTCGTGCTCTTCGTGTCTTCGTGGTGAGGATAACCATGGGCCATCGGAATTTGGTTCTCGCCGGCGATATCGGCGGCACGAAAACTCATCTCGCGCTGTTCTCGGTCGACGGCGAAAAGCTGCGTTCCGAGTCGCTGCGCACGTTTCCCAGCAAACGCTTTTCAGGTCTAGTCCCGGTGCTGCAAGAATTTCTCGCCGGTGATCAGAATAAAATCGATTCGGCCTGCTTCGGCATCGCCGGGCCAGTCGTCGACGGCAAGGTGAAGACGCCGAATCTGCCGTGGATGATCGACACGGAAGAGCTGCGTCGATCGTTAAAACTTGCCAGCGTCTCACTGCTCAACGACCTCGAAGCGGGCGCGTATGGGATCTTTACCCTCGACGACGATGAGTTTTTCACGCTCAACGAAGGCACCCTGCGTCAGTCGGGCAACAAGGCGCTGATCGCCGCCGGCACGGGACTCGGCCAATCGATCTTGCACGACGACGGCCGCCACTTTCATCCGTTAGCTTCAGAGGGCGGCCACGCCGATTTTGCGCCGCGCGATGAATTAGAGATCGAGTTGCTACGCTACTTGATCGCTCGCTTCGGCCACGTGAGCTACGAGCGGGTGATTTCCGGCCCTGGCCTTTATAACGTCTATCGTTTTTTCAAAGAAAGCCGCGGCCTGGAAGAACCGAAAGCGCTCACCGAGCAATTCGCCGCTGCCGACGATCCGAGCGCGGTGATCTCCAAGGCGGCGCTCGCCAACGAGACCGAGATTTGCGTGAAGAGTTTGGCATTGTTCGTCTCGATCTACGGTGCCGAAGCAGGAAATTTGGCGCTACGAGCCGAGTCGGTGCGCGGACTCTACATCGGCGGCGGTATCGCGCCCAAAATTCTCGACAAGCTTAAGGACGGCACCTTCATGCGCGCCTTCGTTGACAAAGGACGCTACACCGAACTGCTCACAGGTATTCCCGTGCAAGTCGTGCTGAATGACCAAGCGGCGCTGCGCGGCGCCGCTTACTACGCCGCCAATCTCGCCAGTGACTAACCGCGAAATAATCACCTGCCGCGACATTGACGAACTCAGCCGCAAAGCGGCGCAGCAATTCGTCGCGCTCTCGGGCGGCTCGACGCCGAAAGCGCTTTATTCCTTGCTAGCGACCGGCGAGTTCCGTGCGCAGCTGGCGTGGCGGCAAATTCACCTCTTCTGGGGGGAGATGGGCGCTGTGTGCCGCCGGATCACGCCGAGAGCATTTATCGCATGGTCCATGAATCGCTGCTGTCGAGAACGATTATTCCCACGGAGAATGTTCACCGTATGGCTGGGGAAAAGGCGCCGGCGGTTGCGGCGCCGGAGTATGAAATACAATTGCGAAAACATTTTCACACCGAAGACGATACGATGCCGCGCTTCGATCTGGTTCTCCTTGGTCTTGGCGAGGATGGTCACACGGCGTCGTGATTTCCCGGCAGCTCGGCGTTGGACGAAACGGAGCGTCTGGTAGCAACGACTTACGTCGAGAAATTAAACGGCCACCGACTGGCGCTGAGGTTTCCGGTGATCAACAACGCCGCGCAGATTGCTTTTCTAGTTGATGGGGAGTGCAAATCGGCGATCGTCAAAGAACGTTTGACTACCGAAAAGTGCGACTACCCCGCGGCGAGGATTCGGTCTGAGAACGGTCAATTGATCTGGTTCGTCACTCAAGACGCCGCCGGCGGTCTGGCAATTTGATCAACTGTCATTTGATCTTGGTTAACTCGCGGCGAATCTGCTCGTTGGACGCGCGTTTTTGGTAATCCACCTCGACAAATTTCCAGCGCACCACTCCTTTCGGATCGATGACGATGGTAGTGGGATGAGGCCAGCCTTTGCCGTCCGGGTTGAAAATTCCGTAGCGGTCGATCACTTTGTGGTCCTTGTCTTCGAGGAGCGGAAAGTCGAAGTCGCCGTCGAAGCGCTTGCGCAACATCTCGCCGAATTTTTTCGATTCCTCGTGATTGTCGACGCTCACCGCCAGAATCTGAACTTTGTCCTTCTGCGCTTTGGTCAACAGGCTTTTCAGCTTCCCGAGCTGTTCCAGGCAGAAGGGTCACCAAAAGCCGCGATAGAAAACCAAGACGACGGATTTTTTGCCGCGAAAATCCGACAGGGTGATCGCTTTGCCGTCGCTATCTTCGAGGGTAAAATCAGGCGCCGGTTGACCAACCTTGACGCGGTTGAGATCGGTCGCCGGCTGCGGGGCTGGCTCCTTTGGACCCAGCTGAGCGAAGACGGCGGTGCTCACTATGCTTGCCAAGGCTAAAGCCACGATCGTTAAGGGTCGTTTCATTAAATTTCTCCTGTAAACGGTGTACGCCGTTATTGGTTCCCGGGAAGCTCCCGTGATACGGCGACTCTCTCCGGTTTGGTTACATCCGATCGAAATCGGCGCTGCGCGATGACGCGAAACAGGCCGGGCGACAGCCGCTTGACCCAGCACATGAGCGCGAGCCAACGTGGCATCACCACTTCAAATTTCTTTCTTTCGATGGCGCCCATGACCGCCTGCGAAACCGCCGCCGCGTCAATGAAGAGCTGGGGCGGCGACCTGGGTTCGCTGTCTTGAAATTCACGGTCAAATTGAGTGCTGACCGGTCCCGGGCAAACCACCGAAACGTTGACGCCTAACGGTTTGAGCTCGTAGTAAAGACTTTCGGACCAGCCGTTCATGGCGAACTTCGACGCGCAGTAGCCGGCCATGTTGAGCGTGCCGATCTTGCCGGCGCCCGACGAGATATTGACGATATGGCCCGAGCCTCTGGCGATCATCGAGGGAAGAACTTCATGCGTGCAGTAAACCGCGCCGAGATAGTTCGTCCGCATGATCGCTTCAATGGTTTCCAGCGGGGTATCGGCGAAAGGTTTGCGCATGCCGATGCCGGCGTTGTTGATGAGAATATCGACATGACCGAAGTCAGCGAGCACTTTTTGCATCATGCCGCGCACTTGCTCGGCATCGCCAATGTCGCAAGCGATCATCAGCGACTTGGGACTGAACTTTCGAACTTCTTTCAAGGTCTCGACCAGCCGGTCGCGCGAGCGGCCGCAGCCGACGACGACGGCGCCGTGGGCGGCGAGATCGATGCCAAGTTGCTTGCCGATGCCGTCCGATGCGCCGCTGATGAAGATGACTCGATCTTTGAAGTCCATAGGATAGAGAAAAATTTTTCCCCGCAAAGACGCTAAGGCGGCCAAGTTCAGACAAATGAAAAAAGATTCCCGTTTTGCATTAATATCGCCGCAAGTTTTCGCGGCTCGGGCAAATTCTCCGGTGATCCGGAATACTCGAACACGGGGATCGATTCGCACCAAGCGTGTCCTGAGTGAAATCGAAGGGGCGCAAACCACGCCAAGTTCGGAATCGAAAGATAGATCATATTCCAAAACGTCTTGTTCATTTTTTCCGACCTTGGCGACTCTTCGTCGTAGCTCAGGACATGCTTTGCGCGGGATACTCCGAGTCTTGGTTGCGGTTTCGCAGCGCAGGGCTCATTGCGCCGTTCCGCGAATAGTTTTCCAGCCGATTTCCGATAGCTTCACAGCGGCATGCAGGCCTGCAGCGCTTCGGGCAGATTGGGGTAACGAAACTCGAAACCGAGTTTTTGCGCGGCGGCGGGCATGACGCGTTGTCCGGTGAGGAGCATGTCAGCCATATCGCCCAATCCGATGCGCAGAATGAATCCCGGCACCGGCATCCAGCTCGGCCGGTGCAGGACTTTGCCGAGGGCTCGGCTGAAGTCTGTATTTCGTTCCGGATTAGGCGCGGTAGCGTTGATCGGGCCGGCGGCATGCTGGTTTTCGACGAGGTACAAGATCAAGCGCACCTGGTCCTCCAAATGAATCCACGACATCCACTGCTTGCCGGAGCCTAACGGCCCGCCGGTAAACCATTTGAACGGCGGCACCATTTTTTCTAACGCGCCGCCGCCGGGGCCGAGCACGATACCGGTGCGCAGCAGGACCACGCGCATGCCCAACCGTTCCGCTTGCTTGGCTTCCTCTTCCCAATTGCGGCAAAGCTGGCCGAGAAAATCTGTGCCGGCCGGCGCTTCCTCGGTGACGATCTCATCGCCGTGCGGGCCATAGTAGCCGACCGCGGAAGCGTTGATGAGAAATTTTGGCTTTTGTTTCGCTTTGGCGCAGCCTTGAACGAGCACGTGTGTGGCGTCGATACGGCTCTTTTCCAATCGCCGGCGCTGCGTGGCGGTCCATTTCTTTTCCGCGATGGGCTCGCCGGCGAGGTTGATCACGCCGTCCACGCCGTCCAACTCGGCGTCCCAATCGCGCAAAGTGCCCGGCGTCCAGTGGTGCCAACGTTTGACGCCAGTGTTGGGTTCGCGCGGCGCGCCTCGGGTAAACAGCGTAAGGGTGTGGCCTCTTTGCAAAAGTTGCTGGCAGAGCGCCGTGCCGATAAAACCCGAAGCGCCGGTGATGACTAATTTCATGCCGGATGATTTCCTCGTTGCTTTTAACTTAACGCATGGTCGAGCGAGTGTTATGCTTCAGGATGAAACTATTTCCGCGTCGAAGTGTCAAGATGAAATCAGCGAAGCAAGCGGCCATGCGGCGGCGCGTGGTGATCACCGGCATCGGCGCGGCTTTACGCTTGCCGAGCGGAACAAGCTGTTCGACGCCGCCGAGATCGGCAGCTGCGAAGATCACCGGACGTTTCCGTTTCGGCTGTTGGCGCCGATCAGGGTCAGGGCTTCACTATGAACCCATTTGATATTGCGATAGTCGGCGCCGGCCCGGCTGGATCGGCTGCGGCGATTTCTCTGGCGCGACGCGGCTACGCTGTTGCGCTGATCGACAAAGAACAGTTTCCGCGGGAAAAACTCTGCGGCGATTTTATTAATCCAAGCAACCAGCCGATGCTCGAACAGCTTGGGGTGACGAGCGAGTTGTTCATGCAGGATCATGAAATCGTCACCGCCTTTCGCATTACCGCCGACTCCGGTGCCGCGGCCGAGGCGGCGCTGCCATCGCTTGACGGCGCTCCGGTCTTCGGTCTTGGTTTGCGGCGCTATTTCTTCGATCAGATTCTTTTAAACAAAGCCGAGCGGGAGGGCGTCACGGCATTTCCAGGCTGCCGGATCAAAGCTTTGCATCGCCAACCGTATGGCTGGCGTATCGGCTATGGCCGCGGCGAGTCGATCGAGGAGTTAAACGCGCGAGTATTGATCGGCGCGGACGGGCGCATCCTGGGTGGCGCACCATCTCGGCATGGCCGGCGGCGTGGCGCGCGGCGGTGGCCGCATCGGCTTTCAGCTGCGGCTCAAGTGTTCGCGGAGTTTACGGGGCAGGGTAGAAATCCATCTTTTCCCCGGCGGTTACGCCGGGGTCTTGGGGCTTGGCGACGGCACGATCAATCTCTGCTTGGCGGCCGATCGACGCCGTTTCGGCGAGCCCGTCGGCGGTCGTGTTGGCATTGACGCGCTGTGCGAGTCACGTTTACCGCAGAATCCCCATCTGAAAGAGATTCTGCGCTTGAGCGAACCGGTCGAGGCGGCGCGATCGACCTATCCGATCTATTTTCCGCCGCGCCGCTCGGTCGGCGATGGAGTGATGTTGATCGGCGATGCGGCGCGGGTCAACGAGCCGGTGAGCGGCGAGGGTATTTTCTTCGCGATGCGCAGCGCCGCCATCGCCGCCGCGGCCATCGACCAAGCATTTCGCGGCGGGAGTTTTTCGGCCCGGGAATTATTCGAATACGAGCGGCGCTGCCGCGCTGAATTTCGCCTGCGCCGCGGACTGAACGGGGCGATTCGCTTCTTGATATACCGTCCGGCGCTGCTCGCGCCCTTCATCCATCTGTCCGACAAAAAGAAGCGGTTGCTCGAATCCCTGGTCCACGCCATCTGCCGGCCGGAAGCCGCCGCTTGATCACCCGCCGTGGCTTGCTGTCGCTGTCGAGCTTGGTTATGGTCACAAAATAAGCGTAACTACTTTGCGGACGGGGTTTTAACCCCGTCCGCGACCAAAGGGGATGCTCGCCCCCTTTGGAAACCCCATTAAGGATTGTGCGCGCCTCAAGAGGCGGGGTCTATTTAGAATCGAACTGATTCTTGCTGCGAACGATGAAGGACACTTGACGCATGGCCCAAGAGTTCAGTACCGACGAAGAAAAACGCCTCGCGCCTTTTTTCACCAATCTCGACCGCGACACCTTCGGTCTCAAACTGCCCCAGGAAGTCGCCGGTGCGCTGTTCTCGCGCTACAGCCGCTCGGCCAAGAGTTTGCGGCGCACATTCCTCGACGAATTTCTCGGCGATCCCGAGCTGGCTTTGAAGGACTTGCTCGGTGGACAGATTTCTTCCGGCGATGACAGCGCGGCGCTGAAAAAAGCCCGGGCGTTTTTTGAACGGGTGCTGGTTGGTTACGGCGACGACTCCGTCGCGCAGTTGGGCGGCGCCCATGTCGCCTGCGAAAATATTTCCAACGTCGCGGCCAAATTGTTGGAAGACGCGCGCATCGGCATCGCGCCGCTGGAAAAATCGACGCGCTACGTGCGCTTCGATCAGAAGGACGCCGCCGGCGATTTTCTTTTTTACCGCGAGCCCAAGATCATGGCGTCGCGCCACCGCGACGCTTATCTGGAAACGATGAATCTGCTGTTTGAGACTTATTCCAAAGAGATGGAGCCGATGCTCGATTACGTCGCCAAGTCGTTGCCCATCGAGCAGCTCGAAGTGCGCGACCCGGTGTCGGGCAAAGGCTTGAGTTACGCCGACGCGGCAAAGGAAGAACGCTTAAAACGCTGGGCGGAGACAGCTTATCGCGCCACCGTGCGCGCGCATGCCTGCGATGTGCTGCGCAGTTATCTGCCGGCGGCGACTTTGACCAACGTCGGCATGTTCGGCGTCGGCCAGGCGTTCGAGTATTTGCTGTCCAAATTCTATTCCCATGAACTGAGCGAGATCAAGGAATTGGCCGGCGCGATGCACGGCGAGCTCAATCGACTGATTCCATCCTTCGTCAAACGGGCCCAGCGCAATAACTATCTTGTTGCTACGACGGCAGCAGCGAAAGCGCTGGCAGCCCATGCGACGGCGCTGGCGCCGGGCGCGACTGACGAACCGGTGACACTCGTTGATTACGACTCGGAAGCGGAAGGGAAAGTGATCGCGGCGATTCTCTACGGCCAGGCGCGCCAGCCGCTGCAGCAATTGCGCAAAATCGCTGCGGCGCTGAGCCAAGCCGAGCGGCAGAAAATTCTTCAAGAGTATTTCGCCAAACGGCGCCACCGGCGCGACAAGTTGAGCCGCGCTTTCGAAAACGTCTATTACACCTTCGACATTCTCGGCAATCTCGGTCTGTACCGCGATCTGCACCGCCATCGCATTCTCACCCAAGAGCGCCAGGAGTTTACGACAGTGCATGGCTACGACACGCCGCTGGAGATCGAAGAGGGGGGATTTAAGCGCGAGTTCGACCATTGCATGAAACGCGCGGCGGAGTTGTACGAGGCAATTTACCGCGATCTGCCGATCGAAGCGCAGTATGTCGTGCCGTTTGCCTACAAGATTCGCTGGTACATGAAGATGAACCTGCGCGAAGCCCTGCACATGTGCGAGTTGCGCACCATGCCCCAGGGCCATCCTGACTATCGCTTCATCTGCCAGGAGATGTGGCGCAAGATCCAATCCGTCCATCCGGCGCTGGCCGAGTCGGGAAAATTCATGGACTGGCAAAAGTACCGTTTGGGGCGGCTGCAGTCGGAATTGCGGACGGAGTTTAAGAAGTCGGCGTTTGAGAAGTAGAGTCAGGAGTCGCCGAAAGGTAAAGTCCAAGCCGTGCAATGCGGATGCCGGATTGACTCTTCGCCGCGAACGGCGATATAGGTGCCGAGTTCGTCGCGGGTGAATTAACAACACTTCAACGTTCGGAGGAACGATTAGATGGAATGGCAAGAAGCACTCCCCCTGTTGCAGGAGAATCACACCGGTGTCGCGATCAGCGTCACGCCGAAGGGCCGCGCGCAGTCGACCATTGTCTCGACGGCCGTGCTGGAGGGCAAGGTCGGATTCGCCTCGCGGGGTTATACCGTGAAGGTCAAGAACATCGAACGGACCGGCCGAGCGACCGTCACGGTCATCAAGCTCGACACCCGACGCTACGTCACCGTCGAGGGCCCTGCGTCCATCGAGCCTTGGCAAGACACTAAAGCGCACATCAAGCGTCTAAAGGATCTCTACGTTGCCATGGGCCGAGCCCCCAAGGGTACCGACGAGGAATTTGCCCAACAGATGCGCGATGAAGAGCGGAACCTGGTTCTCGTGACCCCCGAGAGCATTTACGGCAGTCTCCGATCAGGCACTTAGCACATTTCCCCTTTGCCCCACGAGGAGCATCAATATGATCGCCAAACCGAAAGCGCCTCGAGTCGGGGTAAAAGCCCCTGAGTTTCTCATCGAAACATCTGATGGCAGGTTTCCGCTGCGTCAATTGGCCGCGCAATATGAGAAACTCGTTCTCACGACCCAGGATAGTTACCGATATCATCCGAACTGAGCCGCTAGCATGGCTGCTTCGTTGAAGCAGGATTATGCGAAAATTCTTAAGGCGGGAGCCGATCTCGTATTGATCTCGCCCGATTCTCTGGAAGAACATCGCAAATATGCTCTCACGCTTTTCGGCGAGGAACTCCCCTACCTCTACGTCTCGGATAGCAACCTCGACATCGCGCGGCGCTACGGCCTGACCCGCAAGGAAGAGCATCCCCACGGTGGATTCTATTATCGTTCGCTCTGGATATTGAACCGCGACGCTAGGATCACTTACAAGAGCGTTCCCTGGGAAGGCAACGCGCAGGTTGAAGAGTACCAGAAATTATTCACGCTCATCGACAGCAAACCAGGAGAATGGAGATCCACCTGTGGCTTGAGTGAGCCGGAGAGGTTACACGCAAGCTGAAATTGAGGAAACAACAGATGGAACAAAAGCCAGGGGAAGATCGCAGAGGAACGGGCGACGAACCCGAAAGTCTCATCTCGATCCATCTTATGAACGCGAAAGTGGCCACTCATCAGCGCCCGACTCTTAAACGACTGGAACGTTTTGAACGCTCCCTAGTCCTTTGGCGCCTTACCGCCGGCCTTGATTTCTTGGCCTTCGGGACTGAAGCGAGAATTAGAATAGGTTTCCGCCCTGCTGCCCAGGAAAACATAGCCGGTGTGGTTTGGCGCTTCTTGTTGGTAATATTGACCCTTGGGGATTACGACCAACACGCCCGGGGTAATTGATTGCCTCGTCCCGTCCGGGAAATTTATGAAGCACTCCCCTTGGAGACCATAAAAGGCCTGATCTGCCGTATGTCTGTGCATCGGACCCTTGTCGCCGGGTACACTATGGTGAATCCAGACATGATAGTTGTCGGAATTGAACAGGAGCCTCTCATGCTTGCCGGCTCCCGCACCTTTCAACGCCGGGTGCTGGTTAACATCGATACGCTTAGCGGGCATAAACACCTCCACTATTTTTATTTTAGAAAATTTTTTTCTAGACGATGCGACGGCGCAGTTGGTCGTTTCCTCGCACAAGAAAACAGCCTGTTTTCATCGTCAACGTTCCGCTCTCGTGCCTCACCGATACTCTAAACTAAAATCTCGTGTCAACCAGGCAAGCACAATTAGCCGACCAATCGCCGAGGAAAACGTGATTGTGTTCGTGGGAACGACACTCAGATCTTTAGTGCATTCGGTTGGACCGTTAATTTCCTAGTCAACGCGGAAAATTTCATCGTCGCATTCACCGCGATCTGTCGATTCTAATTGCCCAGGTGCAGCGCTAGTCGATGGTCGGTAGCTGGTGGTGGAGAAAGGCTTCCTTACGCGTCCTGCCGGACTCTTCGATCGCCAGGATCACTTCCAGGGTAGCCATTCCCCAAGCACCGTCGGCGGGCAGCGGCCGGCCGCGCACGATCGCATCGTAGAACGTGTTGATACGCCCATCGCGCCCGTCCTCCCCTTTGACGCCGAGCTTGATCTCGTATAACTCGTCGTCGCCGTACACCGTGAGACCTTCAGGACTCATGCGTACGTCTCCCTTATCGAAGCTTGCGATCAACGGCCCGCCCATGATCCAGCCCAACGACGGCCGCGCCGGCTGGGGCTCGTTTCGGCTCATGCGCGCGCCGCCGTAGCGTTCCGCGCGCGCCGCTCGCTCTTCCCAATCAGCGTCGGGTGCCGCGCGCAATTCACGTCGCGCCTTGGCGTGGTTTGCCGGATCGACCGAGAATCCCCGTTGCACCAACTCCATGGAGTCGAAGTGGTCGTAGCCGCTGCAGACGGCGCTCGCCACCGTGCCATCTTCGAAGTCCAGATAGGCGGTGTAGCAGCCGGGCACGCGCCGGTTGGGGTCCCAGATGTCGGCGCTGCCGCGCAGGCTGCGCACCATGCCGCCGGCGATCGTTCTGATGTAGTCGAAGTGGTGCGCTCCCTGGCGCCACAAGATGCCGCCGCCGAATTCGGGCGTCAGCTCTTCGGCGGTGCGCGGGCGGTAGAGCCAGTCGACGAAACGCCAGCTGTTGATCATGCGAAGCCTGCCGAGTTCGCCGCTGCGCGCTATCTCGCGCAAGCGCAGCACGCGCGGCTCGAAGCTGTGTTTCACGTTGACGCCGAGTAACACGCTGTTGCGCTTGGCAGTGGCGATCATCTGCTCGGCTCCGGCGATATCGATCGTCATCGGTTTCTCGATGAGCACGTGTTTGTTATTTTCCAAGGCCATGCGCGCGTGTTCGGCATGGAATCGGTTCGGCGTCGCAATGTAGACCAAGTCAACGCCGCGGCTCGCGCACAGCCTGGCAGCATCGTCATAGGCCTCCGCATCCGGAAAATCCTTGCGGAACCGCTCCATGATCTCGGCGTCAATATCTGCTGCCGCGGCAAGGCGAAACTTGGGATTCCGGACAAACTTTGGAATCATGGCGAGGGACGCCCCGCCGAGGCCGATTACGCCAACAGCTAAAACTCGTTCGCTTGCCGCTGCCATCTATTTCCTCCTACCGCGGCACGTGCCGCGTCTGGCTAGTGTTTTCGATCACTATCCAAGCTTGGAGGAATTGTCCAGGTCTGTCGGAAGCTCCCGACGCGGGTGAGGGTATTATACCCTTGTAGCCGGCCGGCCTGCTGATCTAAGGTGGTAACAGACACCGCGGCGGCGCAGAGGTCGCAGAGTCAAGAGTTTTTGATCAAAGAACACTCCGAACTCTGTGTGCTGAGCGTCTCTGCGGTGAATTCTCTTCTTTCTGTGGAAGCCATGCTGACCGAAAAACAAAACGAGCAGATGACTCATGTAGGACCGGCAACGCCGATGGGCGAGCTGTTTCGCCGTTATTGGCATCCGGTAGCGGCGGTCTCCCAGATGAAGCAGCGCAGCACGTTCCAAGTAAAAATCCTTGGAGAAGATCTGGTGCTGTACAAGGATCGCTCCGGCACTTATGGGCTTGTCGAACCGCGCTGTCCGCATCGGAAGATGTCGATGATGTACGGCATCCCGGAAGAGGACGGTATTCGATGCGCCTATCACGGTTGGCGCTTTGACAAACAGGGGCGCTGCAGCGAGCAGCCTTACGATGATACCGAGGATCCGGAAGGCCGCTTCAAGCAGAAAATAAAAATCAAGTCCTACCCGATCCAGGAGCTGGGCGGTCTCCTGCTCGCCTACCTCGGTCCTCTGCCCGAACCGCTGCCGCCGCGCTGGAACCTATACGTAATGGAAGACGTGCTGCGCGACGTCGGCTATGCGGAAATTCCCTGCAATTGGCTGCAGATCATGGAGAATTCGCTGGACCCGGTGCACGTGGAGTGGCTGCATCAGAACTTCTATAATTACGTCGTGGAACAGATGGGCAACGGACAGCTCCAGCGCCCGCGCCAGAAGCACGCGAAGATCGGCTTCGATCGATTCGAGTTCGGCATCGTCAAGCGGCGTATTTTAGAAGGCGAGACCGAAGAGGATGACGACTGGAAAACAGGGCACCCGGTGGTCTTCCCTAATATGTTGAGACAGGGCGTGGCGGAAAAGAAAAACGGCGCTGGATTTCAAATCCGAGTGCCGATTGACGACACGCACACGGCCCATTGGTGGTATCGCTGCTATGGGAAGCTCGGGAGCGAACGAGGGCAGCAAGCCGAGGAAATCCCATTTTATGAGGTGCCGGTGCCGCAACTGGCCGACAACGGGCAACCTCAATGGCAGTTCCTCGATAATAACAGCGGCCAGGACATCGCCGCATGGATGACTCAGGGAGCGATCGCCGACCGCTCGACAGAAGCGCTGAGCCGTTCGGACAAGGGCGTCATCCTCTACCGTCAGTTGTTAGAGGAACAGGTCGGGATCATGGAAAGCGGCCGAGATCCGATGAACGTGTTTCGCGATCCGGCGAAAAACATCTACCTGCACCTGCCAACCGAGGAGAACTTTCTCGCAGGTCTTGCCAATAAGTCAGACCGGCGCACAGGAGCAAGCACGAAGTACAGCCCGATACTGGACGGCAGGAAAGCCGAACGGGATGGTTAGACCGATACGAAGGGTGAGGGTCTGAGATGTGCGGGTTACCCATTCGAAAGCGGTGATCAAGAGGCAATAAAAACGTCGACGCTGCAAACTGAACGACCGTCATTGCACCGCCGCAATATTTAAGCACCTCCCGCGAAACTCACCGCGCAGTCATTTTGCTATGGCGCTTTCCAAGCATCGGGTTGGGAATCTATAGCTCGAATCGTGTTGGCACTGTAGCGTCTATAGAAGACAGTGAATTTACCAAAGTCCGATCACCCCAAGTGATACTATAATAACCGACGTGACGGCAAAACTGCTTATCGAAAGGGAAGTCATCACCGATGCCGAGTTTCCAGCTAGGATCGCAGAGCGGCGGCCGATGCGCCGAGAAAACTCATCGCAATCCGGTTACACGCGAAGGTGTTGGGTTGGCTGCGCAAGACCGCCGAGAAAAAAGGACTGCCGTATCAGTCGCTGGTCAATGAAATCTTGGCTGACGAGATGCAGAAAGCGAGTTAGTCAATACTCAGGCCTGCCCCTCACGCCTCTATGGCTTTCCCTACGCTCAGCGTTGAATCGAAACCGTTTGCAACAGTGGCGAGTGCCCTCCGCAGGGATCGAAGCATCTCCTACTTGGCAAAGATTTCCTGAGCCTGGCGCGCGATGAACTCCAATTGCTCGCCCATAGTGGCGTCCAATGGAATCAGCTTGATATCCTTCATAGCCGCTTGTTCCTGCGCGAGATCGGCGCGCGCCGACTGGCGCTCGAAGGTGAGCACTTGACGTTGTCCTTCCTGAGACAAGACAAAATCGATAAACAGTTTTGCCGCGTTGGGATGGGGCGCCTTGGCCGCGAGTCCATAGCCGACCGGCACGACGAGTGCCGAACCCAAGGTCGTCCAATTGACCGGCGCGCCTCTTTGCATCAGCGGCGTGAGCACGCTGTACGTCGAGTCGATATCGACGTCCGCTTCGCCGGCGAGCACGAGTTGCGCTCTCATCGCGGTGGATTCACGCCGCACGGCGGGTTTTTGCTTGGCCAGGGCGCGCATGTAGTTGAGCCCTTTTTCTTTGCCCATCACCTGCAGCATCCAGCCAAACCATTGTTCCCGCGGGCTGACCATAAGTCTGCCCGTCCAGGTCGGGCCGAGCAAATCCTCCCAGGTCTTCGGCAGCTGGTTTCGCGCAACTGTCTTGGTGTTGTAGCCGATGACGTGGACATTCATGCTGCTGGTTGTCCAGTAACCCGGGTCCTTGAATTCTTTGCCGTAGGCGCGCTCCTCGGGTGAAGCATAGCGTCCGAGAAAATTACCCTTGCGCAAGAAATGCATGCCAACGGCATTGTTCTGTAATAGATCAGCGAGAAACTTTCCTGAGCGGGTTTCCGCAATTATCCGCGGGTAGAGGTTGTCGCTGGTCAGCCGATTCAGCTTGACGTTAATGAAGGGGTACTTCGCTTGGAACTTCTCGTTGATCAGATTTGATTGCCGCAGGTCCGTAGTTCCGTAGATAACCAGTTCGCCTTCCTTTTTGGCTGCTTCGATGAGCTTGGCGGTATCGCCGGATTGAGCCCGTGCCGACTGGGGCAGCTCAATCCATACGCACAAAAGAATGATTAGCGTCATCAACGCGCGGCCCAACGGTTGGTTCACGTTGTTCCTCCTATATTTCAAGTAAACCCTGCCTCTTGAGGCGGGAACCATCAAATGGGGTATCCAAAGCGGGCGAGCACCCCCTTCGGTCGCGAGCAGGGTTCAAATCCCGCTCGCGAATCCAATTGATTAGAAGCCGTCCTTACCCTCCTGATGAAGCGCGACCGAGCGGGCTCGCCGGTGTTTCGCGAGCGGCGATCGCGTGGCTGAATGCTCTAACATCACGAACTTTGTGTCAAGATGGCAGGATAGACCCTCGTCCTCATCACCGCTTCTCGCTTAAGCTTCGCGGTAAATCTCTTCCGCTTCGTCATCGAACACCTCATTCAGGGATTTTGACTTCTTTCTAGGTGCCCGTCAAACCCGGGCTACCTCATTTTTCAGATCCCTAAGAATTCTCCCCATCGCTCTTACGCCAATAAAAAAAATCGAAGTGCATGTCCTTTTGGACGGCTCACTGCAGTTTTTCCATAAACACGAAAAAATCGTTAGCTTCGACTCCAAAACAACGCACGCAATTGGCTTATATCGAACCAACAAGAAGCGCGAATGGTTCTGCTATGGACGGATTTCCAATCAATCAACCGATTATCAGCAACCTTTCCCGTGACATTTTTACGTTGCTGTTAACCTGACAGATTGACGTTGTTACGACACCGCTCCGGAAAATGGGTTGCCGTATCAGTCGTTGGCAAGTAAGATATAGGCCGTGTTCAGAATCTGGTGGGATGCGACAAAAACTATAACTAACCAACTCCAGACTTGACCCCCCTCGGCCAGTCCGATACTGGACGGCAGGAAAGCCGAACGGGATGGTTAGACCGATACGAAGGGTGAGGGTCTGATATGTGACTGTCACCCAGTCGAAATCGGTGATCACGGGGCAATAAAACGTGGATGTTGCAAACTGGACGTCCCTCATTACACCGCGATCGTGCGAAAGATGACAAGGTTCCCGAAAGTCCTTTCAAGTCGCGCGAGGATAGGGTCTGGCAGAGGCGGTTTGAGAATTGAAGCTATATTGGACTTGAGATGCTCGGGATTCCCCGTTCCCGTTAACACGACATCCACACCCGGTTCGTGACGGTAGAATCGATAGGCCGCTTCAGGAATAGTCAACGCCCCGCCGTCACGAATGATAAAATCCAGCGGCTCGTCTGAATTCAGCGAATCGGCGGCAACCAACCCTTTCTCGACGAGAGATTGGCAAATTGCCTTAAGGCGAGGCGGTTGGCTCAAGCCGCTGCGCACGGCGTACATGCCGATAACGCCGACGCCCTGCTTTTTGACGAGAGGGAAAATAGTCCTCCGCGCGCAAGGAATCAACAGGTTGAAACCAATTATGATGATGTCCCAGCAGTTATCCTCGATCGACTGCTGCAGCATGGTATGCGTGGGGTCTTCGAAAAAGCGTTCGGTGATCCCAATGGCGCGGATTTTTGCCTCTACACGAGCTTCTTGAAAACCGGCATGAACCGCTCTTTGGCGTAGCCATAATCTTTAGGACCAACGCCATGCACATGGTAAATGTCGATATAGTCCGTGCGCAACTGTTTCAGGCTCTGCTCCAGGCTTCGCCTAATTTCCTTTTCCGGATTTCCGTTATCGCTCAAAGGAAAAGTCTTCTTCGTGGAAACCACCAACCGGTCCCGCGGCACCTCGGCAATCGCCTGACCAACGACATGTTCAGTGCCGTACGATTCAGCGGTGTCGAAAAAATTGACCCCAAGTTCGATCGCCTGGCGCACGAGGTCAATCGAAAGCCTGCCGCTCTTGTCTTGTTTCAGCCCGACCAGACTTGGGCCACCGCAACCTAAGCCCGCAACGCTAACTTTAATTCCCGTGTTACCGAGAAGCGTATAGTCCATAGAATAACAATCGCGTATCGGTTCAACCGTCCAAGAGTTCAGCGAATATGAAATTTAAACACTCTTTTTCGCTGAATTAACGGCAACAGTTGAGCTATCCGCCAAATTTCAAATACCGGGCCAAATCCTGCTGAACTTTCAAACCTTGGCGCATGAGCGATTGGAACCCACGCAGAACTTCGTCCCCTGAGATGTGACTGAAATCAATCTGGGATTTGCGAAAATCAGCTTGTAGTTGAGCGTCGCGCAATGCGGCTGCCAGTGCGTTTCTTAGAAGATTAAATCGGTCCGGCGCCACTCCAGGGGACGTGGCGAGGGCTCGGCCGATGGCCAGCGGGGTTGCTTTGATCGCCATCAGCGATTTGCCAACAGGATTCACAGCAAACGTCTCATCCACGGGTAGATGTTCAAACCCGGGCGACGGCACGTTGCTCTGATGAGAGGGCGCACGGTCCCCTGCTGAACCACGGGACGAACCGATGCCGCAAAAGCGGCCCACACGTCTACCTCTTTGCGTTCGATGGCAAGGACGATGTCGGGATTGGCGGGATAGCCGCTCACGAGCTTGAACTTTGCACCGGCGAACTCCTTTAAGAGTAATGGAAAATCATAGGCGTTGGATCCTACTGCCGTGGTTCCGACCAAAAGCTCTCGATCCGCTTGCTGCACTTGTTCAAAGGTGTGATAGGGAAGGTCCTGCCGCACGGTGAGGACCACGCCATCGGCACCAGAAGAGCCGATCCAAGCAAACTTGGTTACATCGAAGCGGACCGCTTCCTCTTTGACGAGTTGCGCGATGGCAACGTTGGGATTGGCGGCCAAGAGCGACAGCCCATCGGGTTTTGCGATATTAAAAACATAGTTGGTGGCAACCATGTGCGCCCCACCCAGCATGGGCTGAACCGACACCGAGGGGTTACCCGGAATGTACTTGCCCAAATACTGGCTGATAATTCTAGCCGCAACCATGCTGCCACCGCTCTGGGTACCGATGAATATCGTGATTCTCTTACCCTGGTAAAAAGCATCGTCGGACCACGCGCTAGAACCATAGGCCAGGGCCATTGCAACAAGGAGCAATAATTTTGACAGCGGCTTAACGGCCGCCCGAACCAGCCTTATGCGCGGCGTAACTTCTCCGACTGCCAAATTGCAGCTCACGCGAAAGTGGAGTGCCACCTGGTCAGTGAATAGTCTAAGCCTGTCGTTGCTCATTTGTTCTTCTCCAGGAGATGGTTGTGGAATTCCTCATCGGACATGGACTCGATTTCGTTTAAGATCTGCGTAAGGGCTCCCGCGCCACTTCCCTCGGCTAGGGCGACTAACGCATACTCGGCCATTGAGGCAACCGAGGGCGAGTCGAGTAAGTGCCTTATGGAGATATTCACCTTGAGTCTTTGCATCACTCGGGCGATGATTCGAGTTGCCAAAAGGGAATCACCACCCAATTCGAAGAAATTGTCATGGACACCTATCTGCTCTAAGCCAAGAACTTCAGCCCATATCGCGGCTACATCGGTTTCCATCACAGTTCTGGGTGATACCAACGGGTTTTCCAGGGGCGGCCGATCTCGGCCGGGAGGCGGCAGACGAAGACGGTCGGTTTTTCCGTTCGGGGTCTGAGGAAGCGCATCGATCGAGACAAACACCGATGGAATCATATAGTCCGGCAGCACTCGAGCGAGACTCTGGCGTAGCTTGGTAACGGTGATGGGCGGATTCGTCGTCGGAACGAAGTAGGCGATCAATCGCTGTTGAGATATGCCATCTTGGCGCCCAACGACTACGGCAGTCTCGATACCCTCAATGGCGCGCAGGGCAACCTCAACTTCGGCAACATCGATGCGAAAACCGCGAATTTTGACCTGAAAATCCTTGCGGCCAACGTGAATCAAGCAACCATCCGGTTCGCGAACGCCCAAGTCGCCCGTTAAGTATATCCGCGCATCGCTACCCGTTGGGTCAGGCAAGAAAACCGCATGGGTTCGTTCCGGGTCGCGCCAGTATCCCAACGAGATATACCGGCTCTTCACAGCGAGCTGACCAACGTCCCCTGGACCGACTTCTTGACCCGCGTCATCGAGCACCAGCACATCCTTGTCTTGCAGGGAATAGCCAATCGGCAACTTGCTGCCGGTTATCTGGGCTCCATGCGGAATGAGAGCCCAACAAACGGTCAAGCATTCGGTCGGTCCCAGGGCATGGGCCAGAACGCAATGGGGTAGAAAGTGTTGATTGAAAAAATCGAGATCAGCTCGAAGCATCGGTTCGCCACCGACCGATAGTACTCGGACATCCGGGAATTGCGAGCCTTTATCCAAAGTGCCCATAAAGTCCCGAAACGTCGTTGGGACACTTCGTAGAATTGTTATCTGGTTGGACAGCAACCAATTCGGCAAAGCGCCGAAGCCTGTTTTCTTAATATCATGGGGGTAAACCGACCCACCATTTAGCAGAGAGCTGTAGATCGTTCGCACGGAATTGGCGAAACTAACCGAGGTGTGTAACAACCAACGATCCTGCTCGGTCACGCACCAGCCGTTGGTCAGGTTGCGAACGTCGACAAGCACGTTTTGATGCGTGTGCATTACGCCTTTTGGCTGTCCAGTGGAGCCCGAGGTATAGAGCAGCAGGGCCAGGCTGTCCGGGGTTGGATAAACACCTAAATCGTCATCGGGAAGATCGAGCTTTACATCGGCGATATTGATGACGTCTACAGGTTCGCCGCATAGTTGGCGGGCAAAAGCAAAATTTTCCGGATCTGTGACGACCACTTTGGCGCCGGAATCCTGCAGCATGGATTGCAGACGATCGGTTGGATAACCGGCATCCAAGACCAGGTAAAACTTGCCGGTTTTTAACACCGCCATGATCGCGACGAGAACCGGCGCACCATGATCGAACAATAGTGCGATCGGCTCTGCCGACCGGTCTCGGCGTAAAAGGATCTCTCGTGCCAGTCGATTTGCGGTACGATTAAGCGATGCGAAGGTAAATGTTTCGCGCTCCGATTTGATTGCAACTCGATCGCCGTAAGCGCGTACCTGCTGCTCGAAGCGCTGCGGAATCGATTGTTCGATCTCTTCGTCTGCAAAAAGCTTAAAATCCCCTGTGGGGCGGATCGCAATGCGCGGAATCCCGTTGGCTGTTGTCATCTGTGCATTCCAAAGTTAAACGTCGTTAAGCAAGCGCCGGAGTCTACCTGCTCTATGCTGCTAAAGTCAATCGAACCTATTGCGCCGTGTAAAACTGAGAAATAGTTCGTTGCGCTACTTGAGAATCTAACCCTCCTTGGCCGCATGATGAAGAGAAAATAGGAGGAGAGTATGGAGGAATTTAAGCCATCTTTCTCATTGGGAGGAGACGGCGTCGCATCATTACAGGCTGCGGTGATCAAGAGGCAATAAAAACGTGGACGCCGCAAACTCGACGCCCCTCATTACACCGCGATCGTGCGAAAGATGGCGCGGTAGTGCTCCAAGTGGTCGACGTAAGCTTTGTAGTCCTTGTCGCAACGAATCGTTTTTCGTCGTTGATTGCCGCGCACGATGACGTTGGTAGAGGAGACCTGGCGCAAACACTCGAGGTCGGCGGGCCGTGGCGAAAGAGCGATCAAGACTCGCTCGTTGTATGAAGATTGTAGTGATTGTGGTTCTGCTGAAAAACTTGCGTTCACCCTTCGACGGTGCTCAGGGCGAACGGGAGGGGATTGATAATCTTAAGAATTTTCCGTTCATGCTTGTCGAAGCATTCCTAAGGGTTTTTCAGCAGAATCGATTGTTACGTCTGACCGCAGCCCCGCCTGGAACGATCGCTGATTTGAACGGCTTCAACGGTTTGAACGCACAATGTTGCTTAGTCGCTAGTCAACGACAACTTTTTAGCCGGCGAGATGCGGAACGCGAGTTAGCATCTCGCGAGTCGTGTCTGGATCGATTAGGAAGCGCTGCGCAGGAGGCGTATCTTTCCCATCTGTCAAGCCCTCTCTGACACCTCGTCCACCTTGTCCGTCAGCGCACTGACCGCTTCCACCTTCGCCCTTGCGGCCACCGGCAGCATAGACTATGGCTGGAACAGTTTTGAAAACGCTTTCAAGAACGGCATGTTTTTCAACGCGAGGAGGAAGTGATGGTCATCCCTTCAGTCATATCGTCGGTACAAGGACGGAAGGCCGCGGCAGCGCGCCTGGCCTTTGTGATCGCCATCGTGGTGCAGGCGCTTGGTCTGGGAGCCGGCTGGCCACAGGAACCCGCTGAACCGCGGATCGATGAGGAAATCGCCAAGCAGGAAAAAATCTACCACAGGCGGGGCGCCGATGTTCCCCGCGGCTATATCACCAACCGAGGGCTCTCGGACTACGCGGAGCTTCTTCCCACCGGGTTCTGCGACGCTCTCGGTAGGCTTGGCAGCTCGGACCGATGGCTGGATATCGGAGCGGGCGCCGCGCAGGCCATACTGGATTACTACGCCCCTGAAGACGCCGCGGCGCCGGCTGAAAAATGCGCCCGGTCCGGCGCCAGGGCGCGCGCGGTCGCGATATCCATCGAGGACCGCCAAACCGACAAGTGGCGAGAGCGGGCCGCGAGCCTCGGTGATGACCGTATACGCTATCTCTCCGGCAAGCGCCTGCGGCAATATTCGCCCGAGGAGCTTGGAAAATTCCAGATCATTACCGACGTGTTCGGTGGTTTCACCTATACCGAGAACTTGTCCCAGTTCGTTGACAAGGTGCTGAGCTTGCTGGAGGTCGGCGGTGGCTTCTACACGCTGGTGCCAGGCGTGCACTTAGAGGGTGGCGATAAACTTGGCACCTGGTATCTGACCGAGCTGGAGGATGCCGCCGGCCGCCCCGAGAAAGTGTGCTCTTGGCTGAAGAAGACCTCCTGCGTGAAAGTCAGCTGCGAGTCGAAGAGCGACTGGAAAAGGCCCACCGAGCTGATAAACATTCGGAAGGTTTGCAGCGACACCTCGGTCCCGCGCATGAAATTAGTGGAGTTCGTGGCGGGATATCCTCCCGACAGGCGATTCCAACTGGACCAGTAGGGTGATAAATCTTGGTTTACAGTCCGCGAACCGGAAAGATCAATGACGGGTCCAGTTGGATGGTTTTCAGGCTTCCCCAACGTCGCGGCGCATTTCAAGCCCATGCAGAAGCGTCCGAGTTTTAAGAAGCTGCTTTCCTATGGGAAAGAAGTAAATGACGGGTTTGCCAAGTCGGCCAAAGCAACTATAGACTCTTGCCGACTCAAGCTGTTGCCGGGACGCATAAAGAGCAAGCTCGAAAATTAAAAATTTCACGATTCAAGACCTCTCAATTCGACAGTCAACAGCGGACTTGTGCAACAGTCATGCTCAGGCAACCCACAGTCGGCAACGGCATGGGAATCGCCATGAAAACCAACCTGCTTTTGCTCGCCATTCTTTATTTACTCGGCACCGGTAGTTTTGCCGCATCAAACCCTTTTGATGAAGCAAGCGCTGCGTACGAGCGCGGCGACTATGTTCAGGGGATGAAACTCTTTCGCCAGCTTGCCGCGCAGGGACACCAATGGGCGCAGAGGAGGCTGGGTTTGATATATGCAGAGGGGCAAGGCGTGCCGCAGGATTATCAGGAGGCTGTAAAGTGGTATCGCCTCGCGGCAGCGCAGGGAAATGTCCCGGCGCAGTATAGTCTGGGTCTGGCGTATGAGAAAGGGCAAGGCGTGCCGCAGGATTATCAGGAAGCCGTGAGGTGGTATCGTATCGCGGCGGGGCGGGAAGACGAATGGGCGCAGACGAGGCTGGGTTCGATATACGCAGAGGGGCAAGGCGTGCCGCAGGATTATCAGGAAGCCGTGAAGTGGTATCGCCTCGCGGCGGCGCAGGGATACGCACCGGCACAGTCCAGTCTGGGTCTGGCGTATGAGAATGGGCAAGGCGTGCCGCAGGATTATCAGGAAGCCGTGAAGTGGTATCGCCTCGCGGCAGCGCAGGGAAGCCAATTTGCGCAAATTAATCTGGGTGTGATGTATACCAATGGCACAGCCGTGCGGCAGGACTTTGTGCGTGCGCATATGTGGTTTACCCTCGCTGCCGCAGCGTTGAGCGGCAATTCTGGAGATACGGCGACAAAGAATCGAGTTAGAATTGCATCAAAAATGACAGCCGAGCAGATTGCAACCGCGCAGGAGATGGCACGGCGCTGTCAGGAGTCTAAGCTTAAGAACTGCGACTGAAGCACATGCACTCAACGGGGCTGGCAACGTATGGACAGCCCCCTTACCGGGATAAAGTTGGGTAAACGAAATGTTGTCAGGCTTTGTTCATTTGCTTATTGGCTCAGTGTTGTCAAATGAGCAAAGCCTGATACTAGGCCATTCGAAGAGCGACTGGGACACGCCCACCGAGCTGATCAACATCCGGAAGGTTTGTAGCGACGTCTTAATCCCGATCCTGAAACTATTGGAGTACCAAGCGGGGGCTCCTCCCGGCAGGCGATGCCAATTGGAGCCGTAGGGGTGATGGAGTTGAATTCACAGCGCCAGTGCGCGATGAACAAAACGAAAAGCTGGAAAGTCTGGAAGTAAATGTCCTACCCTTTATTTCCCCCTGTGAATCGTTCTCAGGAGTAACGTGCCAGGAACCGCAGTCGCGATCGGCCGATTAGGTTTTCGCATCCCAGCCCTTCTGCTGATCGGCCTCATGACGCATTCGGCCGGCTGTGCGCGCCGGTTTCCGGAGCCTGAAGTCACTGAGATAAAAGCTGCAAACCCCGCCGAGCTCCAGCGATATCTTTTGTCCCGCAAGCCCGACGTATCGCAATTTAGATTGCGTGGGCCCTTTGCCGTCAGCGAGCGCAGAGACCTGGAAATCCCGCTGGCTTCCGGTCTCACGGTGACAGCGGACTTGTACCTGTGCGCGGCGGCCCGCAAGGCCCCCTTGGTCATCGTGTTGCACGGTCTCGACAATTCCAAGGAGGACCATGCCTTCCAAGCGATGCACTTGGCCTCCTGGGGCATGCATGGCCTTGCCATCGACTTGCCCAAACGCGGCCCATGGATCGCCAACGGCAGAACCCTTGCCAGGCTGGTCGACGCCATTCATCGGACGCCGCAGCTCGTCGACGACCGCATAGACGCGGACAAGATCATTCTCGTGGGCCACTCATTCGGCGCGACCGCCGTCGCCACCGCGTTGGGGGAAGGCGCCCCCGCGCTGGGCGGCGTGCTTCTCGATCCCGCCGGGATCGGCCGGGAATTGCCGCAATTGCTGAGGCGGATCACCGTTCCGGTGATGGTGATCGGTGCGGACGAGGACATCTGGCCCACCCGCAACCGCGGGCAATTTTACCGCTTCATTCCGCGCGCGGTCGGAGAGATCTCGATACGGGACACGGTCCACCAAGATGCACAGTATCCCAACGAGCACACGCTGCGCGCATTCGAAGACAACCCCGATGACACGGAGGAAGCGCAGATCGCTTTCGTCAGCGCACTGACCGCCTCCGCCTTCGGCCTTGCGGCCACCGGCAGCACAGACTATGGCTGGAACAGTTTTGAAAACGCTTTCAAGAACGGCACGTTTTTCAACGCGAGGAGAAAGTAATTATCATGGGTTCAGTCAAATCGTCAGTGAAAGGATGGAATACTGCGGGAACGCGCATGGCCGTTCTGATCGTCATCGTCCTAGAGGCGCTTGGTCCGGGAGCTGGCTGGTCACAGGAACCCGCTCAACCGCGGATCGACGAGGAAATCGCGAAGCAGGAAATAATCTACCGCAGCCGGGGCGCCGATGTTCCCCGCGGCTACGTCACCAGCCGAACCCTCTCGGACTACCTGGGACTTCTTCCCTCCGGCTTCTGTGACGCGCTCGGCAGTCTGGGCAGCTCGGACCGATGGCTGGATATCGGAGAGGGCTCCGGGCAGGCGATACTGGACTACTACGCACCCGAAGACGAGGCGGCGTCGGGTGAAAAGTGCGCGGGGTCCGGCGGCAAGGTGCGCGCGGTCGCGATGTCTATAGAGGACCGCCAAACCGACAAGTGGCGAGAGCGGGCCGCGAGCCTCGGCGATGACCGTCTACGGTATCTCTTCGGCAAGCGTCTGCGGAACTATTCGCCCCAGGAGCTGGAAAAATTCCAGATCATTACCGATGTGTTCGGCGGCTTCTCCTATACCGAAGACTTGTCCCAGTTCCTGGAGCAGGCGCTGAGCTTGCTGGACATCGGCGGCGTCTTCTACACGCTGGTGCAAAGCGTGCATTTAGAGGATGGCAAGGACAAACCCACTACCTGGTATCTGACCGAGCTGGTGGATGCAGCCGGCCGCGACGTGAAAGTGTGCTCCTGGCTGAAGAAGACCACCTGCGTGAAAGTCGGCTGCGAGTCGAAGAGCGATTGGGACGCGCCCACCGAGCTGATAAACATCCGGAAGGTTTGCAGCGACGTCTCTGTCCCGCGCATGAAACTATTGAAGTACGAGGCGGGGAATCCTCCCGGGAGGCGATTCCAATTGGGGCCGTAGGGTGATGAAACATGGCTCGCAGTTCGCGGACGGGAAAGATCAGGGTCACTCATGCAAAGAAAGTCAAACGCACCTCAACGGGTCGCGCCGCCTCCATCCGCAAATCGCCTGGGCCAACCTGTGTGCCTGCGCGACGGCGCCGCGATCGCGAGCAAGAAGTTGTGGAGTTGAATTCAAAGTGCCTCTGCGGGATGAACAAAACAAAAAGCAAGAAAGTTTAGAACGTAAAAGTCTGCCTCTTGATTTCCTCCACGCATTTCTTTTGGTGTTGCCGCCGCGCCACCCAGTTGGAGGTGGACATCTCAGGCTTCCCCAACGTCGCGGCGCATTTCAAGCGCATGCAGGAGCGCCCGAGCGTCAAGAAGCTGCTCGTCTACGAGAAAGAAGTGAATGAAGGGTTTGCCAAGACGGCTTAGGCAACTATCGGCCTCTTTTATTGATCAGATCAAAATCCGAGAGGGTTGCTTTGATTGCGTTATAACTCACCTGCGCCCTCCATGGCAATCTGAACACGCAACTTAAAATAATAATTCAACACTCAGGCAAGACCGCGCCAGTCCTCGACCCTACATTTTCGGCAGCGATGACGCACCCAACGTCTTCTTGATCACCTCGCCCGCATCTTGGGCAGCGTTGGAAGATCTATTTCTTCCCGACACAGACGCAGTTTTTTTCTTTACTCTGCGCGCCGAGATTGGTTCCCCGGATCCAGTCTGGGGTCCGTGCAAGTCGTTTAATCAAAGCAGGCATCAGGGAGTAGGCAATAGTCAAGAGAGGGCGGTTCCAATAGTTTCAGTCGTTCCATCGCTTCGCTCCGTTCAAGCCGTTTAAAATTTTCCAGTCGTCGTTCTCGCAGGTCCATCGACACGGTCGCCGAAACCGGGCGGTGGGCGGCGATGTCGTTTGATGCTTTCAAACGCAGAGGCGATCGCGAAGAGCGTTGTTTCCTCGAAGGGGCGAGCGAGGAATTCCAAAGCAACAGGCAGCTCGACTTTTTTCGGTCCTTCCAAGCGGCTGCCGTTTGGATCTCTATCGTCCGGCACGCGATCATAGACTTCTCGGGTGAATCCGGCCGGCACGACGATGGCTGGAAAGCCGGTCTCGGGGCTCAAATTGACCGCGAAGCTCGCGCCCGAACCTCTATAGGTGTCGAGGTCGGATTTCAGCACCGGCTCGCCGGGTACAAGGGTCGGATCGGACATGACCGTTCCGGCTTTTAGAATTTTCGGCTCGGTCCGCGTCTCCACGGTTTTCGCCAAACGGTTCGTCAAGATGATGTGCGGCGGAATCGTTGTGTAGGCGTAAACTAAGGCGTCCAGAGTATTTTCCGCCATGACTTGGAGAATGATCCGCCGCAAGGTCTGCATTCGCACCAGATGATCCATCTGGGCCGGTGTGTCCAAAGTAGCGGCGTCGTCGCTGAACGCTCTCTTGAGATTATCCAGGCTGCCGGAAAACATCGGCATGGCGAGCATGTCTTCGAGATTTTTGAACTTCGCATCGCCGCGCTCGTGCAAGTAGCGGTTGATCGCGTAGTGCGCTTCGTGGCCGCGCGGTTGCGCGGCGAGCATGCGCAGGTTCACGCCGCGGGCACCGGAGGGAATCAGCCTGCGATCGAACGCCATCGACACGATCCGGTCGATGGGCTTGGCGGACTCTGGAAACGCCGCGGGAAAATTTCTCACCAGCCAGCCGGGCTCGAGATAGGGAACCAGATCCGCGATCGCTTTGTCGACGTTCACCGGATCGACGATCGTTGCCCCAGCTTTTTTCATATCGGCGATCGCCTCGTTGGCGACGCGAATAGGGTCGCGATCGGCGAGGCTCGCTTCGATCATGAGATCGCGCAGCACGCCCAGCCTTTTTCCGCGCAGCGATTTTCCACCGGCAAACCGCGCATACGAAAGCCTGGGCTGCGCGGCGCAAGCCGCCGTGACCGCATCTTTGGGATCGTAGCCGGTGAGAACCTCCAGAAGGATCGCCGTGTCTTGCACGGTGCGGCAGATCGGGCCGCCGCGGTCCCTGGTAAACGACAGCGGCACGATGCCGTCGCGGCTCACCAGCCCTTGGGTCGCGACCAGGCCGACCAGGCTGCAGCAGGATGACGGAAAGCGCACCGAGCCGGATGTGTCCGTGCCCAGCGCGCACGTGGTGAGGTTGGCCGCCACCGCCACGGCCGAGCCGCCGCTCGATCCTCCGGGTATCCTCGTCGTATCGTAGGGATTGCAGGTCTGGCCGCCGAAGGCACTGCGCGCAATTCCCGCGGGAGCGTACTCGTCCATGTTAGTCTTGCCGAGAAAGATCGCGCCGGCCGCGCGTAGCTTCGCGACCATGGTGGCGTCGTCGGGCGGGCGATCGTCGGCGTACTCGGCCGCCGCTGCCGCCGTCGTGCGCATGTCGAAAGTATCGTAGTTGTCCTTGATCGCGATCGGGATGCCATGGAGTGGGCCGGCAAACTTGCCGGTGCGGGCGAAGTGCCGATCGAGTTCACGCGCCCGATCCAGCGCGTCGGGATATTTTGCGTCGTCGCGCCCGCTGTGAGTCCGTTTCAGTTTGTCGGGAAAACCGAGCTTGATGCGCTTGTCTTCTTTCAGATTGAGAGTGATGAAGGCATTGAGCTGCCCGGCATTCGGGATCGGCGTAATATTTCCCAGTTGCAGTCCGGTAGCGGCATCGACATCACCGCCGACGCAGACGCCGTTATGGGCCCGGATGCGCTCGAGATAGCCACTCACGAGCTCCGTCGCCGTCAGCTTCTTTGCGCGAAACGCCCGATGCACTCCGGCAATCGTCGCCTCTTCCATGCGGAAGGCGGTTTTCTTTGCCGCCCTTTTATCTGAACGTTTTAACTTTCGCCGCGAGCGCATGATTCACCCCCTCACCGGAAGAACAGAGCGTCAACCTAGCAAACCGCCGCCGTCGGGTGCAATCGCCTATCTGAAAACCCTGCTCACTTTGGGGGCAAATCCTGCTCGAGGGGCCCGAGGGTCATCCCGAGTTAGCCCCTTATCGCGACCCCCATCGCAGTTACAGCGCAAGTTTTCATCAACGTTTTCTGCCCAGCACGAGCCACGATCACGAGCAAGAAGCCTTTTGCGCAGAGCGTATGCGACAATAGGTATTTCGTCCACGAACCCTACCTCCGGTTGGAATTCTAGACGGATTGACAGGCAAACACTTAAATCCTTTGCTTGCCTGACCGCCATTGATACCTATCTTTCGCCGCTTTAGTTTTCGTGTACAGTGAATTAAGCGGTAATAAAATCTCAGGGGGTGAAGCGTGATAAAGTTACCTGCTTTGAGCTGGCCGCTACAGCTTGTCGGAGTGATGGGGCTTTCGCTTTTTAGCGCGCTCGTTTGTCTCACACCGGTTCACGGCGGGGAGACGTCTTCGGGCACCGGCGCCAGTTACGCGCTGACTGAAGGGACAAACGAGTTCGGTCTGTGGGCTGGGGGATCACCGGACTCCTCCAAGATTATCGGCAACACCGAGGACCGAAAGCTCCTTTTAGTTGCGCTCCGCTATGGACGAGTTTTGGCGGCCTGGGAGTCGCTCTCTTTAGAATACACCTTGGATATCTTTCCAGCCGCGGTGGTGTTCGAACCAGATAGCGTCAGAAGAGGGCGTTCGACGATTTATGGAGCGGGTCTTTCTCCTTTAGGCTTTAAGATCAACTTTGCACAGGAAAGCTGGATCAAGCCGTTTGTGGCTGCAAGCGTCGGGTTTCTCTACTTTGTCGACGATGTTCCCGTGCCCCGGTCATCGCGCTTCAATTTTACCCCGGAAATTGGTTTAGGCGTGCAGTTTTTCCTGACGCCGAAAAATGCAGTGACGCTCGGCTACAAGCTTCATCACATGTCAAACGCCAACACCGGCCGCAGCAACCCCGGGATGGACTCTCACGTAATCTATGCGGGTTTTTCCTTTTTCTCTCCCTAGGAATCTGTCGAGTAATCGCAATTGTTTGTCGACGCGCCGAAAAAGTTATGCTTCTATGACACATGGCAACAACCTTTCGTGATTGGCACGTTGAACAGCTGACGATGTTTCCATCTTCGCTTCGGGGTCGCGTCTTTCCATTCGAGATTCGTCCATAAAGCAATCCGCGGGATAATCGCGGATGCTACTGAGTACAATCGACCTTTGAGCAGGGCTCAGGGTGAGACTTCGATATGCCAACTATCTTGGTCAGTTCCGCGAACGGGTCGGACGATGCTCACCGCTGAATTTTTAACGTTTCTCTGCGACAATATAGGATCACTCGGCGTCGAAGGGCCACATCGGGTAGCGCCACGCGGAGAATCATGAGATTTCCGCTTCGTGCCAAAGGTCGCAAGGCCACACCCGTGAAAGTTTCTAAGGTTTCCAGCCCGCTTGGGTCAACTCGCTGTCCGCTTTTTTGGCAAAGCTGAAATCATAGGCCCGCTCGATGGGAACTTCCTTTGCGACTTTGAGGACCTCGCGGACGATGTCGAGAT
>Ga0208454_1000063_pt1 | contig 78017 bp, 70 predicted proteins | sample EasRivMeERMZT100_FD_187530 | JGI IMG/M metagenome (GOLD analysis project Ga0208454, IMG submission 187530) | Soil microbial communities from meander-bound floodplain in the East River, Colorado, USA - East River MetaG ERMZT100 (SPAdes) (version 2) | ecosystem: Environmental > Terrestrial > Soil...
TTTGACGGGGCCTGAAGCGGGCCAATGGAGAAATCTTGCCTGCGAGCCGAAACTTGCGCCTCCAAGGCCCAACTCCTCTCGATCACGCTACACGGTTTGCGGATTTTCCCCTCTGCCAACCCTCCCAACCCTAACTCTGTTCGCAAATCTCACTGCTCTGACCTTGCGGCCACCACAATTGCCAGGTCGTGAGAAATGCGGGCTAACGGTCAAATCACCGCAAGAAGTAATGTCACCGTAACAAGCGGCTTCCGGTATCAGGTATTGATGATAGATATTGCCGCCCTATTCGCCAGCCAGCTTGGGGTCGCCGTGTAGCTACCCTTCCAGCCATTTCATTGCTAACGATGCTTTGCTCAGTGCCCGTCCGAAATACTTCGGCGCTCAAGACCTAGCCATTCAGGACGACCTGATTGACTTGATTTCATCGCCCGTGATACGTCGCTAACAGGTCTGCGTAGAAGAGGAGAAATCATGAGCGCGAAAAGTAATGGTGCGACTCTTCATCACGATCTGTACCGGACCGGCCCAGGAATCATCGCCGGCCGGTACATGAGAATGTTTTGGCATCCCATTTACGCGGCTGACCAACTCAAGGCCACTTGGGCGAAACCGATCCGCATCATGAGCGAGGATTTCACTCTTCTTGTCGACGGCGGTGTTTCTTGTCGGCTCCGTCTTTGGCGCAATCGCCCAGGAGCGAACGCAAATATACATAGGCACCTCGGCCATCCATAGCCCGAGGCTTTTCCCGCTGTTCGTCGCCGAACAGAAAGGCATGTTCAATGAGCAGGATTTCGAGAGCGCGCCAGTTTACATGGTGCCACGGGTACAGATTCCCGTTTTGATAGCCAAAGAAATACCGTATGTCAAAGGGCTCGGCTCGGTTTTGTCCGGGGCGGTGCGGGGATTGCCCGTAAAGCTCGTTATGGTGTTCATGGCGCATTCTCCCCAAGTCCTGGTTTCGCGCGCGCAGATTCGATCAGTCGGAGAGTTGCGCGGTCGAAGCGTCGGTGCGACGCAATCCGGCGTAACCGAGCATCGCTTTCTGCTCCTGATCCTGAAAAAGTATCGAATCGATCCGCAGGAAGTTAAAGTCGTGAGCCTACGAGAGACCCCAAATCGCATCTTGGCCGTGAAGGAAGGGATTGTTGACGCGGGGGTGCTGGATGTCTTCTCAGGTTTACGATTAAAATCGGCGCGCACCGCTTTTGACGCATACAGAGGGCTTTGGTCCAAGATTGGCCTGACATCGGACGAAGGCTTGAGAAATGTCGCCGCGTTAGGCGGCGTTCCAGAAAACACGCCGGTGGAGAAACTAGCCGATTGTTCGATCCTTAAGGATGCGCTGGCGTCGATCAAGGCGCAGTAAATATACCGGACAGGTTCTGACATCGCGCGGAAACAAGAGATGGTGCAATGATAAGGCGAAGCTGTGAACCGATGAGTCTGCGGAAATTACTTGCGAAGGCAGTTTGGATTCTTGCCTTTGTGGCTTGTTCGGCGACACCGGTGGATGCAAGGAAGGTGCAGATGGCGGTGGCGACTTTTAGCCAGTCGGTGCTGCCGTTGGTTGTCGCTCAGGAAAAGGGTTACTTCCGAGAAGAGGATTTGGACGTAGAACTCATTCTCATGACCGCGGCGGTGGCGAACATGGCGCTTTTGGGAGGAAACGTCGATTTCATTTCGAGCGGAACCAGCGCCGTTGGCGCCATTGCCCGCAGCGCGCCGCTAAAGTTTGTCTTCATTTGTTTCAACCGGCCGATGCACTGGCTGTATGCGAAACCCGAAATCAAAGATGTCAAAGCGCTCAAGGGCAAAAAGATCGGTGTCAGTGCCATCGGCGGCAGCGCTCATTTTCTGGTTCAGGAGATTTTGAGACGGTACGGTTTGGACCCGTCCCGCGACGCCACCATCCTAGGCGTGGGGAATACCGCGAATCGCTATGCGGCATTACAAACCGGGACCATTGACGCGACCAATCTTACACCGCCATTCAACTTCAGAGCGCAAGAGTCGGGACTGCGCGAGCTTGTCGCTTTCGTCAACGAGGATTACCTTGTAGAGCCGGCGGGAGCGATCGTGGTTAGGGAAAATCTCTTTCAGTCTGCACCGCTTCTAATCGAGAAGTTCATTCGCGGGACGCTAAAGGGATTGCTTCATATAAGGCACAATCGCGCCGGTACCATCCCCATCCTTGCCAAGCTGATGAAGATCCGTGAGGACATGGCCGCCAAGATTTATGATTTGGTTTTGCCCGGACTCACCGCGGACGGCAGTATCGATCGGGACCATCAGAAAAAGGTGCTGGAATTTGTTCTCAAAATCCAGGGGATCAAAGAATCCGCGGCGGTGGACAAAATTTATGATTTTACCGCGGTAAAAAAAATTCGCGCCGATCTTGATGCGCGAAAGTGGAAGCCTGTGCGTTAGTTCGGATAAACAGCAGATAGCTTTTCCGATTTTTTTTGCGCGCTTTTCTGTTGTGACCCTTGTGGCCTCCATTGTGATTAATTCCTTTTTCTCCTTTGGTTGCGCCCTTGTGCGAGTCATTCCGACTGGGTTGCGGCTTTGCCGGGTGGGGAACTCTGCGGTGAAGAATCAGCTGGAAGCAGCAGGAGGTGTGGTCATGAAAAAACTTGCGGTCTCAGCGGCCTTGGCCGTGTTGGTGTGCGTAACGCTGGTCGAGCGTGGATATGCCCAGGCGGATTTTTACAAAGGGAAAACGATTACCGTCGTCCAGATTGTCGCCGCCGGCGGCACCGGTGATCTGCGGCGTAAAGCGCTTTTCCCCTATTTACAGAAATACATCCCGGGCAATCCGACGATCATATCCGATTACATGCCGGGAGGCGGCGGCCGAAAGGCGGCGAATCATGTTTACCGGGTGGCCCGTCCGGACGGTTTGACTATCGGCGGCATGTCATCGTCGCTGGTGACCAATGCGATCCTCGACACCGGCGGGGTGCAATACGACATCGACAAACTGATTTATCTGGGATCGCCCGTGAGCGTCTTTCATTATATCTTTCTCACACGCAGAGAAGCCGGCCTGAACAGCCTGGAAAAATTACGTGCCGCGACAGGAGTGAGAATCGGCGCTCAAGAAGTGGGACATGACGTCTACATTACCGGGCGGCTGTTTGGCTATTTGTTGGATCTCAAAGAGCCGCGTTTCGTCACCGGCTACGGCGGTCCCGAGATCGACATCGCGCTGGCGAGCGGCGAGTTGGATGGCAGGGCTAATGCCCTGGAAACGTTGGAACAGAGAAACGTCGAGGAAATGAAAAAAAAGCTTCTCGACCTCCATGCAATCGTTGAAATCCCCAGAGGAAACCGCCCGCAGGGTTATGCGCAGCTGCCCGAGATTGAAAGTTTCGCGAAATCCGATACCGAACGGAAACTGTTGGCCATGTACCGCGCTTTCAGGCTTGTCGGCACACCGTACGTCCTTGCCCCGGGAACGCCCAAGGCGCAAGTGCAAATTCTCCAGGACGCCATGAGGAAAACCCTCAACGACCCCGAATTTCACCGGGACTTCAAAAAACTATCAGGGTTCGATGCATCGCCGCTGCTGCCGGAAGTACAGGAGAAGGTGATTCGGGAATTGCCGCGAGACCGAAACGTTGTCGAACTTTTTAAAAAGCTTTCCGGTGCGGATTCCCTGCCGCCACGCTGATCGACCGGTTCGGATAAGCCGTGTGAGAGGATTTGCCGCGGAGGACGCAGAGGGAAGGCAATTTGTCGGCAAAAGGCAAAATTTCGCAGGACCCGGTTCAATCTGCGGCTCGGTAACAAGTTGCTTTACGGCGGCGTTGAAAAGTTGACGAGAGAAGAGGGATCCATGAAAGTCTGCACCATCGTTTCATTGTCGATCGCGATTTTATGGACTAACGGGGAAGCGTGGTCTCAGAAGAGCCCTGCAACAGTGCGCTTCGGCGTCGCCGGGGTCAGCGGGACCAACGCGCACTACTACGTCGCTAGACAGCTCGGCCTGTTTCGAAAAAACAACCTCGAAGTCGAAATGATCACTTTTCAGGGCGGCAGCCAATTGACCCAAACCGTCCTCGCGGGCGGTTTGGATTTTTTGACCCTGGAGGGGACGCTTGGCCTTGCGGCCAATCAAAAGAACGTGAATCTGTTCTTCATCGCCGGTGTTATCAATACTTTTCCGTTCACGATCGTATCGAAACCGGAGATCCGCATTCCCTCGGATTTGCGCGGCAAAAAAATCGCCATCAGCCGCTTGGGCTCCGCAACCCACGTAGCGGTGCGGTCAACGCTGGAACGCTACGATCTCAAAAGCGAGAAGGACTTCGTCATTATACAGAGCGGCGGCCAGGCCGAGCGTTTCGCGGCGCTGCGCGCTGGAGTTGTCGATGCCGCCATCATCAGTCCCCCCTTTAACCTGGTCGCACGTCGCCTCGGTTTTAACGATCTTATCGATTTATCGGAAAAGGGAGTTCCCTATGCGCTTCAACAGATCGGCGTGCGGAAGGATTTTATGGAGCGTCATCCGGAGTTGGTGTCGAGATTTCTGCGCGGGATCGTGGAAGGTTTTAGCTATTGGAAAGACCCGAGCAAAAGAGCGCTGATCACCGAGAAGGTCGCGCAATTTCTTCGGTTGGACAGCCAAAAGGATAGAGAACAGCTCGACGAAACTTTTCGCTATTACGGTAAGGTTTTTCCGACCAAGCCCTATCCGACGCTCGAGGGTCTGGATCTCGCGGCTCAACTCTTCAAGAAAGACAGGCCGGACGCGAAAGACGTTCGCCCCTCTGAATACGTGGTAAATAGGTTTATCGATGAAATGGAACAAGACGGATTTTTGGCCCGCGTGTTCGGCAGCCGCTAGCCCGGATTATTCGCGGTAAAACTGCGGGCAAATTACAATGGCGTGCAACCCTTCCGAAACGAAGGCAAAACAGTTGTGCCTTGACGATGCAAGCCGGGCGAGTGGCTTATGAGATCTGCAGTGAAACGGTCAAACATCGTACCGAGTGCCGAGAACAAACCGAAACATTCGCGCCGGTGCCTTCGTTCGACGTATTAGTTCTTTGGGGTCACACCTCGATCGACAGCGTGTCGTCTGGTTTCCTCGTAGCATGAAAAAACCGGGCTAGGCACATCTGTTTAGCAGCTTCCAGCATTGTGTGAAAGCTTCAAAAATCGGAGGATACAATGATATACGAAGTGCGATTTCAGACGGTCGATCCGGCACGCCGAAGCGAATACGTCAAAATGTACAAGCAAGCGATCCAAGAGATTAAACAAGCGGGCTGCCGGAGCGGGCAAATCTTGTGCAGCGAAAGCGATCCATCAAGCGTGATGGTGCTTCTGGAATGGGAAAGCAAGGAGCAGCATCAACGTTGGAGAGGCACTCCGCCCCACACCCGTTTCCGTGCCGCCGTCGAAGGCTGGCAGGCCAAGCCGAGCCAGGGCGGCTACTACCTGGCGGAGACGATCTAGTATGCGACGCTCCGGTCATCTCAGTTAGGGCAAGCCATATAGTCTTGAATGACGACAATTGTGAATTTATCCAATCAGAACCTGTCGTTGATCCACTTTGCCGTCTAAGCGAAGAGGTTTTTTGCCCGTCGGGGTGCTCCGGCGCGGGTTGTGCGCAGTTCGTGCAGGCGCCGATGCTGGTCGGCCATCACGCCGCCGATGACGCCGAAGTCCTTGCCGGCGCTCTTTGCATTCAAATAGTTGTTTTCGCCGTCCAGTTCGACGCCTGAGCTAACTTGTAGAACCGGGCGGCGTTGCCGCGCAGGATCGCCTGCTTGGCCGCATCGCTAATCTCCTCACGCTCGCGCAGTTCGCGAATCTCCTTTTTGACCGTCTGTATGTTCACTTCGTGCGGAAAGTCAGAGGAGAACATAAACGCTTGTTCGCCTGCGACCTTGATGGCATAGGCAAGGTCGGTTTCTCCGCCTTCGATGCCGACTACCAGCCGGCCTGCTTGAATGAGCCCGCGAAGGTAGTCGGCGACTGTTTGTCCGTCTGGTAAGTGCAGCAGCTCGCCGCGCGGATTGATCGGTATTCCCGCCTCGTAAGATCGCGAAAATCGCTCGAGCGCCATGAGAAACCAGAGCGGCCCGCCCTCCAGATACGCCACGCGCAGGCCGGGGAAGCGGTCGAAAAGGTTGTTGAACAGCATTTCCGCCAAGGCGATCGCCAGAGACATCGGATGACCGATGGCATTGGCCCCTGTGGAAACGCTCATTGTGTCCATGCCCAGGTCCCAATGGCCGCCGCCGTGAACGACGATTGGACAGCCCAAGCGAGCCGCTTCGGCGTACACCGGCCAGTAGGGCTTGGCGCCGAGGTTCAAATGCACTCCGGTGGCCGGGAACAGCACGCCGGACATGCCCAGGTCTGTATGAGCGTGTTGCAACTCCGCTAACGCCGCATCGGCATCATGCATTGGCAGCAAGGCGATGCCTTTGAAGCGTGAATCGCGCCGGAGATAGGTCTCGGCTAACCAATCATTGTAAGCACGCGCCGCGCCACAAGCGTAGTCGCGGTCGACAATGCGGCCGATGCGTTGGCCCGCAGTGGGAAATAGGACCGCGTAGTCGAAGCCGACCTGGTTCATGAACTCGATCCAACCATCGGGTCCGGGGTTTTGAAAGCGACCGTCGGGAGTCGTGGCGAAAGCGCCAGGCGGAGTGCGAGTCAGTGAATATTGGATGTGGCTGTTGAGCGGGAACACGCCGCTGCGCAGTCGTCCGCCAACCGAGCTGTAGGGGAAATGACGGGCGATGGCTTCGCCGTCCTCGAATATGTGGCCGTCGCCGTCAATGATTTTCACCTGCTGTGTCATTGGATCCTCCTGTATTGCACCATGACCGTGCGGAGCTTTGGTTAAACCTTGAAGCTCGCGACAACAGCTTTGCCTGATAGCACCCGCCCATGGAAATTGTCAACGTAAATTGAAGCGGCAGACACTGGTGAATTTCTCTCACACTGACTGTCGCTCTGTTGCCAGCTTGGGATGGTCAATGGCCTGTGGTAAACTGATGGATGATCTTGTCATGGACGAATTAATCCGACAGTACGCCGAGCATCTGCGCCATGAGCGCAACGCTTCGACACATACGTTGCGCAATTATTTGAGCGACTTGGCGCAGCTCCAAGCGTTCTTGCTGGATCGTGAATTGTGCCTCGATTCGAACGGCGTGGTCGATGTGAAAAAGATCGAGCTTCATGCCGTGCGCGCTTTCCTGGCTTGGTTGACGCAGCAGCGAAAAAAAAGCTCCATCGGCCGGAAGGTTGCGGCGCTGAAAGGGTTCTTCGGCTTTTTGCTGGCGGCCAAGCGGATCGACAAAGATCCGCTCCGGTTGATTCAGTCGCCCAAACAGGACAAGCCGCTGCCGACGTTTTTATCCGTCGACGACGCCTTTCATTTGCTCGGCGCGATCAAAGTTAGCACCGGCCTCGATGCGCGCGACCTGGCGGTGTTGGAAGTTTTTTATTCTACCGGTATTCGGGTGAGCGAGTTGGTCGGTCTTAATTGGGCGGATATCGACGTTCAGCTAGGAATTGTCCGGGTCGTCGGCAAAGGCTCGAAAGAGCGCATCGTGCCGATCGGCAAGGTTGCGCTGGGCGCGCTGGAACAATACAGTTGCGAGCAGCGTAAACGCTGGAATCTCGCCTGCAAGGGTGAAAGCGCCGTGTTTCTCAACAACCGGGGCGGGCGGATCACGACCAGAAGCGCGGCACGCATCGTCGAAAAGCATTTAAAGCTGGCGGGCATTCAGATCAAGATGGGGCCGCACGGGCTGCGTCATAGTTTCGCGACCCATTTGCTCAATAGCGGCGCCGATTTGAGGGTGATTCAGGAATTGCTCGGCCACGCCAGCTTGTCGACTACGCAGCGTTATACGCACTTGAACTTGGATCAATTGACGGCAGTTTACGACAAGGCGCATCCGAGAGCGTGAGACAAAAAGTCGAAGATGGAAAATGGAGGATAGAAGATCGCGATTGTCAATTCTCGATCCTCTAGCTTCGACCCGAATTTAGTTATGTTTGAAGGCACGACCATATTAGCGATTCGCCATGGCGGCAAAGTTGTCGTCGTCGGCGACGGGCAAGTCAGTTTGGGCCAAACGGTGATGAAGCATAGCGCGCGCAAGGTGCGTAAGCTGCACCATGACCGAGTCATCGCCGGTTTCGCCGGCGCGACGGCGGATGCCTTCACGCTGTTCGAGAAGTTCGAAGCGAAACTGGAACAGTTCAACGGCAATCTCAAACGGGCCGCGGTGGAGCTGGCCAAGGACTGGCGCACCGACCGAGTGCTCAGGCGGCTTGAGGCACTGCTGATTATCGCCGACGTCAATGATCTGCTGGTTATTTCCGGCGCCGGTGACGTGATCGAGCCGGACGATGGCGTTATCGCCATCGGTTCGGGCGGCAATTATGCCCTGGCCGCCGCCCGGGTGCTGGTCAAGCATACTCAGCTCGACGCCCGGGTAATCGCCGAAGAGGCGATGCGCGTGGCGGCGGGGATCTGCGTTTACACCAACGAGCAGCTCACCTTCGAAGAGCTGCCCTAATCTTCGCTAAACTCGGAAACTCAAAATTCATATTCCAAATTCCAAAGCGAGGCAGCGGGGACCGATGGGTGTCGGAAACGCCTAGCCTTGCTTCTCGCCGGGGAAATGATTGCATTTCGTGGCGAAATTGCTAGGAGTTAATATTCTCATGAAAGACGACGCAAAAACCGTGCTCTCCGACTCAAGTTCTTCGCCGGCGCCGGTGATGACGCCGCGCGAGATCGTCTCGGAGCTCGACCGCTACATCGTCGGCCAGCGGGACGCCAAGCGGGCGGTAGCGATCGCGCTGCGCAACCGGTGGCGCCGCCAACTGGTGCCCGATGACTTGCGCGAGGAGATTGCGCCAAAAAATATCATCATGATCGGCCCCACGGGCGTGGGCAAAACTGAAATTTCGCGCCGCCTGGCGAAACTGGCGCAGGCGCCGTTCATCAAGGTCGAGGCGTCGAAGTTCACCGAAGTGGGCTACGTCGGCCGGGACGTCGAGTCGATCATTCGCGACTTGACCGATCTGGCTGTGAATATGGTCAAGGAAGAAGAAAAACAAAAAGTCGAAATCAGGGCCCGGGAGGTTGCCGAAGAGCGAGTGTTGGATTTGCTGCTGCCGGCGACCGCCGGCGAGGGCGACGGCGAAGCGATCGACGCAGCGCGGCTGCAAGGCACCCGCGAGAAGCTTAAGAAGATGCTGCGCGACGGCAAGATGGACGATCGCTTCGTCGAGATCGAGATGACCCAATCGGCGATGCCGATGATCGAAGTGCTGACGCCGCAGGGTATGGAAGGGATGGAATTCAATCTCAAAGAGATGTTTTCCAACTTGATGCCGAAGAAAACCAAAAAGAAGACGGTGAAGATTCCCGAGGCGTTGGAAATTCTCACTCAGGAAGAGGCCGGCAAGCTGGTCGACATGGATAAAGTCACCGCGGAAGCGGTGCGCCGGGTCGAGCAGTCCGGGATTGTTTTTCTCGACGAGATCGACAAGATCGCCGGCCGTGACTCGATCCAGGGACCGGATGTCTCACGCCAAGGCGTGCAGCGCGATCTGTTGCCGATCGTCGAAGGCTCGACGGTCAATACCAAGTACGGCATGGTCAAGACCGACCATATTCTCTTTGTCGCCTCGGGCGCGTTTCATATCGCCAAGCCATCGGACTTGATCCCCGAGTTTCAGGGCCGCTTCCCGATCCGGGTCGAGTTGAGCTCGCTCAGCAAAGCGGATTTTGTCCGAATACTCACCGAGCCGAAGAACGCGCTAATCAAACAGTATGAAGCGTTGCTGGAAACCGAAGGAGTGCACTTAAAGTTCGCCCCGGATGCGATTGAGGAGATTGCGGCAATCGCTTCGGACGTGAACGAGCGGACGGAAAACATCGGCGCGCGCCGTTTGCATACGATACTCGAGCGATTGCTCGACGAAGTTTCTTTCGCGGCGCCGGAGATGCACGGCCAGGAGGTCGCCATCGACGCCAACTATGTGCGCGAACGGCTTGAGCCCATTCTAAAAAACGAGGATTTGTCTCGCTACATCCTTTAATTCTAGGCAACATCGATGGACGCTTTTATCGGCAAGGCGGAAGTATTGATGGAGGCGCTGCCTTATTTCCAGCGCTTTTACGGCAAGACCTTCGTCATCAAATATGGCGGCCACGCCATGGAAAACGAGGAGCTCAAGGCGAGCTTCGCGCAGGACATCGTCTTGCTCAAGTACGTCGGTATCAACCCGGTGGTTGTCCATGGCGGCGGACCGCAGATCGACGCCGCGCTCGACAAGATGGGGGTTAAGAGCAGTTACGTCCGCGGCATGCGCGTGACCGATCAGGAGACCTTGGACATCGTTGAGATGGTTCTGGTCGGCAAGGTCAATAAAGAGATCGTCAACATGATCAATCAGCATGGCGGCATGGCGGTGGGACTGAGCGGCAAAGATGGCCAGCTGATTCTGGCCAAAAAAATGAGCGTCACGGTGGCGTCGGGCAACGGCGAGTCGCCGGAGATCATCGACATCGGCATGGTCGGCGAGATCATCGGCATCAATCCGTTGATCATTGATTCGCTGGATGCCAACAAGTTCATTCCCGTGATCGCGCCGGTGGGCGTGGGCAAAGAGGGCGAGACCTACAATATCAACGCCGATCTGGTGGCCGGCGAGGTGGCCGAGGCGCTGCACGCGGAGAAACTCTTATTGATGACCGATGTCGAAGGCGTGAAAGACAAGAACGGCGAATTGCTCAGCCACCTGACCGAGAAACAAGCGCGCAAAATGATCCAGGACGGCGTGGTCGGCTCCGGCATGATTCCCAAAGTCGAGTGCTGCATTAACGCGCTCAAAGGGGGCGTCGAGAAAACTCACATCATCGACGGGCGGGTAAAACACGCCGTGCTGTTGGAAATTTTTACCAAAGAAGGCGTGGGGACGGAGGTGGTGCGCAAATGACCAACCGGGAGATCGTGGCCCTGACCGACAAGTACGTGGCGAAAACCTACGCGCGCACGCCGATCGCGCTGGTCAAAGGCCGGGGCAGCAAAGTTTGGGACGCCAACGGCAAGGAGTATCTTGATTTTCTCGCCGGTATCGCGGTCAACAGCTTGGGCCATTGCAATCCGGCGATCGTCAAGGCGATCAAACAGCAGGCGCAGCAGCTGCTCCACGTCTCCAATCTTTATCACATCAAACCGCAGTCGGAACTGGCGCGCGAGCTGTGCCGCCACTCGTTCGCCGACCGGGTGTTTTTTTGCAACAGCGGCGCCGAGGCCAACGAGGCGGCGATCAAATTGGCGCGCCGCTACGGTCTGGAAAAACGCGGCGGCCGCTACGAGATCATTTCGACGCATAACTCTTTTCACGGCCGGACTTTGGCGACCTTGACAGCCACCGGCCAGGAAAAAGTCCGCGCCGGTTACGATCCGCTTCCTGCCGGCTTTCGCCAGGTCGCCTACAACGATCTCGGCGCCATGGAAGCGGCCATCGATGACAAAAAAACTATCGCGATCCTGGTCGAACCGATTCAGGCCGAGGGCGGCGTCATCGTACCCAATGAGATCTACATGCTCGGTATCCGCGAGATCTGCGATCAACGCGGATTGCTCTTGATCTTCGACGAGGTGCAGACCGGCATGGGACGCACGGGAAAACTCTTCGGCTATGAGCATTTTGGCGTGAAGCCCGACATCATGACCTTGGCAAAAGCGCTGGGCGGCGGATTGCCGTTGGGCGCCATGCTTGCGCGCGAAGAGGTTGCCAACAGTTTCGGGCCGGGCAGTCATGCTTCGACCTTCGGCGGTAACCCGGTTTCTTGCGCCGCCGGTTTGGCGGTGATGCACGCTTTAGTCAAAGGCGGCGTGCTCAAGAACTGCGTGCAGATGGGGAAATATTTTGCCCGCGGGCTCGAAGGTCTGAAGAAACGTTTTTCCTTTATTCGCCAGATTCGCGGCAAGGGTTTGATCATCGGCGTTGAATTAGAAATCGAGGGCGCCAAGATCGTCGACGGCTGCCTGCAGGAGGGGCTGCTGCTCAACTGCACCGCGGCCAAAGTGCTGCGCTTCGTGCCGCCGCTGACGATCACCAAGCAAGAGATCGATCGCGCCTTGGCGATCCTGGAAAAAGTTATGGCCCGGCATGCGAACGAGACCGCTTCCCGCGCTGGCTAGTGACCGGGCGGCAGCCAAAGATTCGGAATCGGAGGAATTCGCCGCAAAGAGCGCAAAAAATTTTCGAATTGTCGGGGCGGGTTTAGAACCCGCCCTCACTCCTTGATCGGTCTACCATTGGTTCCATGAGTAAACGTGATTTACTTAATTTCGACGGCATGAGCCGCCGGGAGTTCGAGGGCATTTTAGAGCTGGCTGCCGAGCTCAAGCGCAAGCAGAAGCGCAGCACAGCGCACCGGCTCTTGGCGGGTACGGCGATGGCGTTGGTATTCGAGAAGCCGAGCTTACGCACGCGCGCGACCTTTGCCGTCGGCATGTCTCAGTTGGGCGGCACGGCGATTTATCTCGGCCCCGCCGAAGTCGGTTTGGGCACGAGAGAAACGCCGGCGGATTGCGCGCGCAATCTGGACCGTTGGTTCGATCTGGTCACAGTCCGGACCTTTGGACATGAAGTCATCGAAGAGATGGCGAAGTATTCATCCGTGCCAGTGATCAATGCGCTGACCGATGCTTACCATCCCTGCCAAGTGTTAGCCGATTGCCAAACGCTGATCGAAAACAAGGGTAAGCTGGTTGGATTAAAGGTTGCGTTCGTCGGCGACGGCAACAATATGGTCCACTCGTGGCTGGAGGCCGCGGCGATCGTGCCATTTTCATTCACCCTGGCCTGCCCGAAAGGTTACGAACCGGACGCAGCCATACTGGCGAAGGCGAAGAGCCAGGGTGCAGAGATCACCGTGACCCATTCCGTCGAAGCGGCGGTCTCGGGCGCTGACGCGATTTACACCGATGTGTGGACCAGCATGGGGCAGGAGAAAGAAGCGCAGGCGCGTCTGCATGCGTTTCGCGCCTATCAAGTGAATGGACGGGTGGTCGCGCTGGCGAAAAAAGATGCCGTGGTCATGCACTGTTTGCCAGCGCACCGGGGCGAAGAGATCACCCATGAGGTTCTCGAAAGCCCGCAGTGCGTCGCCTTCGATCAGGCGGAAAATCGCTTGCACGCTCAGAAAGCGGTGATGGTGTGGCTGCTCAAGGGCTTTGGCAAGACAGTCGGAAAGAGAAAAGATTTGACAATAAAGATGGGAAGCAGAGGTTTTAAGAAAAAGTGATCAACGTCAAGAAAGTCGTGCTGGCCTACTCCGGCGGTTTGGATACCTCGGTAATCCTCCGTTGGTTAAAGGAGACCTATGGCTGCGAAGTGATCGCCTTTTGCGCCGACCTGGGCCAAGGCGAAGACTTGCAGGCGATCAAGCAGAAAGCGATCAAGACCGGCGCGAGCAAAGTCGTGATCGGCGATCTGCGCGAAGAGTTCGTCAAGCATTACGTTTTTCCGATGCTGCGCGCCAACGCGGTCTATGAAGGCTCTTATCTGCTCGGCACTTCGATCGCGCGGCCGTTAATCGCCAAAGGCCAGATCGATGTCGCGGTGAAGGAAAAAGCCGACGCGGTGTCGCACGGCGCCACCGGCAAGGGCAACGATCAAGTGCGCTTTGAGTTGACTTACTACGCGCTCAAGCCCGGCATCAAAGTGATCGCACCCTGGCGCGAGTGGGATTTGAACGCGCGCTCGACCTTGATCGACTATGCGCGCAAGCACGGCATCCCCGTCCCCGTGACCAAGGCCAAACCTTACAGCACCGACCGGAATCTATTTCACATCAGCTACGAAGGCGGCATCCTCGAGGATCCCTGGAGAGAGCCGCCGTCCGACATGTACGTCTGGTGCCGGCCGGTGGAAAAAGCGCCCAACCGCGCCGAGTATGTCGAGATCGATTACCTGCGCGGCGATCCGGTGGCCGTCAACGGCCGAAAGTTGTCGCCGGCGAATTTGCTGGCGCGCTTGAACGACATCGGCGCCAAGCATGGCATCGGCCGGGTCGACGTGGTCGAGAACCGTTACGTCGGCATGAAATCGCGCGGCGTTTATGAGACCCCCGGCGGGACGATCTTGCACGCGGCGCACCGCGGTTTGGAATCGATTACGATGGACCGCGAAGTGCTGCGACTTAGGGATTCGTTGAGTTCGCGCTACGCCGAGATGATTTACTACGGTTATTGGTTCGCACCGGAACGGGAAGTGTTGCAGAAATTGATCGATGCCGCCCAGGCGAATGTCAGCGGCCGGGTGCGCCTCAAGCTTTACAAAGGTAACGTCATGGTCGCCGGGCGCAAATCGGATCGCTCGCTTTACGATCCCAACGTCGCGACCTTTGAAGCCGATCAGGTCTATCGCCAGGCCGATGCCGAAGGATTCATCCGGTTGAATGCGCTGCGCTTGCGGCTGCGCAGACTTGCAAAGGCAAAATGATCAAAGAAATTAAAAATGCAAAATTAAAAGTTAAAAAATCCGAAGGAAATTTGTTTTTAATTTTGAATTGAATTAACGCGGCAGTGTCGAAATTGAAGAAATCCAGCAAAAAATTGTGGGGTGGCAGATTCGCCGCTGATACCGTTCAGTCAGTGGAGGCGTTCACCTCGTCAATTGACATCGACTCCCGGCTTTACCGCCACGATATCCTGGGCAGTATCGCCCATGCCAAGATGCTGGGTAAGCAGCGCATTATTTCGGCGCGCGACGCGGCGAAGATCGTGCGCGGGCTGGAACGGATTCGGCGCGAGATAGACGCCGGCAAGTTAGCCTTTTCTCCAGCCGATGAAGATATCCATATGAACATCGAGCGGCGCTTGACCGAGCTGATCGGCGCCGCCGGCGGCAAGCTGCACACGGCGCGCAGCCGCAACGATCAGGTGGCGCTCGACATGCGCCTCTATCTGCGCGACGAAGTCGCGATCATCATCGAGAGTTTACGGACCTTGCAAGGGGCGCTCGCCAAGGCGGCGGAAAAACATCTCGATGTGATCATGCCGGGCTACACCCACTTGCAGCGGGCCCAGCCGGTATTATTGTCGCATCACCTGCTCGCCTACTACGATATGTTCGGGCGCGACCGCGAGCGTTTCGCCGGTTGTCTTGAGCGAATCAACGTGTTGCCTTTGGGTTCCGGTGCCATCGCCGGCACGACGTTTCCAATCGACCGGGCTTACGTCGCCAAACTGCTCGGCTTTCCGCGTATTTCGAAGAATAGTATAGACGCGGTGAGCGACCGGGATTTTCTGTTGGAGTTTCTCGCTGCCTCGTCGATTCTGTTCGTGCACCTGAGCCGTTTGGCCGACGAGCTCGTCTTATGGTCGAGCCAGGAGTTCGCTTTCGTCGAGCTGCCCGACGGTTATTGCACCGGCAGCTCGATGATGCCGCAGAAGAAAAATCCCGACGTGCCGGAGCTGATCCGCGGTAAGAGCGGCAGGGTGTTCGGCCATCTGCTGGCGTTGCTGACGATCATGAAAGGATTGCCGCTGGCGTACAATCGCGATTTGCAAGAAGACAAGCTGCCGCTGTTCGACAGCGCGGACACCGTCAAGGCGAGCGTCCGAATCATGGGCGAGATCGTCGCCGGCATCAAAGTGCAGCGCGAGCGCATGCTCAGCGCGGCCCGAGACGGTTATATGAACGCCACGGATCTGGCGGACTATCTGGTCGAGCGCGGCATACCCTTTCGCGCCGCCCACGAAATCGCCGGCCGGGTCGTGCAATTCGCCATAGCTCAAGGTAAACGTATCGAAGAGTTGCCGATGGCGGAGCTCAAGCGCTTTTCGAATAAGATCGCCAAAGACATCTATGGCTATCTTTCAGCCGAAGCGGTCGTGGAACGGCGCCGAGCTGTCGGCGGCACGGCGCGGCAAAACGTGGTGCGCCGGCTGAAAGAGTTGAGGATTTAGATGAAGCCTTTATTAATAGTAGTGTTGTTGATCGCGGCGATGACCTCGGCTTGCGGCAAGAAGAGCGATCTGCGCGCGCCGGAGCTGGCGGCGCCTAAACCGATCAATAATTTAAGCGCGCGGCCGGCGCCCGACGGAGTCACGCTGACGTGGAACCGGCCGACTGAATACATTGACGGCAATGAGATCAAAGATTTGGCGAGCTTCGTGATTTTTCGCAAGGAAATCGCGCCGAACTGTCTCGATTGCCCAGTGCCCTACCGGCAACTGCGGATCGTCAATGTCGAGGATCGGGAAAAATTCGTCAAGCAGAAACAATATCGCTACGACGATCAAGAGGTGCGCGCCAACGCGGTCTATCGATATCGCGTGTCGGCGCAGCTCTTCGACGGCTCTCTTAGCGCGCCGTCCAACGAAGTGGAAATTACACGTTAAGGGGTTGGTCATGAACCATTTTGAGTATCGAAACGGAGAAATGTTCGCGGAAGCGGTGCCGCTCAAGCGTATCGCCCAAGAGGTCGGCACGCCGGCATATGTTTACAGCTTGGCTACGCTTAGGCGTCACTTCAGCGTCTTCGACCAGGCGTTCGCCACGGTGCCCCATATCGTCTGCTACTCGGTGAAGGCCAATTCGAATCTAGCGCTGCTCCGGGCGTTCGCCAAACTGGGGAGCGGCTTCGATATCGTTTCCGGGGGCGAGCTGTTTCGCGCGCTCAAAGCGGGCGGCGATCCGAAGAAGATCGTTTTTTCCGGCGTCGGCAAGAAGAAGCAAGAAATCGAATACGCGCTCGATTCGGGCATCCTGATGTTCAACGTCGAGTCCGAGGAGGAATTGACCGCGCTCAACGAGATCGCCGCCGCAAGCGGCAAGAAAGCGCCGGTCAGCCTGCGCGTCAATCCCGATGTCGATCCGAAGACTCATCCGTATATCTCCACCGGGATGAAGAAGGCCAAGTTCGGCGTCGATATCAAACAGTCCATCGACATATACAAGAGAGCGGTGTCGTTGAAAAATCTCGAAGTGGTCGGCGTCGACTGTCATATCGGTTCGCAATTGACTTCGCTGACGCCGTTCGTCGACGCGTTGGCCAAATTGCGCGAGTATTTGGACCGCGTATTGGCCGGCGAGTTGAAAAAGGAGGGCGCGCAAATTCGCTATCTCGATCTCGGCGGTGGTCTGGGCATCAACTACTTCGATGAAACGCCGCCGCTACCAGACGATTACGCCAAGGCGATTATCAAGGGTTTGGAAGGACTCGATGTCACTTTGATCCTCGAACCCGGCCGAGTCATCGTGGGCAACGCCGGCATCTTGCTCACGGAAGTTCAGTACATCAAAGAGACCGACACCGAGAAATTCGTCATCGTCGACGGCGGCATGAACGATCTGATCCGGCCGGCGCTGTACGGTTCCTACCAAGCGATCCGTCCGGTGGTCGAGACCAAAGCGGAAACGATCAATGCCGACGTGGTCGGGCCGATCTGCGAGAGCGGCGACTTCTTTGCCAAAGACCGTGACATCGCCCGGCCGAAGCGCGGCGACTTGCTCGCGGTGATGAGCGCCGGCGCCTACGGCTTTACCATGGCGTCGAATTACAATTCTCACCCGAAGGCTCCGGAAGTGCTGGTCGATGGCGACAAGTATTACGTCGTGCGCAAACGAGAAACCTTAGAGGATCTGATCAACGGCGAGGTGATTCCGGCGGCGCTGCAATAATTCGGTTCAAAAGTTAAAACGTTCAAGAGTTCAAGGCCATGGAATTGCAATTTACCAAAATGCACGGCGCGGGGAATGACTTTGTCTTTCTCGATTGCCTAAAAAACAACATCGATGATTTGGCATCGATTGCGAAGAAACTATGCGACCGGCGCTTTGGCATCGGCGCCGATCAGTTGCTGACGGTTCATCCATCCGAAGTCGCCGACTTCAAGATGGAAATTTACAACGCCGACGGCAGCCAGGTGGAGATGTGTGGCAACGGCATCCGCTGCTTTGCCAAATATGTCTACGATCACGGCATCACGCCAAAGAAAGAATTAACAGTCGAAACCCTGGCCGGCATCATTCGCCCCAAGATCGTCGGCGATCTGGTCGAGGTCGACATGGGTGAGCCGATTCTCGAAGGACGGAAGATTCCCGTCGATGCCGACGGCGAGATCAAGAACCGGTCGCTGGCGGTGGACGGCAAGACTTACGAAGTCACCTGCGTGTCCATAGGCAATCCGCATTGTGTCGTTTTTCTAGACGATATCGATTCGTTGAATCTCGAAAAGATCGGACCGCATTTCGAGCATCACAAGTTTTTTCCCAAACGGGTCAACACCGAGTTCATCAAAATTATCAGCCCGTCGGAAGTCCGGATGCGCGTGTGGGAGCGCGGCGCGGGCGAGACCTGGGCCTGCGGCACCGGCGCCAGCGCAGTGGGCGTGGCGGGCGTGATCACCGGCCGCACGGCGCGCAAGGTGACGATTCACTTAAAGGGTGGCGATCTATTAATCGAATGGCGCGCCGACAATCGCGTCTACATGACCGGCGGCGCAGCTGAAGTATTTCACGGCAAGGTTAAACTCTAGCAGGAGCGATGGCTATGTTTACTGGTTCGATGGTCGCGCTAGTGACGCCGTTCAAGAACGGCCAAGTGGATTGGCCAAGTCTCGAAGCGCTGGTCGAGTTTCACATTCAAAACGGCACCCACGGTATCGTGCCGTGTGGCACCACCGGGGAATCGGCGACGCTTAGCCATCAAGAGCATGACGAGGTTATCCGCTCGGTGATTAAGTCCGTTAACAAGCGGGTTCCAGTCATCGCCGGCACCGGTTCCAACTCGACTGACGAAGCTGTGCGTTTGACGCGGGAAGCGGAAAAGTCCGGCGCCGACGGCGCGTTGATGATTTCGCCCTATTACAACCGGCCGACCCAAGAGGGCATCTATCAACATTACAAAACGGTTGCGTCCGAAGTGGGGATTCCCATCATTATATACAATATCCCCGGCCGCACCGGGTCGAAGATCGAACCGGAAACTCTGGCCCGGCTCGCCGAGATTAAGAACATTGCCGGGGTCAAGGAAGCAACCGGATCGGTGGATCAGGCGATCGACGTGATTCGTCTGTGCGGCGAGCGCTTGGCGGTTTACTCGGGCGAAGATTCGTTGATTTATTCGCTGATGGCGTTGGGCGGTAAAGGCGTGATCTCTACCTGCGCGAACGTCGTGCCCAAGCAAACCGCGCAACTGACCGACGCATGCTTGAAGGGCAACTGGGAGAAAGGGCGCGAGATTCAATTCAAACTGATCCCGTTGATCCGCAGTTTGTTCATCGAGACGAATCCGATTCCGGTCAAGACCGCGCTCGCGCTTATGGGCAAATGCAGCGGTGATTTGCGGCTGCCGATGACGCCGATGGCCGAGGGTAACGTGAAAAAGCTCAGACAAGCGATGGTCGAGTTCGGCTTGTTGCATTAATGTCTCTCTCGGGGATGGTTGAAATCCCCTCGCCCCCGCGACCGTGCTCAGGGCATGCTTGAGGCGAAGTGAAGATCCGTCATGCCGGCAAAGGCCGGCATCCAGTCTTTGTCTGATGGATGTGCTCATCACCACCCAAGAAGCCTGGATTCCGGCTTCCGCCGGAATGACGAGAGGGAAGGCGAGTTCGAGTCGACAAATTCAGGATCCCCGGTTCATAGCCGAGGATTGTTCAGTTTTCAGCTAAGTGAAAAATATGTCTGTCAATCTGATTGTCTGCGGCGTCGGCGGGCGCATGGGTGGCGCGGTGGTGCGGGCAATCGCGCAATCACCGGACATCAAGTTGGTTGGGGCGATCGATCGGCCGGGCAGCCCGCGCTTGGGCAAGGACGCCGGCGAAGTTTCGGCGGCGGGAGTTCTTGGTGTTCCGATTACGGACAAGCTCGACGCTGCTTTGAAAGCCAATGCCGTCATCATCGACTTTACCAATCCCGAAGCTTCGTTGAATTATCTGCGCGGCGCGGCCAAGAAAACAGTTCCGATGGTCGTCGCCACTACCGGCTTCAACACAGCGCAGCAAGCCGAGATCAAACGGCTGGCGCGGCGCGCGCCGACACTGCTTTCCGCGAACACTAGCTTGGGCGTCAACGTGCTAGTCTCGCTGTTGGGCAAAGCGGCAAAGATGCTGGGCGACGACTACGATGTCGAGATCGTCGAGGCGCATCATCGTTTCAAAAAGGACGCGCCCAGCGGCACGGCGCTCGCCCTTGGCCGCTCGGTGGCCGGCGCGCTCAAGCGCGACCTCGACAAAGTTGGCATCAACGGCCGCAAAGGCATCGTTGGGGAACGAAGCAAAAAAGAGATCGCGCTGCTTTCCGTCCGCGCCGGTGACATCGTCGGCGAGCATACGGTCATTTTCGGCGGCATCGGCGAGCGCCTCGAATTCATCCACCGCGCCCACAGCCGCGACACCTTCGCCCGCGGTGCCATCCACGCCGCCCAATGGCTGGCGAAACAGCGGCCGGGGCTTTACAGCATGCAGGATATGCTGGGGCTGGACTAAAGCGGAAGTCGGCTCATCGCGAAAGCGCCAAGGCACTTACCTTTTTGACTCCGTCCCCCCTATCCATTACATTGTCAGAATTCCCCTTTAGATAGGATTTGTTGATGGTAGACATGGACAAGATCGTGTCGCTGTGTAAGCGGCGCGGGTTTATTTTTCAGTCGAGCGAGATTTATGGCGGCTTGGGTTCTGCTTGGGACTATGGTCCGCTCGGCGTTGAGTTTAAGAATAACGTGAAGCGGTTGTGGTGGCGAGATAATGTTCATCTCCGTAACGACATGGTGGGACTTGATGCAGCTATCACCATGCATCCGAAAGTCTGGGAAGCGAGCGGTCATCTAGCGAGTTTCGCCGACCCATTTACCGGCTGTACTGCATGCGGACGACATTACCGCGATGATCACCTCAGGGAAGCCATATGGAGCAGCAAGTGGTTTGAGAGTCTCAAGCGCCGGTTGGCGAATGAAGGGGACGCTGTGGTCGCGATTCAGAAGTGGGCAGCGGGAGACGGCAAAAAGCTGGCACCCAATTTGGCCCTCGTCCAGCGGCCGGACGTCATACTGTCGATTTGGAAGAGTAAGCGATCAAGTTATCGCTTCGTGCAGTCCGAATTTGGCGAGTTGCTCGATGGTATCGCCTGTGCGCCCGATGGCACGCCCCACAATCCATGCCCAAACTGTGGCGGTCAAATGTCTGAGCCTCGTCCAGCGAGCTTGATGCTCGAAACTTTTTTAGGACCGGTGCAAGAAACGGCCACCAAAACATACCTTCGGCCCGAGACGGCGCAGGGGATCTTCGTCAATTTCGATAACGTTCTCCAAGCTTCACGCAAAAAACTGCCGTTCGGCATTGCCCAAATCGGCAAGAGTTTCAGAAACGAGATCACGCCGGGAAACTTCACTTTCCGCACTCGCGAATTCGAACAAATGGAGATTGAATTCTTTTGTATGCCGGGGACGGATGAGGGATGGCATCAACGCTGGATCGATGAGCGTTTTGCCTGGTATCAAAAGTACGGCATCCGGAAAGACCATATTCAGCTGAGGGAGCATGAGAAGGACGAACTTGCCTTTTATGCAAAGCGGTGTGTTGACGTTGAATATCTCTTTCCCATGGGCTGGAGTGAGCTGGAAGGCATCGCCAATCGTACGGACTACGATCTCAAACAACATTCACACTTTAGCGGTAGGGCGCTGGAATACTTTGATGAGGAAAGCAAACGGAAGTTGATTCCCTATGTGATTGAGCCTTCAGCCGGAGCCGACCGGTCGACGCTCGCGTTTCTCGTTGATGCCTACAATGAGGAGGAGGTTAGAGGCGAAAAACGCGTAGTTTTACAATTGCATCCTGAGCTTGCTCCAGTAAAGATTGCCGTTCTCCCGCTCCTCAAAAAAAACGATCACATCGTGGAAACTGCCAATAAGGTGACTACTGAGCTGCGCAAGCGCTGGCATTCGGTCTACGACGACACCGCGTCGATCGGCCGGCTTTACCGTCGCCAGGACGAAGTCGGCACGCCGTTCTGCGTCACCGTCGACGTGCAAACGGTAGGCGACGACAATGCCGCGGCGGACGATAAGGTCACCATTCGCGACCGCGATACGATGCAGCAAGTGCGCGTTGCGCTGACAGCATTGCCGGCGGTGATGGAGAAGCTTATGGCGGGCGAGTGGGCCGAGATTCATCGTCAGCATGGCGTGACCCGAGACTAAAACCTAGCGCGGTAGAGCTTCGATCAAGTTAGAAAGAAACCATTCACCACGAAGGACACGAAGAGCACGAAGTTCAGAGTTTAAATTATCCTAAACCTTCGTGTCCTTCGTGATCTTCGTGGTGAGGTCGAATTTTTTCATCGTTTGCGCACACAGACCGCGAACCAAAGGATAGAGAGATTCTTCGTTACTACGACCGGGTTAGGTTTCTCGTCGACCGCTATCGCCGATTGATCCTTCTCGGCATCGTGTCGCTGATCGCCACCGACCTCGCGGGCATCGCGCTGCCTTGGCTCATCAAGGGCGGCATCGATAGCGCACTCCATGCCAAAGAAGACGATCCCTCGCTGGTTCGCTACCCGCTGCTGATCCTCGGCGCCGCTGCGCTGCAGGGCCTCTTTCGCTACTGCTGGCGCATGAACATCCACGGCTTCTCGCGCCGCTGCGAGGCGGATCTGCGTGACCGGGTTTTCTCCCATCTGCAAAAACTACCGCTCAGCTATTTTCAATACCAGAAGATCGGCGACCTGATGTCGCGCCTGACCAACGATATCCACGCGGTCCGCGAGCTGATGGGGTTCGGCTCGCTGGCGATCGTCGATGCCGGGGTGGTGATCTGCTTCAGTTTGATCCTAATGATCACCATCGATCCCTGGCTGACGCTTTGGTCGATGATGGCGATGCCGCTTATCCCCATCGTGGTGCGCTATTTCGGCCGCCATATTTTTCGTTGGTCGCGCCTGACTCAAGAGCAACTGAGTGAGATGAGCGCCTATGTGCTGGAAAATTTTTCCGGCATTCGAGTCGTGCAGGCGTACGCTCAGGAGGAAAATCAAATCCGCGGTTTTGGCGCGATCAGCTTCGAGTACCGGCGCCGGACCCTGTGGCTGGCGACGCTGTGGGGCATCTTCTGGCCGATGATGCAGGTTCACGCCGGCGTGGCGGCTACCATCGTTCTCTGGCTTGGCGGACGGCAGGTCCTGGCCGGCACGATGACGCTGGGCGAATTTGTCGCTTTCAACGGTTATCTGGCGATGCTCACCTGGCCGCTCATGGCGATCGGCTACACTGCCAATCAGTATCAACGCGGCACCGCGGCGCTGTCGCGCATCGGTGAAGTTTTGGATACGCCGATGGGCGCGCGTTATCTGGGCGATGGCGCGTCCGACCAAATCCAGCCGATTTCCGGCGTGATCGAGCTACTCAATTTGAGCTTTGCCTATGGCGGCGATCAAGAACCGGTGTTGCACAACCTGGTGCTGACGATCCCCACCGGCAAAGTGTGCGGCATCATCGGCGAGACCGGCTCGGGCAAGAGCACGCTGGTAAGCTTGCTCCTGCGGCTCCATGAGCCCGCTGACAATGCGATTCTCATCGACGGCGTCGATATCAAACGTATGGCGCTCAGCCGCTTGCAGAATGCCATCGGCTACGTGTCGCAGGATATTTTTCTGTTTTCCGGCTCGGTCCGGGAAAATTTGCTGCTCGGCATTGAAATGACCAACGGCGAGGCCGCCAAAGTTGAAGAAGCGGCGCGCATCGCCCAACTTTTGCCCACCATCGAGTCCTTCAGCGGCGGTTTCGAAACGATCATCGGCGAGCGCGGCGTGCGTTTATCCGGCGGGCAAAAGCAGCGCACGGCGCTGGCGCGGGCGATCATCAAAAATCCGCCGATCCTGATTCTCGACGACGCCTTTTCCAGCGTCGATGTCGAGACCGAGGAAGACATTCTGCGCGAGCTCAAGCAGTTCATGCGCGGCCGGACCACGCTATTGATATCGCACCGCATCTCGACGGTGCGCGACGCCGATCTGATCGTTTATCTGAGCGGTGGTAAAATCATCGAACAGGGGACGCACGGCGAGCTTTTGGCGCGCCGCGGCGCTTATTTCGAGCTTTACCGGCGGCAAAGTTTGGAGCGCGAAGTCGAGACCCTTGGCCATTTGGAGCCACGGCCGTGATCGGCGAGTACCCCCAGGAAGACGAGATTCTCGGCAAGGCCTACGACGCGCGCTTGATGGCGCGGGTGCTGCGCTACCTGCGGCCGTACTGGAAGCTGCTCGCCGTGTCGTTTACCTTTCTCATGCTGCAAACTGGCACGCAGCTGCTCGGCCCCTACATCACCAAGATTGCCATCGACCGATACATCGCGACCCAGGATATGGCTGGCCTCGACCTTATGGTGTTGGCTTATCTCGGTGTCGTGGTGTGCGGTTTTATCGTGCTGTTCGTGCAGACATACACGACTTCTTACACCGGCCAGCGCGCCATGCACGATCTGCGCATGGAAATTTTTACCCACTTGCAGAAACAAGACCTGGCGTACTTCGACCGCAACGCGGTGGGCCGCTTGATGACCCGCACCATCAACGATGTCGAGACGCTCAACGAGCTGTTCAGCACCGGTGTTGTCGGTCTGATGGGCGACCTGTCGATCGTTTTCGGCATCGCCGCGATGATGTTCTGGCTCGACTGGCAATTGGCGCTGGTCTGTCTCGCCGGCTTTCCGGTGATTCTCTATATCAGCCGTTTTTATCGCCGGCGCGCCCGCGATGTTTACCGAGAAAGCCGTCAGGTGCTCGGCCGACTCAATGCCGGCCTGCAGGAAAACCTCGCCGGCGTAGCGACGGTGCAGGCCTTCGGCCAGGAAGCCAAGATGTACCGCCGCTTTCACGACGTGAATTTACGCTACCGCGATGTCTTATTGCGCAGCATCCGCTACAACGCGCTCTTCTTTCCGGTCATCGAAGTGTTCAGCGCGATTTCCATCGGCCTTCTGCTCTGGTACGGCGGTGGCCAGATTCACGCCAACGCCGTGGAAGCCGGTGTGCTGGTGGCGTTCATTCAGTATATCCAGCGGATGTTTCAGCCGATCCGCGATCTGGCGGAAAAATACAATGTCATGCAAGCCGCCATGGCCTCCTCCGAGCGGATCTTTTTGCTCTTGGATCATGCCGAGACGATCAAAAATCCCACCGCGCCAAAACGGGTTGAAAAATTTTCCGGGTCGGTGGAATTCAAAGACGTCTGGTTAGCTTACAATCCCGGCGAGCCGGTGCTCAAGGGGATTTCCTTTCGCGTCCGGCCTGGCGAGAAGGTTGCCCTGGTGGGTGCTACCGGCGGCGGCAAGACATCGATCATTTCCACGCTTTGTCGTTTTTACGATGTTGAGCGTGGCGCGATTTTGGTCGACGGCGTGGACGTGCGCCAGTGGAACAAACAAGAGCTGCGTCGCCAACTAGGTTTGGTTTTGCAAGATGTTTTTCTTTTTTCCGGCGACATGGCGACCAATATCACTTTGGGTGACCGCCGTATCACCGAAGCGGAGCTGCGCGAAGCGGCGCGGCGCGCGCAAATCGCGCCGTTTATCGAAAAATTACCCAATGGTTATCACGAAGAAGTGCAGGAGCGCGGCTCGACTTTGTCCCAAGGACAGCGCCAATTATTGTCCTTCGCGCGCGCGCTGGCGTTCGATCCTAAAATTCTCATTCTCGATGAGGCGACCAGCTCGGTGGACACCCAGACCGAGATAGCGATTCAACAGGCGCTCGACGAATTACTCAAAAATCGCACGGCGCTGATCATCGCGCATCGGCTGTCGACGATCAAACATGCCGACCGGATTCTCGTCATCCACAAAGGTGAGATCTGGGAAGAGGGCACACACGACGAGTTACTCGCGCGCAGCGGTCTCTATGCACGCTTGTATGACTTGCAGTATCGCTTTCAGTAAGGCGATAGGCTGGCGGCGGAGTCGGCGCTTTCTACCGTCTGAAAATAATCACAGAGTAAGAAGACTCGGATTCGGAAAATTAACCGCAAAGGGCGCAAAGGTCGGACGAGGTTTGATGGGCCGTCCCGTTGCTTGAACGCATGGTAAAATTTGCAATGCTCGGTAGCCAACTAATCGCTCGCGCGCGGCGTTGGTTCGGCGCATCGCGCGGCACTGCCAATCGATTCTCACGCTAGGCGATCAAGCCTAGCGGTACGGCGGGGCGAAAGTTGGGAAAGATTTTCGTCAGTTCTTTCTGCCCGAGATGGCGCGAGACTACTTCGCTACAGACGGTGCGGAAGTCGGTGGTGAGCGCCAGATCGCGGCCTTCGTACAATACTTCCGGCGCGAGGCCGGGCCAACGGCCGAGGACTTTGCCGCCGCGCACTCGGCCGCCGATGGCGAACATGACGTTGGCGTGGCCGTGGTCGGTGCCGCGGTTGCCGTTCTCGCTCACGGTGCGGCCGAACTCGGACATGGTTAGCAGCACGACGTCGTCCATTCGGTCGCCGAGGTCGCGGTGAAACGCCGCGAGCCCTTCGCCCAATTCTCTGAGTCGATTGGCTAACTGGCCGGTGGCGCCGCCTTCGTTAGCGTGGGTGTCCCAACCGCCGATTTCAGTAAAAGCGATTTCCAATCCGACATTGGCTTTGATCAGCCTCGCGATCTGCGAAAGGCCAACGCCGAACCGGCCGACTGGATAACGTTCCGCCGACGCGGGAATCTTCGACTCGACCCGTCTCAGTTCATTCATCGCGGCGAAGAGATTTTCGCCGCCGCTACGAAAGAGCGGGTCCGAGCTGTTGGCGTAAAGTTTTTGCAGCGCGTTGCCCAGCGCATCGTTGCGCGGCCGAAATTCTTCGAGCGACGAGAGGGTCAATGCCGGCGCGGCGCCGGCGAGGATGCGCGGCAGCTGCGCGGTGAGGGCGACACTGCGGAAGGGCGCCGGACTCGATTTCTTTTCGTCGAGACAGCGATTGAGCCAACCGTCGGGCGTGTTCTTAATCCCCGGCGTGCCGATCTCCATGTAATCTTGTGCGTCGAAGTGGGAGCGGGTGTTGTCTGGCGAGCCGCTCGCGTGGACAAAGGCGAGTTGCCCTTTATCGTAAATGTTTTTGAGCGGCGCCAGCGCCGGATGTAATCCGTAAAATCCGTCGAGGTCGATGGCGCGCTCCGCAGCTGAGCCGGGTTCGTTGACGGCGATGCTCGGGCGCAGCCGATAGTAGTTCGGATCTTTGAACGGGATGACGACGTTGAGCCCATCCATCGCACCGCGCTGGAACACCACCACCAGGTTCTTGTTTCTGGTGCCTTGCTGCGCGCCGGCGGCGCGTACTAGAAACGCCGGCGGCAGGCCGAAAGCAAGAAAGCCCAAGCCGCTCGATTTGAGAAAATTTCGCCGTGAAGTAGTCATGATTACCTCCGTTGAAATTCCGGCGCCGCCATGGCGATGGCGATCGCCTGACCGCCTTCGCTCTCGGCGATCGCGGCGCGAGTCTCGGCCGAAAGCGCGTCCGGCGCTACTAGTCGCAGGAACGTTTCTTTATCTCTCAGCGCTTCGGGCGCGACCCGGCTGCCGGGGAGGCGGTTGCCGACGAGGTCAGCGGCGAAGTTCATGCGAGTCAGCAACATATCCGGGCTGATCCATGAGCTGGCGACATCGGGATGGCCGGTTGGCGGTTGGGCCAAAAACAGCGGCTCGCCCATGCGCCCGACGTAGCGGAACAACTGATGGGTGACCTGGGTCTCGGCGCCCAGAGCGCGTAGAGCGCTAGCGACATATTCCAAAGGCTTTTTAATTTTCGCTCGATAATTTTCCGGCGCGAAGAATTCCGCCGAATCGATAATCGTTCTGAGCACGCTGGGAATATCGCCGTCGCTTTGGCGAAAGGTCTCCGCCGCTTTGTCGACGATCGACGCAGGCGGATTGTCGGCAATAAAGCGGCGCGCCAATTTTTGAGCGATGAAACGAGCCGTGGCTGGATGGCGCGCCAGCAAGTCGATGACTATTTTACCGTCTTCGATGCCACCGCTAGCAGGAATGCGCGTGCCCATGATCAGCTTCTCGGCGTTGTCGTGGATGCGCGGTTCGAACACGAACTCGCCGCGCTGTTGCGGTTGGCGGATCGTCCAGCCGGTAAAACAGCGCGCCACTTCGACGACGTCTTTTTGCGTGTAACCACCGTCGACGCCAACGGTATGCAGCTCCATCAGCTCGCGGGCATAGTTCTCGTTTAGACCGCGCCGGCGATTGTTCTGCCCGCCAAACCTCGCACCGGGAGAATCGGGGCTCGCGCTCAGCCAATTGTCTAGGTAGAAGAGCATCGCCGGACTTTGCGCCGTGGCGAGCAAAAGGTCTCTGAATTTACCCAAGGCATGGGGACGAATCGTATCGCGATCATAGGCGGTGGTCAGCCAGCGGTCGGCGCCCTTGGCCGAGAATACATTGAAATGGTTGCTCCAAAAGTCGACCAGGACTTCAAAGAGCTGGCGTTGGCTGTAAATCGAACGGAGCAGGCGGGCCTGCTGCAGTTCGACGATGATCATGCGCGGTGGCTGCATCTCCTGGCGCGTCATGATTCCTTGCTGATCGGCCTGTTGTCGGGCGACTTGCGGCGGAGGGTAAAGGTCGATTAGCTCGCGGCTGCTAAGGCGCATGGTCTTTAATCCGGCGAGCTTGTCCTCCACTAGATTGTCGGCAAGCGAATTGGGCTGCAGCTGCTCATCAAGATAGGCGTGCAGCCCCAAGCGCTTTACCCGATCGACCTCAGCGCGGGTTGGCCCGAAGCTGGTGCGGTTCAAGAAATGAACTGTTTTTTGCTCCTGGCTGAGGGGTGTGCTCATGGGCTATTCCTTTTCTCGGCCGCGTTGAAATTGCTCCTTGAGACCTTCGCGAAATTCCCGCTTCTCTTCAAGTGTGCCGCGCTGTTTTAGCTCGCGAAATTTTTCGCGCATTTCTTGTTTCTGCTGGGGCGATAACTGTTCGAAGCGTTGGCGCATTTTCTCGCGCAACTCGGCCTTCTCTTCGGGTGACATGCGCTCGCGCCGTTCTTGAAGCTTTTGACGCAGCTCCTGGCGTTTCTCCGGCGGCATCTCGCGTAGCGTCTGCAAGCGGCGCTTGATTTCTTCGCGCCGCTCCGGCGGCAACTTGCGATATTCTTGCCAGCGTTCTTGTAAGCGTTCGCGTTGCTCCGGCGACATTTTCTGCCAGCGCTCGAAATTCTTCCGCGCCGCCGCCTTTTCCTCCGGCTGGAGCTTGCGCCAGCTTTCGAAGTTTTTTTGCAGTTCCTCTTTATCGCCCGGCGGCAAATTTTTCCAGCGCTGGAAACGGTCGCGCATTTCCTGTTTTTCGGCCGGCGACATTTTCTGCCAGCGCTGCAAACTTTCCTGTTCGCTCTGCGCCAGCATCATACCGTGAGGCGCGGTTTGGCTCCACCCTGGCACGGCAATCAAACAGCTCGAGAGCCCGAGAACGGTTACTAATTTTCCCAGCAGCTTCACTTCAGAGTCTCCTTCTTGGCCGGCGCTGCTCCGCGCGGCACGCTCTGCTTTGCCTGAGCACCGATGGTTTCGATCTGCTGCATGTCCCGCATCATCTCCATCTGCTCGATCATTTCCATTTCGTGCAAAAACTCCATCAGCTTCAACATCTCTTTGTCGGGCAGCGATTGCTCCTTGGTCGCGCCGCTGACCGGTGCCGCGGCAAGCAGCAGAACGAGGGCGAAGCAGTTGGCGAATTTCATGCGTCCGTTGCTTTATGCCGCGTTGTTGTTTTGGCTGCCGATGAATTCGAGCAATTCCAAATCGTCCAAGAGATCCATGGCGCTGAAGAAATCTAAATTTTCCGCAACCGGCAGCGCCTCCGCCATCTCGTCGTCTTGAGGATTGCTGTTGCCATTCCAAACAGCTTTGCCCAAGGTGAAGGTCAGTGCCAGCACGACAACCGCCGCGGCGGCGAAGGCCGGAATGACACGGGGCCGAAAGATCGTCGCCAAGTTCCGCCACCAGGCTCGCTTCGCTGCTACGTCGTCAATCTTGCCGCGCAACTCCCGGCTATAGTTCTGCCAAAACTCGGGTGGCGGTTCGTCGCTCTTGACGGTAAGCGGCAACAGCGTGGCAAGTTCCTTGAGGTAACCCGCGCATCCCGTGCAGCTGGTGAGATGGCTGTCAAGTTTTTGCCGCTCAGCATCGCGAAGATCGCCGTAGTGCAGCAGCACCAGGTCTTCTTCGTAAGCTTCGCATACGCTTGTGTGCGCTTGATGCGCCATAAATCCTCCTAGACCAATTCCGCCAAGCTAAGCCGGAGCGCGGTGACCGCGCGGTGCAAATGCACTTTCACCGTGCCTTCGGCGGTTTGCATCATTTCAGCGATCTCTTTGATCGCTAGCCCCTGGTGATTCTTCAAGATGAACGCGGTGCGCTGCTTGGCCGGCAGGGTTTGCAGCGCGGCATCGACTTTCAGCGAAATCTGCCCCGCGAGCACATGCTGGTCGAGGGGCAAGGGTCTGGCCGGTTGATATGACGGCTCCATTTGGCTTTCAACCGTTTCGTCGAATTCACCCGCCGCAGTGCGCTTGGCGCGCCGCTTGTAGTCGAGGCAGACGTTGACGACGATGCGGTAAAACCACGTGTAGAAGCTCGACCGCCCGTCGAATTTTTTTAGATTACTGAATGCTTTCAAAAATGCCTCTTGGGATAGATCCTTGGCTTCCTCTCGGTCGCGGGCGAAGCCAAAGGCGATGTGATAAGCCTTTTGCCGGTGGCGCTCGATGAGCTCTTCAAAAGCCCGGCGGTCGCCCCGCTGGGCCAGCGCCACCAACTCCTCATCCCCAGAGTTCGACAATCGGCTCTCCCTGCCTTTGGTTGTTTCGCTCACGTCTGAAGGACTATGGAAGGAGCGGCGGAAAGCTTCAACGCCTTCCGCCGCCAGCAGGCAAGCCATGTTCTTTCCTGCTCAGTTCTTCAATGCGTCTTTCAAGTCGCGGCGGTATTCTCTGCGATCCCCACGCAACTCGCGCCGATCGCCTCTCAGTTCCTTTATGTCCTTGGCAAGCTCGAATCTATCCTGAGCAGTCTCTCTTCGGTCCTGGCGGAACTCCTTTAGAGATGCGGCCAAAAACCCGGTGGCAAGGACTGTTTTATGAAAGCTCAATTTTCGATCCTCCTGGTGATTTTGCTTACGAACTGAATGGTTAGACGCGCCGCCCCTCAGGAGGTTTACTGCCGCATTCAAATTAGCTTGCAGGCGCCCAACGGCGCCGGATTTGCCGGTATTGTACCGATTTAGCCGAGATTCACCAACGGCGCTGTCAGCGCTGCGCCGGAGCTATTTGGCGCAGCAGCGCAAAAAAATTTGACAAGGGCGGAGCGCTGGAGTATCTAAAGGCCCATGCAGCCCTTCCAGCCTCCGACTACTAATGCCGTTAGCTGGCGCTGGGTCAGCGTTTTCCTGTTTCTGACGATCTTCTTCCTGCCGCTGCATTTCCACGCCGCGACAGCGGTTAGCGCGCAACTCAACAAAGAATGCAGCTGTATTCAGGGGAGCCGAACCCAATTGGGGCAAATCGCGCCCCCGGTAACCAATGTCGCAATTGTCTCTACTGTAGCGATCCTCACGGATTTTCCAGAAAGATTCGTCTCTCGTTTCGCAACCACTCAGCACAGCCGCGCGCCGCCGGTTCGATAAGTTCACTCTACTCCGGGTTACAATTAGCAATTGCCATCTGCCCTCCCTCCGGTTGGGAGGGATGTGGTGTTTTATTCGGAGGGAATTTTATGCACCTATCCACGATGAAACTCAAATTTTGGAGGATTCTTTCACCATCATTATCCATAATTTTTTTTCCAGCGATGGGCCAATCCCAGGACGTCGTCATTGATTTGCTAAAAAAACAGATGGTGGAAATGCACGAGACCATGAAGAAAATGGCCGCCCGTATCGACCAGCTGGAGAAAGAGAAAGCCGCGACCGGCGTTCGCGTCGATCAGGTTGAGAAATCAGTGCGGGCGACGCAAAGCGCGCCTTCGGCCTTGAACCCCGCCATCGGGATGGCGATCGACGCGAACGCGGAGCATCGCGCCAAGACCGGCGGCGAATTTAACTTCCGGGCGGCGGAAATCGGAATTTCCGCGTCCATCGATCCATATGCACGTGGATATGCTTACTTCACGGGTTCGAATGAAGGAGTTGACGTCGAAGAAGCCGCGATGGTCACCACCGCGCTGCCGTGGAACTTGCAAGCGCGCGGCGGGCGTTTTTTTGCCGACTTCGGACGGTTGGCGAAGTTTCATCCGCATGAATACGCGTTCGTGAATACACCGCTATCGCTGGAGCGAATGGTCGGTGGTGAGTCCAAGGCGGACGGCGTGGAAGTCAATTATTTATTTCCCACGCCGTTTTTTCTCCGAGCGACTTTGGGTGGATACAATATGATCGGCGCCGAGAATGACCGATTGGACAACACCAAGTCACGAGCTTGGAGCCGATTTACTTATCTAGGGCGGCTCAATACCTACTTCGACCTCACCGATAACCAGAGCATCGAATTGGGGTCGAGCCTGGCGTTCACACCTTCGGTGCGCTTGGACGACGCAACCGGCGGCAGCCGGAGCTTGAGCGGCGTCGACCTTACCTATCGTTTTCAACCGCTGGGTAGCACTTTGTATCAAGGCTTGACCTGGGGCAGCGAGCTGTTTGTCAACAGCGAACGGAGACCGTTAGAGGTCGAGGTTCCGAGTAATGATGACCCGAGTATTTTGGAAACACAAACCGTGGGTAAGCGCCGATTATCCGTCGGCGGTTACAGCTACGCCGAGGTCAAGCTCAATCGAAATTGGTCCACCGGATTTCTTTTCGACTACGCTCCAAGCATCGACAACCCGGCTAAAAAAACCCTTGGTTATTCACCCTATTTGACTTGGAACCTGAGCGAGTTTAACCGGCTGCGCTTCCAGTATAGCTATCTCGACGACAAAGTAAGAACCGACAAAAACGAGCGCGGCAATCAATTCTTTCTGCAGTGGACCACGGTTCTGGGTAGTCATACCCATGGGTTCCGCACCCGCTGAAAATTTAGCAATAGGAGATATCCTTATGAAATCGAATCGAAGAATCTTTCTTAAGTTCCTTTTGCTTGGTGGATTTCTATTTGGCTTCCAAACGAACCTCTATGCCCAGAAGATTCGTGTAATCACGACGATCCCTGATCTGGCGGATATTACAAAACAGATAGGTAAAGAGTTGGTGGACGTGGAGAGCCTTACCAGGGGCGTAGAATTCATGCATGCGGTACCGGTGAAGCCAAGTTTTGTGCCCAAACTGAATCGCGCCAATATCCTGGTCGAAATGGGACTGGACTTGGAAATATCTTGGCTGCCGGCGTTGTTGGAGGTTGCCAACAATTCAAAAATACTTCCCGGGCAACTGGGCAATATCGATTGTTCAGTTGGTATCAGCGTTCTGGAAGTGCCGCGAACGGTTGACCGTTCGGAAGGCGACGTGCACCCAAAGGGCAATCCCCATTACAATCTCGATCCTGGGAGCGGCAAATTCATCGCGCGCAACATCGCCGACGGATTGTCGCGCAATTATCCGCAACACAAGGGCACATTCGAAAAAAATCTAAGCGCTTATTTCGCCGAGTTGGACAAAGCCATTGCTCGCTGGCAGGGGATGGCCGCGCCGCTCAAGGGAGTCAAGATTGTTACTTACCACGTCGAGTGGTCGTATTTTGCCAATCGGTTCGGCTTGCAGCAGGTCGGCATGATCGAACTCAAGCCGGGGATCGAACCGACGCCGAACCATTTGGTTGCGCTCGCTCAGAAGATGCAGCAAGAAAAGGCTCAGCTCATCATTTACGGGGCGCAGAGCGACCGTTTTCCCCGACAGCTGGCGAGCCAAACCGGCGCGAGCGTCGTGCGCCTACAAAGCATTGCCGGTGGTTTGCCGGAGACCGATACCTATCTCAAGTTTATCGACTACAATGTGCGGAGTTTGCTCTCAGCTTTAAAAAAGGATTAAACAGCTGCTCACGATGATTAATCTCACCAACGTTCCACATAGGTGTCTCCTTGGCTAAGGCGCCTGCATTGGTCACCTTCCGAGGAGCGAACCTGGGCTACGAGGGCGCAGTGGTTTTGCAGCAGGTCGACCTCGAGATCCAGCCTGGCGATTTGATCGCTATAGCCGGACCCAACGGTTCAGGCAAGACGACGCTTTTCAGAACGCTGCTCGGTTTCCTTCCGGTTCTCAGCGGCGCGCTTAACCGCAACTGCGCGCTAAGCGAGTTCGGTTACGTGCCGCAAAGCTCCTCGCTGGATGCCAACTTCCCCATCACAGCACGGGAAGTCGTGGAGATGGGCGGCTACGGGCGGGTAAAATGCTATCAAGGTTTTCCAGCCGGGGAAAAAAAACGGCTGGACAACGTGCTGAATCAGGTTGGCTTGAGCCATTTGGCGCCCCGCTCGTTCTTTTCGCTGTCCGGTGGCCAGAGACAGCGCATGCTGATCGCCCGCGCTCTGATGGTAGGCCCCAAAATTCTTATATTGGATGAGCCATTGGCGGGCGTCGATCCAGAGTCGCAGAAAGCAATTGGCGATCTGCTGCTCAAATTGAATCGCGATGAAGGCATTGCCGTTTTCTTCTCGAGTCATGATCTGCGCATGGTTCGGAGCGTGACGAGCAAAGTTCTGCGCGTGGACGGCGGCAGAGTTGGCTGGGAGGAAGGACCTGTGGCGGATCATCCATGGTGAGTTTTTTCGAAATTCTAAGTCCGTCATTTCTGCTCTTTCCGGCGCTACTGGGGAGCGCGATTCTGGCTTTCGTCTGTCCACTGGTCGGTGCGCACCTGATGCTCCGCCACCGGGTTTTTCTCGGTCTAACCTTGCCGCAGGTCGCAGCCTGCGGTGTAGCTTTCACTTTTTGGATTTCTCACGCCGTAGGCTTGAGTCACGGTACGGGAGGCGAGCGGCTCTTAGCGATGGTAGGCTCGTTGGTATTTACGCTCGTCGGTATGGGTCTTCTCGCCTACCTCGACCGGCACGCGACAGGATCTCCGGAAAGCCGACTAGCAGCCGCCTATGCTTTCGCGTCGGCCCTGACGATTCTATTTGTCGTATTCAATCCCGCCGGCGAACTGGAGATCCTCAACCTGCTCAAAGGCGAAGTGATCTCGCTATCCAAGGACGAGCTAAAACTTCTGGCGATTGTTTATGGCGTCGTCTACATCGGCCTGGTGCTGTTTCGCCGTGAGTTTTTGCTCAATTCTTTCGATCGCGATCTGTCCTTTTTGCTCACTGGTGGCGGTGTGCAATGGAGTTTCTGGCTGTACGTGCTGTGCGGTTTTAGCATCGCCATCGGCGTGATCATGGCCGGACCGCTATTGGTGTTTGGCTTCATGGTGCTGCCGCCGCTCGCGGCACGTGCCTTGGCCCGCGGCATGAGTTCTTTTCTGACGATGTCTTCGCTCATCGGTTTGTTCATCGCGATCTTTGGTTTCTATCTGTCCGTGCGTTTGGATTTACCGCTCGGTCCGACCGATGTCGCGTTTGGCTGCGTGATGATCTTTGCGATTTACGCAATTCAGCTGGTCGTGCGCAAAAGCCGCGGCGCGACCGCTTTATTGGCTGGGCTTATTATTTTGGGCGTCGGCTGTGCCGTACAAAAGGCTCAAGCTCCGCTCGACATGCAAGCGTTGGGGCAAAATCCCGTCTGGCTCGTGTCCGTGCGCAATAGCAGCGGCGCCGACTTGCGACTGCCGGACAATAATCCACTGCGTTCCCTCGTCGAGATGGCCGGCAAAATTTCTTCCGATTACCGCCCGACAGTGATGGATCTACTGCGCGGAGCGCTGAAACGGGAGTTGCAGCAAAGAAGCGTTTCCGTATCGTTTCCCGAAGAGCGCGACGCGCGGTTTCAGTCGGCCCCTGTCGATGCGCAGACCGCCTCGGCCATGGCGCGTGCGGCGAATCTTTCAGGGTGGTTGCTGCTTTGTGAGATTCGCCGTTGGCACACGGATGGGCGCTCGCCGCTCAGAACTTGGGTCGAGATGCGCTTGGTGCGCATCGATAGCGGCGTCATCAGCTGGCAGACGCAAATTCAAAAAACGACTCCGTTAGTCGGCGCTGTACGTTTGGATGAAGTTTCGGCGGACGCGACAAAAGAAATTCTGCGCGAAGCATTCGGCTCTTGATCGCCGCCGCTGCGGTGCGCATTGCCCGTAAGGGAAAGCTATCGAGATTAGCATTCGTCGGTGCGATCCGGCGCTAGGAAGTAGAAGCGCAAAGGGTTGTCCGGGTCGTACTCGAATTCAAACTCATCCGGGTCGACGACGGGGCCGTGCTACGGGAGAGGCGGATTCAGCGCGCCGTCTCAACAGCGAGCGCAAACGAATCTCGGTCAGACGTCTGCGGATGCATTGAGATAAATCGTGCGCGATCTGGTCACGGGATGAGAAATGGAATTGGCGACGGATATCTGGCTCTACGCTCTTGGCAGCGTCATTTTAGTGAGCCTTCTTTCGATCATCGGTATCGTCTTCATATCGATCAGTGAGACGAAATTAAAACAGATCGTTTTTGTCTTGGTCAGCCTCGCCGTCGGCAGCTTGTTCGGCGACGTCTTTATTCACTTGTTGCCCCAGGCATTTGAAAAATCAGACACGCGATTGGAGGCGTCTCTCTACCTCTTGGCCGGGATATTCATCTTCTTCGTTCTCGAAAAATTTATCCGCTGGAGGCACCAGCACAACCTAGATTCCAAGAACGCGGTACAACCTTTGGGTTATATGAACTTGCTGGCTGATGGCATACACAATTTCATCGATGGGATGATCATCGGTGCAGCTTATCTGACTAGTTTGCGAGTGGGGATTGCCACGACCATCGCCGTTGCCATGCACGAATTGCCACAAGAGATCAGTGACTTCGGCGTGTTGCTTCATGCCGGGTTCAGCAGGAAGACGGCGCTGATTTTCAACTTCCTATCGGCTACGCTCGCGATTCTGGGAACTGTCCTTATTCTTTTAGCTGGGTCGTCTATGCACTATTTCATTGCCTCAATGCTGCCGCTGGCGGCTGGAGGATTCGTTTACATCGCCGGGTCTGATTTGGTCCCCGAGCTCAACAAAGAGCTGGAGCCTGCAAAATCTCTTGTGCAGTTGCTCGCTATAGCAACAGGTGTTGGCTTAATGCTGTTATTAACTTTGCTGGAATGAGGTCGACTGAATATGGCACACCGTCGTCGTCCACTCGTGCGCGCGTTGCAGCTCAACACCGCGGTTCTTGTCGTGGAGATCGCCGGCGGAGTTGCCTCGAATAGCGTTAGCCTGATCATGGATGGCCTCCATAATTTATCCGACGAAGTTGCGCTCCTCCTGCTGGTCTAGGCTTATAGTCTTAGAACCGGACTATCAGGCAGGTTGCTTCGCATTGCGAATTTATTCAATTCGGTTGGCCTGCTGGCCATCTGCGCGTTCGTGATCTGGCGCGTCGTTGAGCGTCTGTCATCCCCGGTCGAAGTGATAGGCGTGGTCCCGATCGTAGCGGGCTTAATCGGCGCGGCAGCCAATTGGGCCGTCGCTCAAGTGCTCCGCGACCCAAGCAAAGAAGACGTGGCGATTCACCTGGCCTATGTACACAACCTGGGTGATCCGCTGGTTTCGTTAATTCCCGTAGCAGCGGGAATTTTGGTATTTGCGTCGGGAAGTTCTCTTTTTGATTCTCTCTTCGCTCTGCTCATCGCCGTCGTAATCGGGATTACGACTCTGCAGGCAGTCGTTGGCTCACATAAAGAACGTCTTTGGCCGGAGAACGTTTCGTGCGGCCATTCGGGTACCGAACAAGGCGTATGACGAAGATGCGTGTTTACTTAGCAGACCTAGATCGGGTTGCCTGCGTTCGCGACGTTCTTCGTGACGCATAGATAAAATAAACGCCCGCCAGAATAAAGGGAATGCTCAAAAGTTGCCCCATGTTCATAAGCAAGCGGCTCTCGAACGGCACCTGGTTTTCTTTGACGAACTCGATCATGAAGCGGGCAAGAAAACAGCTCGCTATGGTCGTGCCGCAGACTCTACCGGGAAACTGAATGATCGTGGTTTTCCAATAGGCGGCGTACATTGCGCAAAAAAATAGAAAGTAAGCGATCGCCTCGTAAAGCATCGCCGGGTGACGAGGTATATTGTCGACGCGCGCGAAGACGATCGCCCAAGGCAGGTCTGATGGGGTGCCGAGAATCTCCGAATTAAAAAAATTTCCGAAGCGAATAGAGGTCGCCGCTAACAGGCAAGGTATAGCGAGCCGGTCGGCTAGCTCGATGAAAGTCATATCGCGATATTTTCTGAGGTAAAAATACAGCGAGATCATGACGCCGGCGAAACCGCCGTGGCTCGCCAGTCCGCCTTGCCAGATCATAAGAATTTCCCACGGGTGCGACAGGAAATAGTCGGGCTGATAAAGAAAGACGTGAGCGAGTCTTGCGCCGATAATAGTTCCGAGCATCAGGTACAGCAGTAGCTCTGATAGGTTGTGGAGGTCGCGCTGTTCCCTGCGGTAAATCTGTGTCATGATCTGAAAGCCGAGGAAAAAGCCGAGCGCGAAAAATAAACCATACCAGCGAACTTCGAATAGGCCGAGGCGAAAAATCGCCGGATCGATGTTCCACACCCAATGTCGCATCTTAGATGTCACCGTAGCAACTTTCGTCGATTTTTGAAGATCACGCGGCGCATATCCTCGATCTATGACATTGCTTTTGCTACCGGAAAGGCTCTGCTATAGTCCGCCCATGTCTTCCATCCTGATTAAAAACATCGGCACGCTGGTTACCGGCAAATTGGAAAGTCCGCTGCGCCAGGCGGATTCGATCTACATCAAAGATGGTATCGTCCAAGCCATCGGCAACGGTTTGAATCAAGCGGCCGATCAGACCATCGACGCCAACGGCATTACCGCGATCCCCGGCCTGATCGATTCGCACTCGCACCCTTCCATCGGCGAGTACACTCCCGCGCAGAATTCGCTGTCGTGGATCACCAACTACATGCACGGCGGCGTGACCGCGCTGATTTCCGCCGGTGAATTGCATTTGCCTGGGCTGCCGCTGCCGCCCGACGCGCGCACGGCGCTGTCCGTCGCCATCGTCACCAAGAAGTGCTACGACAACCTGCGACCGTCGGGCGTGAAAGTGCACGCCGGCACTTTGCTATTAGTTCCGGGATTGACTGAAAAAGACTTCGACGAGATTCAAGCGCTCGGCATCAAGCTGGTCAAGTTCATATTTTACGATTACAGCCTTTTGCCCAACGGCGAAGCCAATCGCTACGTCGACTGGGCGCACGCGCGCGGCATCAAGGTAAAAATTCACTCCGGCGGCGTGTCGCGTTCAGGCGTGAGCCAGGTCGCCGGCTTCGACATGGTGCAAAAAATTCGCCCGGACATCATTGGCCATATTACCGGTGGTCCGATCCCGATGCCGGAAGACGACATGATCCGGATCGCCAATGAAACCGAATGCTTCATGGAGATCTGCACTTCGGGAAATTACCGCCTGGCGTTGAGCCTGGCTCGGGCGGTCGAGGCGAAAGGTTTGCATCATCGCGTGCTCATCGGAACGGACACGCCGGGCGGAACCGGCATCGTGCCGCGCGGGATTCTCCGCGAGATCGCGTTTATCTCGTCGGTGGGCGAAATCGAGCCGGAGAAATCGATCTGCATGGCCACCGGCAACGTTGGCCGCGCCCATGATTTGAATATCGGAATTTTAGAAGAAGGGCGGCCTGCCGATATCGTCTTGATGCACAAAATTACCGGTTCCGTGTCGAAGGATGCGCTCGATTCATTCCACAAGGGCGATCTGCCGGGGATTTCCTACGTGATCATCGACGGCGTGGTGCAGGTCGCCGGGCGCAGCCAACAGACGCCGCCGCCGGAGCGCGTCGCCAGCGAGAGTTGTTGCTAGAGGAGAGAATCAAGTGAGTGTATTCGAATTCGGCGTCGGGCTTTTCCCCACCGAGCCGTTACAGAAAATGATTCACCTCGCCAAGGTGAGCGAAGAAGTCGGCTTCAGTCATATCTGGGTCGGCGATTCCCATTTAATTTGGCGCGAGGCGTATATCAATATGGCGGCGATGGCTTTGCACACGAGCAAAGTTAAGTTGGGCACCGGCGTGACCAATCCACTGACTCGCCATCCGTCGGTGGTCGCCAGCGGCTACGCGACATTGGAAGAGTACGCGCCGGGCCGGATGATCGTCGGTATCGGCTTGGGCGACAGCTCGGTGGAAACCATGGGCCTGAAGCCGTCGACACTGGCCAATTTCGAAAAGTCGCTACAGCAGATGCGTGAGCTATTCGCCGGCCAAGAGGCAGAATTGCCGACGGGCAAAATTCATTTACTGCATCCGTGCAAGAACAAAGTACCGATCTACGTTGCCGCCAGCGGGCCGAAAATGCTCGAGCTCTCCGGCCGCATCGCCGACGGCATCATTGTTCTGGTCGGCGTCGCGGACGAGTACATAGTGCATGCAAAATCAAAAATCGCTGCTGGCGCCAACGCAGCGGGACGAACGCTCGAAGACATTAACTTGGTTTTGTGGGTGCCCTGCGCGGTTTCCGAAACGGCGAATGCCAAGGATGCGGTCAAGGCCCATGTTGCGCGCGTCGTCGCGCACCCATTGCCTTACGTGCTCGATCCCAATGAGCAGAAGGTTTTGGAGGAGATTCGCAAGACTTATGATTATTATCATCACATGGACCAGCAGGCGAATCACGCCGAAGTGATCCCCGACTGGCTGGTCGACAAGTTCGCCATCGCCGGCACCGTCGCTGAGTGCCGCGCGCAGATTCAGCGCATCAAGAAAACTGCCATCCAGCAGATCGCGATTATCCCCTACAGCCCGCCGGGGGGCAGCAGGGAAGAAACGATTCGCGGATTTGCCAAGGCGATGAGCTGAATTCAGCAGTCGGAGTTAAGTTTCTCGGCGAAGCTGAATGTTCGGGTAAAGGGGGAAGCGTATGAAAATCGTCCACACGATGATCCGAGTCAACGATCTCGACGAGAGTTTGAAATTCTACTGCGACGGGCTTGGCATGAAGCTGTTAAAGAAACGAGATTACGAGTCGGGCCGTTTCACTAACGCCTTTGTCGGCTACGGTTCGGAGGAGACCGACGCAGTCATCGAGCTCACCTACAATTGGGACACCCACGCCTACGACATCGGCAACGGCTTTGGCCATATCGCCCTCGGCGTGCCGGATGTCTACAAGACTTGCGACCAACTGCGCGCCAAGGGGGTCAAGATCGTGCGCGCGCCGGGTCCGATGAAACACGGCAGCGGTACCAACGCTATCGCATTCCTTGAAGATCCCAACGGCTACAAGATCGAGCTGACGACTCGTGCCGAGTAATGTGCAACCCGATTAAAGATCGGGTCTCGCCAAAACGCGACGGCAAAATTCAAAACTTACTTTCCTGGTTCGCTCGCTATTTTTGCGCTGGCGCACCGCCGCCTAGAAACGCCCTTAAATCGAACGTCTGAAGGCTCCGCCACAGAGCGGTTGTGTGATCATAATCTTTTACCGTGCGCCGAGCCGGAGCCGGTAGGAGATGATCGCAGGGGGGGCGTTATGGGGCAAAGTTTTACAAATTTGTGTTTCAGCCTACATATTTGCACAGCAATCCCTACCAAATGTCACCTATAGGAACAAATGACCACTATTTTTCTTGGCACGTGTATTGCGCACCATAAATTTCCGTAAACGCCTTCGCTGGTTTCAAACTTATACATCTTCAGGGGTAAACCGATTCCAGTCGATCGCTTCGCCGTAACGAACGGTGGAAACGCAGGTAAGTTTAGGTAAAGCGTCGGGCGAAAATACCTTTCATTGAAGCTCAAGGAGGAAACGCTCATGAATGTGCTTATTGTGGAAGACAACCCCATCAGCGCCACTGTATTGGAGCACACTCTCGATAAGCATGGATACGAGACGATCACTGCCCACGACGGAGATCAGGCATTAACGTACCTGGAGTCTCACCCGGAGATCGAGCTTGTCATCACCGATTTGATTATGCCAAAAACCGACGGCGTCGAATTGGTGCGGCGCATCAAGGAGCGTGATGAATGGAACACGATTCCGATCTTGGTATGCACTTCTATGCGTCCCGAAATTGCTAACCATCGACTGACCGGGCAAGGTTGGAAATACGTGCTCAAGCCAATCAAAGCCGACAGTCTGATTCAAAAGGTAAACGAGGTCTTTGCTCAACAACGGAAGGTCTTGCAAGACACCGACATAACTAAGTCGCAGATAGGCATCGACGCCGCGGCCTTTGCCGAGGTTGTGGAAAAATTTTCTGAAACTGTGAACGAAGCAGTGATCCGTCTGGAGCGACACGCTCAGGAAGCGGCACAGGAGCCACCGGATCTAAAAGACCTTCTAGAGGGCGCCAAGCTGGTTCGAGCCGAGCGGCTAATGGATATTTTGACGAGTCTGGAACACTGTCCAGGCGGGCGGAAGCGAGAAATGATCGGCTCGACAGCCCCTGTTCTGCTGCGGGAATTAAAGGCGATGCAATATCACCTCAAGCTGTTTATCTGCTGACGAGCGCAAGGGAGACGGCCGACTTTATTCCACGAACGAAGAGCGCGAGACCATGACCGAGAAGGCGCAGTTAAACGGCGCGAAACGGTGTCGCGGGACTGCCAAACTCTCAATAATACGCGCACTTTTATGGATTCGCTCCCGGCGCGCCCGCGCTGCGGCGCGAGCCCCGCGAGCCAGCTTTCTAAAATCATTCTGGGGAATCACAGTACCAAGGGCGCTTGGGGCCGCGGGCCAACACGAAATCAAGGCGCGACCCCGAATTGAGTCGGAGACCGGCCTGACGGTCGCGCCAGTGATCAGGCCCGCCGTTGCGCTGCGCACGCATAGAGGCGAAGCACGCAGCAACGACTATCATGTGTTGCAGCACCGGCACCACGCTGACGACGCCGATATAACGGCTGAGGGAGCAACTTTGATCGCTGCGGTCGCGTAGGTATTTAAGATCAATACACCTCGCTGATGAAAAGAATTTTTGTCAATCTGACGATAATTGGGGCGCTCTGTGCGCTTTACTATTACGCCGGCAGACTTGGCTTGTCGTTGGCGGTTGTTCACCCAAACGCGACTGTAGTTTGGCCGCCAACAGGCATCGCACTGGCGGCCGTTCTGTTCTTCGGTCGCCGTGTTTGGCCGGGCGTTTTGCTAGGCGCTTTCTTGGTCAACATCACCACCGCAGGATCTCTTGTCACTTCCGTTAGCATCGCCGCGGGTAATACCCTAGAAGCGCTATGCGGCGCTTACCTCACACGCCGATTCGTCAAAGGTTCGGTCGCTTTTGAACGAGCCAATGACGTGGTCAAATTTACCGTTCTCACCGGCATGACGAGCACGATGGTAAGCGCCACGATCGGCGTGGCTAGCCTTTGCATTGGTGGTTTCGCTCCCTGGGACAACGTTGTCGCGATCTGGACAACTTGGTGGCTCGGCGATATGACCAGCAATCTCGTGCTAGCTCCGTTTTTACTCGTCTGGGGGGCGAAGCCGGTACCGCGCTGGCATCTTCGTTCGATGTTCGACGCGGTGTCCTTGATCCTGCTGGTATTTGTTTTTGGCCAGATGGTCTTTGGCGAATGGATATTCAGCGACATCAAAAACTTTCCGCTCTCATTTTTGTGTATTCTACCGCTTTTATTGTCGGCCCTCCGTTTCGGTCAACACGGCGCGGTCACCGCTTCTGTCATGATGTCGGTAATCGCCGTCTGGGGTACGGTGCACCAGCTCGGGCCCTTCGCGGTCGAAAATCTCAGTGAGTCACTTTTGCTGTTACAAGCCTTCATGGCTACTGTCAGCGTGACTACCCTTGTCCTAGCTTCGGTTCTTTCCGAGCGCAAGCAAGTGGAGGAAACTCTGCGGCACAGCGAAGAGCGTTTCCGGCATATCGTTGAGTCGGCACCGAATGGCATCGTGATGGTCGATCAGGAGGGTAAAATAGCTCTCTTTAACTCTCAGGCCGAGCAGCTCTTCGGCTATACCGAAAAAGAACTATTGGGTCAGCCGATCGAGGTGCTAATTCCTTGGCGATATCGCGGATTGTACCCGCAGCACCGTGATATTTTCTTATCCAATCCGCATTCACGCACGTTGGGCGATGGCCGAGAGTTGTACGGTGTGCGCAAAGATGGCAGAGAATTTCCGGTCGAGATCAGTTTGAACCCGATTGAGACGCCGAGTGGAATCCATGTTCTGGCGTCGGTCGTCGACATTACCGAGCGCAAGGCGGTGGAGGACCAGGTACGCCAGAGCGAAGAACGGTTCCGCTCGATGATTGAGAATGTCAAAGACCACGCAATTTTTATGCTTGATCCCGAAGGACGCGTGTTGACCTGGAACAAGGGGGCGGAGCGACTGCGGGGTTATAAATCGGAAGAGATCATTGGCAAACACTATTCTTGTTTATTCCCCATCGAAGACCAGGAGAGCGGTACGCCCAACCAATTATTGCGTACGGCGCTGGTCGAGGGCCAATGCGAAGACGAAGGTTGGCGAGTTCGTAAGGGCGGCTCGCAGTTTTGGGCTAATGACATCATCTCGGCCGTGCGCGACCAGGGCGGGAAGTTGGTTGGATTTGCCAAAGTCACGGGTGATCTAACCCGGCGCAGACTGATCGAGGAGGAGCTGATGCTAGCCAAAGAAGCGGCCGACGCGGCGAATCAGGCCAAGTCCGCTTTCTTGGCCAACATCAGCCACGAGATTAGGACGCCGATGACCGGCATAATCGGCATGGCAGGCTTGTTGTCCGATACCGAGCTTTCAACCGAACAGAGAGAGTATTGTGACATCGTTAGACGGTCGGGCGAATCGTTGCTTACGGTTATCAACGAAGTTTTAGATTTTTCCAAGGTTGAATCGGGAAAACTCGAGCTGGAGATCATCGATTTTGATTTGCGAAGCGCGGTGGCTGAAGTCACCGATCTGTTCGCCAAACAGGCGGCGGACGGAGGGTTAAAGCTGATCAACTCCATCGACGACAATGTGCCGACCGAACTACAGGGAGATCCGGGACGATTGCGCCAGATCATCTCCAATCTCGTCAGTAATGCGTTGAAGTATACGGAAAAAGGAGAAGTGACCGTCCGGGTCTCGCTGCTAGATGAAACTAAGAATCATGCTGACTTGCGTTTCTCCGTGACCGACACCGGTATCGGTATTCCGAGGGATAAGATCGGCAAGCTGTTTAACTCGTTCACTCAGGTCGACGCGTCGATTAACCGCAAATACGGCGGCACCGGACTTGGATTGGCAATCTGCAAAAATCTTGTTGAGCTCATGGAGGGAGAGATCGGGGTGGACAGCGATCCGCAAAAGGGTAGCACCTTTTGGTTTACCCTGCGGTTGCTAAAACAGCCTGAGCGCTCCGGCGACAATGTCAGCACCCTCACCAATTTTAGTGGCCTGCGCATTCTAGTTGTCGATGGCGACTCAAACAGCCGTACCGCGGTCGAGCGCTATCTCAGTAAAATGGGAATAAACAGTCAGAGCGCGGTGGATGGCCCGACGGCGCTGGAATTATTGCGGGTTGGCAGCGCAAATGGAGAGCCTTACGATTTGGCGATTATCGAATTCATGTTGCCGGAGATGGACGGGCTCGAATTGGCGCAAACCATCAGAAGAAATTCCGCATTCAGTACGTTAAAGATTTTGCTTCTTACTGCGGTTGGAAAAACTGGTGCCGAACGACTTGCCAAAGCAGCTGGTGTCGATGCCTACCTCACGACACCGGTCAGTTATGCGCGCCTAGCCGGATGTCTCGCCAGTTTGATGGGGGAAGCACCACAGGCCAACTCTTCCAACGCCATGATCGCGGGACAATTTTTAACTGCACAAAATCCGTCCCCTCGTCTGCGCATTATGGTGGCCGATGATAACCACATTAACCAGAAGGTTGTCGCAAGTCTGCTGAAAAAGATGGGCCATCGGGCCGATGTGGTCGGTAACGGCAAAGAAGCATTGGAAGCATTCAAGCTTGTGCCTTACGATATTCTCCTTATGGACGTGCAGATGCCGGAGATGGATGGCTTCGAGGTCTGTCGCCAAATCCGCGCACTGGAACAAAAAAAGGGCCAGCATACTCCTATCATCGCGATCACTGCCCACGCTAGAAAAGCCGACAGAGAAAAATGCTTGGCGGCTGGTATGGACGACTATGTTTCTAAACCGATAAAACCGAGGGATTTGAAAGCCGCTCTCGCACGCCGGATGGTTGGCGTCAAATACATTCCGACAATCAATGGCGCAACTGAAGCTTCGACGCACGCAGATGTGCTCAATATCTCCGAAGCGCTGGATCTAGTCGGTGGAAACCGCGAGCTACTTCGCGAAATCGCCCGGATTTTCCTCGACCAATATCCCCAACTGCTAGAAAAAACCCATCAAGCCCTGACTCGATCAGATTTTGAATCGCTCGGCGGGGCCGCCCATACCCTGGCATCCTCGGTGGGACAATTGGCGGGTCAAAGGGCTTGGGCCGCCGCTAAGAAACTCGAACAGGTGAGTAACGAAGGCAATCAGTCCCAAGCGTCGGAAGCTCTGGCTGAACTGGAAAGGGAACTCCAATTGCTCCGCTCCGCCGTCTCGGACCCTGCTTATTTTTCGCTTAGCTCTGCAGACGTGCGTCCCTAGGCACACAATCTCGGCCTTTCAAAATCGACTGGGGCCCAAGCGGAGGTGTGGGGCGAGGCAGTCGATACTCCTGTGCGTTGGTCTATCAATTGTGTTCAGTTTGCCGGGAAGCCGGCGTAGCCCAAACCGATTGACCTCACGTCAGGGTCCATGTAGTGCTTGGCGATGGCAAAGCTTATTTCCCAACCAACTGTAATTCCCGCTGCGGGACAGCCGCCGAAGGTTATCGAAGAGTTCGTCGGTCGGGTGAATTCAAACACTGCCGCGCTAAGCATCGCCAGGATGACCAGTCCGTCCGGTTGGCGCGAGCCGGGGCAGACGCCGGAGTTCGACGAGTACACGGTAGTGTTGAAAGGCGAGTTGCAGGTTAAGACGCGGGGCGCGGTTCACAAAGTCGCGGCGGGACAAGCGATCATTGTCCAGGCCGGCGAGTGGGTACAATATGGCACGCCGGGACCTGACGGCGCCGAATATATCGCCGTCTGCTTACCGGCGTTTTCACCGGACACTGTACATCGCGAGTCGGAGTGATGCGCTGCAGCTAAAAAAGTGTATCACCAGAAAAACCCCCGATCATCGCCAAAGCCAACGCTATTTTGAGGGCGGCGCTGAGCACGAGGCCGATGGTCGCGCCGATGTCGGCGGAAACCGCTTGGGGTAAATTTCTTTGCGCTGACAACTCGCCGATCACGGCGCCGATGAAGGGGCCGAAGATGACGCGGGCAGGATCGCGATTCGGGCCGTTTTACCAACGCCTTTGTCGACTACGGTTCGGAGGAGACCGAACTAGTCATCGAGCTCACCTATAATTGGGACCCCCACGCCTACGACATCGGCAACGGCTTTGGTCATATCGCGCTCGACGTCCGAATTTCTACAAGACCTGCGAAGAGTTGCGCGCTAAAGGCGTCAAGATCGTGTGCGAGCCGGGACCGATGAAACATGGCAGCGGTACCAACGCCATCGCGTTTCTCGCGATCCCAACCGTTACAAGATCGAGCTGACGACGCGAGCGGAGTAGTGATTTACACTGCCGGTCTTACTCCTTGCGCAGCTGGACGACTTTAGGATTTTTCATTTCCGTATCGTTAACCGACCCCGCCGTGCGCAGAAGTCCGGGCGCGACGTTCCAGTGCTGGCCCCCGTCGGTAATCACCGTCACAGTTTTTTTATTGTAGCGGGTGATTATGCCGAGCAACGGCGGGCGCCCGTCCGGCTGAAAGGTCACCCGGTCGCCGATTCTAAAGTCGAGCATCTGCGAGTGCGCGCGCATCTGGTTCAAAAAGCGCAAACGCGCCACGATCCGGTTGTTGAGATCGATCAGTTCTTCCCCGGTGAGTTTGTCGATGTCAATATTCATATTGCCTTTCATTCAGTAGGCTTCCGATCCACAACGGGTCATGTTGGCTCTGTCGGCCTACGTCCGGCTGCATTTTGCCAATGACCTGCGGGCTAGCCACGGGTAAGGTGCGTGGCTTTGTTGGGCACTTATTTCCGATAGTCATCAAAGAATCGTTCATCGATTTCGTAAGTCCGTTTGGGTATGAGTCCTAGTTCTAGACGCTCGAACATTTCGACAAGAACATCTCCGTCGACGAGTTCAATGGGTGGAACCCCATCGCGCCGTGCTTCTTTCTTGGCTTCAAGCGTGAACGTGCCAGTGGTGATGATTATGCCTTTGTCAGCACGCCCCATCATGGCACCTCGAAAATCGCGCACCTGGGAAGGGGTGACAGTTCCCTGATATCGCTTGCACTGGAAAAGGACATTGAAGCTCACGAAGGGATTAACCTGCAGAGTCCCAATTCCGTCTATCCCTCCGTCTCCTGCCTTGCCAGTAACTGTCACGTGTTGAAAGCCAGACTCACGAAGCAGTCTCTGGCTTAGGCGCTCGAATCCATCACGGCGACAACGACCTGATCAACTCTAGCAGCCGAGTCCTGTGGTCCTGCAACTCTACTTCATTGGGTAACGGTTCGTCCGCCGAAGGAGTATTCTGCTTTTTCGCTTGTTTTGCCCCGGCGAGTATCGATTGAACGCTTTTGAATACTTCGAGCGGATTGAGCTTTGTGACGTCAACGGACCTACCCTTATCCGTAAGACTCCAGACGCCTCTCTTGGATGAATCCAAGTAGCCACCCCACACCAGATATTGGCGTGCCCAGTGCACTTGGTTCTTGATCCGTGATTGCCCGTTCTTGTTGACGGCCTCCTGTTCTGATTCGGAAACCTTTGCTATCTCGAGGGAACGGTCAACAATTTCGGAAGGAGTGCCGGTGCCGCCTGAATCCAGTAGAAGCTGAAGAATTGGCCGAAAGAAGCGGATGAATTCAGGGCCTATAGCATGTTTCATATTTCCTCATGCCCTCCAAGGCCGTGCTTAGCCGTCGCTTTTAGCGATCGGTCTGAGGGTTCAGAGTTAGGCCAGCCAACCGGTCTGTACAATTACAGATTTGGACCATTGTTCAACGCATCTCCCCGGGAGAGCTCATTACTCCGTTTGTCTCTCTCACTTCACCGCCTGCCCTAGCCCCTCTTTCTTGGCGATCTCCAGGGCGGTGTTCTTATCGCGCTCGATCATCGAGCGAAATTGCGCGGGCGCGATATATTGAACAACGCCGCCGGTTTTTTCGATCCTGGCGCCAAATTCCTTGGACTTTATCACCTTCTCAGCCGCGGCTGTGAGGGTATCGATGACCGGCTTCGGCGTGCCGGCGGTGACGAAGGCGCCGGCCCAGCTGTCGAGGTAATCTCCTTTGATGCCCAGTTCCACCGTAGTCGGGACCGAAGGCAGTTCCTTCATTTTGTTGCCGCCCATGAGCGCCAAGGTCCTAAGCTTGCCGGCGCTTTCCTGCGGCAGAGTCGCGATCGCGGTGCCGATGACAAAATCCAAGTGTCCGCCTAACAGCGCTGGAATGTATTCGCCACCGCCTTTGTAAGGAACATGTTTGATCTTGATGCCAGTGACTTGGGAGAGGATCAGGGAGTTGAAGTGGCCGCCGACACCCGTGCCGGCGGTTCCGTAGGACAACTTGTTCGGATTCTTTTTCGCCGCTTCAATCAAGTCATTGAGGTTCTTGTAAGGAGATTCCGCTCGAACCGTGAGGCCGTCGGGCGCGGATGTGATGAAGGCGACAGGAAAAAAATCTTTATTAGTATCGTATTTCACGTCTTTGAGAGTAACCGGCGCCAGAACCATGCCGCCGAGAGTGTTGACCAATATACTATATCCGTCCTTGGGGGCACTGAGCATGGTGGTGGCGGCCAAGCTGCCGGTGGCGCCGCCTTTATTGATCGGGGCGATCGGGGTGTTGAGCACTTTCGACATTTCTTCCGCGAAAATTCTCCCGGTCACGTCGGCGAAACCGCCGGCGGGAAATGCCACCACCATTTCGATAGGCCTTGAAGGATACCTTTCCTGGGACCAGGATCGAGTTGCCGAACAGAGCGCGATACCTGCTACCAAAGCGAGTGCCGGCAGAATCTTTCTGTTTAATCGAATCATGTTTTTCCTCCTTTGCGAATTTAACACAGACGCACCTAATTGTGATTCGTTGCTTTCCTTTATGATCAACTTATTGGCCCTCACCCTTGCCTCTCCCAGAAGGAAAGGGTTGGAGTGCGGGAAGTCAAAAACCGAAGATCCCTTTGGGTAGCCTAATCTTTAGCCAAAGCTCGAATATCGCAAAGCACGCCAGTGCGGCTGCGCTCGCGATAGCGACGGCGCGCCCCCAGTTTGTGCTTTCGATCCAGCCCAGTAAAAAACTTAATAGAACAAATGTTGTCAAAACAAAACCGAGCTTTTCCAATAAATAGGCGTACAACAACAGGGACAGAAGAATCAGCGCAATCTTCGCCCAATTCATTTTCTCCATGTCACCGATCATGTCCTCGGTGCCGCGAATGGAATCGACCAGAACTATGAGCGACAAGAGCGCCAGCATCAGCCCTGCCCAGAAGAAGATGAAACCGGCGCCGGGCTCGGTGACACTGCCCAAGCCGAGTCGGGTCGCTCCATAACATGCCAGGATGGCCATGGCAACCCAGAAGATCGCGCTGGCAGCGCCAGCGGTTAATTTAATCCTCTTCACTGAGTCCACGCCCCAATCTTATTTGGCTGAACAGCGGCGCCACGAGCACAACGATGGCGAACAAAATGAACCCCGCCGATATCGGCCGTTGCAGGAAAATCAAAAGACTGCCGTCGGAGAGAATCAGCGAGCGGCGCAACGCGGTCTCAAGCAGAGGGCCTAGAACAAAAGCCAGCACCAGTGGGGCGGGCTCGAAGGCGAATTTTTTCATGAGCAGGCCGACTAGGCTGAAGATGACTGCAATATAAACGTCGGTGCTGCTGTTGTTGAGGCTATAGGCGCCGATCAAGCAAAACAGAATGATAAAAGACGAAAGATAAGAGTAAGGGATTTTCAAAACGCGCACCCACAAGGGTATCAGCGGCAAGTTGAGTACTAAAAGCATGATGTTGCCGATGTACATGCTGGCGATCACGCCCCAAAAAAGATCCGGCGAATTCTTGATCAACAAGGGACCAGGCGTAATGCCATAGATCATGAGTGCTCCGAGCAGAATCGCCGTCATCGCGGTGGAGGGGATGCCCAAGCTCAAAAGCGGGATGAAAGTGCCGCCCACCGCGGCGTTGTTGCAAGCCTCCGGCGACGCGACGCCTTCGATCGCGCCGTTGCCGAATCGTTCCGGGTGGCGCGAGAGCTTTTTTTCCAGAGCATAGCTCAAAAATTGCGGCACGATGGCTCCCACGCCAGGTAAGAGTCCAAGAAAAAATCCTAACAGGGAGCCGCGCGTTATCGGGCCGATGGATCGACTCCAGTCATCGCGATTAGGGAAGAGGCCCTTGAGGTTTCCGGCATAGACATCGGCCTTGGTCAGCACTCCGAGGTTCTCTAACACTTCAGCGATGCCGAATAGCCCCATGACTACTGGAGCTATGCCGATACCGTCGGCGAGCTCCAGTATGCCGAAAGTAAAGCGCGGCGTTGCCGTGATCGGATCCAGGCCGACGCATCCTAAAATGATGCCGAAGACGGCCATCATCAGAGCTTTGGCCATGGATTTTCTGGCGAGATAGGCCACCACGGTCAGCCCCATGACCATGAGCGCGAAATATTCCGGCGGGCCGAATTTGAGCGCGAATTCGGCAAGCGTCGGCGCGAGCAGAATGAGACCGAAGATGCTGACGGTGCCGGCGATGAAGGAGCCGAAGGCCGAGATCCCAAGCGCGGCGCCGGCCCGGCCTTGACGGGCCATCTGATAGCCGTCGAAACAGGTGACGACGGAAGAGGCCTCACCGGGGATATTCAGCAAGATGGAAGTCGTCGACCCGCCGTACATGGCGCCATAGCAAATACCGGAAAGCATGATGATGGCGGAGATTGGGTTGAGCGCGAAAGTGGCAGGCAAGAGCAGAGCGATGGTTGCCGTCGGACCGATGCCGGGAAGAACACCGACCAGGGTCCCCATGGTGACCCCGATGAAGCAGTAGAGAAGGTTTTGCGGCTGTAGCGCGATGTTAAAGCCGTAGACAAGACTCGTTAAAGACTCAAGCATGGTTTCGCTAAGATCATACAGGACAAGGGCAAAGCAAGCTTATCGCACATTCCGGCAGTGTTACTTTTTGGCGCGTTCATGAGTGCGCGGTACACCACCGTCTGCTTACCGGCGTTTACACCGGGCAGCGCGCATCGCGAGTCGGAGTGATGCGCCGCGGCTACAAAAAGCGCATAACGACGTATATCCCGATCATAGCTAATACCAGCGCTATTTTCAGGGCGGCGCCGAGCACGAGGCCGATGGTTGCGCCGATGCCGGCGCGAACCGCTTGGGGTAATTTTCTTTGCGCTGACAATTCGCCGATCACGGCGCCAATGAAGGGGCCGAAGACGACGCCCGGCAGGCCGAGAAAAAGTCCCGCAATGACGCCGAGCAAAGCGCCAATTATTGCGCGCTTCGAGGCGCCGAACTTTCTCGCGCCGAAAAGGGTCGCCCAAAAATCGACGCCGTAAGCCAACAGCGCGAGTATGGCTAGGGCGACGATAGTCCAGAGTCCAACGTATGCAAAACTTTCACCCCATGCCGCGATCACCAACCCGGCAAATATCAGCGGCGCACCGGGTAGCCCTGGTAGGATCAAACCCACCAGGCCGAGTCCGACAAGAACCGCGGCGGCAATCCAGTAGGCAAGAATGTTTTCCATTTTGCATTTATTGTTGTCCACACGGCTCGGAGTGTGGAATTGTTATATGGGGTTTCAACAAGGAGCGAGCATCTCGTTTGCGATAGATTAATCGCTATGGGTTAATTCCCCGCAGCTTGCTGCGGGGTCGTTCATTCAGCGGCTGGGTCGATACGCCGTCCGCAAAGTGGCTTTGTTCTTTCGGCGGCGTTTTCTCCGGATCAGGCTTTTATTCTATCACGGCGCAGTAGTCGAATTCCGTGTCGGCGCTTTGGCTTCGGGTCGGCTATTGCTGGTTGCTTGTCAGCCGTTTCGGCGAGCGCGAGAGCGATGATCTTGTACACATCCGGAGAGAAGCCAAAGCCAAGATGAGTGGTTTTCACTTCGATATGTTCTACATTTGGAGTTTGACGATCGATACAGGCTTTCCATGCGACGATTGCATCAGTGCGTGAATAAATTGCGATCACCGGTATCTGGACGAGCGCAGCTTGGTTACGCCACTCGACTTCCTCGGCGATGGCCTCGATATCCATGCCACGCCTGCGGTAAATTTCCGCGACCGCCGTGTACTTCGGTCCGCCGACGACCGGGGTGCCGAGAGTGATAACCTGACGAACGAGATCGGGTCGTTCGCGCGCCAGTTCGCGCGCTAAGTAGCCGCCGAAGCTCCAGCCGATGAGCGTGACTTTTTGATTGCTGCGCCGGGCGAACGACGCTAGCCGTTTCAATACGCGCGGTAGCAATTCGGTCAACCGACCGTGGTTGCGCCCTAGACCCCATCCGCGAGCGCGGTAGCCAAGCAGGCGAAGATACGCTTTGAGAACCATTGTCGAGCTATCACCAGTGCCGTGGGGCGGCAATATAAGCACCGGCTCGCGGTTACCTCGCGGTTGTCGCGCCAGCGCCGGAAAGCGCAGCAGTAGGCGCGGTAGTTCGATTAAGCCGCGCACTTCGCGAATCGTGCGAGAAGAAGCTGGGGCTTGGAGGATTTCATCCATGCGCTTTGTCAGATCCCCGTCACCGATGGTCATTTTCCTACTGTACAGTCTACCGGGTAAAATTTGAAGCAAAAAATTTTCCGCTACTTCGCCGTACCGGCGGCCATTCTCAGAACAGCGCCATGCCTTTGTCGAGCGTCGGATAGAGAATCTCCGTAACGATCTCCTGCCTCATCCGGCTGGTGTCGCCGACTACTGAAGTCATTCATGCCCGTCTGAACAATGTCGCGGTTGAGCGGCTTCATGGTGCGAAATACCGCAGTGAAAGTCTCACCAAGAGGTTCTTCAAGCTTTGCTGTGAGGCAGGCCTCAGAGATAGCACCGCCGAGGCGCGGAACGTGCAGAGAAAATGGCATAATAATAGCAACTTAACCACACCCTCCGTAAAGTTTGTATTACTATTAATGCTTTGTCTTCCCCGGAAACGGGCAGAGCTTTTTGATCGCACACTCGGGACATTTCGGGTTCTTCGCGAAGCAGACGCGGCGGCCATGGTATTGCATCAGGTGGCAGAAGCGCACGCGTTGTTTTACCGGGACGATCGCCGTCAGGTCGGCTTCGATCTTGTCAGGGTCGGTTTTGTTCGTGAAGCCGAGGCGTTGCGACAAGCGCATGACGTGGGTATCGACGCCGATGGCTTGTTGACCGAAGCCGTTACCGAGGACGATGTTCGCCGTCTTTCGTCCGACGCCCGGCAGGCTGACGAGATCCTCCAAATTATCCGGAACCTTGCCGTTAAAACGCTCGACTAATTGTGCGCAGCAATTGTGAATGGACTTGGCCTTGTTGCGGTAAAAATTGATCTTGCTGATCTGGCTTTCGAGTTTCGCCAACGGCATGTTGGCGTAGTCGGCGGCAGTGCGGTTGGCTTTAAACAAGTCGACCGTGACTTTGTTGACCAGGTCGTCGCGCGCTTGGGCGGCGAGGACGAGCGCGATCAGTAATTCCAACGGATTGGTGAAGTCGAGGTCGAGTTTGGCGTCGGGATGGACTTTTTCCAGCTGGTCGACGACTTTCTTAACATTTGCCTTGGTTGGCATGGTCTTTGTCGCGGTCATTTTAGTTTTGCCGGAAAATATGGTAGCAAAAAGCCTGTCATAAAGGGAGGAAAATCTAAATGGACGCCAATACTAGCACCACCGCGAAACAGCAAATTCGGCAGCTCAAAAAGCAGAAGGCCGAGATTATCGCGGCGTCGCACGATCGGAAGAAGATTAAAGAGGTGCAGCGAAAGGTCAAGCTGCTCAAGCGTGAAACCCGCGCCCTTGCACAGGTGAAGAAGGTGGCAGCGGCGAAAGCCGCGGCCGAAGCTGCCACAAGAGAAGCCGCCGAGAAAGCCGCTGCAGCGTCAGCCGCCGCGGCAGCAAAAGCCGCCGAAGCAGCAGCCGGCTAGCCGCATGTCATGAAAACGCCGCCTCCTCTGCGCGGCCGCGGCTCGGTGAGCAATCCCAAAAACCGCTTCGAGTCGATCGAACGGGTGCCCGAGCCGCCAGAGGATAGCGACGAGATCTCTTTCCCGCACACGCAGTTTTTCCCCGACAGCTCCAAATCGATCATCGCCTACAACGAAAGTCCCGACGTCGGCTTCGATGCCAGCGTCAATCCTTACCGCGGCTGCGAACATGGTTGCGTGTACTGTTACGCTCGGCCAACGCACGAGTATCTCGGCTTCTCAGCCGGTCTAGATTTCGAAACCAAGATCATGGTCAAGGACGACGCGCCGGAACTTTTGCGTAAGGAGTTAGAGAGCCCAAAGTGGAAACCGCAGCTGGTTTCGCTCAGCGGCAATACCGACTGCTATCAGCCGGTGGAAAAGCACAAGCGGTTGACGCGGCGCTGCTTGGAGATATTTCTCGAGTTTCGCAACCCGGTGGTGATCGTCACCAAGAATCATCTGGTGACGCGTGACATCGATATTCTTTTAGAATTGGCGAAGTTCGATTGCATTGGCGTGACCCTTTCTCTGACGACGCTTGATCACCAGCTGGCTTCTTTGATGGAGCCGCGCGCGTCGCGGCCGGCGCGGCGCTTGGAGGCGATCGGCAAACTCGCCGATGCCGGCGTGCCGGTGGGCTACCTGCAAGCGCCGATGATTCCCGGACTGACGGATGCGGAGGCGCCGGCGATTGCCATGGCCGCTGCCAAAGCCGGCGCGACGTTCGCGGGCTATGTGGCGCTGCGATTGCCGTTCGCGGTGAAAGCATTGTTCGAACAGTGGCTCGACCGGCATTATCCTGAGAAGAAAGAAAAAATTCTTCATCGCGTGCGCGAGATCCGCGGTGGCAAGCTCAACGATCCGAACTTCAAGTCGCGCATGCGCGGCGAGGGAATTTACGCCGAGCAGATGGCCAAGCTGTTTCAGCTCGCGCGCAAGAAGTCCGGGATCACAGAACGATGGCCAAAGTTCACGACCGAACACTTTCGCCGGCCGGGGAAGGATCAGTTGAGTCTTTTCTGAGATTAAATAACGGTATGTTGATAGATGGAATTCGGAAAAGATTTATCTCGCGCAAGTGCCGACAAGGAAGAAAATACTTTTTAACGGTCAAATGGCCGGTTTCAAGTGAATGCCGTTGCTTGACCCAAATAGCTGGTAAAAAATGTCCCGGACTTCGTGTCAAGCAGCTCGCTCGTCACTCTAATCGCAGTAATACTCGATCTGATAGCCGTTAGGGTCGGAGATGTACAAGGCGCTCCTGCCGCGGCGGCCTTCGATGGCGACACCGCAGTCTGTGAACTTTTTTTCCATGCGCTTGAGCGCCGCGGCGGTTACTTTGAAACCGAGATGTTCCAAGCCTTGATGACCGGTGGCGCGTCGGGAAGCTTTGACGAAATTCAAAAGGTCGCCACTGCCAGGGGTGGTGAGAAAAATCATTTTCGGTGGATGGCGAAAGGCGACTTTGAGTCCCAAGACGCCGACGTAGAAGTCTTCGGTCTGCTTGAGGTCGCGCACTTTAAGGGCGATGTGGCTTAAACCTTTTCTTGCCATGGCTTCGGTCCTCCGTGGTCGTGGCTCGTGTGCATCAGTTGGGTTTTTATACCCCATCGCTTCTCGCTGGTTCAACCGGCAGCGCTTTTACAAGCGAAGCGATCCTTGCTAGTTTGAAGCCTCTCGCTTCCGGGTGACTCTGTATTGAATTCTCACGCATCATCGCCGGCGCGGGCCAAAGCAAAATTTTTCTACGGCTGGTATATCGTCGCCGTCGGCTTTCTGTCCCACGTCGCGTGCGCGTTTCATATGTCGAGCACGCTGAGCGTGTTTCTAAAGCCGTTGACCGAAGACCTAGGCGTTTCGCGAGGATTGTTTTCACTGCTTCGCTCTGGCGAGATTTTGATTGGCGCGGCGATGGCACCCCTCGTCGGGCCGATGGTCGATCGTTTTGGCGGCCGCTGGCTCATGACGGGCGGCGCGCTCGCGGCGGGAATCGGTTTCGTCGTGTTGAGCCAGGTGAGCGCCTTCTGGCAATTTCTCGCGCTCCGCTGGACGCTGGTAGCGATTGGCGGCGTGTTCATGTGTCACATGGTCGTCAGTGTGACAGTGTCGCGATGGTTTGTGCGGAAGCGTGGACGGGCGATCGCGATTGCAAGCTTGGGCCAGGGATTCTCCAAGGTTTTTATTCCCGTCGTCACCGCGATGTTATTTGTCTGGGTCGGCTGGCGTTTTACCTGGGCGATCTTTGGCGTCATCACGTTGATCATCGTGCTAATACCGGCGCTGATCTTCATGCGCCGCAGTCCGGAGGATATGGGCTTGAAGCCGGACGGCATGGACGAGCCGGAGGATGCCGGCGAAGTCATGTCATCGAAGACTGATACGAAGACGAGCCCAGCCGTTTCAGCGGACGAGGTAGTTTGGACTTGGCAAGAGGTGATCCGCACGCAAACCTTCTGGATCATCTGTTTCATTTACGGCATGGCCAATGTCGGCATCGCCGGCCTCAACTTGCATGTGTTCGCGTACGTTACCGATGTCGGTTTTTCAAACATCGTCGCGGCGACGGTGCTGAGCATCATCGCGTCAACGCAGTTTGGTTCGACTTTGGTTTGGGGCGTGATCAGTGAACGGATGGCAATCCGCCGCGCCAGCGCGCTCATGTTTGTGGTTCAGGCGGCCGGATTGGGATTGGTGCTGGCGCTCAACCAAATCGCGCCTTTATACATCGGCTTTTTACTCTACGGTATCGGTCTTGGCGGCGGTTGGGTCTTGCAGGAATTGGTCTGGGCGAGCTATTTCGGCCGACTGTCGCTCGGCATGGTGCGCGGTCTGGGGATTCTCGTCACCCATGCTTTCGGCGCCGCCGGCGCGCCATTTTTCGGCTTCGTGCACGATGTCACCGGGAGCTACCAAGCATCGTTTTTCGCCTTCGTCATTGCCCTGACGCTGTCAGCGTTGCTCAGTCTGATGGTGCGCGCGCCGCGGAAAAAGGCCTTGGCGGTCGGTTGACCGCGCTCTAGGACGGAGCATAATAAGCAAGGTTCTTGCGGGTTTACTGTGAAAAAGTTTTCACTACGAAGGACACGAAGAACATGAAGTTCGGAGTTGTAATTTTCCAAGCCCTTCGGGTCCGGAGCCTGTCCTGAGCGCAGCCAAAGGGTGCTCTTCGTAGTGAACAAAACAGTCTGAACGACACACATGATCCAGACAAAAGCCTGAAGAGGCCTAAGCAAAAGCTCTACCGCATCGCGTTCAACATGGTTTCAGCGCCGCAAATTTCACTCCAATTTCGTTCGGAAACCACCCATGACGGTGCACTTGAATTCAAGCTGATCGGCCGGCTCGACTCGACCACCACGGGAAGAGTTTGGCGCCAAGCGATGGAGGCGATCGGGCGCACGAAAGCTCGGCAAGTGATCGTCGATGCGTCGGGGATCGAATACTGCGATGGCTCGGGCATCGCTTGGCTGGTGCATTTGCGCCATCATCAGGCGGCGCGCGACGGGCAATTAGAAATCCGCGGACTGCCCGCGGAGTTTCAAGAGCTACTCAATGACGCCGTAACCGGCGATTCGCTAGCTCCCACCTCGCCGGTTGAGGAGCGTAGAAACTTCGCCGAGCAAATCGGCAAGGCCGTTTGCGAAATTTTCCGAGACCTCGCTACGGTGATCAGTTTCGTCGGCGAGCTTTTCGTCGCCATGGTGTACGCCGCGCGCCAGCCGCGCCGGGTGCGCTGGCGCGACACGCTTAAGATAGCCGAGGCCCTCGGCGTCGATGCGCTGCCGATTGTTTTGCTGATCGGATTTCTCATGGGCCTGATCATGGCCTTTCAAGCGGCGGTGCCGCTCGGCCAGTTCGGCGCGCAGATCTTTGTCGCCAATTTGATCGGCCTGGCGATCCTGCGCGAGCTCGGCCCGCTGATGACCGCGATTGTATTGGCGGGCCGTTCGGGCTCGGCCTTCGCCGCCGAGTTGGGCACGATGAAAGTACGTGAAGAGATAGACGCGCTCAAAACCATGGGTTTGGAACCGGTCAGATTTCTCGTCGTGCCGCGGGTGATCGCCGCCGTGGTGATGACGCCGCTCTTGACGGTGTTCGCGGATTTGGTTGGCCTGATGGGCGGGTCGGTGGTGTTGCTTTCGCTCGGTTTCCCATTGATTACTTTTTTCCACCAGCTCCAGTCGGCGGTCTCCTACGGTTCGCCGGTGGGCGGCTTGGTCAAATCGTTTTTCTTCGGTATCCTAGTCGCCGCGATCGGCTGTATGCGTGGGCTGCAGACCAAGAGCGGCGCCAGCGCGGTCGGCGAATCGACCACCAGCGCGGTGGTGAGCGCGATTATTTTGATCGTGGTAACCGACGGAATTTTCTCCGTGATCTACTATTATCTTTGGGTTTGAACGCTGAATTTTAAGTTAACCACGCTGATCTAGGCGTGGAACCGTTAAATGGGTTTCCAAAGGGGGCGAGCATCCCCATTGGTCAAGCCCGGGGTTAATACCCCGGCCGCGAAGAGGCTTCGTTTATAAAATGGCGGGCGACAGCATCATTCACGTGGAAGATTTTACGGCGGCATACGACGGCAAGGTGATTTTGAGCCAGGTCAATTTCGACGTCTACGCTGGAGAAGTCTTCGTCATTCTCGGCGGCTCGGGTTGTGGCAAGAGCACACTGCTGAAACACATGATCGGCCTATACAAGCCGGCGCAGGGAAAAATTCTCATCGACGGCGCCGACGTGGTGGCGGCGGACCGCCAGGAGCGCATGGAGATCCTGCGCAAGTTCGGCGTGATGTATCAAAGCGGCGCTTTGTTCGGCTCCATGACCCTGCTCGACAATGTACGCTTGCCGTTGGAAGAGTTTACCGACCTGCCGCCCGAGGCGATTCGATTGATCGCCTTGATGAAACTCAAGCAGGTGGGCTTGGCCGGCTTCGACAATCACTTGCCGTCGGAGTTGAGCGGCGGCATGCAAAAGCGCGCGGCGATCGCGCGCGCGATGGCGCTCGATCCGCGGGTCTTGTTTCTCGACGAACCTTCGGCGGGACTCGATCCGATCACTTCCGCCGAACTCGACGAGCTGATCGTCAGCCTTGCGCGCAACCTAAAGATGACATTCGTCATCGTCTCGCACGAGTTGGCGAGCATCTTCGCGATTGCGGACCGGGTGATTATGTTGGATAAAAACGTCAAAGGTATCGTGGCCATGGGCAAGCCGCGGGAATTGCGAGAGCACAGCGACAATCCTTGGGTGCGGCAGTTTTTCTTGCGCCGAGCTTCGCTGGACAGCTGATCGGGAAGCTTCGCTCAGTCATGGATATTTGACCATGCTGCTCGCAGCGTGGAACCTTTAAATCCAATAATTCCCCGCAGCTTGCTGCGGGCACCAATTAAATGGGGAATCCAAAGGGGGCGAGCATCCCCTTTGGTCGCGTGCGGGTTAATACCCCGTACGCGAAATGCTCCGTTTATTGGGGAATCCAAAGGAGGCGAGCATCCCCTTTGGTCAAGGACGGGGGTCAATACCCCGCCGGCGGAGCGGCTTGGTTTATTTTGAACAATGAACAAACTCAGTTATTTTAAAGTCGGTCTGTTCGTCATCGCCGCATCGGTGATCGCCGTTATCGGCGTGATCCTGCTCGGTGTCGGTTCGATATTCGAAAAAATCACGTTGGTCGAAACCTACATCGACGAGTCGGTGCAGGGGTTGGATGTTGGTTCGGCGGTCAAATTCCGCGGCGTGCCGATTGGCAAGGTGGAAAAAATCTCGCTGACGAGCGTGGAATACGCCACGCGCAAGCGCTACGTGTTGGTGCGCGTCGGCATCGTGCCGACGATGCTCGAGTTGCCTTTGGGGGACCCCAATCATGCCGGTTTCAAACTGGAAGTTGAGCGTGGGCTGCGGCTGCGTTTGGCCGCCCAAGGACTGACCGGCGTTGCCTATATTGAAGCCGATTACGCGGATCCGCAGCGCAATCCGCCGTTGGAGATAGACTGGCAACCGAACTATCCCTACGTGCCGTCGACGCGCAGCCGCATTACTCAGTTGAGCGAGTCGGTGGAAAAAATTCTTCGTAGCATCGAAACCGTCGACCTTGGCCGCTTGGTCGACGGCATCGAAAAATCGTTGGGTACGATCACCAAGGTCGCCGAAGGGGCGAACTTGGATAAACTTGGCAGAGAAGCGAATACGTTCCTCGGCGAAATTCGCGACACGAACCGGCAATTGAAAGAGATCGTCGGCAGCGCGGAGCTAAAATCGGCTTTGCAAGATAGCGCAGGGGCGGCCAAGAAAGCGCGGGAAATTATCGATAACGCCGAGAAACCTCTGAAGCTACTCATGGCGGACCTGCCGCAAGCTGCCGAGGGTTTGAACCGGCTGGTCAAGCGATTGGATTCGGTTGCTAACGATCTGCCGGAGACGAGCACACAACTACGCCAAACGATCCAGCGCATGAATCGCTTGATCGCGAACCAACAGCGGGACATCGAAAGGACCATGGACAACCTGCGAGCGATCTCGGATAACATGAAAGAGATCACCGAGAGCTCGAAGAAGTATCCATCACAAGTTCTCTTCGGTGCGCCGCCACCACCTTCGAAGGCCATCCAACGATGAAGCGATCTCACACTCGAATGGTCCGCGCTATCCTGCTGCTGTTCATTTCATGCTCGGGATGCGTCTCCTTGGAACGGAGCTATCCGGAGAAACGTTACTTTGTCCTCGAAGTTTCCGAGAGTGTCAATTCGGCCAACCCCGCCGGCGATCGAATTCTGTCGGTGTCGAATCTGCGGGTCTCGCCAAGATACGCTGACAGAAGCTTTGTTTATCGAATCTCTGAAGCGGGCTACGAAGCGGATTTTTATAATCAGTTTCTTGCGGCGACGGACGTGATGATTGGCGAAGAAGTGCGCAGAGGCCTCGGGGCGTCGCGTGTTTTCAAATATGTCGTCGGACCATCAAACCAGCTGCAACCCAATTATGTTTTGGAAGGGTCGGTCAACGCAGTTTACGGCGACTTCCGTAATCTCAATGCTCCGGCGGCACATTTAGAAATCGAATTTTTCCTGCACAACGAAGATGTCGCCAATCCTGGCATTGTGATGCAAAAGCGCTATGTGAAGTCGGTTGCGATTAACACCCGTTCTGCCGAAGCGTTGGTCAAAGGCTGGAACGCCGCGCTGAGTGAAATCGTCGCTGCGCTGGTCGCCGATCTAAAAGCAGTGAACTTCTAGCTGGCGCGAAAAGAGAATTAACCACAAAAGGCACGGAGATCACAAAATAGGGGCCGGTCGTGACCGGCTCTTTCTCGAATTCGGAAATTTAGCCGCAAAAAGCGCAAAGGGCGCAAAAGGGAATCGGATCTGTAGGGGCAACCCCCGATGGTTGCCCTTCCGATATTTTCATTCCGAACCTTCGTGCTCTTGGTATTGGATTTCTCCCTCGGAATTTTTTTGCGCTCTTTGCGCCCTTTGCGGTTAATTATCCGATTCCGAATCTTATCTTTGGTTGCGGCATTGCCGCGCGGCGTTCTCGCCAGCCAGGATTCCTGTTACCACCGCTTGCATCAAACCGCCGGTGTAGCCGCCGCGATGGCCGCCCATCAGACCGCCGATGGCGTCGCCGGCGGCGTAGAGGCCGGCGATTGTTTTCTCATCTTGGTTCAAGACCTCAGCGCGTCCGTTGATGGCGATGCCGCCCATGGTGAAGGTGATGCCGGGGACGACTCGCAGACCGTAAAGCGGTGCGCGCAGGATTTTCGGTTTCCCGCTACGTGGAACGCTCAGCGTCTTCGTATTGTTTGATTCAACTGCGCGATTGTACTCTTCGACGGTTCGTTTTAGCTTCGCGGCGTTTACCCCGAGAGCTTGCGCAAGGCCTTCTACGGTGTTGTGAGAAAAAATCTCACCGCCGTTATCGGCGATCCATGGGTTAGGCGACGGAATTTTTAGCGACGTGGAAGACGGACTGTCCTTCGATGCAGCCCAAGACTCGTTATCAAAGATCAAGGTCGCGCCGGTTGGGTCGTCGGCGCGGGCGAGATCGTTGGCGACGGCTACGTCGCCGCGGCCTTCATCGACGAAGCGATTGCCCTGGGCATCGATGAGAATTCCTTCATCAACAAATGAATCTAAACGCGGATAGGGCCAAAAGCGGTCGTCGGTGAGCGCATTGCGGGCGATCAGATGGCCGTAGAAATATTTTAGATTCACCGCCTTGGCGCCGACGGCGAGCGACATGCTAAGACCATCGCCGGTGTCCTGCTTGGAGCCGCGCAGTTTGCACCGATCGGCGTGGGGCCCGATATATTTTTTGACCAGTTTTTGGTTGGCGCTGAAGCCGCCGGTGGAAAGAATGGTCGCTCGGCTGCGCAGTTCGGTTTCCTCGCCGTTCTTTTTGCTGACCAGACCGACGACACGGTTGTTATCGACGATGAGCTTCGATCCGGCAACGCCATTCATGTAGCGCCCGCCGAGTTTCAAGAATCGTTCTTTGAGGCTTGTGAGAGCGCGGGTGCCGATATCTTTTTTGTAAACCGGTCCAAGGCAAGTTTCGCTTGTTTGGTCGAGCCAGATTCGTCCCGGCGCGGTTTCTTCGAGGCTGACGCCAGCGCTGATCAACCAGTCGATGGCGCGACCGCAGCTCTCCGACCAGGATTTAACCAGATCGGGATAACCGACGTTTTCGGACATGACGAAGTCGTAGAGCTCCTGCGCAGTTGTCTTCGGGCTCTTGCCGCCGGCGCGCAGGCTGCCCGACGCCATGAGGACATTGCCGTCGCCGAGATCACCGTTGCTTTTGTCTATCAGCAAGACTTGCGCGCCCTGCTCGCTGGCACGCACCGCCGCGGTGAAGCCGGCCAGGCCGGCACCCACGATGAGGATGTCGCTGGTTAATTCGTTCATGTGTTGCACCAGTTCATTGATCTCAGACTAGCTGTGATAGGTTCGCATAGAATTCGTTTTTACCCTCGCCCTTTGGGAAAGGGAAGGGTGAGGGTAACCGCGCGTCCGAAACCCTCATCCTAACCTTCTCCCAGAGGGAGAAGGAACCGGACTACCAAAATCGAAATTAGTTACGGCAACTTGTAACCCAATTCCTTCGCGACTTCTGTTGCTAGGCGGTCGTCGGCGACTTCGCTGAACGCAACCTTGCGGTCGATGAAACGGCCTTGGGCTTGAAGCGAGCGCACCAGGTTGTCGATGCCGGCGCGATTGGGAATGCCGGTTGGATTCAGCGTTGTCTGGAATGCATCATAGGTGTCCCCGGCGCCGTCCTTGTCCATTTTCAAAAGTCGCATGATCAATTCTACAGTCTTCGGCTTAGACTTGCGCACTTCGTCCTTGGCAACTTGCAGCGCGCGAATAACGCGGCGCGTTTCGGCGGGGCGTTCTTGTATGGTCTTTACCATGGCGGTCAAGCCGCCGCCCGGCATCTCCACCATGGCGCCGACGTCCAGCAGTTTATGAAAACCTTTTTTCGCGGCGCTAAAAATATGCGGTGGCGACATCAGCGCGGCTTCGACAAAGCCGGATTCAAGCGAATAAAGAATTTGGATTTGCTGGCCGGGGATTGCGACCATTACGTAATCTTTCGGATTGGCGCCCGATCTTTCCAGTGCGATCAATAGCGCGACGTGATTGGTGCCGCCGACGCCGCCTGACAGGGCGATCTTTTTGCCCTTGAGTTCTTGTAGCGACTTGTACAGTGGCGCACTCTGCAGCCAATAGGAAATTCGATCCGACGAAAACCAAATCGCTCGCGACGGCAACCCGGTGAGCGTCGCCGCGACGGACGCCGGGCCGACGCCGGCGACGTAGTCGATGTCGCCCTGATTCATCGCCGCCGCGCCGAGGGGCGGGCTCATGACGACGATTTCCACGTCCAGGCCATTCTCTTTAAAAGTGCCCCAGTCGCGCGCTGCAAGCAGCGGCAGGGCGGTGATCGTCAAACCGGCGTTGGAGATGCGAACTTTGGTACGTTTGTCTTGGCTTGCCGCTGGGAGAGCGGTGAGAATAATGACGAAGGCGGTGACGCAAATATACCAGACTCCTTTTCGCGGTGATAATTGATTCATGTGTGTCCTTACTTTCCTCACTCTTGCCCTCGACCGCAACCGAGCGAGTGAATTGGTTGCAATCGAATATTCCTGCTGTTGCCTATTGCCTAATCGCTGTTGCCTACTTAATCAATTTGTTCGCCCGCGCCAACAGATTCGGGTCGATGGTCACGCCGATCTGCTTGGCGGTTTTGAGATTGATCACGAAGTCGAACTTCATCGGCTGCTCCACCGGCAGGTCAGCGGGCTTGGCTCCCTTCAGGATTCTGTCGATGTAGTATGCGACACGCCGATAGCTGTCCGACTCGTCGGCTCCGTAGTACATGAGCCCTCCGGCATCTACAGCTTCTCTGGTCTCGTACATCGACGGTAACCGGCTCTTTAACGCAAGGCCCGCGATCCGTTTTCAGTTAACACGCATTAGCGGGCCCGCGGCGGGTACATAGAGTCCATCCGGGCTTTGCTTGCTCCGCGCAGCGAATACCTTCTCGAAATCGTCCCTGCCTCGTGCCTCCCAAGGCTGAAGAGTCAACTTCAGCGCACGCGCAGCGACTGGGAGAACCTCTTTCACCTCGTGTACACTGGTCGGAATGGCCGGTTCGTAGAGAACAGCGACACGGGTAAGTTTGGGAACCGCTTCTTTGAGCAGCTCCAGCCGCTTGCCGCCTAGTTCCCTGCCAAGAAGGGTAATGCCGGTGACGTTGCCGCCGGGACGGGCAAGGCTTTCAATTAAGCTTGCCTCGACAGGATCAATCCCAGCGCCCACCATAACGATGGGAATCGTTTTGGTCGCATTCTTGGCTGCCTGGATCAGCCCGGCCCCTCCTGCTACCACGATGATATCAACTTTGAGACGCACCAGCTCTGCCGCAAGCTCAGGATACCGTTCGCGCTTCCCCTCCGCATATCGGTACTCGATAGCGATGTTTTGTCCTTCGATGTAGCCACGCTCGCGCAAAGCCAGCCGAATTGCCTCGGCACGGGCGGAGTCAGTAGCAGAATCGACCCCCGATAGAAACCCTATCCGAGAGACCTTCTTCGGCTGCTGCGCCCGAGCGGTAACGGGAAGAGCCAAGAGCATCGAGCAGAAAGCTCGCCGAGTGATTTTTTTGTGCATGGGGTTTTCCCGTAGTTCTGCTCAAGACTGACCGATATAGAACTAAAAGAAAAACACAACAATAACGGTGGACATTTGGGGAGCCGAGTTGATTCCGGTGAAAAGAAAAACGGCAAAGGGTAGCTTATTTGCTACGCCTCACTTTTTCGCTATGTACTTTACGCCGGCGATATCTTCGAAGTCCGAATCTTGGCTCCACAGGGTCGCTCCGTAAGCGCGTGCGGTCGCCAACATGATACTATCGGCCGTCGGAATTTTGTCGTTGAAACTAGTGCGAGCCGCGCTCAAAGCCAAGGGAGCGCTTCACTCAACGATCGTACCTTGTTGCATCAGAGCCACGGCTTGCAAGGCATCGTCCTCACCGCGTTGCTGCAACACTCGCTTGAAAACTTCGTAGAGGCTCAACGTCGGCACCAAAAGGTCAGCAGTCGCTAGGATGGAGTTTGCGAAAAAGTCGGCATTTAGCCCGTCAGCCAAGTACTCCAGCCACCCCGAGGAATCGACGACATTCACATCCGGTCCGTTTTTCGATCTATGGTCGTGTCGATCCCTTTGAGAAACCCTCGCATCTTTTTTATTGGCCGCACCGGAATGAGTTCAATGCGGTTCTCGTATAGCAGCGCTTGGATCTTCTGGCCCGGGGCCAGTTTTAGCGACTCGCGGATTTCTTTGGGGATCACAACCTGAAACTTTGGGGAAACCGTTACTGTTTCCATAACGTCTCCTTGTCGATACTGAGTTAGTATTACAAAAACAGTATCGATCACAGAGAGGCATTGCAAGAACCGCTAAATCGGCATCGCCATTGCCTCTTGCCTATTTTTACTAGCGCCCACTGTGGAATCGTCAGGCCGATCTGCTTCCGATCCTCAATAATATTGACAGCAAGGCTTCTATGGAATACCGTTAATACGAATCTTCCATGAAAATTGTGAGGTAAACTCATGCCAGCCGCTCGACGACAATATGAAGTGGTAAGCGTTTCACTTCCCCGAGACTTGGTGAAGCGGGCCAACGCCGTTATTCCGAAAGCGCGGCGCAGCCGTGTGATCACCAGCATGCTGACCGCATTTCTTGATTCAGTCGCGCGTAAGCAACTGGAGCGCGATTACGCGGCGTACTATAGCCGGCGCTCGGACCGCGAGGTGCAAGAGGAACGCGAGCTGTTGGGCGAGTGGAAATTGAGCGACCAAGAGGCCTGGGATATCTTGCAGTTGGAGGAAGCCAATGGTCGGCGTAAAGCGGGGTGATGTCGTAGTCGCTAATCTCGATCCCACCATCGGCGTCGAGATCAAAAAGACCCGACCGGTGATCGTGCTCTCCAATGATAGTATCAATCAGTTCAGCCAACTCGTGGTCGTCATCCCACTGACCAAGAACACGGCGCATCTCTCTCCCAGTCACGCGATCATACCCAAGGGGGTTGCCCGTCTGACGTTCGCATCCAAGGTCGTGACCGAACAGATCAAAGCCGTCGACAAACGGCGTCTGGTCAAACGCCTGGGAAGTCTGACACCCGCGCTCCTTGCCGAGGTTGAGCGCGCCCTCAGGAATACTCTGGCATTGCCGTAATCCGATTTCCGAATTGGGTCTCATCAGCTTTCTCGGCAATCCAAAACTTGTCCTGAGCCCTTCGGCGGAGTTTATCCTGAGCGGAGTCGAAGGGCTCAGGATAAACTCCTGCGAAGGATCTCGGTTCACCTGATCAACTTGTTCGCCCGCGCCAACAGATTCGGGTCGATCGTGACGCCGATCTGCTTCGCCGTCTTTAAGTTAATCACAAACTCAAACTTCATAGGCTGCTCCACGGGCAAGTCAGCAGGCTTGGCTCCCTTCAGAATTCTGTCCACGAAATATGCGACGCGCTGGTAACGTTCCGCTTGGTCCGCACCGTAGGACATGAGCCCACCGGCTTCTACAGCGTCTCTGCTGGCGTACACCGACGGTAACCGGCTCTTTAAGGCAAAGCCGAAGATCCGTTTTTGGTTAGCATTTATTACCCCGCCGCTGCTGGACACGTAGAGTCCATCCGGGCGCTGCTTGCCCATCGCAGCAAAAACTCTATCGAAATCGTTCGCAGCTCGCACCTCCCACGGCTGAATAGTCAAACGTAGCGCGCGCGCCGCGACGGGGAGAACTTCTTTCATGTCGCGTACAGTGCCCGAAATGGCCGGATCGTAGAGAACCGCGACACGGGCAACTTTAGGAACGGCTTCTTTGAGCAGCTCCAGCCGCTTCCTGCCTAGTTCTCTGGTAAGGTTTGTAAGGAAGGTGACGTTGCCGCCGGGACGGGCAAGGCTGTCAATTAGGCCTGCCTCGACAGGATCGGACCCAGTACCCATCATAACGATAGGAATCGTCTTGGTCGCATTCATGGCCGCCCAGATCTGTGGGGGCCCTCCTGCTACCACGATAACATCAACCTTGAGACGCACCAGCTCGGCCGCAAGCTCAGACTGCCGACCGGGTTTCCCCTCCGCATATCGGTACTCGATGGCGATGTTCTGTCCTTCTATGTAGCCACGCTCGCGCAGAGCCAGCCGAATTCCCTCGGCACGGGCGGAGTTACTAGCTGCATCGGCTGCTGCGCCCGAGCTGGAATGGGAAGAGCCAAGAGCATCGAGCAAAAAGCTCGCCGAGCGATTTTTTTGTGCGTGGGATTTGCCTCGATTGTTTTTGCCCTCACCCGCACCGGAGACTGTGTCGCAATACCGTTCATGGTTCGAGAACCTCACCACGAACGGTATTGCGCGATCGCGAATTCAATTACTTATCCGTTCGCCCTGAGCGTGTCGAAGGGTTCCGAGTGAATTACGACACAGTCTCAGCGGCCGAGGGAATAAATTCTCGCCCGCTATCATCATGGAATCTTGTAGCCCATTTCCCTGGCGACTTCGGTGGCGAGACGGTCGTCGGCGATTTCAGTGAATGCAACTTTGCGGCCGACAAAGCGGCCCTGGGATTGCACCGACTTCACCAGGATATCCATGCCGATGCGGGTGGGAATGCCGCTTGGGCTGAGCGTGGTTAGGAATTGATCGTAGGTTTCGTTGGCCGCTTCGCGGTCCATTCGGAGCAGCTTGATGATCAGCTCGACGGTTCTAGGCTTGGCCTTGCGGATTTCTTCTTTAGAGAGTTGCAGTGAGCGAATCACCCGTTTGGTTTCCACCGGCCGTTCTTGAATCGTTCGTGCCAAGGTGGTCAAGCCTCCGCCGGGCATTTCCACCATGGCGCCGACATCGAGAACTTTACTAAAGCCTTTCTTTTGAGCGCCGAAGGTCACCGGCGGTGACAACACCGCCGCGTCGACGTAGCCTGCTTCCAATGAAATGAGCTGTTGAATTTGCTGTCCGCCGATCGACACCAAAACAAAATCTCTCGGATTGCCGCCGGCCTTTTCCACGGCCATGTTGAAAGCCACGTGCACCGTGCCGCCAAGGCCGGAGACCGCAACCTTCTTTTGCTTGAGGCTTTCGAGGGTTTTGTACTGCGGCTTGGCCATCAGCCAGTAGGAAATGCGGTCGGAGGAGAACCAAATCGCGCGGGTGGCGAAACCGCTCATGGTGGCATTCACCGACGCCGGTCCGACGCCGGCTTGATAATCGATATCGCCTTGGGTCAACGCTGCCGGCACCAAGGCGGACTGCATGAGAATCACTTCCATGTCCAAATCGTTGGCGTTGAAAATGCCCCATTCCTTGGCGGCAAGCAGCGGCAAGGCGGTGATAGTGAAGCCAGCGTTCGATATGCGGGTCTTTCCGCGCCGCTCTTGGGCGAAGCTCAAGGACGACAGCAGTAGACCGCACAGCATCACGCTCATCACGCGCAGCGTGGATGATTTCTTGATTTGCTGCATTATGACTACCTCCAAACAAAGCGCGGCGCGTTTAAAAGTTCAAGGTCAAATCGGCCGAGATTCTTTTAATTTTGAATTTCTTCACACTGCCCTTGTGCCAATGCCCGATCGCTGGGCGACCATCCAGTAGAGCGCGATGATCGGTACGAGAATACATAGCATGACCGTCGTCAACGCCGCGGCCTGGCCGAATCCGCCATTGAGCCAAATACTCCAGACGACCACCGGTAGCGTGGTGTTTTCCGCGCGCGAAAGCAAGACCGCGAGTGTGAGCTCGCGATAGGTGAGCAGAGCGATCCAGAGCCAGCCGTAAAGAATAGGCGGTGTCAAGATCGGTACGAGAATGCGCCTGACCACGCTCCAAGTGCTGCCGCCGCTGACGTAGGCGGCTTCTTCGAGTTCGCGATGGATTTGAATCAGCGAGCTGTTCATCATGCGCGTGCCGTAGCTCAGGCGCACGATGATGTAGAGCAAGAGCAAAAGCCAAATCGTGCCGTAGAGCGGAATGAAATTGCGCAAGACAAACAGCGCCAGCAGCACCGCGCCGATGGCGAAGATGATGTTGGGCACGGCGTGGGGCAGAAAGGCAAAAAAATCGAAGACGAAGCGGCCGCGGATTTTTGAGCGTAACACGACCCAGGCAAAGATCAGACTCACGACCACGGTGATCGTCGGTGTGAGCAGCATCAAGATGGAGGTGTTGCCGGCGCCGCGCAATACGAGATCCCAAGGCAGACCGACGTAGTTTTGCAATGACGCGCGCGCGAAAGCTTCCGCCGACGGCATCTCGAAATATTTTAGCAGCGAGGCCCAGAGCAACATGGCGAGGGGAATTAATTTGCTCAATACGAGGTAGAGACCGACGAACAGCCAGGCGAGGACAGCGCGCGAGCCTAGTTTGACAATCTTCGGCTGATAGGCTTTGCCGGTGATGATTTCATATTGATGACTGCGGCTTTGCACGCGGGCGTACCACCAGCCCAAGCCGGCGGCTAGGAGGATGCCCATGATGCTAAAAGTCGCGCTCAAGCCGTAGCGCGGCAAGCCTTCTTGGGGACTGACAAGGAGATACATGTAGGTGCTGAAAGTAAAAATGCGGTTGGACCAGCCGATGATCGCCGGCACATCGAAGGCGGAAAGGCCAACAGTGAAAATATAAATCCCCGCGGCGAGAATGCCCGGCCAGATGAGTGGTATTGTCACGCTCCAAATCATGCGCGCGGTGCCGGCGCCGCTGGTCTCGGCAGCCTCTTCGAGCTTGGGGTCCATGGCGCGAAACGCGCCGGCGGTCATGATGAACGCCACCGGCGTTAGATTCAGCCCCTGCACCCAGCCCATGCCGGTGATCGTCGTGATGCTGAGCGGCCCGTCGACGAAGCCCAAGGTGTCTTGCAACAATTGATTGACGATGCCGATGCGCGGATGAAGCAGGAACAACCAGCCCATGGCCACGGCGAAGCCGGGGATCAACAGGCCGATGGTCATGAACGTCAGCAAGATGGTTTTTCCCGGAAAGTCGGTGCGTTCCACTAACCAGGCGGTGGGTAGGCCGAACAGAAATGACACGGCGAGGGCGACGAACGAGAAGCCGGCGGTGTTCAAGAGAACTTTGTAGGTGAACGGTTCGGCGAAAACCGTCAGGTAGTTCTTAAAGGAATACTTGGTGATCGGATCGATCGGCGAGCCATCGAAAAAACTCAACCAGAGAACCACGACCAACGGCGCAAGTATGAGCAGGCTGACGAAAGTCGCCACACCGACCATCGCCACAGCCCAGGGGTCGGCTTGACCGGAGGCATCACGAAAAAAGCGATTGATCCGCATCAACACAATTTGTTTCTGGCGCGGGTAGGGGCGATTCATGAATCGCCCCTACGAATCAGGTTCTTGCAGGGTTATTGTGAAGATCTTTTCACCACGAAGGACACGAAGAGCACGAAGTTCGGAGTTTAAATCATCCGAACCCTTCCTGTCCTTCGTGCTCTTCGTGGTGAATAAAATAAACTGGGCATGGCACGCAATCCACGCAAAAACCTGAAGAACCACCAATTAATACCTCTTAATACCTCTGCGGCAGTCGATTTTAAAAAAACCAGTTGCGACTATTTTTGCGTGACGATCTTTACCATCTCTTCGGAGATTTTTTCGATCTCGGCATTGTTCGCCACCCACTCCAGCGTCGGCACGAAGAACTTCACGCCTTGCTTTTCAAGCGCTCTGACCTTTTGCCCCAGTTGCGACTCCGGGAACATGTAGAGATCGGAGAAGTCGCTTTCCCAGAGCAGCTTTTGCGCTTCCTTGGTCAGCATGAAGGTGGTGAAGAGCTTGGCCGCGTTGGCATGCTCGGCGTTCTTGGGAATGCTTAAATAAAAATGGCGCACCATCGCGGCATCGCTGGCGATGACATGCTCCAGCGGCGCGCCTTGGGCTTGCAGTTCAAAAGTGCGCGCGCCGTTGCAGTCCATCACCAAGGCCAAAAATTCGCCGGTGACGACCCGGTCCATCTCATTGCAGCGGATCAAGCCCGCCACTTGTTTGGAGAACTGCTTGACGTAATCGAGGGCAACTTCCCGTCCCCAGAGTTCCTTGGCGGCGAGCAGGTTTAAGCCGGTGACGTATGGAGTGGATGCGATCTTGCCTTTCCAAAACGGCTTCAAGAAATCTTTGAGGGTTTTCGGTACTTCATTTTTCGGCACACGGTTTTTGTTGTAGGGCGTGCCCGGCAATCCTGAGAAGACGCGCAAGCTCTGGCCATCGCCTTCAACCATCTGATTGGTGATGCGGCCGGGCATGAGTTTTTGCCACTCGACCGGCTGAAAAATTTTCCGATTGACCAACGGCACCAGATAGCTTTCCGCGCCGATGTAAACATCGCTGGCCGCCGGTTGACCGGCGGCCAACTCGGTGGCGATCTGGCTGCCCATCGCTGGCATTGATGGACCTGGCGTAAAGCCGATCTTCACCGTGCTGCCGAACATCTTGTTCATCAGCTGTTCGTAGAGCGCCATACGCTTGGTGCCGCCGAGTGTGCCTTCGCCCCAGCTGAGTTTGAGCATGCCTTCCTTGTTGGCGTCTTGAACGACCTTGGTAAGCGCCGGCGACCACTGGGGCTGAGCGGCGTCGATCGGACGCGGCAATAGGACGAATAGGACGAATGCGGCGAAATAAAGTGCAACTCTTTTGCTCATAACATCTCCTTGTGAAAGATCCCTCGATAAAAGGTTGCTGAAATACTATTTTGGAGTCCTTCGACAGGCTCAGGACGAACGGATAGAAGCCTGAAATGCTTGAAATGACTCCGGTCATGCTGATCCCTCGACAAGCTCGGAACGAAAGGCGCAGTCGAGGGTGCTTGTCGTGAGCGAAGTCGAACGATCGAGGCATGTTCCTGCTAAGCTTTGTCGTCTATACCTGCCCGGATCGGCAGCTGTCAACCAAGCAGAAGCGGCTATTGCTTGACAACATTTTGGTTACTTGAAAGGATTGCAAAATTGTCACATAGCCAATCGCACTGATATGAAGTCCGTCCCCCCGCCAAAAGCGTCCGACAAGCCGCAAGTCGATCCGATCACCTTGGAAGTGATCCGCCATGGCATCATCTCGATCTGCGATCAGATCGACGCCAATATGACGCGCACGGCGTTTAGCCCGTATATTTACGAATACAAGGATTACGCCGTCGGCTTCGTCAGCGCGACCGGCGAGTTGCTGGCGCAGTCCACCGGCGGCATGCCGGTGTTCGTCGCCGACTCGGTGGGCGCGGCGGTGAAAGACGGATTGGCTATCTATGGCCGCGAGAGTTTGCACAAGGGCGATGTCATCGTCTGCAATCACGCCGCGGTGCAAGGCCAGCATTTGAACAACACCGTCATGTATACGCCGGTGCTCGCCGGACCGGCGGGCGATGAGCTGATCGGCTTTTTCGCGGTCAACTGCCACTGGATCGATATCGGCGGTTCGGCGATCGGCTCGGTGTCTTATTCCTCCACCGATATTTTCATGGAAGGGCTGCAGCTGCGTTCAATTAAACTCTGGTCCAAGGGCGAGCCCCTCGAAGAGGTTTACCGGATCATCGAGAACAACACCCGCTTCCCGCTCGAATTGCTCGGCGACATCGAAGCGCAACTGGGCGGCTGCCTGCTCGGCCGCGACCTCACTCAGGTCATGGCGGACAAATACCGCCCGCAGGTTTTTCTCGGCACGCTCGATACGATACTTGATCAATGCGAAGCGGCGACGCGGGAAAAAATTCGCGCCATCCCCGACGGCGTCTACCAACATGAGGCGTTTCTCGACAACGACGGCGTGCGTGCTGAGAAGATTCCGATTCGCGTCAAAGTCATCGTCGCCGGCGACGAACTGACCGTCGATTTCTCGGAAATGTCGGAGCAAGTCAAAGGCTGCATTAATTCCGGATACTACGGCGGCGGGCGCACCTGTGTGCGCGTCGCGTTTAAATATTTGATCGCCACCGGCGAGCCGGCCAACGAGGGAACCTTCCGGCCGGTGAAAATGATTCTGCCCGAGGGCAAATTGATCAGCGCCGAGGCGACCGCGGCGATGGGTTTGTACAGCATTCCTTTTCCGACTGTCATCGATTGCATCATCAAAGCTTTGGAGCCGGCGTTGCCCAAGCGCGTCACCGGCGCGCACTTCGGCACGTTTTCTTCACTGAGTTTCGCCGGCAAACGGCAGGACAGCGGCGCGGTGTTCAAGGCCAACGACAGCGGTCACGGCGGCTGGGGCGCTTGCGCGACCCACGACGGTGCCGGACCGTTTCGCACGATGGCCCACGGCGACACGCGGCTGATCCCCATCGAGTTGCAAGAGTCGATGTACCCGTTCCGCATCGAAGAGTTTCGTTTGCGCCAGGACTCCGGCGGTGCCGGCAAATGGCGCGGCGGTCTGGGCTTCGACAAGCAATATGTTTTGCTCGCGCCCTGCGAGCTGTGGGCCAACTTCGACCGCATCGGCTGCCCGCCCTGGGGCGTGCAAGGCGCGAAGGAAGGCATGTCGGGGCAGGTGCTGATCTACAAGAACGGCGCGGTGGAGCCCGAGCTGCTTTACAAAACTGAGAATCGCCCATTGCAGGCCGGCGACCGCGTGCGCATGTCCACGGGGGGCGGCGGCGGCTACGGTGATCCGCGTGAGCGGCCGGTGGAATGGGTCGCGCGCGATGTCGTCCGCGGTTTCATTTCAATCGACAGCGCGCGCGACGATTACGGCGTGATGTTCGATCAGAACGGCAAAGGGCGGCGCGAATAAAATTTAGCGGCTCGCGTCTAGGGTCTAGGGTTTTGAGTTCAGCCTAAGTCCTAAACGCAAGACGCTAGACTCTAAACCCAAGACAGGAATTTTAGATGTCCTACGCCATCGCCGTCGACATCGGCGGCACCTTTACCGATCTCGTCGCTTTCGATCATGCGACGCAGAAAGTTATCTATTCCAAAAGCCCGACGACCTACGACAATCTGGTTGAGGGAATTCTCGATTGCTTCAACAAAGCGCAAATCGAACCGGTGCAAGCTTCGCTGGTCAATCACGGCACGACGCTGGTGATCAATTCCCTGATCCAGCGCAAGGGCGCGAAGACCGCGCTGGTGACGAGCAAAGGGTTTCGGGACATTCTCGAAATTGCCCGCGGCAACCGGCCCGATCCCTTCGATCTGCATTATCAGCGCGACGAGCCATTGATCCCGCGCGAGCTCCGCCTCGAAGTGGCAGAGCGCATGGGCAGCAGAGGCGAAGTGGTCACGCCGCTCGATACTCCGGCACTGGAAAAACTCGCCGGCGAAATCAAAAAACTCGGTGTCGAATCAGTGGCAGTCTTTTTCATGAATTCCTATATCAATCCCGCCCACGAAGAATCGGCCGCAGAGACCCTGCGAGAACTTTTGCCTGACGCTTACGTGACCTTCAGCACCGAGCTGACGCGCGAGTGGTATGAGTACGAGCGTTGCTCGACGGTGGCGGCCAACGCTTTCATTGGACCGCAGGTGAGCACCTACATTCGCCGCTTGGACGGCGATCTTAAACAGCAGGGATTCGGCGGATCGTTGTTCATGATGGGCTCCAACGGCGGTCTGTTGTCCACCGATCGTACTTGCCGCCAGCCCATCGGCTTGGTCGAGTCCGGCCCCATCGGCGGCTGCATCGGCGCGGGCGCCTACGCCGAAAAACTTGGCTTCAAAAACCTCGTCGCCTTCGACATGGGCGGCACGACGGCGAAATGCGCGCTGGTGGAAAACGGCCGCTTCTCGGTCAATTCGCTCTACTACGCCAACGGTTACGTCAAAGGTTTTCCGATCAAGTCGGCGGTCATCGACATCGTCGAAGTCGGCTCGGGCGGAGGTTCGATCGCCTGGCTCGATTCGCAGAAGCGTCTCCACGTCGGGCCGCAGAGCGCAGGTTCGACGCCCGGGCCGGTGTGCTACGGGCGCGGCGGCTTAGAGCCTACCATCACCGATGCCAATCTAGTCCTCGGCCGGCTCAATCCGGCGAACTTTCTCGGCGGCGAGATGAGGCTCGACGTGAACGCGGCGCAAAGTGCGATCGCCGAGCGCGTCGCCACGCCGCTCGGCTACGGCGGCGAGAGCGGCATGATTCAGATGGCCGATGGCATGATCGCCATCGCCACGGTCATCATGAGCGGCGCGATCCGAAAAATTTCCGTCGAGCATGGCCTCGATCCGCGCGACTTTATTCTGTTCAGCTACGGCGGCGGCGGACCGCTGCATGCCTCGGCGCTGGCCCATGAGCTGTCGATTCCGACCGTCGTCATTCCACCCGAGCCGGGAAATTTTTCCGCCGTCGGCATGCTCCTGGCCGACGCGCGCATCGATACTTCGAAGACCTTCGTCGGTGTTCTCGACGATAAATCGGTGCCGAAAATGGCCGAGACATTCGCAACGCTGGAGAAAGACGCCGCCGTCGCCCTCGCTGGCGAGTTTGGCACCAGCGAGGTATTTTTCGAACGGCACGCCGAGATGCGCTACCGCGGTCAGCGTCACAACATCAAAGTTCCAGTGTCCGGCTTGAAGGACCAAGCAGCAATCCGCGCCGCCTTCGAGCGCGACTACAGGCGGCGCTACGGCCACGCCGACGCCAAGGCGCCGGCGGAGTTTCAGGCGCTGCACCTATCCGCCTTCGCAACGCTGAAGCAGCCCGACATCGCGCGCCTGCCACGCGCCGCCACTCCGGCGGAAACTGCGCAAACGAGAAAAATCTATATTGGCAACGCCGGCGGCTGGCTCGATTTGAAGATTTACCACCGCGATGCGTTGGAACCGGGATTCGCCGCCGCCGGCCCGGCGGTGATCGAGGAATACGGCTCGACTACGTTGATTTGGCCGGGTGATAGGTTTGAAATCGGCGCCCTGCGCGAGATCAGGATTGCCTGCCCGGCAAAATAGTTTTGCGGTCATTGCTGACGACGTCTCAACGCCGGATTGATGGGGTTTCTCTTGTCGAATGGAATAATGCTCTCATTCCGTCATTCCGGCGCAAGCCGGAATCGTGCGCCCGTGAGGGCGCCACATCAGCACGGTGAAAGTCCGTGTCGGAGTATGCCACAGCTCCGTAGCCGAAGGTAACTGCGTCGCCGCGAGGCGGGGTGGGGAGCAACC
>Ga0208454_1000064_pt1 | contig 77615 bp, 75 predicted proteins | sample EasRivMeERMZT100_FD_187530 | JGI IMG/M metagenome (GOLD analysis project Ga0208454, IMG submission 187530) | Soil microbial communities from meander-bound floodplain in the East River, Colorado, USA - East River MetaG ERMZT100 (SPAdes) (version 2) | ecosystem: Environmental > Terrestrial > Soil...
ACGAGATCAGCATCGCCAAACACACCATCCTGTTCCGCATCCAAGGCGGGCACGCCGTGGCCGAGCCCGAATCCATGGCGGGCTTCGACCAGACCATGATCTTTCAGCGCAGCGCGCTCCTCGGCGGGGCCGCACCCGCCCACGCTCCCGCTCCCGTGCCGCAACCGAGTCTCTCCTCGAAAGCGAGCAACGACACGCGTACCGCCACCATGAACGCGGTCGACGCCAAGCGTTCGCCGCGACTCGTCGTGCGCACCGAGTTCGGCGACCGCGTGGTCGAGATCGAGGAGGACGGCGTAATCATCGGCAAGGACCTGGACGCAGACGTGCACGTGGAGGGAATTTTCGTCGCCGGCCGTCACGTCGAGATCACGCGCGAGAACGGACGCACCATTCTGCGCCGCGTGGGCGGGCTTCGACCCGTTCGCGTCGGGGGCCGCACCGTCAAGGAGATCGAGCTCAAGGACAACGACGAGATTCAGATCGCCAGCGAGTCGTTCGTGTTTCACGAATAGGCCCGAGCCGCGGAGACCCCCATGCGCTACATCCTGATGTCCGACATCCACGGGAACCTGGAAGCCTTGCAGGCGACGATCGAAGCCGCGCGCCGGTATGAGCCTTATCAACTCATGTGCCTGGGCGACCTGGTGGGTTACGGCGCCGACCCGCAGCCGTGCGTCGAGCTGATTGGCGACAAGGCCAACTTGATGCTCGCGGGCAACCACGACCTCGCGGTCGCGGGAATCATATCCACCGAAGAGTTCAATTCCATCGCGCGCCAGTCGATCGAGTGGACGCGCGACCAACTGAGCGGCGAAGACAAGGAGCTCCTGGCCAACCTTCCGCTCCAATACGTCGACGGCGACTACTGCTACACCCACGCGTCGCCCATCGACCCGATGCGCTTCGTATACATCCGAACACTCGAGGAAGTCGCGGAGGTGTTCTCCCACATCGGGCAGCAGTTCTGCTTCGTGGGCCACACCCACCTTCCGGTGCTGGTGACGATGAGCAAGAAGACCGGCCGCATGGAAGTGGTGCGGGACCACCGCGTGCGCTTGCACGACCAAACGCGCTACTTCGTCAACGTGGGATCGATCGGGCAGCCGCGCGACTCGAACCCCGACGCGTGCATGGTGGTGCTGGACGAAGAGGACCGGTCGCTCGAATTCGTTCGCGTTCCCTACGACATCTCGAAATCACAGGGTAAAATCCTCTCCAACGGGCTGCCTTCGTATCTCGCCGAGCGACTTGTGCTCGCGCGGTGACGGGTCGGGGGTAGGCGCGTGACCGACAACAACAACTTCAAAATATTGGAAACGGTCGCGTCGGGCGGCACCGCGGTTCTGTACAAGGCGATGCAGGTGTCGCTCGATCGCGTGGTGGCGGTCAAGAAGCTCCACCAGCACCTGACCACCGACGAGAACTTCACGCGCCGCTTCGTGCTGGAAGCCAAGGCGGCGGCGTCGCTCGATCACGAGAACATCGTGCGTGTGATCGATTTCGGCCTCGAAGACGGCTCCTATCAGATGGTGATGGAGTTTGTCGAGGGCGAGAGCTTGAAGGAGGTTCTCGAGCGCTGGCGCCCCGTCAATTGGGACTTGGCACTCGCGATGGTGCATCAAACCTGTCGCGGACTCGAGCACGCGCACTCGAAGGGCATCGTTCACCGCGACGTCAAGCCCGGCAACATCATGTTGACCAAGGCCGGCACGGTGAAGATCACCGACTTCGGGCTGGCCAAGCTCACGCAAGGAGCCAGCGTCCACACCGCCGCCGATTCAATCCTCGGGACACCGCTCTATATGTCGCCGGAGCAGGCCTTCGGCGAAAGCGTCGACCAGCGCAGCGACCTCTTCTCGCTCGGCACGGTTCTCTACGAGCTGCTCACGGGGCGGCAGCCTTTCGCGAGCGAGAACTACATGGGCGTCATCCAGAACATCATCCACAAGGACCTCCCCTCGGTGAGCGAGCTCAACCCCGAACTCCCGCCCGAGGTGGTAGCGCTGGTGACGCGCGCGCTGGCCAAGAACCGCGACCACCGCTTCCAGTCGGCGCGCGAGTTTCGCAACGCCATCGAGACCCTGCTGGGGGGCGACGGATTGAGCCAGGCGCTCACGGCACTACCCGCGTTGCTGGAGCGCAACACCGACACCCGCCTGTTGACCAAGACGACCTCGTCCCCCGCCAGCACGTCGACCGCGCGCAGGAAGCACACCACCTCGGCGCCGTGGATGACCACCAGCTCCGCGATCAAGCGCAAGCGCTCGAGCGCGGTGCGCGCGTGGATCGCGACCGCCGTGGTCATCGTCATGGCGGGCGGGGTCGGCGGGACGTTCTACTGGCCGCAGATTCGCGCGAGCGTTTTTCCCCCGCAGACCATACCCGCCGACCTCCAGCAATCGGGCTTCTCGGACGGCGTCGGTATCGATTTCGATTCCGCGTTGCCGGATTCGAACGCGGCCACCGACTCGTCGCTCGCCGGGGCCGATTCCTCGCTCGCTTCGGTGGACAGCACGGCACTCGCGGCCACCGCGACCGGTGGGGAATCGTCGGGCACGACAGGCGACCCGCGCTCACCGATGGTGTGGTCGACGGGAACGACGACGGCCAATCTTCCGCCGTCACCGCCGGCCGATCCGCCCGCGGACAAGCCCCCGATCAAGCCGGCCCCGGAAGAGGAACCGGCCAAGGTGTTTCGCGAGGGCTATCTCTCGCTCACCGCGGACCACGGGTGCGAGGTGTGGGTGAACGGAAAGTATCGAGGCGACGCGTCGCCGACGCTGCGATTGACCTTGCCGGTCGGGCGGCAAACCGTCGAGTGCCGCCACCCCAAGTGCGATACCTACATGGAGACGATCCAAATCGTCTCCGGAGAGCTTTCGCGCCGCCACATTACGCTCAAGCGCCTGCGCGGAATCATCAGCCTCGCGACCACCGAAGGCGCCGAGCTCTACATCGACGGCGAGTTGATCGGCCTGACACCCATCATGCGACCGATCGAAGTCGACGCGGGGACACACACCATCACGATCAAGAAGTCGAACTTCTACGCGTGGACTTCGGACGTGGTGGTGGAGTCGAACGAAACCCTGCCGCTGCGCATCACGCTGAGCCCGCGTTACTAGCACCCAGCCACTCGAGCGCCGCATCCACCACCGCCGGCGGTCCCAACGTTTGCAGATTCCCTCCCGGAGCGCGAACGATCCGCAGGTTGTCGCAGCGCGGCGCCCATCGAAATGGGTCGGTGGGGCCGAACACGGCCACCACGCGCGCGCGCGCCGCGGCGGCCACGTGCATGACGCCGGTGTCGTTGCATAGCACCAGGTCGGCGCGTTGCATCAATGCGGCGACGTCGGTGATCGAGCGCCCGCGCACCACCGTCCCCGCGACCCCGCACGCGCGTTGAAAGGCGAGGACCGCCTCCGCGTCGCGCGGCCCTTGCACGATCGCGAGCGACACCGTGCGGCGCGCGTTCAAGTCGTCCACCACGGCCGCAAACCGCTCCGGCGGCCAGATGTTGGCGACCTTTCCGGCCCCGGGATGCACCGCCAAGCGCAGCGTTCCCTCGCGCCAGCATTGCAAGGCGACCGCGTCCGCCCACTGTTCGCTATCCGCCCCGGGCACCAGGAGCGGCGCGATGTCCTCGGTGGTGATCCCGACCCACCGCAGCGGAAACAGGTTGTGCTCGGCTTCGTTCAAGCCGGCGAGGGTGGCGTCGTCGGGGAGCGGAAGCGTGAGGTTCAAATAGCTCCCCGTCAGCGCCTCTCCGATCGCGCGCGAGGTGGATCCGATCCGCACGCGCGCGCCCGAAAGCACCGCCAGCGCCAGGCTCGTGAACGAGAACGAGACGGTGTGCAACACGATGGCGAGGTGGTAGCGCTCGGCGCGTATTCGCGCCACCATACCGGCCTCGCTCCAGGGGCGGCGCTTGTCGTACGTGAACACACGGTCGAGGTAGGGACTGTTCACCAGCACGCCCGCGTTCAAGGTCGACGACACGACGCCGATCGACGCGTTCGGATACGTCTCGCGAACCGCGCGCAGGGCCGGAATCGCGAGCATCATGTCGCCCATTTGATTGTGCTGCCGGATGACGAGAATGCGATCGAAGCGCATCGATTCGAACTCTTCCACGCCGATCGGTCGCGCGCGCAGAAAACCGCCGATACCGCGCATGAGCGCGCGCTTGCCGGAGCGCTCGATCGACTTCAGCCACCCCACGGCGTCACCACGACTGCTCTTTGGTGTGGGTCCGGATCTCCTCGATGATCGCGAGATAGCTCTGGTACCGCGATGAGGCGATCGCTCCCGCTTCGACCGCGGCCTTGACCGCGCACCCGGGCTCGTGCGAGTGCGTGCAGGGCTCGAAGCGGCATCGCGTGTCGATGCGCGTGATTTCGGGGAAGCACGCGGCCAGCTCGGTCTCGTCGCGACCCGGGAATCCGAAAGTCTGCATGCCGGGAGTGTCGGCCAAAAACCCCCCGCGGAAAGGAAACAACTGCGACGAAGTCGTGGTGTGGCGACCGCGCCCGGTTCGCTCGACCACCTCCTGGGTGACCTGCTCGAGGTTGGGGTCGAGCCGGTTGATGAGCGACGACTTCCCCACCCCCGACAAGCCGACGAAGGCATAGACGCCGCTGCCCAACAGTCGCTCGAGGGCGTCGAGGCCTTGACCGGTGGCGGCACAGGTCGGAAACACCTCGTAGCCGCACCCCCGATAAAGCGCCGAGAACCCTTCCACCTCGCCCCGCCCCGCGAGGTCAGTCTTATTGAGAATGACGGCCGCCGGCGCATGGCCCCATTCGGCCGCGGCCAGTACCCGGTCGACGAAGACCGGCCGTAGTGGCGGCTCCGCGAGTGAGGTCACCACGAAGAGCCGTTCGACGTTGGCGACGATCGCGCGCTCGCCCACGCCCCGCTCGATCCAGCGCGACAACGAGGAATCGCGCGGGAACACGTCCTCGAGGGTGACGCCTGCTCCCCCCGGGTCCTGGCGCACCGCTACCCGGTCGCCCGCCACGACTTGGAGCGACGCCTTCTTCACCCGGAAGCGGCCGCGGAGCGAGCACACCAGCACGGCGTCACCGACGCGGACCCACACGTCCCCTCCGGTCACACGAATGACGAGTCCGTTTTCGAGTCGATCTTGCATCAAGGGTCGTAATTGGACTAGGATACGGGTCGACGATGCTGGGAATTGCAGTTGAGGATACCCGCCGGTTCTGATATTTTCCAGGCGTTCATGATGACCTCCCAAGAGCTCGCATCATACTTCCGAGAATCCCTCTGCATTTTCGACCTCAAGGCGGCTTCCAAGCGCGAAGCGCTCGCCGAGATGGTCGACGTGGTTTGCTCCGAGCACGACATCAAAGACCGCGGCCTCATCTTGGAGATGCTCTTGAACCGCGAGAGCCTGGGCAGCACCGCCATCGGAAAGGGTGTTGCGTTTCCGCACGGCCGCACGCTGGCGGTACGCGACCTTTCAATCGCGTTCGCGCGCTCGGTGCGCGGCGTCGATTTCGACTCGACCGACAAGAAGCCCACGCACGCGTTCTTCCTCATCATCGCTCCCCCGCAGGACCGCGACAACGTGTACCTGCAGGTGCTGGGCCGCGTCGTCGACCTTATCAAGGATGACGCTTCGCGCGACCGCGTCGTGGGAGCGTCCGGCTACGCGGAATTGAAGACCATCATCGAAGGGCAGGGTTTGTGACCGACCATCCAGCCAGGAAGCCAGATCAAGCCAAACTACTCGTCGCACTGCAAGACCTCGATCACATGATCCGCGACGCGGAAGACGCCAAGACCGCCGCCAAGATGCAAGAGATGGGTTTCCCCATGGACGGCATCGCAGAGATCAAGAAAGCCCGCACCGAGCTCACCGAACACATCAAGCCGCAATTGTTGAATCGCTATCAGCGCGTTTCGCAGAACTACGAGCGCATCGTGGTACCGGTCGTCAAGGACCTGTGCACCGGTTGTTTCGCGAAAGTAGCGACCTCGTTTCGTTACGAGAAGAACTCCGTCGTTACGTGCGAGAGCTGTGGGAGAATCCTCTACTTCACCTAGCCCTGGGGTCGAATCCGGGCTTGCCTTTCGCTCACGTTCTGGTAAAATATTTTAACCAAAAGCTGGCTGCGCCCCGGTCCGTACGATAATTTGCCCGGTGTTGGGTGGTCCGCTACCCACGCGCCAGCGGACGGACGAGCCTCTCTTATCTGGAGTTAGACCGATGGAGTCTTCGGTCCGCGCCTTCCGTCGAAACCTGGAGCCCTTCGAAGAGGAGCGCATTGCCGGTCCGTGGCGCGTCGCCGGCCACGTCGACCTCGTCAGCGAGCGCCGTTACCTGGTGAGCTGGGCGCCCCTTGATTCGGTCGGCACCCTGGACGGCGACGGGATCGCGTTCCGTTGCGACGCGGCACTTGCGATTGCGCCCGACGCGTGCGCACCGGCCCTCGAAGTGGTCACCGAAAACGGCCGCGTCGACATCTTGTCTCCTTACGCGGCGAAGTTCGACGCCGCGGCACTCGCCGCGGAGCGCGTCGAAGCCGCGATGTCGTCGATCATCGACACCCTGCTCCGCTTCGAAGCACACGCCTTCTACGCCTCCCAGCTGACCCCCGAGCTCCTCGCCGTCGACGAAGACGGTGCGATCGTTCTCTTGAGCGGTGCGTACGCGCTGCCCCCCCATGCCAACGACGACGGCAACGACACCTCGGGAGCGTGGACCAACGCGCGCACGCGCGGGCGCGACGCCCACCTGGTGGGACTCGCCTCGATCGCAGAGTCTCTTGCGTTGCACGCGGAGGAACCGCTGGCGAAGCGCCTGCGCTCCCTCGCCTCGGATATCGCAGCGGAGCGCGTTCGCTCGCTGTCGCAAGCCGCCGCGCGTTGGAACGGAACCGATGTGTCGCGCGACGCGACGCCTTCGCACGACACCGGCGTCGATCTGGACGCCGTCGCGCGGGCCGTCGAGTCTTCGCAGCTGGTGGACATCGCCGGCGCTCCGGGAAGTGGCCGCACCGCGATTCTCGAGCGCATCTTGGGGCGCTTGCGCGGGGCCGGGGTCGAGGTCAAATGGCTCGACGAGTGGGACGCCGCCGCCCCGTCGCGGCGCCGCGGTGCGATTCGCGACGGTGCGCGCAACACCGTGTGGCTGGTCGACGACGTCGAGGGGCGTCCGCTCCTCCACTCGCTCATCCTCGATCACCTCTTCGAGATGGAAAAGCGCGCGGGCGCCGGCTTGGTCGTCGTCACCGGCGCGGAGGCCGACGGCGCCGTGTTTACCGCTTCGCTGCGTGCGCGCGCGGCGCGGGGCGGGCACCGCGTGGCCGCGGCCTCGGGTTCGACCCAGGACGAGGGACAAAAGCTCGACCTCCTCGATTCGGAAGCGCGCCAGGTGCTCGAGTTGCTCGCAGTGGCGGGCATCCCGATGCCGCTCGACGTCGTGCTCTCGATCATCCCCGGCGCCGACCGACGCGTGCACCGTCACCTGTTCGCGCTCGCGGGAGCGGAATTGATCGCCATCGAGTCGCGCCGCATGCCCCACAGCGGTGCGGTATCGCTCGTGCTGCGCGTGCCGCACGACTCGGTGCGGCGGCGCGTGATCGAGCGCATCCCGGAGTCGCGACGCCGCAATCTCCACCGCACCATCGCGCGCGTCGCCGAAGAGCGCGGAACATTTCCGCCCCTGTTCGCATACGAGCACCTGGTACGCGCGGGAGAGAACGACGACGCGGCAGCCCTCGCGGCCGCCTTCGTGAAGGAGTCGACGCGGGCGCAGCGGGGGCCGTTCCTCGACGCGATCAAGCGCGACGTGGTCGACACGGGTGCCATCGCGGCGCTGCCCTACGGCGACCAGCTCGCCATCCTGGTCCGCTTCGGCGACGACTTCCTCGCGCGCGGCCGCCAGGCGGAAGCGGAGTCGCTCCTCACGCGCGCGAAGCAATTGCGCACCACCGGCGACGACGTGCGCGCGCACGCGCCCCTCGCGAGCGAGGCCATGCGGCTGCTCGCCGACGCGTGGGCGGGGCGCGGACAACTGCGGCAAGCGCTCGAGCTGTTGGAAGACACCAAGGAAGACATCGCGCCCTACTTGAGTCTCGCCGAGCAGGCGCGCCTTTTGAATGAGATCGGTTGGCTGCAATACCGGCTCGGCGACTACTCGAGCTGCGTCAACTCGTGCAAGTTCACCGCCAACACGCTCAATCCCAACGAGCACCCGCTGGTGGTTGCGCAAGCGCTCAATCTTCTCGGCGTCATTGCGTTCAACACCAGCCGTTACGACGAAGCGGTGTCGTACTACGAGCAGAGCGCATTCCTGCGCGAGCGCGAGAGCGACTTGAACGCGCTCGCGGGCTCGTACAACAATTTGGCGCTCGCTTATCAGTCCAAGGGCGAGTACGACAAGGCGCTCGGTTACCTCCACAAGAGCATCGACATCAAGCGCAAGCAGAACAACGAAGCCGGCCTCGCGGGCGGTTTCTTGAACCTCGCCTTTCTGTACCTCGAAGTACATAACTTCGAGGAAGCCGAACGGCGCTGCCGCGAGAGCCTGCGAATAAGCTCGGAGTTGGGCTTGGCGCAGCTCGTCGCCGAGAACTACAACACGCTCGGCGACATCCTCTTCACGCGCGGACAACTCGACGAGGCCGAGGCGCACTATCAGCGTTCGCTCGAGCACGCGAGCCGTCTCTCGACTGTCAACGAAGAGATGGGTGCGCAGAAGCGTCTCGCGAAGTTGTATATCCGCAAGGGTCGCCACGAAGACGCGCGCGCCGCCATCGAAGAAGCATCACGACTCGCGCGCCAGGTGGGCTCGAAGTACGAGCAGGCGCAAACCGAAGAGATCTTCGGTGAATTGAAGGCGGCGCAAGGCAGCCACGCGGAGTCGGTCGATTATTTCGAGAAGGCGGCGACGCTGTACGCGACGCTTTCGAAGCAGCGCATGACGGCCGCGTGTCTGGCCAAGGCGGGGATCGCGCACGCGGCCTCCGGCAACCCGCTGGACGCGAAGCGCTACCTCGACCGCGCGCAGGACCTCATCAAGGTGCAAATTGGCCACGAGATTCCGGAGGAGATCGTGACCCTGCAGCAGACGCTGCGCCAGAGCCCGCTGCCCGCGGGCTCGTCCGGGACCGCGTCGCAGAAACTCCTGTACGCGTTCTACGAGTTGTCGTCGCTTTCCGACTACGCGGACGACAAGACGGCGTTCTTCCGCCGCATCATTAATGTTTTTCGCGATCTCACGGCGTCCAATTGGTGCGCGCTGGCACTCCGCTCCGACGACGACGGCTTCGTCATGGTGTCGGCGTCGGGGGATCAGGAGCCGGTCGACGACGCGCCGCTCAAAGTCCTCATGGTGCACGCGCTGCAACTGGGCGCGGTGCTGCACGGCGAGGCGCCCGAAGCGCGCGACATGGTCGCGCATGTGGCGATCCAGAAGGGGTCGCAGGACCACTTGGTGGTGGTCCCGATGAAGTCGATGGGGGTCGATTTGGGCTGCGTGCTGCTGCTGGTTCCTGCGCCCGCGGTGCCGCGTTCGAAGGACGACTTGAACTTCATCTCGTGCATCGGCCGGCACGTGGCCGGAGATCTGCGCCTCAGTCTCCACTTCGACGAGCGCTCGCACAAGGAAGAACGCATGGCGCGCGAGCTGGGCGCCGCAGCACCGGTCTCGGACGCGAATCGCTATCAGGGGATGATCGGGCGCGACGAATCCATGCGCAAAGTCTTCCGCATGATCGAGAAGATCAAGGACATGGACACCGGTATTCTCATCTTCGGAGAGAGCGGCACCGGCAAGACCGAGCTCGCGCGCACCATCCACAACACCAGCCTGCGTCGTCGCCACGTGTTTCAGTCGATCCACTGCGCGGAGATTCCGAGCAGCTTGCTCGAGAGCGAGCTGTTCGGCCACGAGCGCGGCGCCTTCACGGGTGCGGTGCAGCGCAAGCTCGGCCGCTGCGAGATCGCCGACGGCGGCACCGTGTTCTTGGACGACGTGAATGTAATGCCGCTCGATACGCAGTCGAAGCTGCTCCATTATCTGGAGAACAAGAGTTTTACGCGCCTGGGCGGCACCCAAAAAATATCAACCGACGTCCGCATCATCGCGGCCAGCAACGAGGACCTCGAGAAGCTGGTCAAAGAGGGTCGCTTCCGCGAGGACCTGTTCTATCGCCTGAAGGTGATCCAGATCGAGTTGCCGCCGCTGCGCGATCGCCAAGACGACATGATCCTGATCGCGAACGAGTTCTTGAAGAAGCGGTGCCACGCCCAGAGCAAGCCACTGAAGCGGCTTTCTACCGAAACCATCAAGCTGTTCCAGAAGCACCGCTGGCCGGGTAACGTGCGCGAGTTTCAAAACGTGCTCGAACAGATCGTACTGTTGTGCGACGATGTGATTGTCGAGCCGTCGTCGCTGCCCGAAGACTTCCTGCGCCGCGCGGCGGGCGGCGGCAAGACGCGCTGGCAGTCGCTCGAGCAACTGGTGCAGCAGATGGTGGAAGGCGGCGGCTACTCGGAAGCGAACCCGCTCATGCCGCAGATCGAAGTCATGCTGGCGCAGAAGATGTCGACCCACATGGACAACAAGACCAAGGCCGCCAACCTGCTCGGAATCACCAAGCCCACGCTCTATTCGCGGCTGCGCGGCTACGACCGCCTCAAGTAGAGGGGACCGCCGTGTCGATGCCCAAGACGGTGCGCCGCGACGACCTCGTTGCCTACCTCGATCGCTACCTGCGCGTGGCGGAGATTCCCGACTCGTCGCCCAACGGGCTCCAGGTGCAAGGCACCGACATCGTGACGCGCATCGCATTCGCGGTCGATGCGTCCGTCAAGACCATCCGTGCCGCCGCCAAAGCGCGCGCGAACTTTCTCATCGTGCACCACGGTCTGTGGTGGGGTCGTCACGAGCAGATCGTCGGCAGCATGCACGCGCGCGTGAAAGCGCTGGTGGACGCCGACCTGTCGCTCTACGCGGCCCACCTCCCGCTCGATTGTCACGCGGTGGTCGGCAACAACGTCGAGCTCGCGCGCTTGCTGTCTCTCCGGGTGGTGGAGCCGTTCGGCGAGTACAAAGGAGTCCAAATCGGCGTGGTGGGTTCGTCGACGCCGGCGGTCCGGCTGGACGCGCTGGTGCAGAGAATCGAGCGCAAGCTCACCACCGAGGCGGGCGTGTTGGGGTTCGGCCCCGCGTCGTTACGCCGCATCGCCATCGTGAGCGGCGGCGGCGCCGCCTTGGTAGAGGCGGCCGCGCGCGCGAAGTGCGACGCTTTCCTCACCGGCGAATCGTCGCACGCCGCGTATCACGTCGCCGAGGAGGCCGGCATCAACGTCATCTTCGCCGGGCACTACGCGACCGAGACGGTGGGCCTGCAAGCGCTGCAGCGCCACTTGCGCAAGCGCTTCGCCCTCTCGGCTGAATTCGTCTCGGCCCCGACCGGCTACTGATCGCTGCCTATGCGACGACCGGCGGTCTTTTTCATCTTGCTCGCCCTCTTTTTCGCGGCGCTCGCCACGCGCTTCGCCACCCGCGATCGGTTCGAGACTCCCTACTTCAAGGGCGAATCGGCCATGGTGTACGCGCACGCGCTGGTCGCCGCCGACGGCGTACCCCTCGACACCATCTCCGTCCAAGCGAACCACCCGGCGGGCTACACGCCGGCGCGCTACCGCGCCGACGGCTTCGAGACCGCGTGGGCGGCTGCGTATCGCACGGCGCGCTTCGTGAGCGAAGTCGACGCGCGCGACTTCGCTCGGCGCACAATCATGTTCTTGTCGGCCATGTGCGTGTTCACGATGTACGCGCTCGCGTGCCGGTTGTGGTACTGCCAAGCGGCCGGATTTCTGGCCGCGTTCTTGGTCGCCTTTCTGGCGCCGTTTGTTCTCTCCACCAACGGGCGTGTCTTCACGCATACCACGCTGGCGCCCTTGTTCGTGAGCGCGCACGCCGCGCTGGCTCTTTCGGCGCTGGCTTCGGAGTCGCGTCGCGGTGCCCTCCTTCGTGTCGCCGGGGCGGCCACCGCGGCCTTCGTTCTCGGCGTTTCTTGGGAGCCAGGCCTCTATCTGTTCGCGATTTGGAATGTGATTCTTGCGCTCGCGAAGCGCGACGATGGCTCGCGCTTCGCGCGCGTGTCGCTGCTCGTCGGTCACGCGATTGCGATCGCCGCGGCGTGCCTCGCGTCTCCGCACTTGATTGCGACGCGTGCGATCGGCTCGTGGGCGGCGGTCTTCGTGCTGGCGAGCGCGATTCTACCGTACCTTCCGGCGCGGGTGTGGCGATGGCGCGCATCGGCGCTGCTGGTCGCGCTGACCGGCTTGCTATGGATCATTCTCACGCCGATTCGCGCCGGAGCAACAGAGCAGTTTCCGGCGCTGTCGTATCTCGTCACGCGTGCGAGGTATCTGTTCGGAAAGCCGGAGGCGTCGGCGCTTTCCGATTGGATGCGTCACTTGTGGTCGTTCGATCATGCGCCCCTTGCGCCTCACATCGCCATCGAGTTGCTGCTCCCATTGTCGCTTTTCGCGGCCGCGCTGGTGTTGAACGCCGAGCTGCGCGCGCGCGGCCGCACCTTGGCCGGCACGGTGGTGGTGGCGCTGATCGCTACCGTGATCGCACTCGCGGATCGAAGCATTCTTCCCTTTGCGGCGCTCGCGATGATCACGGTCGTCTCCGGCTCGGCGCACCTGTTCTCCGAGGGCGCACGAAAGCGCGCCCCGTTTGTCATCCTCGGCGCGTTGGTCGCAGTCACGTCGGTGGTGTTTCGCGGAGGCACGGTCGACGCGCCGTACCAACTCGCCAAGGTAGCCGGGGTCGCGAATCGCGACCCGTCGTCCTTCTTGTGGGTGAGCTTCGAGAACACCGACCGCGAGCTGGTTCGCTTCGTCGCGACGCGTACCTCGGTGCGCGAATCGATCCTCGCGCCCGACGACCTCTCCGCGCTGCTATTGGCGTTCACCGGTCGCACGATCGTCGCGCTACCGGGAGCGACCTCCCGCGTGCCGGCCGAGCGCCACGTCTCGTTGACCCGCGCGCTCTACGGATCCGAAGAAGAGCTCTTCCAAGCGTGCGGCGACGCGCGCGTCGACTACGTCGTCTATTCGATCGACGTGCTGCTCGATACCGGTCGCTACTCGCCCCGGTATCTGGCGGCAGCAGGTCCCATCACTCCCGAGTCGATCGCCTTCAAGATGCACTTCGAGCCCGAGTCGCTGCGGCGCTTCACATTGCTCTACGAGAACGATCACTATCGTTTGTTCGACGTGACCGGGACCCCGCAACCCATCTTCGCGACCGACCATCCCCCGTTCTACCAGACCGACTTGCTCACGAAGGCGAATCGGGATACGGAAGCGTTTCGCAAGCTCGCGGTGGAGGTCATGCTGACGTATTCGGAGGCGGTGAAGGCGCGTGTGCGCGGCAATGCGGAGGGCGCGGTACGTCGACTCGAGTGGTGCCTCCTGCAGGCGCCGCGCTACAGCCAGGCGCGCATCGCGCTCGCCGACGCGCTCATGGACCTCGATCGTTACCAAGACGCACACCGCGTGGTGGCCAAGCTCATCGAATACGCTCCCGACAACACGCGCGGCCTCTACTACGCGGCCTACACCAGCGCGCAACTCGGAGAATTCGACCAAGCAAAGAACTATCTCGCGCTGTTGCTTTCGATCGAGCGCGACCCCGACGGGATCGAGCGTGCACGTGCGCTGCAAGCTGCCGTCGATCAGGGTCTCAAACCGCGTCCGGGCGCGCCGCGCGAGGGCTAGAAACGCAACGGCCGCGACGTGACGCCGCGGCCGTTGGAAGTGGTGGGGGCTACTGGATTTGAACCAGTGACTCCTACCGTGTGAAGATAGTACTCTCCCGCTGAGTTAAGCCCCCGTTTCGTAATTGCGCTCGATTATGGCCGCGTCGCGGCTCTTTTGCAAGCGGTTCTGCAGTTCCGCGGACAGCGATCGCTGCTTCAGCATCATGTCGATGCTCGTCTTCGCTTCGTCGTAGGGAATCGTGCGCGCTTCCTTCTTGTCGAGGCACTTGATCAAGTGCAGGCCGAACTGTGTCTCCACGATGCCGCTGATTTGGCCTTTCTTCAGCGCGAAGGCGGCGTCCTCGAAGGATTTCACCATCATACCGCGCGGGAAGTAACCCAGATCGCCGCCGTTCTGCGCCACGTTGTCTTGCGAGTATTCGCGCGCGAGCGTGCCGAAATCATCGCCCCCGATCGCGCGCTGGCGTATCGACTCCAACTGCGCGCGCCGGTCCTTCTTCTGCTGGTCGGTGTCGCCTTCGTGCGACAACAAGATGATGTGGAGCGCGTGCACGCTGTCGGTGCCCGCGAACATGTCCGGATTCTGATCGTAGAACGCGCGACTGTCGGCGTCGCTCACCGCGATGGCAGCCGTGATGCGCTCGTCGACGTACTTGCGGATGGTGAGATCGCGCTGGATGGCGGCGCGGAAATCGTCGCGAGAGAGACCCATCGGCGCCAGCATCTGGTCGACCTGCTCCTCGCCGCCGAACTGGCGCACGAATTGGTCGAGCACGTTGGTCACGACGCTGTCGGGGACCGACACCCCGGCCGCCTTGGCCTCCTGCGCCATGAGCTTGCGATCGATCATTTGGTCGAGCAGGCGCGTGTTGAACGACTCCGACTTGGTCGAGTCCATGGCACCGGTTGCGGTGTACGCGAGCACCTTGAGCTCGCGCCCGGTGACCGGCTCTTCGTTGACGGTGGCGATGACTTCGTCCGCGACCAAAGAGTCGGGGAAGCCGTGCGCCGCTTCCTTGTTTTTCTTCGAGCATGAGGCAACTAGCACCGTCGCAGCGGCGACGGCGAGCGCCATACGAGCGTTAAACTGCATGGTTATCGGTATCCTTTTGGGTTAGGCGCGCATGATAGCAGACCGGCCAGTGGGGTGCAATTGCCCGATTCAACGAGACTTGCCAACGCCGACCCGCGCGCACCACGCGAACACCGGGCAGGTCGAGCAGCGCGGTGAAGTCGGTGTGCACACGCGCTGCCCGAAGCCGACCATGATCTCGTTGACGTCGATCCAGAGCTTGCGCGGGACAATTTTCATTAGAGCGTCCTCGGTCTCGTGCGGCGTTCGCGTGCGCACCCATCCGAGGCGGTTCGAGATGCGATGGACGTGCGTGTCGACGCAGATGGCCGGCGTATCGAAGCCGAGCGAAACCACCAGCGCCGCGGTTTTTCTTCCCACGCCCTTGAAGCCGAGCAGCACGTCGATGGTGTCGGGAACCTGGCCGTTGAATTCCGCTTCCAGCCGGCGCGCGACGTCGCGAATCGTGCGCGCTTTGGTGCGATAGAAGCCAACCGGAAAGATCGCCTTCTCGATTCGCTTCACATCGAGACGCGCGAGCGTCTTTGCATCCGGCGCGATTGCGAACAAGCGCGCCGACGCCGCCTCGGTCACGTCGTCCTTGGTGCGAAGGCTCAATAATGTCGCGATCAGGATGCGAAACGGATCGCGATCACGCCGTGCAATCTCCGAGACCGACGGGAGCTTCTCGCCCTCGACCGCGCGACGCATGGCGGCGAGCACGGCGACAACGCGCACGGGCGCGCGTTTCTTAACACGTGATCGACGTGGGATGGCCATAGATTGACAGTCGACGGAGAATGCGGGCAAGATACTCGCATGCCCGCCAAGAAGCAAGCCACTGCCAAGACTCGCACGCGCACCAAAAGCGACGCGAATGCCTTCGCCAAGACGCGCGCGCGCCTCGACAAGAAACGCGCGAAGCGGCGCCAGAAGATGCTGTGGGTGCACTACTGGCTTCTGTGCCCCAAGTGCGGCGGCGACATGTTCGTGCAGAAGACGCTCGACATCCGCTTCGAAGTCTGTCGCGACTGCAAGGGCATCGCCATCGACGGCGAAGAGCTGACGCTCCTCCTCGCCCACCTCGACCCCGCCAAAGCAATGCGCGCCATCCTCAAGAAATCGAAAAAGCCGGACACGACGGAGATTTAGCGGGCATGATTACTGCCCGATCTTCGTTGCATCAACTGCTTCAGGATTCATGGGTGTCCTCACAGCGCGCGGTACGCGGGTGCCAGCACGTTGACGGCGAAGTCCTCGAAGCGCGTCGGTGTGGTGTTGCGCGCGTTGCGCCCTTCGACCGGTTTGACCAGGCCTTCGTTGAACGCTTTCGACATTTCGACGTAGAGCGAGGCCATGCTCCGCGAAAGCCCGGCGCTCATCATTCCGTCCAGCGCGGCTTCGTATGGGAACTGCACGTACTTCAAATCCGGCTTCCCGATGGCCGCCCCGATGATGCGCGTCTCTTCGTCCAGCGACAGGTCGCGCGGGCCCAGCATCTCGCGTATCGCGGAACCTTTGAAGTCGCGCGCGCGCAACGCCTGCGCCGCCACGTCGCCGATGTCGCCGGTCGCGACCTGCGCGAAGGCGAGGTCACCCTTGATCGCGGAGCCGTTGATGCCTTGATGCTTGATGAGCGGGAGCGACATGAAGTGGTTTTCGAAGAAATACGCCGCACGGAGCGCGAGCACGTTCAAGCCGTGCACCGAGGCGAGTCGTTTCTCCTGGCGGTAGAGGCCGGCGATGGGGCCGGTGCCGGACGGGAGTTCCGCGCCGTAGCTGCTCAAGAGAACGACGTACTTCACACGGCTGTCTTTGATCGCCTTGACCGTGGCCTCTCCAACTTGGTCTTGAAAGGCGGGAAAGTCGGGATGCGTTATGTTGGGCGGAAGCAGGGTGTACACCGCGTCGGCTCCCTTGAACGCGCTCGCGAGAAAGCGGGCGTCCGTGGCGTCGCCGATGGCCGCCTCTGCGCCGCGCGCGACGAGGTCCGCCAAGTGCTCCTTCGCGCGCGCGAGAACGCGCACCTTCTCGCCTTGTGCGAGCAACGTCTGCGCCGTTGCGCGCCCCGTCTTTCCACTGGCTCCCATGATGGTGATCATGATGTTCTCCTCCGGTTTGTTTCCGAGAAGGGTACGCAATCGCGGCGTGGGAATCAAACAGTGAGGCCCCGTCTTGCGACGGGGCCTCGGTGCGAAAGGGGGCGTTGCAGAGATTAACTACGCGGCCGCGCGTTCGTTGCGCGTTTCCGCGGCGGCCTTGCCGGCGATGCGCATGGAGTAGAAGGAGCGATACACGAAGACGAGTGCCACCAGGAACAGCACGATGCCCAGCCAACGCGCGGTGCCGGGATTGACGACGGCCATCTCGACCGCCAGCATGCCGAACAAGGTGGTGAACTTGATGATCGGGTTCAGCGCCACCGACGAGGTGTCCTTGAACGGATCGCCCACGGTGTCGCCGATGACGGTCGCGGCGTGGAGTTCGCTGCTCTTGTCGCCGAGCTCCACTTCGACCAGCTTCTTCGCGTTGTCCCACGCACCACCGGCGTTGGCCATGAAGATGGCCTGGAACAAGCCGAACACCGCGATCGAAATTAGATACGCGATGAAGAACACGGGGTCGAAGAACGCGTACGCGAGTGTCAAACAGAAGACCACAACGAAGATGTTGAACATGCCCTTCTGGGCGTACTTCGTGCAGATCTCGACCACCTTCTTGCTATCCTCGATTGACGCCTTCTCGGCACCGTCCAAACGAATGTTCTTCTTGATGAACTCGACCGCGCGGTAGGCGCCGGTCGTCACCGCCTGCATGGAAGCACCACAGAACCAGTAAATGGTGGCGCCGCCCATGAGAAGGCCGAGCAGTACGCGCGGCTCCAGCAAGTCCAGGTTGAAGTTCGGCACCGCACCCTGGAGCAACAAGATGATCGAGAAGATCATCGTGGTGGATCCGATGACGGCGGTGCCGATCAAGACCGGCTTGGCCGTGGCCTTGAAGGTGTTGCCGGCGCCGTCGTTGTCTTCCAGATAGTGCTTACCCTTCTTGAAGTCGGGCTTGAAGCCGAAGTCCTTCTCGATTTCCTGCACGATGCCGGGCTTCGACTCGATGGTCGAGAGCTCGAACACCGACTGCGCGTTGTCCGTCACCGGACCATACGAGTCGACCGCGATGGTCACCGGGCCCATGCCCAACAAACCGAACGCGATCAGGCCGAACGCGAACACGGCCTCGTGGCTCATGAATCCCGAGAGCCCCTGCAGGCTCGTGATGTAGCCCAGGAGCATCAGAATGCCAATGGCCAGCGCCTTCCAGAACGCGGAGAAGTTGCCAGCCACGAGACCGGAGAGAATGGTGAGCGACGCGCCGCCTTCGCGGGAAGCACTCACGATTTCCTTCACGTGACGTGAATGCGAGCTGGTGAACACCTTGGTCAGTTCCGGAATCACCGCGGCGGCAATAGTGCCGCACGAGATGATAATCGAGAGCTTCCACCACAATCCGCTGGCGAAGGTACCGAGAATCAAATACGACACCGCGAAGGTGACCACGATGGAGAGCACGGAGGTGAGCCACACCAAGCTGGTCAGCGGTGCCTCGAAGTTGATCTTGGTCTTGCCCTTATTCTGCGCGCGCGCGACGGTCGCGTTGATCTGATAGCTCACGATGGAGGTAATGATCATGAGAACGCGCATCACGAAGATCCACACCAAGAAGTGGGCTTTGAACTCGGGCATTACGGCGAGTGCGATGAACGAGATGAGGGCCACACCGGTAACGCCGTAGGTTTCGAAACCGTCGGCCGTCGGACCCACCGAGTCGCCCGCGTTGTCGCCCGTGCAGTCGGCGATCACACCGGGGTTACGCGCGTCGTCTTCTTTGATCTTGAAGACGATCTTCATCAAGTCGGCACCGATGTCGGCGATTTTTGTAAAGATGCCGCCTGCCACGCGCAGTGCAGCCGCGCCCAAGGACTCGCCGATGGCGAAGCCCAAGAAGCACGCACCCGCTGAATGCCCCGGGACGAAGAGGAGAATGGTGAGCATCATGATGAGCTCGACGCATATAAGGAGCACGCCGATCGAAATGCCCGACTGGAGCGGAATCTCGTAGACCGGTGTGGGGTTGCCGCGCAGCGACGCAAACGCGGTGCGGCTGTTGGCGTAGGTATTGATGCGAACGCCGAACCATGCCACCGCGTACGAGCCCAAGATACCGATCAATGCCCAGAAGAGAATGAGTCCCACGCCACTCCACGGCAAATCGCGCAGGATGCCGAAGTAATAAATGATGCACACGCCGATGAAGGCGAGCAGCACGAGGAGCAGCCGGCCCTGCTGCAAGAGGTACGTCTTGCAGGTCTCGTAGATGATGTTGGAGACCTCGAGCATCGACGAGTGCGCGGGCAGCGCCTTCACGCGCCGGAACTGGACGAAACCGAAGATCATCCCCAGCGCGCACACCGCGAAGCCGGCGTAGAGCAACGTCACTCCGGAGACGTCCGCCCCGAAGATGGTGTAGGTGGTATCGATGGCGGGGATCTCGAGGTCGAGCTCGCTCGCGAACGCGGCCACCGGGACCACGAGTCCCGCGCAGGCTGCAACCAGCCACGCGGCGGTCTTCGTCCCCGACCGCCGCAGGATTCGACCCACGACAGACAACTTCATATATCAGTCTCCTTTATTCGTTTCGATGGAGCGTAGAAACCCGTGCAATAGCTGACCCGGCGGTGCCCGTCGCCCCGTTCGCTCGAACGTCGGTGTTTGCCCATGTCCGTTATTCAGGATGTCGGTCAAGGCGGTCGGGAGAAGGCTGGGTCGGCCGGAGACGGTAGACGCTTCGGGTCGGAAAGGCAAGCGAGAACCGGGAGGGGGGTGCCGGCGCGTTCGCCGGCACCCCGCGAAGCCGTCAGATAACTGCGTCGGACGACGGCTTCACCAAGAGGACCCTATTCGATTCGTCCCTCGGCGCTCTCCATCGGGACCTCGCGATTCTCTCGCGATATGAGGTCCCGCATAGCCTTTGCACTTCCGATGGTAATGACGACGCGGCGATTCTGCGACAGCCCTTCCGACGACGAGTCTTCGGTGAGCGGGTTGTTCTCGCCGTACCCGACCGCCGCCAGCCGGCGCGGCTCCGCGCTGTGCGAATCGACCAAGTAGTGGAGCACCGCGTGCGCCCGGGCCGACGAAAGCTCCCAGTTGGACGGGTATTTCCATTGATAACTTGGAGAGATGGGCCGGTTGTCGGCGTGCCCCTCGATCAAGATGCTCCGATCCGGGTATTGCTGGACCACGTCCCAGATGCGGTCGAGGATCTCCTTGCCCTCGTCGCTGAGCTCCGAGCTCGCAGTCGGGAAGGTGGCAGCACCATCCAAGGTGATGAACGTGAGGTTGTCCTTTTCGACCAACAGCACGCGTTTCTCTTCTTGTAGGTCGCCTAGCTGGCGATTGAGGTCTTCGGTCATTCTCTTCTGCTCCGCGACTTCCGCCTCCAACGCGGCCTTGTCGCCCTGCAGGTCCGCGATCTCGGCGTCTTTCTGTGCGATCAGCTCTTTCTTGGAGCAACCGGCCGACGCGAGAACCGCGACGGCGACGAGAACGGGAATCGTCCGGTTCATGTGATGCCTCCCTTTGAGTGTTGTTTTCGACGAAGGGGCGTGAACGAATGATGAATGAGCGGAAGGTAGTCGCGACGAGCGAAGCCGGCTGTGAGGTTCCTCACAGCCGGCTCCAGCCTCATCTTTTTAACGCAGCAACGTCATGCGACGCGTCATCGCACCGCGCGGCGTCGACAATTTGTAGAAATAAACCCCCGACGCGACTTGCTGTCCCGCGTCGTTGCGGCCGTCCCACGACACTTCTACGCGTCCCGACGCCTGGGGGTCGCTCGCCAGACTGCGTACGCGGCGTCCTTGTGCGTCGTACACTTCCATATCGATGCGCGTCTGTGCGCCGTCGGGCACCGTGAACGCGATGCGCGTCGATCCGCCGAACGGATTGGGCGCGTTCTGCTCGAGGGTGACGTCGAGCCCCGGCGTGTCGCCGATTCCCGTCGCCGATGCTCTCTCGAACGAGCCCACGTCGGGCCGCGGCCCTTGCGGGCGCGCAACACCGTCCGCGTCCGCGGTGGGCGCCGGCACGCTTCGGTACGACGACACGCCGTCGTCGATCACGGGGCTGTTGGGCAGCAAATGATAATCACCCGCACCGACCCCCAGGAACAGACCCGAAACGGACGTGAACTTCAAGTTCGACACCGGATCAATGTGGTTGCCGCCCGATTCGTCGACGATCGTATTCGCGATGCTGTAGGACACCACCAGGTTGTTGAAGATGGTGTTGTTGGTCGAGCCGTTGGTCATACGAATGCCGGCGATGCGCGGCTCGTGAATGGTGTTGTTGGCGACCACATTGTTGTTGCTGGGCAAGCCGCAATCCGGCTGGTCCGCGAGATGAATTCCTCCCGCACCGGCCGAGATCCCATTCTCATACACCACGTTGTTACGAATGGTGGAGCTCTGCAGCGAAATCATGCTGAACCCCTTCCAGTTGTTGTGGTGGATGATGTTGTTCTCGACCAGGGCGCCGGAAATAATTCCGTCGCCGTTGGTCCAGCAATCTCCATTGATCTGCATGCCGTTCTGATTGTTGTCGAAGCATTCGTTCCCGCGCAGGATTGGATTGTCAGCGGGTGAATTGCTGTTGCTCACGTAGATGCCGTGCTCCTGCACCGATCCCGACGCCACATTGTCGATGATCTGAATCAGCGGCGTGTAGCCGGTCAGGATGCCGTCGAGTCCGCTGTCCGAGATGCGGTTGTTGCGAATGACAACACCGGTCGCGGTCACGGCACGAATGCCGACCCGCGGGGCGTTATCGACGATGAATCCTTCGACGGTGACGTAGTTACCTCCCTCGATGTTGATATTGTCCGGCGTCGACGCGTTGCGTGCGTTGACGACGACATTGTTCCCGTTGGCGCGAAACGTAATCCGGGATGCCGAGGTGCCGTCGGCGGTCACCTGGAAACCGACGTAGTTGCCGTTCGCAACCAGGACGAGGTCACCCGCGTGCACCGTGTTGGCCGCCTTTTGGAGCGTCCGCCACGGCTGCGCCGAGGTGCCGGGGTTTGCATCGTTACCGTTGGTCGCGACGTAGAACGTGGTCGCGAGGGGCACGGTGAAAAGGATCACCATGAAAAGGGCGGCCAAGCCGACGACTCGGGCCGCCCGAGTGGGGAAACACATTAGTCCACCTCCGGTAAAATCACGAAGGGGCGTAGGGTGAAGATGGGATATCCGGGGCGAGGTTTCTGTACGATTCCTTACGGACGCGGGAAACGCACCGCGTGTGTGGGACCGAAGATTACCTAAGTAGCGACGGAGGCGGTGCTCGCGGATTGAGACGAGCTTCCATTCACCGGCAGCGAGACCGTGAACGCGCACCCGCCGCGCCGGCGGTTTTGTACCGAGATGGTGCCCCCATGTGCCTCCGCAACCGTCTTCGCGATTGCGAGACCCAGGCCGGTGCCCCCCTTGATCTTGCCGCTCTCGTCGGGAACTTGCGTGAAGCGTTCGAAGATGCGGTCGATGTACTCGTCGGGGATTCCAGGGCCGTGGTCGAGCACCGTGATGTGGGCGTGACCGTCGTCGAGGTGGGCCTCGATCAGGACCGTATCGCGAGCGGGTGAAAACCGGATCGCGTTGCGGACCAGATTGTCGAGCATGGTACACAACAGGTCGAGATCGCCGAACAGCTCGCCTTCCGCGTCGGTATCCAGCATGTCGACCCGCAGGCGCACGCGGGCGGCGTCGGCTTGCGGCTTGCAACGCAACGCGGTCTGCGCGAGCAGTGTGTTGACGGGCAAGGGCGTGCGCCGCAACAACGCCTCGCCTTGGCTGGCGCGCGAGAGCGCAAGAATGCCTTCGATGATGCCCCGCAGGCGGCGCAGCTCGTCGATCATGCTCTGGCGATACTGCCGAAAGTCCTCCAGCGACGCTCCCTCGGGCTGCAGCACTTGCGATTGCGTCAGCATCACGCTGATGGGTGTTTTCAAGTCGTGCGCAACGTTGGCCAGGAATCGTTGCCGCACGCGATAGCCTTCTTCCAACCGACCCATCGCGTCATTGAGCTCGGTCTGCAAACGCTGCATCTCGCGGCCGGTCGAATCCGACGTAAAGCGCGTTTCGCTCTCCGGACCCACGCGGCGCGCAATCTCGGCCAGCCGGTCGAAGGGTGTGGTCGCGCGCCCGATCAGAAACCACGCCGCGACCGCGCACGAGAGCAGACCGCCCAACCCCGCGATGAAGAGCACGTCGGAGAAGATTTCGCTCTGGCGGCGGCCGAAGTCGGTCGCGCGCGCGAGATCGATGTAATGAACGGCCCCGCCCGGCGAGACCACGCGATGGGTGACCAACCGCGTCTGGATGGGACGACCGACGAGCCGCCGCGCGGTATTGCCGTCGATCATGTGAACGACGCTCTCCTGGTCGGGGGGCGGCAGGGCGGGAAGTGCCGCGGTATCGACGCGAAGGTCGGACGCCGCTATCGACCCGTCGCCGTTGCGCACGGCCAGCAACGCGAACGTTCGATCGACCGGTTGATACGGGCCCAAATCGAGGTCGGAAAAATCGCCCTCGATGTCGACCAGCAATCCGCCGACGCCGCGCGCGATCGAAACCAGGGCGTCATCGAGGAGCCGGTCTTGAGTGGCCCGTCCGATGAACCACACCACTCCGATCAGGCCCAGGTAGATGGTCGCGAACAGCGTCACGAACCACAGGGTGAGCTTGAAACGAAGCGGGAGTCTCGCGGTGGTCATTCGCTACGCCTCGGGGTCGGACGCTCCTGTATCGGTGCCGTCCGCGTGCGGCCGCCCGAAACGATAGCCCGCTCCGACGACGGTGTGGATAAACGCTTCTTCGAAATCGCGGTCGATCTTTTTTCTCAGCGACGACACATGGACGTCGATCGCATTACTCACCGGCTGATAGCTGTCGTCCCAGATCTTTTCGACCAGGGTCTGGCGCGCAAGCACGCGCTCGGGATTGCGCATGAAGTACTCGAGGAGCGCTGTCTCCTTGCCCGAAAGCCGAATGGTCCGGCCCGCGCGTGTGATCTTGCGCTGGTTCAAATCGAATTCGAGGTCGCCGTACTTGAGCACGCGGCTCTCGACCGCCTGCCCGCGGCGCATGAGGGTCCGAATCCTCGCAATCAACTCCTCGAACTCGAAGGGCTTGGTGAGGTAGTCGTCGGCGCCGGCATCCAGGCCGGCGACCTTGCTCTCCGTGTCCGCCAGCGCGGTCAGCATTAGAATCGGAGTGGCCACCCCGCGGCGCCGTAGATTCCGGCACACGTCGACGCCGTCGCGATCCGGCAGCATGAGGTCGAGCACGATCACGTCATAACTCGACTGGGCCGCGGCTTCCTCGGCCTCGAAGCCCAGGCCGAACAGGTCGACGGCGAAGTTGTGCTGGATTAGGCCTTTGCGGATCGCATCAGCCATTTTGGGGTTGTCTTCGACAACGAGTACTCGCATGTGGGTGACTCCTTCGCAATACTATCGCAGCGAGGGGGCGGAAAGTGTTCTGAAGATTACATTAAGCCCGTATGAACCTATTATAACCATCACTTAAGTAGGCAAGCAACCGTGGAATCGCCGATCCTTTCGGGGAAGAAGTCCCACAGCTTTTCTTGAGAAAGGAGCCGAGCATGAACACAGTCGCAATGAGCATCAACTCTCGACGCGTCGCGCCCGAGATAGCCCAGCTCGTCGAATGCGCTTCTCTGCGAACCATGGAGCTCTTTCGAGATGTATCGTCGTCCGAGCTCGCCCGCCTCGCGGGAATCACCCGTTTTCAGCAGGTCGCCAAGAGGAGCCGTATCCCGGTTCTCAACGACGGCCATTTCTCGTTCCTGATGGACGGCCTGGCCAAGGTCTCTCGCCTGGATGGTAGCGGCGGCGAGACCGTACTGTACTTGATGAAGCCGGGCGAGTCGTACGGCGTACCCGTGTCCGAATACCGCGACGACATTAGTATCATCGCGTTGCAACCGAGCGTCGTCGCCCGCGTGCGGATGCGCGAGCTCGAGCAAATCGTCGGGACCGGGAAGTTGCAAGCCGAGATCAGCAACATTCGCTCCGTGCGCGTTCGCCAGATGGAAGACCGACTCGACGAGATGTCGGGGCGGGTACCGGCCCGGACCGCGCGCATCCTCCTGCGCTTGTGCAAGGAGTTCCCGAAGTCGCTGCAGTGCGGGACCAAGGTCAACGTTCTGCTCACCCAGCAGGACATCGCCAGCATGATCGGAGCCACGCGCGAGGTGACCAGCAGCACGCTGAACGTGTTCCGTCGTAAGGGCTGGCTGGGCATTCACGATCGTTACATGTGCGTGCACAACCCGGATGAATTGTACGAAGCGTCGACTTGCGCTCACGCCGTGTAAAGGTCTCGAACGGGAGGTGGTGCGCCGTGAGTGCGCGTAGCGTCCTGCTACTTGTGTTGGGGCTGTCCGTGGTCGGGGCTTGTTCACGCGGTGATGCCGGCCAAGTCAATCGTCAGGAGCGCCGGCAGTTTCACATCGTCATGGAGAGCAAGCTGCGCGACCTCGATCGCGGCATTGCGGGACTGGTGAGTTCGCCCGCGACCGCGGACAGCGCCTACGTTACTGGCATCGAGGATCTCAAGCGGAGCCAGGCCGAGTTGCAAGCGGAGCTGAAGGCTTTGGACTCCGCTTCCGACCAGGAGTGGCTCGCGCACCGAGATTCGGTGCAGTCCCACTACCACGCCAATCGTGCCCAGTACGGCGCGCTGGCGAAGTATGAAACCAGGCCGCCGCCGTTGGCTTCGGCCATCACACCCGGGGGAGAATCCGTCGACACGGCCGCGCCCAGCGACTCCACGCAGAATGTAGGCTCGCCGTCGCGTTAGCTTCGTCCCGCATACCGCGCTGTTTGAATGCCGCGCTTGCGTTGACATTTGCGTTCGTCACCGCGGGTTGCTCGTCCGGCGACAAAGTCGATTCCAATTTCGACACTCGCGTCGCCAATCCCTCCTATGCGCAAGATGGTCCCCTCGTTCTCTTCGACGAGGTACATCACAATGTGCATCGCGCGCGAAAGAGCTACCGACCCTTCGTCGAGCTAATCGAGTCCGACGGTTACCGCGTCGAGCGCGGCACCGGCGCTATTTCAGCGGCGGAGCTGGCACCGTTCGACATCCTCATCGTGGCGGGGGCACTCGGCGACAACGACGTCAACGACGAACCGGCGTTCGAGGACGCGGAGTGCGATGCGATTCGCGACTGGGTCGTCGCGGGCGGTGCGTTGCTTCTAATCGTCGATCACTTTCCGGTGGGTGACGCGAATGCGGGACTCGCGGAACGATTCGGCGTGCAATTGGGCAGGGGCGTCGCGGAGGATTCGCTCAATTACGACCCTGAATTCGATCAGACGCATATCGTGTTCTCGCGCGCGAACGGTGGACTGGGCCGGCACCCGACCGTCGACGGTCGAGAGGCAACGCACAGCGTCGATCGCGTGCTGACGTTCACGGGTACTTCGCTCTATGCGCACCCACCCGCGGTCTCCTTCCTCGTGCTGTCTGGCAGTGCGGTTGCTCGACCTCCGAAACCGGAGGTCGATCGACGAGGAGGAGACGTGATCGTGAAAGTCGGCTACGGAGATCCGGTTTCCGTTCCAGGCTGGTCGCAGGGGCTCGCGCTGGAGATCGGCAAGGGACGCGTGGTGGTTCTCGGCGAAGCGGCCATGCTCACCGCGCGGTTGCATCGATTCGACGGACGGCCGATCGGGATGAACACCGCCGGCTACGACAATCGCCAGCTCGCGCTCAACATCATGCACTGGCTGACGAGGCTCCTGTAGATCTTGTGGGCGAGCTTCCCGAAGCTCCGGCGTGACGCTCCACGATTCGCTCCATCTTGGTGACAGCAATCGAATTACCCCTCTAAAGGGACTAGCTCCCCTTTCACTCCTTCGGTCGATTCAATCCCAGCCAATCCCTCCCGTATGCTGATCGGGAAATGACAACGCATCAATTCAATCGTCCCAACGCGCCCGCTTTCGAACAACTCGCGAGAGACGTGCAAACCGTAGTTAGCGTGGTCGTCTACGACGTGCACGACGTTAGCGCCTTTCTCGAATCGGTGCAGGACGCCTACGATCGCATGCTGGCCGCGGCAAATGGAGCGACGTCCGCGCGCTCGAGCGTTGCGACTGCGCCAGCGACGCGGCGTGCGCGATGCCCGAGATGAACAAGGGGCTAACGATCCTCTGCCGTGCGCCCCGATTTGGACGCATGAAGAACGAGGAGCGCCATTCCGGATGGGAATGCTGGCGCACTGCGAGATAACGAACCCTGAAAGGAGGTGGGTCACGTGTTGTGGACCATCGCTGTCATCATGTTGATTCTTTGGCTGCTTGGTTTGATAACGTCGTACACCATGGGTGGATTCGTTCACATCCTCCTGGTCATCGCCATCGTGGTCGTACTTATGCGTGTCATTCGCGGACGAAAGATCTAGCTGTCGCCCGTTCGTTCGTCGTCGATTGTCAAAGTCGCGTAGACATGATCCTGACACAACGGGATCAGCAAGAGAGGTCTGAGATGAAAGCGCTCGTTCATCACGGCTGGGGGAAGCCTTCCTTCAAGGACAAACCCCGGCCCGCAATCCAGGCACCGACGGATGCCATCGTCAAAGTCACGAACGCGACGATTTCCGGTTCGGATGTACGCGCGATGCGAGGCGATGCCCCACGCATTGCCCGCGGGCGAATACTCGGAAACGAAGGCACCGGTATCATCGAGCGAGTCGGCGACTGTGTCTCCAACTTCCGCGTAGGCGATTGCGTGTTGATTTCGTGCCTCACGTCGTGCGGGACATGCGCACCGTGCGAGCAGGGGGAGCCCACGCGCTGCCATAACGGCGGCTGGATACTGGGGCGTGAGATCGACGGAACTTATGCCGAGTACGTCCGCGTTCCATTCGCTGACCACAGCTTGCTTTTGATGGCCGGCGCAGGTGACCACAACACAGACGGGCCATGGATTGACAACTTTCTCGAGGGCTTCGTGCACAGTGTCATTTATGGACCAGGCGAACGCGTCGATACGGTTCCCATTGTCTTCGGGGGTTCGGTCGGAATGGGGCCGCTCCTTACCGTCATGCAGTACTACCGAACGGTGATCCGTCCCAACTTGCGCACGAGCGTCGCTCATCCCGAAGCGCGCAAACCCGCGTCTCGCAACACCCCAAGGCTGTTACGACAACAACTACTGCATTACTTCGAGCCTACGAAAACGAGGTAGGCACAATAAAGGAGCAACCAATGCAACGAATGACTTCACGATTACTATTCGCGATCGCAGCAGCTGCATGCTGCATGCTACCGGCATCGGTGCGAGCGCAGTCGGACGAATTACCGGCGCACAACAACGGCAGTTTGGGATTCCACAATCTGTCGGCCCCGTTGGGTGGCCGATGGTGGTTCGCCGGTCAGAAGATCGGATTGGACGTCGGCCTTGGGTTCCAGTCGACGCCAGCCCCCAGCTACGACGAGAAGCTGACCGGCTGGGCCTTCGAGGTGGGAGTGCCCATCGTCCTGAAGAACTGGGACAAGGTCCATCTCCTCTTCCGGCCGGGTTTGCTCTACGAAAGCGATGAAGTCGAAACGACGTCGCCGCCGACGCCGTTCGACTCCGACGACACGACGACGTTCAGCCTCACCGCGGAGCTCGAGGCCGAGGTGTTCCTGGTGAAAAACTTCAGCGTGTCGGCCAGCCACGGCATCGGGTTCTTCAGCGTCGACCCGGCCGGGGGCGGCGACAGCGTCACGAGCATAGGCACCTTGGGTAACAACTTTTCGCATATTGGATTTCACATCTACTTCTTCGGCGGAGGATCGCGTTAGAAACGTGAAATGGAAGCATGAAAATGAAACTGATCGGAATCCTTCTCATAATCATCGGCGGCGTCGGAGTCATCTTGGGCGGTGTCACCTTCATCCGCGAGCGAGGCACCGCGCACGCCGGGTCGGTCGATATCGTCGCGGAGAGCAAGGCGGGGATATCCATTCCGCAAACCGCCAGCGTGGCCGCTATTATCGTGGGAGGGTTGCTAGTTGTAAGCGTGCTGGCGGACGCCGAAGCTTTCCGAGTAGGCAGGCGCCGGCCAATCGCGATATCGTCGGGTGAGCATGACGAAAAGAGGAGCCATCCCGGATTGCCGGATGGCTCCTCGCCCGTTGGCCGTCGACCGATTCGTGGTCGCTCGAGCGACCATTCTTAGGGACTAGCTCCCTTTTCACCCTTCCGGCCGATTCAATCGCGCCCCACCCTCCGGTACGCTGTCGAGCAATCGACAAGACCACCAATTTACACGGCTCGCCGCGTAGCGACGGAACCGTCGTTTGTCGCCAGCGAGACCAAGGAGGACCCCAATGTATCGGTATCGCCGAACAAGTTTCTTTGCAGCGTGGCCATTGGCAATGCTGCTGATCGCAACGGCCGGATGTGACGACGACGACCCCGTCAGCCCACCATCAGACACCGTCGCACCGACTGTGAGTTCCACCAACCCTGCGAATGGCGCCACAGGCGTGGCGGTCATCACGGCATCATTCAGTGAGGCGATGAACGCCTCCACGCTCACGACAGCCACCTTCACCGTTGCCGGCGCAGCTCCCGTGACCGGGACCGTCACCTACGATGCGGCGACTTATTTAGCGAGATTCACGCCCACAAGCGCCCTCACGCCCAGCACGTCATATACAGCGACCATCACGACCGGGGCCAAAGATGTCGCCGGCAACGCGCTGGCGAGTAACCATGTGTGGAGCTTCACGACGTCGGCGTCGTCTAGCAATCAGCCGTTAGTGGCTCTCGGCGGGGCTGGAGCTTTCGCGGTTCTGGCCGGTTCGACGGTCACCAACACGGGACCAACTGCTCTGACAGGAGATCTGGGTGTGAGCCCGGGAACCGCGGTGACTGGCTTCCCGCCGGGAACCCTGACCGGTGCGACGCACGCGGGTAATCCCACTTCGGCGCAGGCCCAGACCGATCTGACCACGGCGTACAACGACGCCGCTGGACGAACCCTGTCACCCGTCACCGTCGCCGGGAATCTCGGCGGGTTGACTTTGCCCCCGGGCCTGTATAAGTCCACGTCCTCGCTCTCGATCTCCTCGGGCGATCTCACGCTCGACGCCGGCGGCGACGCGAATGCGGTCTTCATTTTCCAGATGGCATCGACGCTTACCACGACATCCGGCCGAAGAGTGATCCTGAGCGGTAGCGCCAACGCTTCAAACATCTTCTGGCAGGTGGGGAGCTCGGCGACGCTGGGAACGACGTCCGTATTCATGGGCACCATCATGGCGAATCAGTCCATCACTCTGAATACCGGGGCGACGCTGACTGGCAGGGCACTGGCACGGATTGGTGCAGTGACGCTGGCCAGCAATACCGTCGTAGTGCCCTAGAGTTTCGAAGACCGTCGGCGAAAGAGATTCGCCGCCGCGGGATCACGTCGCGCACCTCCAAGCCGACATGGAGGTGCGCGACGTCGAGGCTGAAGGCTCTCAAAGACAGTGCGAATCGCGTCAAATCCTGGGGCAACGCTGGGAATTTGACGAGCGGGGAGCGGTAGCATGGACGACAATCGCGGAACGGTGCCCACAGCCAAGACGCTCAAAGACTTCGGCCTTTGGCACCTGCGTCACGTCGACTTGCTCAAGTCCGTCGACGGTGAAGCGCTGAAACGGTTCACGCGACTGCTGCAACTGCGCGAATTCAAGCGCGGCGAAACCATCTACGTCATCAGCGGCAGCCGCGACGAGCACTTGCAGCGCGTGTACTTTCTCCTCAAGGGTCGCGTCAAGATCAGTAGTGTCGACGATGCCAGCGGAAAGGAACTTCTTCTACTACTCATCAAACAAGGTGAGCCGTTCGGTCTCTTGAATTCGGTCGGCAACGAGACGACCGAGCTGCACGCATCGGCCTTGCAGGCATCGCTCGTCGGGTACGTCCCGCGCGAAGATTTCGATAAGCTGATCGAGAAGGCCGGCGCATGTTCGCGAGTCGTCAAGCTCATTGGCGAGCGGTCGGTCGAGGTGGTGTCCCGCTTCGAAGACCTGGCGTTTCGAAGTGTGCTCGCGCGGGTGGCCAGAGTGTTGCTCCACCTGGCCCACGAATTCCCCGAGCAACGAAAGTGCGGCATGGGCATCGACGTCCCCCTGACGCAGCAGGACGTCGCCAACCTCATCGGTGCCCGCCGCGAGGTCGTGAGCACACACATGAGTCGCTTCAAACGCGACAGTGTCGTCGTGTTCCACAAGCAAAGCATCTGCATCCACGATCACGATGCGCTCGCCAAGCTCGCCGAGTGACGCCAACCCAGCCATCGCTTGAAAGTCGTCTCCCGCGGTGTTAGCGCGCTAACAGGCGATCGCTTAACCAGTTCCACAAAAAACCCCATTGACGACCGCAAAGTGCGTCGCCTAATGTTTTTGACAACATGACCAGTGAAGAGCCTGCCGTTACTCGGGATAGGTACATTCGGCTCGTCTCCCTTGCGGCCAACGTCGGCACCCGTCTCGGCATGGACTTTTCATGTAGGAGCGACTTTTGGCGGCAAAGATTCGGGTCTTGTTGATCGAAGACAACCGCTTCTTGCGGGAAGGCATCACGGACCTTCTCCAGAGTGAGGGTGGTTTCGCCGTCGACGCGCGCGCCGACGGCGACGGTTCGGCCGGACAGCTCGAGGTTGTGCGCCCGCCCGACGTCGTCCTTTTGGATCTCGGTCTGGAAAAAGAAAACAGCTTGAAACTGATGACTGTCCTTCGGGAACGCTTTCCGAAGGCGAGAGTCATCGCAATGGATATCCTCCCCGACCAAGACGACATCGTCCAATTCGTCAAGGCAGGAGGATGCGGTTTCATCCTCAAGAACGCCCCCGTGGACGATTATGTGAAGACCATACAAGCCGTCGCCGGTGGGGCCACCATTCTTCCGGCCGTGTTGACCAAATCACTCTTCACGCAGATCGTCGAATCGGTCCTCAAGAACGGGACCGGCGTTCCCGATCACGCAATCCAGCTGACCAAGCGCGAGCGGGAAGTCGTCGACCTGATTTCCCAGGGCATGAGCAACAAGGAAATCGCGCAGGAACTCCACATCGCGACCTTCACCGTGAAGAGCCATGTCCACAACGTGCTGGAAAAGTTGGAACTCGGCACGCGCCTGCAGATTGCGGCCTTTGTCCGCAACGAACGAAGCGATTAGCCGCCGTAGCTCGTTCGGCCATCCGAGGGACTAGCTCCCTTTTCATCCTCGCGATCGATTCAATCCCGCTCCCGGCCTCCGGTACGCTGTCTACGAAAGAAAGACAGCATACCAATCGAATTGTCCCAACGCCGGGTGGCCCCGCCGACTTGTGGCCTGCCGGCGGTCGTCATGGAGGTTAACCATGAATTGCAGACGCAAGTGCCCAACCATCATCGCCGCCGGCGGACTGGCCGCGCTGTTAGTCCTTCCCTCCCTCGGGTTCACTCAGTCGTTAGGCTCTGCAGAAATGTTCGCCGTTCTAGCGGGCTCGACGGTCACCAATACCGGGCCGACCACCATCGTCGGAAGTGTGGGTGTAAGCCCGGGAACCGCGATCATGGGCCTCCCTCTGGGACAGCCGACCGGAGGAACCATTCACGGAGGTGACATCGTCGCGGCTCAGGCTCAGAGTGATCTCACCATTGCTTACAATTCGCTGGCAGGCATGGCTTGCGGCACCAACCTGACCGCCCAGGATTTGGGTGGCATGACGCTCGCGCCAGGCGTGTATTGCTTCGATACATCGGCTCAGCTGACGGGAACACTCACGCTCGACGGTCAGGGCGATAGCAATGCAGTCTTCGTTATCCAGATCGGGAGCACACTCACGACCGCAACCATCGCGGTTGTCGACCTGATCGGTGGAGCGAAGCCTGGGAACGTGTATTGGCAGGTAGGCAGCAGCGCGACTCTCGGCCTTGGCACCGCATTCGCGGGCAACATTGTCGCGCTGGAGAGCATCACCCTGACTACCGGTGCGAGCCTGGCTGGAAGAGCTCTGGCGCGCACTGGCGCAGTGACGATGGATACGAACGCGATTGTTGGCGGCACGTCAGTGCCCGTACGCGAGATTTCGTGGGGAATGTTCAAGGCGTTTTATCGGTAAACGGGAGAAAAATCAGTACCGCCCGCGGGATCAGTTGACCAAGCGCGAGCGCGAAATCGTCGACCTGATTTCAAAGGGCATGAGCTGCGCGTTCGCTAGGGGGGGCATTGACGAAGAAAGCAAATTTGCACTTGGTCGCGGAGTACGCAACCTCGCAGACACACTCGAGCAAGGCAAGCGACCCGTTCGCGATGCAGCCTCTGGGTAAGCGAACGAGATCAGTGAGCAAAGGAAACGGGCGCGAGCGGATCGAGAACCCGCTGGCCGACTCCGAACTCCGCTACCGGCGGTTATTCGAAGCCGCCCAAGACGGCATACTGATTCTGGATGCCGAAACAGGGCAGATCACCGAGGCCAATCCGTTTCTACAAGCCATGCTCGGCTACGCCCACGCTGAGCTGCTGGGCAAGACGCTCTGGGAAATCGGCTCGTTCAAGGACGTCGTTGCCAGCCGGAAGGCCTTTCGGCAATTACAGGCCAAAGAATACGTCCGCTACGACGACCTGCCGCTCGAAACCAAGGGGCACGAGCAAAGGCACGTGGAGTTCGTCAGCAACGTGTACACGGTCGGCAACAGCAAGGTGATTCAGTGCAATATCCGCGACATCACGGAACGGAAGTCAGCCGAGGATCACGCTCGGAAGATCCACGAGGGCTTGTTGTCGTTGGTGGACAAACTGAAGAGGCGCGAAGAGGGGCTCCGCGAGCAGGCCAATCATGATGCAGTTACCGGCCTGTTCAACCGGCGCTACCTCGACGACAGCCTGACGCGCGAACTGAGCCTGTCGTGGCGTCGCAGCGCCTCTTTGGCGCTCGCGATACTCGACATCGATCATTTCAAGAGATTCAACGACACGTTCGGGCACGATGCCGGCGACTTGGCGTTACGCGAGTGCGCGCGAGTGCTGTCCAAGCACCTCCGCAAGAGCGACATCGCTTGCCGCCTGGGCGGCGACGAGTTTGCGCTCGTTCTGCCGGATTCGTCTCTTGCGGATACTCAGCAGCGCGTGGAGGAAATCTGTGAACTCATCAAGCGAGTGGATATGCGGTACGAGGGGCGGTTGCTCGGCATCATGACCCTGTCGGTCGGCGTCGCGGTGTCGCCCGAGCACGCTTTCACTGCTCGGGAGCTGTTGCGCGCGGCTGACGACGCTCTTTACGCCGCCAAGCAGAACGGCCGCGGGCAAGTCGCTCTCTACACGTCGACAGAATGATCGGCGCTTCCTGAGCAGCCAGGCGCCGCGCTCGCAGTGATAGACTAAGGGACTAGCTCCCTTTTCATCCGGATGGTCGATTCAATTCGGTGCCCCGTGTTCGGTATACTATTAGTAATCTCTTCGGTTCAGACAACTCGCTATTCACGTGGCACAGGAAAGGTTCGCCGTGAAACCCAGTACGCATTACTACGTCTTGTCCTTGAGCGAGGATACGAACAGGCTCTACGAAGCCTTTCGCGACAGCTTGATCGATATCAAGAACACCTGGTTCCCCCTCGAGTCCGCGCATGGCGCGAGACACCCCGCGCTAAACGACGTTCAGCTGCGAACACATCTACAGAGGGTAGACCATCACTTCGCTCATTACTTTGAGCAGGATCCGCTCGGATTGGTCGTTGCCGGAAAAGAGAGGCATCTGTCCGCGTTCGCGGCGGTGACCGCGTATTCCGGGGTGATCATCGGATGTGTCGACGGCGATCACTCGGCCACGTCACCCCGGGACTTGGGAAAAATTGTATGGCCGCTCGTCAAAGGGGTCATGGCTGGAGCGGCTGAGAAGATACAGCGCGAGTTGGGAGTCGCCGTACACGCGCACAATGTCGCCGTTGGCATTGACGCCGTTGGCCAATCGGTCGACTCCGGAATCGCGGCGACGCTGCTGGTTGAGAACAGTTACCGGGCGGATGCCCCACGGAGCACGGCACTCATAGACGATGGCGACAACGTTGTGGATGGCGTCATCGAGAAAGTCCTGGCATTGGGTGGCAAAGTCATCTTCGCGGAAGACGGTTCACTGCACCGTTTTCAACAAATCGCGTTGATTCTGCGGGCGTGAACCGGATGACGACCGACCGCACTTGACCGGCCTGCGTGGTTAGAATCGGAATCGCGCCGTGATTTCGAAAAAGTTGATGGTCTCCGAAGGGCCGGTCTCCTCCAGAAACGTCTGCGGCCGTACGTGGCTGTATATGATCGTACCACTCCAGTGCCGATTGATTGTACACTCCGCCGCCAGCTCGACGCTGGTCGCCACGAACCGCGCGTCGCTGCCGGCGCCCGACCTCATCAGGCGCCCGGTGGGCCGGTACACGCCGTCGCGCGTGGATAGCCTCCAAAACGACATGTAGTCCGCCGTCAACTCCCACATGCGATTGGGTCGAACGATCACCAACATGTGCGCGTCGTAGAAATTCAACGGCCCCAGTGTCGCATCCTGCGAGAAATAGTTCCCGCGGGGAAACAACGGGTTGAAGGTCTCGAGGTCGGGATGTTCCGGGTCGCGGTCGCCACTCGCGACATCCAGGTTCAACTTCACAGTGGGCTTCCACCGCGCGTTCGGCCAAGTATACGCAGTCTCGCTCGCGACCGTCCACGCGAGGAGGTCTCCGTCCCCGAAGCTCCCGAATTGAACCATGGGCTCCCAGTTCCACGACCAGCTCCCGTTCGAACCAAAGAGTCTGGTTCCAAGCGTGTGACGCTGTTCCTCGCTGGTTCCCTGATCGAACGCGCCCGCGTCGTTGTGATAGCCGAGATAATAGAGGTCCAGGTTGGTCCCCAGTGGGCCGTCGCGTCTGGTCGCGTACACCCCCCATAGTGCTTTGGCGTCGTCGGTGGAGTCGTCGAAGACGCCGGGCTGGTTCTTGCGCGGGCGCACCGCAAGGGCGCTGAGCGACCACGACCCGTTTCGAAGGAGCACGCGCGCGCCGTCGTAGGTGTAGCGCACGTTGGGCCCGTCGCGCACAGCGACGAGTCGCGCCGTGCCGAGCTGCATCTCCTGACGACCCAGTCGAATCACGAGGTCGCTCTCTTCGTCGCGGTTGAACCACAACTCGCCCAGGAGATTTTGAAACTCCAGTTCGTCCTCATCGAGCGGCGCCGGCAAGGCGGCGCGCCCCTCCTCGATTGCGCTGTGGAGTTCCACGAACAATCTCGCGTGTGGCCCCCAGCGTACCTCGGAGAACGCCGCGAGACGCTGCAGCCACACACCGTCGGGATCCTGCGGATCCGCACCGAAGAGCGGGTTGTGAGTGTACTCGTAGCGCTCGCGAATCTCTCCGCCGAAGGAAAACGAAAAGGCCGGCGGTAGCGCGGCGCGCTGTTCGGCGTCGAGCTGGTAGCGAATCAGGGGAAACTCGGCCTGCGATGGCGCGCCCGTCGCGAGGGTAATAAAGGATCCGATGAGCGCGGCCAGCAGCATCGCGAGGGCTATTTCCCGCGCTGCAACACCACGGGCGACCAGCTCGGATCGACCGGCGCGATCTTCGGCGCCAGCGTCGCGAAGTCCGCCTCGCCGTAGACCGGCTTTCCTCCCACGATGGTCAACACGGAATGGATATCTTTGATGCGATCCTCGGGGACGGTGAAGTAATCGTCGCTCAATACCGCGAGGTCCGCGAGCTGTCCGGCTATGATGGAGCCCTTCTTCCCTTCCTCGGACGAGAACCACGCCGCCGCCGCGGTCCACAGGCGCAACGCCTCCTCGCGACTCAAGCGATTGTCGTCGTAAATGCGGACGCCGCCGACGGTCTTTCCGGTCACCAGCCACGACAGCGAGGCCCACGGGTTGTATCCCGCGACGCGCGTAGCATCGGTACCGGCAGCAACGGGCACGCCGGCCGCGAGCAGCTTGCGCAACGGCGGAGCGTGCGCGGCCATTTCCTTTCCGTAGCGGCTGCTGAAGTATTCACCCTGGTACGCCATGCGATGCTGCACCGCGACTCCGCCGCCGAGTTGTTTCACGCGCGCGATATCGGCGTCGGAGATGGTTTCGCAATGATCGAAGAACCACCGCAGCCCGTTGAACGGCGTCTCCGTGTTGATGGACTCCATCACGTTGAGAAAGCGCGTGATGGATTCGCCGTAGGTGGCGTGCAGCCGGAACGGCCACCGGGTCTGGACCAAGAACGACACCACGTCGCGCAGCTCCTGCTCCATGACGGACGGCAGCTCCGGCCGTGGCTCGCGAAAGTCTTCGAAGTCGGCCGCCGAGTACACCAGCATCTCGCCGGCTCCGTTCAAGCGATAGAAGTCGTCGCCTTGACCGGGCTTCGACGATGCGGCCCATCGGCGGAAATCCTCCAGCTCCTTCTTGGGTACTTGCGGGAAGAGGTTGTAGGCGATCCGCACCGTCATAAGGCCGTCCTTGTGTAATTGCTCGATGACGGCGTAGTCGTCGGGATAGCGCTGAAAGCCCCCGCCCGCGTCGATGACGCTGGTCACGCCCAACTGATTGAGCTCGCGCATAAACTGGAGCGTCGAGTTGATCTGTTGCGGGGTGGGCAGCTTCGGCCCCTTGGCCAGCGTGGCGTAGAGAATCGACGCATTCGGTTGCGCCAAGAGCACTCCCGTGGGTGCGCCGCTCGCATCACGCTCGATCTTTCCACCCATCGGATCCGGAGTGCTCTTGTCGTAACCGACCGCCGCGATCGCAGCGCGGTTGAGCAGCGCCCGATCGTACAGGTGCAACACGAACACCGGTGTATCGGGTGCGATCTCGTTGAGCTCGGCGAGTGTGGGCAGCCGGCGCTCGGCGAGCTGGTGCTCGCAAAAACCGCCCACGACGCGCACCCACTGCCCCTTCGGCGTCCGCGCAACCTGCTCGCGGATCAGTGCCAAGCCTTCCTTCAGGGAGCGGACGTCCTCCCATCGTAACTCCAGATTGTAGTTGAGCCCGCCGCGAATGACGTGGGTGTGGGAGTCGTTCAGGCCGGGTATGACCGTGCGTCCCTTGAGATCGACGACGCGCGTGTTCGAGTTCCGTAGCTTCAACATGTCGGCATCGGAGCCGGTGGCTTCGACGCGCGCACCATCGATCGCAACGGCGGTGACCATGGTTCCTCTCGGATCGACAATGGCGATCTTGCCGTTGTGCAGGATCAGGTCCGCCGCCATCGCACGTCCGCCCAGGAACAAGGCGGCAATCAGAATCACATGTCTCATGATCGCTCCCTTTCCGCGATGCCGCATAATTCGGCGCGTCGTCTCGCCACGGCTTCAATCTTCAACGGGCCGGGAGTCGTGAGGAATGACGATCTCCCGGCGTCCCCGCATGCGGGCATCCACCGACAGCGCCCCCGGTCCGAGTAACACAATCGCGACGCACATGCTCACCAAGAAAACTCCCGCCAACGTGGAATCGACCAAGTGCAACAAGCTGCGCGGGATCCATCCGAGTGCGACGCCGAGCGTCGCCATGCCGACGAGCATCGCGGGGATGGGCGTAACGAAACCGATCAACAGTGCCACACCCACGGATATGGCGGAGGCTCCTACCCCCCAAGCGATGATCGGTGAGACTTCGGGACTGACGAGAATCATCCATCCGTCCACAACGGCCGTCAAACCGACCACCGCGCGCAGCAAGAGCATTCCGGCGCCGGGCCAACCGCGAGGGAAAGTTGAGAAGAGCACGTGCTCGCGCCTACTTCTTCGCTTGCTTGCCGACGTCCAGTGCTTTCTGGTAGCTCTCGATCACAGCCCCGTAGTTCGGCGCCGTCATCACGTAGAGCTTCGCCAGCTCGGCTGCTTCCGGACGATTCCAGGTGCGATGGATCTCGCACAGCACCGCGTTGGTCGAAGTGGGAATGACGCCGGCCTGCGCGAAGCGAGCCAAAGTCGTCCTCGACGACATTTCGCTCGGGTCGCCGGAAGCGTCCATGACCGCGTACACTTTGAATCCGGCCGCCGTCGCATCCAACGCGGGGAACATCACGCACACGCTGGTCCACACTCCGGCCATGATCAGAGTTTTCCGCCCGGTAGCGCGCACCGCTTTCACGAAGTCGTCGTTGTCCCATGCATTGACCTCACCCTTGCGCGGCACAAAGACCGCGTGCGGCGCGTACTGGTGAATCTCGGGCATGAGCGGGCCGTTGGGACCATTGGGCTCCGATGCGGTCGTGATCACGGGAATCTTCAAAAGCGTGGCCAGCTTCGCGATCATCGTGGTGTTGGCGCGCAGCTCGTCAACCCGGACGTCTTTCACCGTCTGGAACAACCCCGACTGATGGTCGAGCAGCAAGAAGACGACGTCCGATGGGTCGAGAAGCGCGGCGCCTCCGCCCGACGGCAGCACGCTGGACTTCGTGGTGGTCTGAGTTGACTGTGCCTGCGCGAGTTGCGGAACGCCGATGAGTCCGACCCAAATCACCGCCAGGGCCCTCATGATTCGGTTCACGCTTCGTGTTTCTCTTTTCGGTCGCATTTGCCGTGCTCCTTTTTCTTGTGATCGTTTCATTCCCTGATGGGGTCAGGGCGACAGAGTGCCGCCCCGACCCCGCCTCGAGGCGGACGCTACCGAGTTCCGCCCGACACCGTCGTGCCGCGAACGAACTCGAGCAGGTCCTCGTTGAGCCGGTTCTTCTCCGTGACCGGGAGTCCGTGCGCTCCGCCCTTGTAGACCTTCAAGGTGGCGTTCCTGACCAGCTTCGACGACATCATCGCGGATGCTCCGATGGGGACGATCTGGTCGTCGTCGCCATGAATGATCAAGGTCGGCACATCGAACTTCTTGAGATCTTCGGTGAAGTCGGTCTCGGAGAACGCCTTGATGCAGTCGTAGGTGCCATTGGCTCCCGCCATGATGCTCGCGAGCCAGAACGAATCGATCACGCCCTGCGACGGCTTGGCCCCGGGGCGGTTGTAGCCGAAGAAGGGGCCGCTCGCGAGGTCGCGGTACAACTGCGAACGGTCGGCGAGCGACGCGGCGCGCATCCCGTTGAACACGTCGATGGGAAGGCCGCCGGGATTTGCGTCGGTCTTCACCATGAGCGGCGGGACGGCCGAAATCAGCACCGCCCCCGCGACGCGCTTGGTGCCGTGGCGACCGATATAACGCGCGACTTCCCCGCCGCCCGTCGAGTGTCCGATGTGGACGGCATCTTTGAGATCGAGTGCTTCGACCAACGTCGCGAGGTCGTCGGCATACGTGTTCATCTCGTTGCCGTTCCAAGGCTGGCTCGAGCGACCGTGTCCCCGCCGGTCGTGCGCGACGCATCGGTACCCGCGGGACGCGAAGAACAGCATCTGGTCTTCCCAGGCATCGGCGTTGAGCGGCCAGCCGTGACTAAAGACGATGGGCTGCCCGCTGCCCCAGTCCTTGTAATAGATGATGGTTCCATCCGCGGTTGTGATGGTGTTGGTGGTCTTGTTAACAGCCGCAGTCATTGTTTTGCCTCCTTGATACTCATGATTTGACTCCTTCGTGATCGAGGGATTCCACCAGCGACTCGATCAGATCGGCCGTCGTCACGATTGCGTGCGCGTAGCTGGGACCGTTGAGCTCGTGCGCGGCGTGCATGCGGTCGGCGCTGAACGCCGCGGTGGCGTCCTTGACGAGTGTGACGTGATAGCCGAGCTCGACCGCGAACTTGCTCGTGGTCTCCACGCACGTGTTGGCTAGAAGACCGATCACGATGACGCGTGTGATGCCCCTCTGTTTGAGCAGGAAATCCAGGTCGGTGTTGGCGAAGCCGCTCGAACCCCAATGCTCCTTGACGATGACGTCCCCCGGTAGCGGCGCGAAATCGGGATGCCACTCGCCACCCCAGCTTCCTTTCGCGAATGTCTGCGCCTTCGCGGAAGTGAGCTGGTACGGTGTCGGATGATCCCAACTATCGAAGTCGCCGGGTTCCCAGCGCCGATGCGGCACGATGAAGACGGGGATTCTCGCCCGTCGGACGGCGGCGACAATGGTGCGCAAATTGTCCAGCAAGCCGACTTCATTCGCGACGCCCATGACGAAGGGCCACAACTTGCCACCGTCCGACAGGAAATCGTTGTAGGGGTCGATGAATAGCAATGCGGACCGACTCTTGGTGTGTTCGTGCATGTGTCAACCTACGCCTGCGCTCGCTCGGCGACGCGCAAGTCCGGCTTCGCCGTCACGCGCTCAGCCCACGCCAGCGCGTAGTCGGCCACTTCTTCCCAACCCGGGCCGGCGATGATCGAGTAGTGACTGTGTCCCGGGAATTCCTTGAAGTCGGTGACGCTGTGCGAGGCCTGGTACCGCTGGTAGTTCTTGCGGTTCAACGCGGCGGGCATGATGTGGTCCTTGCTGCCCGCTATCATGAGAAGCGGCGCGTGATCCCGTGTGAAGTCGATGCGCGCGGCCGAAGACAGGCCGCCCCACCCCAGCACGCGCGATTCCGGTACTACGTGCCGATCGTAAGCCTCCCGCTGCGCGGGCAGCGGCATGTTGTTCGTGAACGTGTACTGAAAATGCTTGAACGGCATCAGATACGGTTCGCCGCGCTTGAAGGGGTTGATGACCGGCAAGAGCGATCGCAGGAACGACCACTGCGTGCCAACCACGTTCGACGGCGGTACCGAGTCGATGGCGACCGACGCCACGCCGAGATCGCGCTGTGTGAGCAGCTGCGTCAGCAGACCACCGAACGAATGCCCGATGATGATGGGTTTCTCGTCGAGCGATCGAATGGTGCGCACGTGGTGTTCGAGCACCTCGGCCAGGGTGAGGCGTGCCAGCGCCGGGTCCGGGTGCTTGCGTCGCAAATTCTCCACGGTGTCATCGCGGAGCGGATAGGCGATTGGAAAGCATTTGTAACCGCGCGCTTCGAAACGCTGGATGAACGGGTCCCAGCAACGCTTGGTAACAAAGTGTCCATGAACGAATGCGATTGTTCTCGTAGACATGTATGCACCTCAACGATTTGTAGGAAGTTGCTTCTTCTCCATCGAACCTAGATGCCCTGAGACGCCTTTTCGATGAGTGCTGCCACGGTCTCGGGCTTCGAGACGTAGATGGCGTGGCTGCCCTTGGATTCGACAACTTGCGAGCCCGCGCGCCTGGACATGGCGCGTTGGGACCATCGAGGGAGGCCAGCGCCCGCTTGGTGACCGGTCTATTTCCGCCGGAAGCACCATTGCTTCCATGGGTCGCACGGAACTATATCGGGATGGTCGAGCGCGCACATCGCGACATCGAGGGCTTCGTGACCCCCCCGATCGGGGGATGCACTGTGTATGCGGTGTGAGGAGAAACGGCGCCCGGGCGACGCCCCGGGCTAGAGATGGATGATGCCGCGGCGCACCGCGATCGTGACGGCCTGCGTGCGATCGGTGGCGTCGAGCTTCAACATGATGTGCTTGAGGTGAGCCTTGACGGTTTCCTCGGAAATGAAGAGCGCCTTCGCGACATCCTGATTGCGATTGCCGTTGGCGACCAGTCGCAACACCTCGATCTCCCTTGGCGTCAGGTCGTCGTCGCTCATGCTCTCGGCCAACTGCGCCGCGACCTCGGGGGGAACGCGTTTCTTGCCGGCGTGCACTTGGCGGATGGCGTCTACCAGTTCCTTCGGCGGTGTGCTCTTGAGCAGGTAGCCGCGCGCGCCCGCTTTGAGCGCGCGCTGGATCTCGACGTCGCCTTCGAACGTGGTGAGTATGATGATGCGCGCGGCCGGAGCCGCCAAGCGGATGGCGATCAACGCGTCGATGCCGCTCATGTCCGGGAGTCGAAGGTCCATGAGCGTCACGTCGGGCTGGTGCTTCGGGTAGTCTTGAATCGCCTCGCCGCCGTTCGCGGCTTGCGCGACCAACGTCATGTCCGGCTGGCTGTTGATGATGGCAGCGAGACCCTCCCGCAACAGCGGGTGGTCGTCGACCGAGAACACGCGGATGCGATCCTGTGCGTCCATTACCCCTCGCCAACTTCGCGCGCGCTGCGCTCGCGCAAGCGCCGGATCACGCGACGAAAGCCGTTCGGCGCCGGCTCGCCCGAGAACGCGACTCGACCCGGCACCACCAACTCGACCTCCGTGCCCGAACCCACGCGGCTGCGCACCGCAAGTTGAGCGTCCATTCGCTTTGCGCGCTCGCGCATGCCCGACAGCCCAAAGTGCCCGTCGCGTCCCGTGCGAAGCACGTCGGGATCGATTCCACAACCGTCGTCGCGGACGACCACCCGCAGCTCGCGCGGTAAGTAGTAGAGCTCGGTCTCGATGGTGCTGGCACCGGCGTGGCGGAATGCGTTCATCAAGCTCTCGCGACCGATTCGGTACACCTCGTCGCGAGCCACGGGCTGAAGCGGCCGCGGCCGGCCGTTGACGACCACGCGAAAGTCGACGGATCCGTTGCCGGTGAGCTCCTGTTGTATACGCGTAAACGCATGCTCGATCTCGGTGGAAGCGGAGTCGGATTGTGTGCGGAGGCCGCGAACGGTGTTGCGTGCGTCGCCGATCACTTCGTCCATGAGCCCGAGTACCCGACCTACTTGGTTCTTTGCGGGCGAGTCAGCCGGGATAGTGTCCCTCGCCACGTGCAGTTGCATCGATGCGCTCAAGAAGCCCTGCAGCAGCGTGTCGTGGAGCTCGTGCGCGATGCGCATGCGCTCATCCACGCGCTCGTCGTGCAGTCGCTGAAGCCGCGTTGCCACCTGTCGCACGCGCAGCAAATAGAACAACCAGAGCGCGCCCAAGGCCGCGAGCAGGCAGCAGGCCGCAAACCACGTGGTTTGATAGAACGCGGGCGCGATCGAAAAAAGCACCGACGCGCCGGTTGTGTTCCACACCCCATCGTTGTTCGAGGCGACCACCTGGAAGCGATAGGATCCGGGTCTCACGTGGGTGTAAAACGCGGACCGCCTCGTGCCGGCATCGCGCCAATCTTCGTCGTACCCCTCGAGACGGTAGCGAAACCGTACCAACTCGGGAATCGCGAGGCTCAAGGCCGTGTAGTCGATGCGCAAGGTGGCCGTCCCATTGCGCAGTCGAATGTCGGTCGACGCGTCATACGTACCCGCTTCAGTGCCGACCGATCGGATCGCGACCGGCGGCGGCAACGTGTTGGTCGTGATCCGCTGGGGGTGAATCCAGGCGAGCCCGCCGTCGGTGGCGAACCAAAGCCGACCGTCGGTCGCCTCGATCGCGGTCGAGTTGGTCCAGTTCATTTGTCCCGCACCCGGCAGTCCTTCCCGAACGTCGAATCGCCGAAAGCTCACTGCGTGCGACGGATCGCGAAGCACGAGTTGTATCTCGTCGGCGGGGATGTTCACCACGCCTCTCATCTCGTTGAGCCAAAGGCTCCCGTCGGAAGTCTCCACGATTCCCGAGACGGTCCCGAACGGCTCGCTGCCTTCACACGCAACAGTCCGAAAACGCCCCTCGTGAAACAACGCGAGTCCGAGCTCGCCGCCAAACCAGAAATGCGGGCCGCGCCCGCGGATGGCACGGATGCGGCCGATCTCGATGCCGTCAGAGTGCGTGAACGAGCGCACCTCCGACCCGCTCAACAAGTACGCGCGGTTCTCGCGGTAGCCGAGCCATATTCGCCCGTCGGGTGCGTGGTAGGACGCGCTGGGTCCCCAGTTCGGAAGCCCCACGGGTGTCGGTCGCTTCTCCCAGGTGCCGTTCTCGAAATGAACCAGGCCGACCTCATCGACGAACATCCAGAACGCACCCGCACCATCGCTGCGAAAGATCTCCCATATCAACTCATCACCTATCCCGGCCATGTGAGGGTAATGGGTAAACGCCCCGTCGTGCTGACGCGTGACGCCCTCGTTCGCACCCCACCACACAACGCCGTCGGGCGTGCGATGGACGCTCGCGACACGACGTTCCATGTCGAACTCTTCGATTTCCTGGTTTCGAATCCGAAGCAGGGGTTTTCCGGTGGCGGACGCCGCCCACACCTCGCCCTTTTCGCCGGGCAACAGGGTGAGCGCTTGGTGCCCCGCCGGAAGCGTCAGCGGCACGAAATGGCTGTGCCGAAAACGATCCAGACCTTTGCTCGTGCCGGCCCACACGTTGCCTTCGCGATCCTCGAGAAGAACGTGGACCTCGTCGGCGCTCAACCCGTCGGCTTCGCGCATCGACTCGAGGCGACGATCATCGGGGGCGATGTCGCCGCTATCGAGTTGTTTTGGAAACTGCACGCGTCGCAGCCCGTCAGTGCGTGCTGCGAGCCATAAGCAACCGTCCCGATCTACGATGATATCGTTAGGCGTCATGCGGATCGTGGGCGCTTGCATGCTGTCACCTTGACCGGCAATCGTCATCGGCCTGACCCGCCCGTCCTCCATCACCCAAACCCGACCGTCGGGAGCCTGAATGATCTCGGAAGTCCATCCGATCGGATCGCCTCTCAGCACGAACGACTTGGATCCGCGAGCGAGCGCGTGAAACCGTTCGCCGCCGGACACCCACAGGGTTCCGTCGCGATCCACAAACAGGGTCTGAACGCGGAATGGCGGGAGATTCCAATCGGACCCGATCGACATCCATCGCGATCCTTCGCGAAGGAATAGTCCCGCGTGGGTTCCGGCCCACACCCGACCATCCAAGTCGGACGCCAGGACGTAGACCTGCGAAGGGGGAATCTCCTCGGGGTGCACGAACGTCGTGAGCCTCCGGTCCTTCACGAATCCGAGTCCGGACGGACGGAACGATATCCACATGCCGCCGTCGCTCGTGGGCAACAAGTGGTACGTGTTGTGCGACGGCAGACTCACGCTGTCGGGCGGCACGTAGCGTTCGAATTCCACCCCGTCGAAGCGGAAGAGTCCACGCGCAGAACCGATCCACAGGTATCCGTCAGTGGTTTGGACCAGCGCGCTGATCTGGCTGGGTGCACCATCCTCCGCGGCCCAGGCGGTGTGGTGGAGCTGCGCGAGTGTCCGATCGGCATCGAGGGCGGATGCCGGGACATGAGCAAGTGATAGGATCAACCCGGTGGCGATCGCCACGCGCGGCCTTACGAGTCGACCCGGTCCAAAGCGGTGACGATTCATCTTCCCTGCGCTTGTTCGCCTCTGAGAGTAATGCAGGTACTGGTCGCGCGAGCCACCAGGCTCCCCTTTTCATCGGTGACATCGCACTCGATAAACCCGACCGTGCGGCCTTGCTTGACGACCCGACCGATGGCCCGCAAACGTGATTTCCAGATCGGCTTCAGGAAGTTGATCTTGAGCTCGAGGGTCGCGAACGATTCGCCTTCCTCGAGGTTGGCCGCGTAGGCAATACCCATGGCGGCGTCGGCGATATCGCACAGCACTCCGCCGTGGAGCGTACCCATCGGATTGGCGTGCGCTTCTGTGGCTTGGAACTCGACCACCGCTTCACCGGGCTTGGCGGACACGAGAGTAAAGCCAATCAGTTTGGCGATGGGTGGCGGCGGCACCTCTCCACGTATCGTCTGTTCGATGCGGTCTAGCATCCTTGCCATAACGCCTCACGCACTCGCTTTCAGCGCCGAGGCGACGTCGGCCAAGAGATCGCCCGGCGCCTCGCAGCCGACGCTGAAGCGAATGAAGCCCTCACTGATGGCATCGCCGCCCCAGCGCGCACGGCGCTCCGCGGTCGAGTGGACGCCGCCGAAGCTCGTCGCCTCTCGGACCAGCGCGAGCGATCGCAGGAATGCTTCGGCGCGCGGCTGCGTCCCGAGGTCGAAGCTTACCACGGACCCAAACGCATCCATTTGTTGCCGCGCGATGTCGTGTCCGGGGTGGCTTGGTAGACCCGGATAGTGCACCGCATCCACCGTCGGTTCGCTGGCAAGTAGTCGCGCGAGCTCCATCGCGGTGGCGCATTGGCGCTGGAGGCGGATGGGCAGCGTGGCCAGCGAACGATGGGCCAGCCAAACCTCCATCGGCCCCGGAATGGCGCCGTGGTGGGTGCGCCATGCACGCAGCGCCGTCGCGCGCTCGGCATCCCCGGTCGACACGTGACCCAGGACCAAGTCGCCGTGTCCCGTCATCGCTTTGGTATCCGACGCGACGACGTAGTCCGCGCCCAGCCGGAGCGGATGCTGGAGGTAGCCGGTCGCCGTCGTGTTGTCGACCGCGACCAACGCCCCGCGCGCTCGCGCGGAGCGCACCAGGGATTCGATGTCGCAAACTTCGAGCTGTGGATTGGTCGGCGTCTCGATCCACAACAGTCGCGCGCCCTCGAGCAGGTTCGCCTGCGCGTTCGCGCGCGTCGGCGAGAGGCGGGTTTGAACACCGATCGCTTGCAGCCAACCCGCGGCGACAATCCGCGTCGTGTAATACGAGTCGGCGGGAAGCACGACGGCGTCCCCGGGCTTTAACACTGTCCCGAACACGGCGGCCACCGCGGCCATGCCGGATGCGAACGCGACCGATTCGCCCTCGTCGAGCGTGCCGAGCGCCTGCTCCCACGCGGCCCAGGTCGGGTTGTCGGATCGCCCGTAGGTGAAGCGGTGCTCCGACGGCGCGCCCGGTGCGGTGTATGTCGCCGCGAACTGCGGCCCGTGCAAGAACGGACCGGGCGCGTCGAGTTCGCGGTAACCGGCGTGCAGAATCGCGGTGTCGCGGTGCACGGGTTGATTCCGTTTCGGTTGACGTTCGTCAGTCAAAGTTTCGCCCCTTCGTTAGATCAGTCGACCTTGGTTGCGATCCACCATGTCGTCCCGCCAGCGTCCTTGACGCCGCCGCGCTTGTCTTCGTCTTGTTTCTTGATAGGGGCCTGCACCGATGCTGCACCGGCTTCCAGAGCGCGGCCGTAGGTGGTATCTACGTCGAAGACATAGATGTGCACGTTTGACGACAGGGCGGGCCACTCGGGCGGTGCCGGATCGGCCAGCATGATGACGGTGTCGTCGATGCGAACCTCGGCATGCACGAGCTTGCCGGACTCGTCGGGGATTCTGCGCAGCTCGACGGCGCCAAAGACTTTTTTCAAAAAGTCGATGGTTGCATCGGCTCCATTGACGATCAAATACGGCGAGACCGTACTGTAGTTGGCCGGTTTGTAATATGAACTCATATCGATGCTCCTCGCGCTTACCAGACACCGGGAACGAGTCGTTTCGTCTGCGTCATGTACGTTGCGTACGTTTCGCCAAACTCCTCGAGCATCATTCTTTCCTCATCACGAAGTCTAAACGCAAAGAGAATCCCGAAGGTGACCAAGTACGAAGGTCCGGCAACCCAATTCGGAAGAACTAGAGCCTGACCGACGGAGTATAGGAAAAGTGCCGAGTACATTGGGTGGCGGACCCGCTGATAGACACCGTGCGTAATGAGTTGATGATGCTCACGGAGCTCGAGCGTGACCGACCAATTGGTTCCAAGGTCCGCGTGCGAGCGGTGAAACAACCAGAGACCAGCGATGATACACCCAAGTCCGGCCACAAACGGACCCAGTCGGAGCGGATACTCAGCAAATGAAAATACCGGCGATGCCACCCAGATCAGCGGTATGAGGAACCCGAGCCATGCAAGCGTCAGCAGTATGACCTCCTGCTTCCCCTTGTGATTCTTCGCTACTGCAACGCCGCGGCTGCGTTGACCGTGCGGCGCCCGAATGGCAATCATCACGATACTCGCTGTGAGAATCACCGCCTTTGCAATCCATGGGTTCATGGTCGAGTAATGGCCATTTCCTTCCATCGCTCATCGTTCACGCCCATCACCAGGAGCCACAAGCACAGCGTTGTCTCCCCGATTCCACCCGGAATCGCGCTGTAGAACGACAAGGCTTTCGCGAAAGGCGGTGACAGGAAGTTCGAAAAACTGTTCGTGAGCCAACCCAATCCGGCCAACATCATCAGCATGCCCACCAGTCGAGGCATGAACGTCGACTTGAAAATGAGGTAGCCGATCAACAGGCAATAGAACCCGAAGAATGTCATGCTGATGTGGTGGCCAATCCCCTCCAACCGAAGCGACAAGTACGCCAGAGACTGTAACTGGTCCACATTGAATGTGCTCAAGTACGGTGCGTCTCCCAAGACCGTCAGGGGGGCGAGATGAAAGAGTCCGACGAGAGCCCCAGAAGCGCATCCCGCGAGGCTCAAGAACGCCGCGAGCAAGGAAAGGGTTCTGTTCACGGGCTTCAACAACCCATACAAGAGAACCGCAACGACGATGTAGCACACGCCCGCGATGAGGTTGGATGCGAAGCTCAACCGAAACATGGACTCGTTCGCGAGGATATTGGACGCCGTCACCGCCGCGTCACCGGACACAATGAACTTGGCGCCGCTGATGAAAGCGAACGTTCCAGTCAGAATGGTGAGCAAGTAGAAGAAACCGGCAAGCCTGGCCTTGAATCGGGGTGACGGCTCTGTAATGGGTTCGGTCACTAGAGCTGTGCTCATACTCGATCCTCCTTGGAAGAGGGAAAGGTTTACTGCGCGGCTTCCTTTCTTTCGACCGGTAGATCGATCTTGTTCGCCCAAGCACTGCCCTGGATATCCTTGACCATGTCCTCGGCTAACTGGGGAACGACGTTTCGAAAGAGGCCCGTTTCTTTCGGGATAATCTGCACCATTGCGTCGGCCATTAGCTGCGGATCCATCCGGTTCTCTTCAACGCCCAGGATCCGGTCGAAGAAACCCATCACGTCGGCACTCTTCACGTAATTGCTACGATCATCCATCCAATGCGTGGAAGATTCGGCTTCGGTTTCATTGAAGCCCGTCAAGTAACCCCCTGGGTTGATCACTTGCACCTGGATGCCGAACGGCGCCAACTCCGCCTGCATCGACCCGGCGATTGCTTCCAGCGAATGCTTGGTCGCGGCGTACGGAGCGCCGTAAGGAATGGCGATGAGGCCACCGATGGAGCTCACGAATACGATCTTTCCCGGTCGCTTTTCATCTATGAGCTTGCGAACGAATTTCTGCGTCAGTTCCAACGGGGCAAAAACATTGGTCTCGAACATACTTCGGAGCAGCTCCATCGGTATTTCGGTGATGGGGCCGCTTTCGGCAATGGCAGCATTATTGACCAGGATATCGATATCCCATTTCAACGCGTTCTGTATGTCGTAGTTGTGCAAGAGATCAAGTTTCTCGACTCGAAGGTTCTTCAAGCCGAGCGCCTCGACCTTACGGCGTAACGCCGTCGCCTGGGGCCAGATCTGCACCCCGGCAATCACATCATGACCCTCCCTAGCCAACCCGATCGCAGCTAACTCCCCGAAGCCCGAACCAGCGCCAGTAATCAGAATTCGTTTCTTTTTCATAACGCAACCTCTTCCTCTCCTTTCGTGCACACCCACTGTATCACGTTTACCTTTGCGACGTTCGCGTCTGCAACGGTCGGTGACAACGCAATCCGCGAATTCCGCACGGACATTCCGGAAGCAGAACTTGTCGACCTCCGCCAACGCGTGTTGGCGACACGATGGCCTGACCGCGAGACAGTCTCTGATCAATCCCGTGCGTGCGACAGGCGCAGACCAAGGAATCGACAACCAAGAAAAAGGAGACCGCCACGACCCATGGCTACTGAAGCCACGAACAAGGACGCGATACGACAATTCCGTGTCGACATACCCCAACGCGGCATTCATCCGACGTCCCTCATTCGGGTAACCAAAAAACCCCCGATGCGCGGTCTCTCGATCTGACTATAGTCCATTGCGAGTCGAACACGATCCCCGGTCGCTCGCGGAAAGACTCGTCCCTTAACGCTTGTACTGTGATCTCTCCTGCCCATCGCATCCGATTGAGGGGGACGCACGACCAACAAACCTTTCTTTTCAAAGGAGCCCACCATGAACCCTGAAGGAACGCAACACACCGACAAAGCCCAAACCACCAAGAAGTCGAGTGCGACCGTCGGCGCCAACGCAATCCGCGAATTCAAGGTCAACATTCCGGAAGAAGCGCTTGTCGACCTTCGCCAGCGTATCGCGGCGACCATCTGGCCTGAAAAGGAGACGGTCGCCGATGCGTCGCAGGGCGTGCAGCTCGCGGTGATTCAGAAACTCGCGCGCTATTGGGAGACGGAATACGACTGGCGCAAGGTCGAGGCGAAGCTCAACTCCTACCCGCAGTTCATCACCGAGATCGACGGGCTCGACATTCACTTCATTCACGTTCGTTCGAAGCACGAGAATGCGCTGCCGCTCATCGTCACCCACGGCTGGCCCGGCTCGCCCATCGAGCAGCTGAAGATCATCGATCCACTGACCAACCCCACGGCTCACGGCGGCAGCGCGTCGGACGCGTTTGACGTGGTGATCCCGTCGATGGCCGGCTACGGGTTTTCAGGCAAGCCCACGACGCCCGGTTGGGACCCAGCTCGCATGGCGCGGGCGTGGGTGGAGCTGATGAAGCGCCTCGGGTACAGCCGATTCGCGGCGCAAGGCGGTGATTGGGGTGCGTTCGTCACGAACCTGATGGCTCAACAGGCACCTCCGGAGCTGATCGGCATCCATGTGAACTTCGCCGGTACCGCGCCCTCTGACGTTGCCAAGGCGCTTCAGTCCGGCGGGCCGCCGCCGGCGGGTCTCTCGGCAGAGGAGCAACGGGCATACGACCAGATGGCGTTCCTTTACCAGCACGTCCCTACGCAAATCATGATGGCCGCACACCCACAAACCCTGTACGGGTTGGCGGACTCACCCGTTGCCCTGGCCGCCTGGATGATCGACCACGACGTGGCCAGCTACGGGCACATCGCGAAACTCTTTGTCGATGGGGAGCCCTACGGCGACCTCACACGGGACGACATCCTCGACAACATCACCCTCTCGTGGTTGACGAACACGGGCGTGTCCAGCGCTCGTCTCTATGTGGAATACAAGGGCGCCTTCTTCAACGACTTCAAGATCTCCGTTCCGGCCGCCGTTAGCGTTTTCCCTGAAGAGGTCTACCAAGCTCCGCGGAGTTGGACCGAGCGGGCGTATTCCAAACTGATCCACTACAACAAGCTCGACAAGGGCGGGCACTTCGCGGCGTGGGAGCAGCCGGTACTCTTCACGGCCGAGCTCCGCGCGGGGCTCAGATCACTGCGCGGACCAGCACGTGGTGCGGCGCAAGTGGCCCCGAAGTTCTGATTGAGCGAAAGGGAGACGGCGCGCACCGTGTGCGCGTCGTCTCCTACTCCTCGGTCAACTTGGCGAGTACCTTCACTGCATCTCTAGAGGACACACATTCGACATCCCACGATCGGGTTAACCAACAAACCCCGCATCGCGGGATGCGCGGGTTTCTCGATCTTATTACAGTTCTTGAGTGCGCAGCTCGAACACGACCCGCCGTCGCCTGAAGCTCGATCTACGTTGCCCATCGCATCTGACCGAGGCGGAACCACGACCTACTAACGTTCCCTTTAAAGGAGTCCATCATGAACCTCGACACGGTGCGGTGCACAACCAGCACTACCGACCCACGATCGCGAACGCGGCGCCGCGTTATCGCTGCATCGGTAGCCGTGGGCGCCCTCGGCCTGATGATGATTGCCACCGCCGGCTACGCCCAGACCGATCCGGCCCCCGTCGTCGCCATGCTCGCCAAGAAGTCGAGTGCGACCACCGGCGATGACGCGATCCGTGAGTACCGGGTCAGTATCAAGGAAGAAGCACTTGTCGACCTTCGCCAGCGTATCGTGGCGACGCGCTGGCCGACCAAGGAACTCGTCGCCGATCGGTCGCAGGGCGTGCAGCTGGCGACGATGCGGGAGCTCGCACGCTACTGGTCGACCGAGTACGACTGGCGCAAGTGCGAGGCACGACTGAACGCGCTGCCGCAGTTCACGACCAAGATCGACGGGGTGGAGATCCACTTCATCCACGTCAGGTCCCGGCATGAGAACGCGTTGCCGCTGATCATGACGCATGGCTGGCCCGGCTCGGTCGTCGAGCTGCTCGAGACCGTCGGTCCTCTGACCGACCCGACCAAGTACGGCGGCACACCCGCCGATGCATTCCACCTCGTGCTGCCATCCTTGCCTGGCTACGGCTTCTCGGGCGAGCCAACCGAGCTCGGTTGGGACTCTGGGCGCATCGCTCGCGCGTGGGCGGAGCTGATGAGGCGCTTGGGCTACACGCGCTACGTCGCCCAGGGGGGCGACGTGGGCGCCTCCGTCACGGACGCGATGGGGCGCCAAGCGCCTGAGGGGCTGATCGGCATCCACCTCAGCTTGCTCGCGGGGGCGTTGGGCTTCGCTGACAAACTGCCGGCGAAATCGGAGCAGGAACGCGCGGCGCACGCGGCGCTCGCGACGTTCAAGACGAGTGGCTTCGGCTATTTCCTGGAGCAGTCCACCCGGCCCCAGACGATCGGCTACTCCCTGCTAGATTCACCCGTCGGGCTCGCGGCCTGGTTGCTCGACCATGACACGGACAGCTACTACAAGATCTCCCGCGCCTTCGTTGACGGCAAACCCGCGGGCAATCTCACCCGGGACCGCATCGTCGACAACATCACCTTGTACTGGCTGACGGGCACCGGCACCTCGGCCGCCCGGTGGTACTGGGAGTTCGGACAGTTTCTGGCCGCAGCCGGTGCGTCCGGCCAGGCTCCTCCACCGGTCAAGGTTCCCGTCGCCTTCACGACCTTTCCCGGCGAGATCTGGGCTGCCCCGCGCAGCTGGGTCGAGACGGTCTACCCCGGCCTCGCCTATTTCAACGAGGTCGACCGCGGCGGACACTTCGCGGCGTGGGAAGAACCGGCACTTTTCACGTCGGAAGTGCGCGCGGCGTTCAAGCCGCTGCGGTAGCCGACTGGTTGCGCGTCACTAACGAGCGGGTAACACGGTAACGGTGAGCGCTCGTGAAGGCTTCGGGCTCCCACAACAGAAACGTAAGAAATGGAGAATCGAAAATGAACAAGATCAATCAAGCAATGAGCGCGGCCGTTCACGTCACGGCGGGTCTGCTGGCGGTTGGGTTTCCAGCGCGGGCAAGTCCCGCGGCCGCCGCGACGAAGGGCGAAGACGTACGCCCGTTCCACGTCGATGTTCCGCAAGCGACACTCGACGATCTCCGCCGTCGAATTCAGGCGACGAAGTGGCCCGAGAAGGAAACCGTCGCGGATCACTCGCAGGGAGTGCCGCTCGGGGCCATGCAGGAACTTGCGCGGTACTGGGCGACCGACTACGACTGGCGCACGTGCGAGGCAAAACTGAACGCGTTGCCGCAATTCATCACCACCATCGACGGCGTGGACATTCATTTCATACACGTTCGATCGAAGGAAGCGAACGCGCTGCCGATCATCATCAGCCACGGATGGCCCGGCTCGATCCTCGAGCAGGTGAAGCTCATCGAGCCGCTGACCAATCCGGCGGCCTACGGCGGCCGTGCGGAGGATGCCTTCGATGTCGTCATTCCATCCATGCCGGGCTACGGGTTTTCGGGCAAACCGACCACGACTGGCTGGGGCCCGGAGCGCATGGGGCGCGCGTGGGCGGAATTGATGAAGCGGCTCGGCTACACGCGTTACGTCGCGCAGGGTGGTGACTGGGGTGCGTTCGTGGTCGACCAGATGGGTCTGCAGGCACCGGCGGGACTGCTCGCCATCCACACCAACATGCCGGCCACCGTTCCCGCGGACGTCGACAAAGCGCTCCTCGCGGGCGACCCGCCGCCCTCCGGCCTCTCCGCGGATGAACGACGCGCGTATGAGCAGCTCGTGCGAACGTTCAAGCAAGTCGACTACGCCCGGTACATGGCGTCGCGCCCGCAAACGCTGTACGGCATCGACGATTCGCCCGTGGGACTGGCGGCGTGGCTTCTCGACCACAATGATGCCGACGGCCAGCCGGCCGTGGCCGTCGTTGCGGCACTGACCCGAACCACGAGCGCCACCGGCGAGCTGACGCGCGACGAGATCCTCGACAACATCACGCTCTATTGGGTGACGAACACCGGCGTGTCTTCGTCCCGTCTCTATTGGGAATACAAGGGTGGCTTCTTCAACACCAAGGGTGTGTCCATTCCCGTGGCCGTGACCGTATTCCCGAGTGAGCAATATCAAGCGCCGCGGAGTTGGACGGAAAAGGCGTATCCCAAACTAATCTACTACCACCAGGTTGACAAGGGTGGGCACTTCGCCGCGTGGGAGCAGCCGCAGCTCTTCGCGACCGAACTCCGCGCGGCGTTCCAGTCGCTGCGCTCGCACCGAAATGCGCAGCGCTAGTTGAGGCGTCCATTCACCGATTGACGAACGAAGGAGTTTCACATGACATCGACTCGAATCATGATCGCGGTGACGCTAATCGTCGCGAGCGGTTTGGCGCTGCAGGTGGCGCGTGCGCAGCAGTCGGGAATCAAGCGCACCGACCTCGTGCGGAACGATCTCACGGTCGCCGGCCACGAGGTCGTCCAGGTGCGCGTCGATTTCGCGCCGGGGGCGGCGTTCGGCAAGCACTCGCATCCGGGCGAAGAGATCGCCTATGTCCTCGAAGGAACACTCGAGTATCAACTCGAGGGCAAGACGGTGACGCTCAAGGCCGGCGAGTCCCTGTTCATTCCGGCCGGAGCCATCCATTCGGCGAGGAACGTCGGCAGTGGTAATGGGGCGGAACTCGCCACGTATGTCGTCGAAAAAGGGAAGCCGCTCGTCGCGATGGTGAAGTGACGCCGCATCATGTCCGAACTAATCACGGGAGCAGTGTGGGCTTTCTGTTGGGGGTTGGTTGCGGCGTCCGGCGTGCTTGTCGGGGCACTTCTCGGGCTCGTAACACACCTCCGGCACCGGGCCATCGCCGCTGTTATGTCCCTCGGCGCGGGCTTACTGCTTTCGGCCGCCTCGGTGAAGATCGCGGCTGAGGCCCTCATACTGGCGGGTGCGGCCTCCACCATAGGCGGCATCATTGCCGGTGCCGCTATCTTCAGCCTCGCGAATGCTGCCCTCGTAATCGCGAAGGACCGCAAGCGCTGCGGGGAATGTAAGTCCCAACCCTCGGAAGCCGACGCGCCGGGCAGCGGCACGTCGATCGCTCTCGGCACGGCCCTTGACGCCGTACCGGAAGCATTGGTCCTTGGCGTGGCGCTGCGGGCCGGCGCATCGGATTTGGCACTCGTCGTAGCACTCGCGCTCGCGAATGTGCCGGAGGCACTCTCCGGGACGGCTGGGATGCGTCTCGCGTCCCGCTCATCTGCGTATGTGCTGAGCCTTTGGGGCGCGATCACGCTCGGTACCGCGGCGACCGCTGCTCTGGCCTTCTACTTCCTAGGCGGCCTTGGCCCCGACGCGACGGGAATTCTCAAGGCATTCGGAGCCGGGGCGCTCATCGCGATGGTGGTGGAAACCACCATACCGGAGGCGTTCCACAATGGACCCCGCTACTCCGGCGTGCTCGCGGCCGCCGGCTTCGCAACCCTCATCCTGCTCGGCGAACTCGCCGGGTGATTGATTCGTCAATGGAGGTTAATAATGGACAACTACCGCAAGACGCCTGAGGCCGTTTCCGCGCTGTCGCCGGAGCAGTACCACGTGACACAAGAGAGTGGCACCGAGGCCCCCGGGACCGGCGAACATCTAGCGAACAAGGGACCGGGGATCTACGTCGACATTGTATCGGGTGAACCATTGTTCGCCTCCTCGGACAAGTATGAATCGGGGTGCGGTTGGCCAAGCTTCACGAAGCCCATCGAACCCGCCAACATCCACGAGTCGCGGGACAACTCCCATGGCACGATCCGCACCGAGGTGCGATCGACACATGGCGACAGCCATCTCGGGCATGTCTTCACCGATGGCCCGGAGGACCGCGGCGGCTTGCGTTACTGCATCAACTCGGCCTCGCTGCGGTTTGTTCATCGCGACAAAATGGAGGCAGAAGGTTATGGCGCCTATCTGGACCAGGTGGAGGACGTATGAAGGTGGCACAAGTTTCCGGTCCCGGAGCAGATTTTCAGATCGTCGAACGCGAGATTCCCAATCCGGGTGCAGGACACGTGAGGATCAAGGTGCAGGCGTGTGGCGTTTGCCATAGTGATGTGCTCACGAAGGAAGGCTTGTGGCCCGGAATTCAGTATCCACGCGTTCCGGGACACGAAGTCGCGGGCATCATCGATGAAGTGGGTGCCGGCGTCTCCGAGTGGAAGAAGGGGCAGCGCGTCGGTGTCGGCTGGCACGGCGGCCATGACGGCACGTGTCGCGAGTGTCGGCGCGGAGATTTTCGAAATTGCCGGAATCTGAAAATTGCGGGCATCAGTTACGATGGCGGATACCAGCAATACATGGTGGCTCCCGTAGAGGCGCTGGTGGCGATGCCGGAAACGTTAAGCGACGTCGAAGCAGCGCCGCTGCTCTGCGCCGGAATCACCACCTTCAACGCGCTGCGGCACAGCGGCGCGTTCCCGGGCGACCTGGTTGCGGTGCAGGGTATCGGCGGTCTGGGGCACCTCGGAATTCAGTTCGCGAACAAGTTTGGTTATAGGGTCGCGGCCATCGGGCGCGGGTCCGAAAACGCGGTGCTCGCAAAGAAACTCGGAGCGAACGTGTACATCGATAGCAAAGCGACGAACGCAGCAGAGGAATTGCAAAAACTGGGCGGCGCAAAAGTAATTTTAGCTACCGCACCAAACTCCAAAGCGATGTCCGAGTTGATCGACGGTCTGGGACCGAACGGCAAGCTCATGGTGGTGGGTGCGACGTTTGATCCCATCGAAGTCACACCGGTACAGCTCATTGGTGGAAGTCGAACGATTCAAGGCTGGGCCTCGGGAATACCGACCGATTCCGAAGACACGCTGCGCTTTGCTGAACTAACCGGTGTTCGTCCCATGATTGAAACATATCCGCTCGAGAAAGCGGCCGAGGCTTACGCGCGAATGATGAGCGGCCACGCGCAGTTCCGCGTTGTTCTGACGATGTGAAGTTGCGCAACGATGCCGTCCGGGCCGAAACGTGCGCTCATGCGAGCCATCGAAGTGATCGGCACTCACGTCGTACCCGGGCTGCGCGATACTGGTTGAATAACCCGCCTGGCGACGAGCAGCTTGTCGTCGCGCGGGCCGGGTGGATGGGGTATGGTGCCCTCATGTCTGACGCTCGTACTCCCGAAGCCGATCGGAAGCTCCGTGTTTTGGTGCTCTCGGCTTCACTTGGAAAGGATTCCGCGAATGCGGTGCTGGCGCATTTAGCGGCACAGTATGCGGGGCGCTACGGCGCCGTGGTCGATCTGGCCTCGATGCGGGAGTTCGATGCTCCATCCTACGACCCGGATGTCGAGACGCGCGGTGACATCCCGCCGGGCGCGGTGGAACTGAATCGCCGGCTCACGGCGAACGACGCGTTCGTTATCTCGTCGCCGGAGTACAACGGATCGATGCCCGGGCTTTTGAAGAACGCGATCGACTGGGCGTCACGGTTTAGGCCACAACCATTTCATGAAAAGCATGGGCTCTTGATGTCCGCATCGCCGTCGATGGGGGGTGGGAACCGGGGACTATGGGCGTTGCGGATTCCGCTGGAGCATCTGGGCGCACGAGTTTTCCCCGACATGTTCTCTCTCGCGGTCGCGCATCAGGCCCTTTCCGACGGGAACTTTGCCGATGCGAGGCTGCAGGAGCGTTTCGAACAGAACGTGACTGCGTTCCTGGAGCTCGCGGAGGCCGCCAAGAACTATCCGTGCATGAAGAAGGCGTGGGTCGAGTTCCTCGGGGAGCCACCGGACATGCCGACGGATCGCGTGGAAACAGCCTGATCGAACTCGAGCAGCTGGCCTCACACCTGAAGCCGAGGATTAGGAGGAGTATTCTTTGACGGCACGGACCGCTTCGGGCGCCTGAAGGTCATCGAGCACCCAAACCGTAGGCAGCGAGTCCGGCGTAAGCGGTATCTCCCCTCGTGTCCCCCACAGCGCCTCACCACGGACTTCCGCGGGGATGCCGCGTGCTTCAAGCATGCCCTTCACGAGGTAGGCCTCGGTAGGATTTCGGGCGACGAAAACCTGCTTCATTCTTTCGCCTCCAAGGTACGAGCTATCACGGATACTACTGCGTAACCATTGGCGTCACAAGAGTCGTTGCCACCCTGGGCCGTCGAGCTACGCTCAAAACGCGGCATTCATCCGACGTCCCTCATTTGGGTAACCAAAAACCCCCCGATGCGCGGTTTCTCGATCTCACTATAGTCCTTGCGTGCGGAGTCGAACACGATCCGCGATCGCTCGCGGAAAGACTCGTCCCTTAACGCTTGTGCTGTGATCTCTGCTGCCCATCGCATCCGATTGAGGGGGAATGCACGACCAACACCCTTTCTTTTCAAAGGAGCCCACCATGAACCCCGAAGGAACGCAACCCACCGCCAAAGCCCAAACCCCCAAGAAGTCGAGTGCAACCGTCGGCGACAACGCAATCCGCGAATTCCGGGTCAAAATCTCGGAAGAAGCGCTTGTCGACCTTCGCCAGCGTATCGCGGCGACCCAGTGGCCCGAAAAGGAGACCGTCGCCGATGCGTCGCAAGGCGTGCAGCTCGCGACTATGGAAAAACTCGCGCGCTATTGGGCGACAGACTACGACTGGCGCAAGATCGAAGCGAAGCTCAACTCCTACCCGCAGTTCATCACCGAGATCGACGGGCTCGACATTCACTTCATTCACGTTCGTTCGAAGCATGAGAATGCATTGCCGATCATCGTCACGCACGGGTGGCCCGGCTCGATCATCGAGCAGCTGAAGATCATCGACCCGCTCACCAATCCCACCGCCCATGGCGGCAGCGCATCAGATGCCTTCCATGTCGTGATCCCGTCGATGCCGGGCTACGGGTATTCGGGCAAGCCGACCGAGACTGGCTGGGGCCCCGACCGCATCGCGCGCGCCTGGGCAGTGCTGATGAAGCGCCTCGGGTACACGAAATATGTGGCGCAAGGCGGTGATTGGGGCGCGGTTGTCGTGGACGTGATGGCTATGCAGGGACACCCGGAGTTGCTCGGCATTCACACCAACATGCCCGGCATCTTTCCAGCCGACATTGATGGGGCGGCCTTTTCCGGCGCACCGGCGCCATCGGGTCTTTCAGCCGATGAGAAACTCGCTTACGACCGTCTGCAGTTCGTTTATCAAAAGGGAATCGCCTACGGGTTCCAGATGGGTCTGCGACCGCAAACATTATACGGAATCGCGGACTCACCCGTCGGCCTGGCGGCTTATTTCCTTGATCACGACGCACGCAGCTACGAGCTGATCGCACGCGTCTTCGACGGAAAGACCGAAGGCCTCACGCGAGACGACATCCTCGACAACATCACGATCACCTGGTTGACGAACACGTTCGTTTCTGGCGCCCGTCTCTATTGGGAGTATTGGGGGAAAGGGTATTTCAACGCCAAAGGCGTCTCCATCCCGGTTGCCGTGAGCGTCTTTCCTGACGAGCTCTATCCAGCTCCGCGGAGTTGGACGGAGCAGGCCTATCCGAAGCTCATCCACTACAACAAGCTCGACAAGGGCGGCCATTTCGCCGCGTGGGAGCAGCCGGAACTCTTCACGGCCGAGCTCCGCGCGGGCCTCAGAACACTGCGCGGACCAGCACCTGGTGCGGCCCAAGTGGCCCCGAAGTTCTGATTGGGTGAGAGGGAGACGGCGCGCACGGACGTGCGCGCCGTCTCGCCGCGCTGTCAAGCTGGACGGATGGCCCCGCCCTTTCAGCATTTCGATAGGAATGACGTTGCTTCGCTCATTATGATTCGGCCGCATGACGCCGCGACTAGTCGTCGAGCTACGCGTCCTCCATCTGTCGCACCTCGCACTCGCCATCGAACTCCGGCCAGTGCACGCGATGCAGTTCCATGAACCGCCGCGCGAATTCTCGAGCTTCCTCCTTCGACGTCAATTCCACCAGCGCATAGCCACCGATGACTTCCTTGGACTCGGTGAAGGGGCCGTCGGTGGCGTGCAACTTGCCGTCGCGGCTGCGAATGCGGAATCCTTTGGATGAATCCTGGAGTCCGCCAGTCTCCTTGAGCGTTCCGCTCTGGAATCCTTCCTCAACGAGCTTGCCCATGGCGTCGAGCAGCGCCGGGGGAATGTCTTCGCCGCGATATTTCTCGTTGGCCCGAATGAACATGAGGTACTTCATGACTCCGCCTCCTTGGAATCTCATAGAATATTGATTCTTCACGTGTTCTGCCGTTCGCACGGTCACGCGATCTTGTGGCTTTCATCTACGCGACGATCGAGGACGACGAAAATCGACAGTCCGGCGGTTTTTTAAGACTCGCACGTGCTACACTTTTCGCGCAAGAGATCGGCTCTGCTTTTCGAGCCCCCCTCCTCGGCGTATTTCATCGAGACCGGCGGTCACCGACACCGCCTCTCCGATTGGGAGGCCGCCCATGAAGACCCGGACCGTTCTTTTCCTCGGCGTGATTTCACATTTCATGAGTCCGACGCTCGCGAGCGCACAGTGGGCGACCGACGGCAACGTATTGTGCGGCGCGACCGGGAGTCAGTTCATCTCCGCGGCCCTCCCGGACGGAGCCGGCGGCGCTTTCGTCGTGTGGTTTGACGCTAGAAGCGGCGATTACGATATCTACGCGCAGCGTGTCGATGCGTGGGGTGTCGTGCAGTGGATGGCAAACGGGATCCCGGTGCGCGCCGCGGCCAACGACCAGACACGTCCCGCCATCGTTGCCGACGGCGCGGACGGCGCGATCATCATCTGGCAGGACCAAGGAAACAATGGAAACACGGATATCGTCGCACAGCGCGTCGACGCGGATGGCGTGCTGCAATGGGGCTTCACCGGCGCTGAACTTTGCGGTGCACAGCACGACCAATTCTCTCCAAGTGCCGTAACCGACGGCGCGGGCGGCGCTATCGTCACGTGGCAGGACAACCGCAGCGGCAGCAACATGGTTGCCGACATCTACGTGCAGCGGGTCAACGGGTCGGGAATCGTGCAGTGGACGTCGGACGGTGTAGCGATCAGTACGGCCGACGACGCGCAGACCTTGCCAACGCTGGTGGATGACGGCGCCGGCGGGGCCATCATTACCTGGTCGGACAACCGCGGCGGCCCGCCCCACATTTATGCGCAGCGCGTCAACTCCGCCGGCGTCGCGCTGTGGACGACCGACGGCGTCCTCCTAGGCCCCGCATTCGGCAATGACGACGCACCGCAAACCGCCACTGACGGCGCCGGCGGAGCGATCGTGGCGTGGACCCACAACCCCGTCGGTACCGGCGCGGGCATCTATGCGCAGCGCGTGAGCCCATCGGGCGGGGTGCAGTGGACAATCGGCGGGACCATAGTTTGCGACGTGGCCGACACCCAGTTCCAGCCACAAATCATATCCGACGGCGCCGGCGGCGCCATCATCGGCTGGGTTGACTTTCCGGGAATTGAACCCAGCGACATGGACGTGTATGCCCAGCGGGTAAACGGATCCGGTGCCGGGGTGTGGCTCGCAAACGGTGTCCCGGTATGCACGGCTGCCGGAGTGACCACTCTACCCCGGCTTGTTCCCGACGGCGCCGGCGGAGCGGTCATCGCGTTTACCGACAGGCGAAACCTCAACTACGATATATATGCGCAACGCATCAGCGACGCCGGCGAAGCTCATTGGGCCGCCAATGGCGTCGCCCTCTGCACGGAGACGAGCTCGCAGTTCGGTCACGTCATCGTGTCGGACGGATTCGGTGGCGCCATCGTCTCTTGGATCGACTACCGCAGCGGAACAACGGACATCTATGCGAATCGCGTGAGCGGGGGCGGCGCGATCCCCACGGCGATCGACAAAACGCCGGCGTTGTCGTTGATCGCCGGTAACAGTTACCCGAACCCCTTCTCCACCGAGACGGCGATCGAGTTGACGCTGAGCGAGGAACAGGACGTGAGCGTGGAGATCTTCGACGTCGCCGGCCGGCGCGTGCGCGCGATGAACATGGGACGCGTGAGTGCGGGCACGACGCCGCTCCGGTTCGACGGGCGCGACGAGCTCCATAATAGACTTCCGAGTGGCGTGTACTTCTGCCGAATTCACGCTGGGAGCGAGACGATCACGCGCAAGATGGTGATCCAGCGCTAGGCGTTCGACTTGACACGTGGCGACCACGGCCGTATTCTCTGCGCCTAACTTCCGTATCCACCTACGCCCCGTGTCCCTTTACGCCTACGCCCCGGGTGAAGCTGCTTGCGCCTGGCGGCGCGAACCTCCCTCTCCGCGGATTCTTCCGCACCAAGGAGGCCCTGATGTATCCATTAATTAGACAGGGTGTGCTCTCCTCACCATCCACGCGCCTGACCGCCCGCGTCGCACTTGCCCTGCTGGCGATGCTCGCACTCGGCGCGTGCGAGCGGGATGAGCCGCTGGCGCCTACGCAAGAGACGGATGTGTTGTCCAACCCCATTGACGGAGGCGGCTTCGCGCTGGCCACGACCTTGGGAGGGCCGATCGCGGGGCTGACTCCGGAAGAGCTGGCGCGTTTCGAGGCCGGCCGAGAGGACTTCCAGGAGATCGAGACCATTGAGGACGGGCTGGGTCCGGTATTCAACGAGGCCGGGTGCGTCGAGTGCCACAACGACCCCATCGGCGGCACCACCGGGCGGCTCGAGACCCGGTTCGGCAAGTGGGAGAAGGGGAAGTTCGATCCCCTCGACCGGTACGGCGGCTCGCTCATGCAGGATCAAGCGATCGGCAAGGTCCGCGTCGAAGGCCGCCGGCGCGACCAGCGATTCTTCACGTTCGAACCCGAGGTCGTGCCGCGACGAGCGAACCAGACCGCTCTCCGAAACACCCAGTCGCTTTTCGGCCTTGGATTGGTGGACGCCATCCCCGACGCGACGCTGATCGCGTTGGCCAATCGCCAGCCCCGCGACACGCGGGGCAAGGTCCACATGGTGAAGGAGATTCGCACCGGCGCGATGCGCGCCAGCCGTTTCGGATGGAAGGCGCAGGTCCCCACGTTGTTCCAGTTCGCCGGCGACGCCTACTTGAACGAGATGGGAATCACGAATCCGGAGTTCCCGAACGAGAACCTGCCTCAAGGGGACGAGGATGCGCTGAAGTTCAACCCGGTACCGGGACTTCAGGACGACGGCGAGGGCGTGGATCTGTTCACGGACTTCATGACCTTCCTCGGCCCACCGCCGCGGGGCCCCACGAACAGCGAGACCAAAGCCGGCGAGAAGGTGTTCCTGAACATCGGTTGCGCCAACTGTCATACGCCAACTCACCAAACGGGGTTTAGTCCGGTACAGGCGCTGTCGAACAAGACCTTCCACCCGTTCTCGGACTTCCTGCTGCACGACATGGGCAAGCTGGGCGACGGCATTGTCCAGGGGAATGCCCGAGCTAAGGAGATGCGAACCGCGCCCCTCTGGGGTCTGATGGCGCGGCCAACGTTCCTCCACGACGGTCGTGCGACGACGCCGGAAGCGGCGATCCTGGCGCACGATGGTCAAGGAAGAGACGCCCGCAGGAACTTCGAGAGGCTCGATTCTCGCGAGCGCCGGTCCCTGATCGCGTTCCTCGAGTCACTGTAGTTCGCCCTCCAGACGATCATTGAACGAAATCGCCCCGTCCGACGTATCGGGCGGGGCGATTCGTTGGCGCTGCCGGGCTCGGGTCCCGGGGAATCGATCGTCAATGATTCCGGAGGCCGGCCAACTCACTGGCGAGCAAACGAGGTATGGCCGGGATTCGCCCCACCACCCCAATCATGGCGTTGCGCCCGGCGCGCGCGCGATGATTGCGCAGAGTCGCCATTCGCGTCATGCGGTCGGTGAACGAAACCACGCGTTGCGCGACCGGCCGCCGCGTGCTCTCATACTGATCGAGCCTGCTCTCATCCGCTTTTCCAGCGACGACATCTGCGAGCGCGCAGCCAAGTGCGACGCCATCCTGTATCCCGGTATTCATTCCTTGGCCGCCGGCGGGACTGTGCACGTGCGCCGCATCCCCCGCGAGCAGCAATCGTCCCTTGCGATACTGATCGGCCACACGGTGGTGCACGCGAAATCGCGAGCTCCACACCATTTCGTTCACGCGCGTGGGATCTCTGTGCGGACCGCGCGTGTCGAGCAGGTGTTGCACGTCCGCGATGGTCGGATGCTCGGGCGCGTCGTCGACCGTCGCAACCAGGCGATGCTTCCCGCCCGGAAGCGGCGCCACCACCACGAGACCGTCCGGCGAAAAGAAAAGCATTACTTCGTCAACGCCCAGCGACCAGGTCATGCGAATATCCGCGAGCACGAAGGACTCCTCGTATTTGCCGCCCGTGAAACCGATGCCGGCCCGCTCGCGCACCGTGCTGTGCATGCCATCGGCGCCGACGACATAGCGCGCACGAACAGTACGAGTCGGTTGGCCTTCCGCACCCACGGTCACGGTGACACCGTCGGCCTCTTGCTGCACGTCGCTGACCGTGTATGGACGGCACACGTCGCCACCGAGATCCCGCAGGCGGGTGAGGAGGATCGCTTCGGTGTCGTTCTGCGGGATCATCAATGTAAACGGGTAGCGCGTCGGCAGCCCGTCGAATCGAATCGTGGCCAGGGCGCGATCCCGATCGCGGACCGTGAAGCGCGGCACGACGTGGCCCTCGGCACGCAGACGGTCGGTGACCCCGATCTCTTCCAACACTTCGAGCGTTCGCGCGTGCACCACGGCGGCGCGCGAGGTGTTGGCACCCTCGGCGAGACGATCGATGAGAACGAAGGGGACCCGTCTGGCGGCGAGCACGCAGCCGAGGGTGAGTCCGGTGGGGCCCGCTCCCACGATCACCACATCGGTCTTGGCGGGTAACGCGCTCATTGGGTTGTCGGCTCGATACTAGCGCCGGCGAACCGCGCCGTGGCTATACCGCGCCCGGTTCGGGTCGCCCACGCGCGGCTTTCCGAAACAGCCAGGCCGATACGACCCACAGCATGGCGAAGACCGCATTCAAACCAAAAACCGGTGCGATCCCCGGGTGGAACGGCGGATGGGGTGAGTTGGGATCAATTAGCAGATCTTGCCAGCCGGCTTTCCAAATCACGAGCGCGATCACGGGGACAAACATTTGAGCGATCGCTGTCGCGAAGAGCGCCAGCGCCATTCCACGCGGCTGGAAGCGCGCGATAAAGGTACCGACGAATCCGATGGCGAGCACTCCCAAATACATCAAGTTCACGGGACCGTCGCCGATGATGCCAGCGGCAGCAGTTATCCAGAAGAGGACAAGCGCTGCGGCCACTGCAACGCCGGTGGCGACTCGGTATGCAGTGCCTACACTGTTTTCTGTGTTTCCTATCATTGTCTTGCCGCCGTGCATGTTTGTGTTCAACGGGCCGCTGCGGCAGTCTTCATGGGAGCATTGCGGAACACGAGCGCGGCTACGCTGCCGCACGCCAGGGACTCCGCGAGGCCGGAGATCAGTGCGCAGACCGTCCACTCGGAGCCCACGACGAAGTAACCGTAGATCCCGAGCGTCATCGGGACGAAGTACAACAGCCAGACGATGAGCCCGAAGCGCACACCCTCGAGCCAGCCACGCTTCTCGAAGCCACGCGCGAACACGAACGAGAACGCAAACGACCAGGCGACGTAACCAGCCATGGCGATTCCATGGTTCTCCGTGCCTTCCGCTCTAAAGGCGGTCGAGGTTGCCTCCTGCGCGTCGGTGAACACGAGGCCGAAGAAGATGGCTCCGACCGCGGCCTTCGTCACGAGGACGAGGAAGACACTCACTGCCATACGCTTCCAGCTCATATTGCCTTTCTGTTTCTCATGCCGATTGCTTCGGCGCCGGCGTGGCGACGCCCTTGATGAGCAACCACAGCGCGAGCGTCAGTTCGAACACCAACATGGGTAACCATATGATCCAGGTGACCGGTGACGACCAATTCACAGCGCCGCCGAACAGTCCGGCGCGTTGCACGAATAGGAACACGACGAGTAAGATCCCCGCAAGCACGCCGAGCCAGGCCAGCGCGATGGGAATCATCCGGCCGCGGAGGAGGAGCCAGGCGAAGATCGTGCTGCCCACGGCGAAGTAGATGGTTCCCTCGCCAGGGATGCTTTCAACGACGCGACAGGTCAGGCCCAGCAGTGCGAGATCGGGATCCTGCTCGCGCGTAAGGGCGTAAAACGTCACGCCCAGCACCAGGGCCGCGAAGGAAGTGAGCACGGAGATTACGTCGGTCGCGTGCGGCCAGTCGGCCAGGACCATAGTCGCGATGCCCGCTGCGATGTAGAAAAGAAGTGTAAGACCGGCGACTCTTGCGTTGGTTGTGAGAGTCATATCCGCTCCGTGCATCCTTGTGTTCAGTCCTCGATTGCTTCAACACCAAGTTGCTTGAGTCGCTCAAGGTTGTCCTTCATGGCTTTGAGCTCTTCGTGGGAGTGCCCCTGCCAATCCGTGACCTCGCTCGTGACCCGAAGTGGATCCCGAGTGCGGTATGACTTGGTCGGATTGCCCGGGTACCTCTTGTCCGTCAGATTGGGATCATCTTCAATCGGGCCGGTGGGTTCCACGACGTAGATTCTACCGGGTCCTTCGCCGACAGCGAGCTCGGCCCCCCAAGTGGCCGAATCCAAGGTGGCGGTCAGATAGACGTACGCCGCCTTCTTCCTCTTGCCGAAGTTGGAGTCATAGCCAGGCTCGATCAGATCCCCCGGCTTCAGGTCGGCCTTCGTGCCATGGTAGAACCGCTGCGAACTCAGGTCGTCGATGGCTGCCAAGGGTTAAGCCTAACTGGAGGCACTGCGATTGCCTTCGATCGCAGCCTTCCACTTCGCATTGTCGATGTAGCGGAACACCTTCGTCACGCATTCGTACAGCTTGGCCGTGCACTTTGGACAGCAATAGAACCTATTATACGCCGCTTCACCTCAATCAAACTTCTTTACAGTCATGCAGTCAGCAGTTAACGAACCACCTTCAGGTCTCGGCGGGGATGATAGTAACCCCCTTCCCGATGTAGGCGGGACTATCGCTGGCCATGGCGGCGATCCGCGGGAAGTTGCGCGCGCCGATTGCCCCCTGCATATGAGCCTGAAAGGCCGCTTCATCCGCGTAGGTCTCATGGAAATAGAAGTGAGTGGGATCTTCTTCATCCTGAATGAGTTCGAGCCCGAGGGTCCCCACCTCGTCCCGCATGCTCTCACGCGCATGGTCCCGAATGAGAGCAATGAACGCGTCCACGTGCTGCGGCTGGATGGTGAGCTGTGCCAGTACGCTATACATAGCAACCTCCTAAAAAAACTTTAATGGTAAGGATAGTATGTGATTCAAGAAAACTCGGGCACGCTCCTGGACGAAGTGGATGTGAACGCCGTCGAGCTCCGCGCGGAACTGACTGAACGCGTTCAGCCGGCGCTCTTGTGCGTGCCAGTCGAACTCCTCGGTCCAATACGCAAGCACCTGTCGCAGATACTCGAGGTCCGTCCCCTGCTCCCAGGCCGGGCCTGGCGCCTGATCAGGCCAGCGCGTGTTGCGGATACGGGCTCGGAGGTCAAACAGTACCTCTTCCTCGATCCGGATCGAGAACGGGGTGATGTGCAGGGGTGATCTCATTGTGGCTCTGGCCCTCTAGCTTTCTCACCTGCCGCCGAACGACCTCGCACTGAGCCGCGGGCTCACGAGACCAGCGGCGCCGCCAGCTCCAGTGCGGTGTTAGGCGCCACGCCGGTTCGCTCCAATTCTAGGCAAGAAGCGCCCGGTCCGTTCCATGTACGTTCGATAGCTGTCCCCAAAGCGGGCCACCAGGTTGTCTTCTTCGGTCCGCGTTCGAATGATGAGGAGACAAAACCCCACAACGCCGGTCACAAAGAGGAACCAGTTCGCCGCGATCAGAGAAATTGCCACCGTGAGCAACGCGGCAGAGTCGTAGAACGGATGCCGGATCCAGCGATAGGGGCCATGTAAAACCAGCCTGTGTTTTTGCCGTGTGACAACCGTATCCGTCAGGTTCCCCTCGAGGCAGCGGAAGGTCCACACCAGCAGCCCGCAGCCAATGGCGATCACGCCGACTCCTGTCCACCTCAGCCAGACTGGAAGGGACACTGAGGACCAGGCCATCCACCCTGGATCGACGATCCACGCGATCAGCCCAAGCCAGAAAGTAGCGCCCATAGCCCGTAACGTCGCCAAAATGAACAAGCCCTCTTGCCGCCGATCGAGTTTCTCGCGCGTCGCTTGTGACTTGAGCCTGTGGTAAATGCCGATGGGAAGTACTACAAGAAAGACAACAATCAGTACGGCCCGGAAAGTTTGATCGTGGTTCATGGGCGATATCGCTTTGCCGCGCTTGTTTTTGGTCCCGTCCGTTCGTGTGCGCCTAACGAAATGGAGTTCAGCGGCGAGCGAAGCGAGTCCGGTGCAAGACAGGGTTAGGCGTCGTCTTCATTGGTTGGCGGATAGCGACGCTTCGTGTCTGCTACCGATCGGGCTACCAACGTCTCTAGGACCTTCAGATCGACGTTGGCTAGGCGCCTGATGTAGACACATATCTTCCCAGTCTTGTGCTTTCCCAGCTTGGCCAATAAAACGTCACGACCTTCGAAGCCCGCGGCGATGTAAACAACCAACTCACTTCCCCGCACGGCAAACCCAGCGAGAGCGGAATCGCCTTCGTGACCACTGGCGTACTTGTAATGGTAGCTCCCGAATCCGACGATGCTTGGCCCCCACATCCTTGGTTCTTGCTTGGTAACTCTTCGCATAAGAGCAACCAGAGTCTGGGCGTCATTCCGTTGCTCCTCGTTCGCAATGGCAGCGATATGACTCTCGGCGCTGACTTTTGTGGGTTTGGTCTTGAGTACGTACACATGCGCCTCCAAACGGTTTCTTTTCGACGCCTAACGGCCGAGCTCAGCCGCCCCGAGCGCAGCGAGGGGTCGGCTGGAGCGAGTTGTTAGCCCGCTTCCGCGAATTCGCATGCTAAGTGCGACACGGCCAAGCGACCGCTGGCAGCCCTCTATAGAAGGAAAGACGACCTGGGAGTCGTAGACTTCAGTCCCAATGGCTACCTTCTCGGCTCATACCGCATCGCCACCGCCCCCGAGCCGAACTCCAGCCGGCTCACGAGCTTCAAGTCGACATGCTTCGATAGCCCCGCGAACAACGTCGGCCCATGGCCCGCGAGCCTGGGATGCACGACGAACTCGTACTCATCGATCAATCCCAGCTCCGCCAACGCCTGCGGGAGCTTCACGCCTCCCACGAACAGTGCCTTGCCCGACTCCCGCTTGAGCTGCCGAACGGCCTCCCCCAGATCCCCGCGCACGAGCTCCGCGTTCCAGTCGACCCGGTCCAGGGTGCTCGACACGACGTACTTCTTCGCTGCGTCGATCGTCCGGGCGAAGGGTTCCGTCCAATCAGGCATCGCTACCGTCCGCGTCGACAGCCGCCACGCTGCCTCCATCATTTCGTAGGTCACGCGGCCAAAGAGGAGCGCATCGGCCTGGGCGATGTTCTCGGCCGCGTGACGATGCAAGTCTTCGTCCGCGATCCCTACACGATGATCGCAGCACCCGTCCAACGTGACGTTGATGGAATACCGAAGGGGTCGCATTACGTAAGAGTTCCGATTGCCATAGGGCCGCCCAACGCCCCAGTTCAGTTGCAAAGGATTCTCATAAGAGTGCCGGCGGAGCCGGCACAGTTCAATAGCGATCCTTTGTCAGCTGCAACGTTCGTTAGGCCGCAGATCGAAGCGCTCGCCACGCGCGGCCATGACTGCATCCCGGCGCAGTCGAGTCGATGTAAGGGAAACCCTCTTCGCCGGAGTTCTTGTCTCCGTGCGAGGGGTGGCGCTTCCAAGATAGCAAATACTTAGGTATTGACAGAAGTATTCCACGGCTGTAGAATCCCTCCGTCAGATCGAGTTCAACCCACTCTTCCAATTTTAGGCTGCCCGCGGTTGGCGACGGCGACCACTGCAACGATAACCCAAAGCGCCGCGGCGAGTACGAGGTTCCAGGTCAAGTGTCCCGCTGTTGCCTGAGGCTGGAGGATCAGCGTGCTGGCCGAAAGAAGCGCGTGCATGAGCATCGCAACGAGTAGGCTCGAGGTACGGTCGTACACCCACACCATGAGCACCCTGTAGGCCGGTAGTGCCACTACGTAGAAGGCGAGGAACCCTGCCACGAAGATGCTCAGGGACAGTTCTCCGGCCAGAGCGCGGCTTGCCCAGAACGCGATGAGGAAATGCCACGCTCCCCACGCTAGGCCCACGATCAGTCCGGTCGCAAGAGCCCCGAACCCCAGCCTGAGTTTGGGGACGACGAACCCCGTCCAGCCGAGTTCTTCCAGAAGGCCGCCTCCTATCAGTCCCCACGCGAGACCGAACAGCAGCAGCGCAACTCTGTCGTTCGTGGTGACGATCCCGGGGAGGAACACTGGGGAGACAAGCGAGAGCGCAAAGAGCACAGCCGCCACGAGGAGCGGACCGGGCAGGAGCGCGGCGGCGTACCAGCGAGCGCCCACCCGCCACCGGAACAGCCGGGAGAGAAGCTCGCGCAGACCCACCCTGCCCGAGACGAGGCCAGTCATTAGGACGCCTGCGATGCTGGGTCCGGCGAACTGCATCACGAGCGCGAACGGGAACAGTCTCTCGACATCTTCGGGAGTGCCGGGAATTCGGCTGGGACCGACAAGGATGAGGATCCCGCCCCACGAGATCGCGAACACCAGCGCATAGAAGGTCAGCACCGGGTGCCGCTCGATGAGAGCTCTGATGGTCGAGATGATGTCCTCCCTTGCGGCCACACGAGCGAAGGTCCGGCAGCGCTGCACGTGATCACGTCCCGGCTCGACCACCTGCGGCATGTGCGAGGGCCGAGGGTGTTCTGCAGCCGACAATCGCGGGTGCCTCGTGAATGAGGGCGTCATTCTCCGGAGCGGCCACCATGAACAGGGCAAAGTCTACGCGGCGCGTGATGTTGCTCTCGAGTATGGGGTCACCGACGTGCCGGCTCCACACGGGCAGCCCCTGGCTCTCGCCCTCCTCGAGGTCGCTTCCGCGAACGACCGTCCACCGAGTGTCGCTGGCAAAAACGCGGCCGCACGCCTCCACCTGATCGTGAAGATCTGCAAATCGGGTAATACGGGCAACCCAGCCGAACACCGTCACTAGCGCTTTGAGCTTGCATGAGTACACATCATGGCCATCGCGCGTGATGTGCCAACCGCACGAGAAGACAAGGCGCGCGCCGGGACGCGCGTAACCAAGTACTGCCTGCGCGGTTCCCGTCGAGTAGTGCTGGACGCCCCACGGGACCAACACTGTGAGTACACCGTCGCACCCGGCGACCGCGGTCTTGATCACCGCCGGTTCGTTCGTCGCTCCGGGAATGGTCGTGATGCGCCCCTTGAAGGCGCCGAGCTTGCCGACGCTGCGCTCGCGGCACACGCCGACGACCTCGTAGCCCCGGTCAAGTGCGTGCTGCACCATGTACCTGCCCAGCTTCCCAGACGCCCCAACGATGCAAACTTTCATCTTATCGGCCCTCGCGTCTACCGCTGGGATCTCGCGCTCGTTGTCACGCGGCCCGTTACCTGGATCATTGCCCCAGGAGCTCCGGCCAGTTGTCCACCAGCGTGAGCGGAGCCAAGACAGACTCCCGTTTCCGCGTCACAGCGATGAAGCGCTGACCGTCAGGCGACATGTCATATTTGACACGCGGCCCGGTCGTCTGCAGATTGAACATTGGCTTCACCTCTCCGACTCGAAACTGATCGCCATCGGTAGACACGGCGGCAACCATCAGCTTGCCGTCGGACAGGTAGAAGATCTCCTTCCCATCAGGACCCCAGACCGCATCGATGCCGCCAGCCGTCGAGACTTGCAACTTCTCACGCGGCCTGGAAAACGGCGAGACGTAGACTTCAGCCCGGCCTGACTCGTTCGAGAAGTAGGCCACCCAGCGCCCGTCGGGCGAAAATCTTCCCCCGATTTCGAAGAAAGATGATTCCCGGAACGGGAAGGGCTTCCGATCACCTTCGAGTGGCAACATCCAGATATTCCCGGTATTGGCACTTCGCCTGATGTACGAGATGAACCGGCCATCGGGCGACCAGTCTATGGGGTTCTCGTCGAACTCGGTCTCGAGCAGAACCTCCTCGTCTCCGGAACCGTCGGAGGCCTTTAGAAACATGTCGCGATGCCCTTTTCGCAAGGAGTCGTACACAATGCGACTGCCGTCGGGCGACCAGGTATTGTGCGTCTCCGGCTCGGGACTGACGGTGAACCGGGTGCGGATGCCCCGCGCCACGTCGAACATCCACAGATCGCGGTTCGTCGTACCCGGCTCTGCAATGGAGACCAACAGCTTTCGTCCGTCAGGCGAGAGATGGACATCCGAGTAGTCGGCCGCGTTTCCGAGTGTCCCGGTTCGCCGCCCACGGCGGTCGTACCAAACGAGCTCGAATCCGGGGAAAGGATCCTCCTGAAATACGAGCACGCCCGTGGCAGACGCGCTGAAGTGTCTGCTTCTCGAGCCATAGTCGACCCGAAGTTGCTCCGCGACGGGCACGGCCGCGCCGACAAGCGCATTGCGCCGCTCGTCGAACCGTTGCGCCATGAGTGTGCTTCCTTGCGCGAACAGCAGGAAGCCTTGCGCGTACTGTACGAAGATGGTGGCGTCCAGGGGTAACTGCGTTCGCTCGCTGGAGTTGATCGAGGCGACGTAGACGGCCGACTCAAACCCGAGTCCGAACGCGACGTACCCGAAATGGTGGCCGTCCGGCAGGAAGAACGGATGCGCGTGCCGAGCGTCTTCGGCGGGAAGCGTGGTAACGTTCGATGGGGCGCCGCCCGATGCATGGACCTGTGCCAACGGTCCATTGACCAGCGTAAAGAGGATGATGTCGTCGCGGTTCCAGGCACCACCACTCAGGGCCGACTCGCACAATGTGACCGCCTGCCCCCCTGACGGATCGAGTTTCTTGAGTTTCCCGTCCGCGACGAACGCAAGCCATCGACCGTCGGGTGACCAGAATGGGGAGTTAGCGCCGTCGGTGCCGGCGAGTGGCCGGGGCGAGGAACCGTCGAGCGTGCGCATCCACAACTGGCGGTGTCCCGTCGTGTCCGTGCCGACGAACGCCAGCCGCCGGCCATCGGCCGAAAGCGCCAGGGTCGCTCCTAATGAGCTGCCCCCTCCCAACCCACTCGGAAGCAGAATCGAGCTGCGAGCCACGCGCGTGTTGTCGGCCGGTCGATCGAAGACCGTACTTATTGCGAGCCAAAGCGCGATGACGGCAGACACGCCCGCGATCGACCACGGAATCCATCGGCGCGGCGACGCAAAGTGCGCTGCGGGACCTGCACCGTCGGCGTCAACTTCGTCGAGCTCGAGTCGAACGTCCGACATGTCCGCGAGTCGCCGTTTCCGATCTCGCTCCAAGCAGCGACGAAGAAGTCGCCGAATCGACGGCGGTGTGTCCGACGGCAGCAAGCTCCAGTCGGGCTCTTTCGTGAGAATAGAAGCCAGCGTCTCCGCGATGTCCTCGCCGTCGAATACGCGTTTCCCGGTGAGCATCTCGAACAGCACGCACCCGAACGACCACACGTCGCTGCGCTTGTCGGCCACGCGACCCTTCGCCTGCTCGGGACTCATGTACGCCGCCGTCCCCAGGATGACACCCGCGCGCGTCATCGACGGACTCGTGATCGTGGGTGACTGGGACGCGTCGCTACTATTGACGGGTGTTGTTTCGGTCGCTCGGGCCAATCCGAAGTCGAGGACTTTGATCACGCCATCCGGGCGCAGCTTGATGTTGGACGGCTTGAGGTCGCGATGAATGATACCCTGCGCGTGCGCCGCTTCGCATGCGTCAGTGATCTGTCGCGCGATCGGAATGACTTCTTCGAGAGGAATCGGACCACGTGCGATCCGATCCGCAAGTGTCGGTCCCTCCACCAACTCAAGCACGAGAGCGCCGACACCATTCGCCTCTTCGAAGCCGTAGATCGCGCCGATGTGCGGGTGGTTCAGCGACGCCAGGAGTTGCGCTTCACGTCGGAAGCGCGCCATGCGCTCCGCATCCGTCGCGAACGGCTCGGGCAAAACTTTCAGCGCGACGTCGCGGTTGAGCTTCGAGTCGCGAGCTCGATACACCTCGCCCATCCCGCCGGCACCCAGGGCAGCTGTGATCTCGTACGAACCGAGGCGACTTCCGACAGAGAGGGTCATAGTCTCACGGGCGCGCGCAAACGAGTTGTCGGTTCGAACAGGTGGTTCGTGATAGTACGGCATGTCCAGCGGCGTCACCAGAACCTTAATGCCGTGCCCTCCCCCGATTCTCCGTGCGAAGGTCGACGCTCCAAGATGATCAATACTTAGGTATTGACAGAAGTATTCCACGGCTGTAGAATCCCTCGGTCAGATCGGATAACCCGAACATTGGGATGGTGTCGGAAATGGTTCAATCCGCAGCCGCTGACGAAGTTTTTCACGCCTTGTCCAACCCGACTCGGCGAAAGGTCCTGGAGCGCCTGTCTGTCGGACCGGCCACCGTCAGCGAACTGGCGGCACCGTTCGACATGCAACTCCCGTCGTTCGTGCAGCACCTCTCGGTGCTCGAACAGAGCCGACTGGTGAGATCGAAGAAGCGCGGGCGAGTGCGGACGTATGAGTTCGCACCCGAACGGTTCAAGGTCGTTGAAGACTGGCTGAGCGCCCGTCGTCAGTTGTGGGAAGCCCGACTGGACCGGTTCGACCAATACGTCAAACAACTCAAGGAGAAGGAATGAAAACCATGAGCAAGCAATTCACGATCAATCCGAAACTTGATTTCGCTATCGAACGTTACATCGACGCTCCCACGCGGCTCGTCTGGGAAGCGCTGACGAAACCGGAGCATCTCAAGGAGTGGTACATGCCCAAGGGGTTGGGGTTCCGTGTGTCGCGAACCGAAATGGACGTGCGACCGGGCGGCATCTTCAGCATCGACATCGCAGGGGAAGACGGCAAGGAGTTCCCGAACCTCGGCTGTTTCCTGGACGTTGTTCCGATGGAGCGCCTCGTCTGGACCTCCATGTTGTTCCCCGGCTATCGTCCGGCCGTCTTTGACGACATCCCGATCACCGCCATCGTGACGATGGAAACCGTGGGAACCGGCACTCGCTACGTCTTCACGGCGCTGCACCGGGATGAAGCGGACCTCGAGAAGAACAAAGACTTTTATGAGGGCACCGAGATCGCCGTCGATCAATTCGTGGAGCACGTGATCGCGATGAAGTAGTTCTGGGCGACTCGCGGCGGACGGGTCAGGCATCAACACCCAGGTCTCGACAACAAGGGATGCGTGTTGTCGGCCTAACGTGGACTTCACCCGCTCGCCGAAGGCGAGTCCGGTGCAAGACAGGGTTAGGCGTCGTCTTCATTGGCTTGCGGATAGCGACTCTTCATATCTGCTACCGATCGGGCTACCAACGCTTCTAGGACCTTCAGATCGACGTTGGCTAGGCGCCTGATGTAGACACATACCTTCCCAGTCTTGTGCTTTCCCAGCTTGGCCAATAAAACGTCACGACCTTCGAAGCCCGCGGCGATGTAAACAACCAACTCACTTCCCCGCACGGCAAACCCAGCGAGAGCGGAATCGCCTTCGTGGCCGCTTGCGTACTTGTAATGGTAGCTCCCGAATCCGACGATGCTTGGCCCCCACATCCTTGGTTCTTGCTTGGTAACTCTTCGCATGAGAGCAACCAGAGTCTGGGCGTCATTCCGTTGCTCCTCGTTCGCAATGGCAGCGATATGACTCTCGGCGCTGACTTCTGTGGGTTTGGTCTTGGGTACCGACACATGCGCCTCCGAACGGTTTCTTTTCGACGCCTAACGTATTGGCGTTCAGCCGCGGCGGCTCAAGATCGCACCCGCCGCCGACGGCTGCAACGCCATGTTAGAGCGCCGATCCGCGGACGTGCCTTGTCGCGTCGTGATTCAACGAAAGCGCTCTGGAGGCTCAGCCCGTGACGCCTAGGCAACGCGATCGAAGCGGTGGCGCCAAGCGTAACACGCTGCGAGAAACACGGGAAAGAAGAGGAGCTGCGAAACGCGTTCAGCAACGGCTTCGGGGAATCCCACTGCCTTCCCGAGCAGGATCACGGCGACGCTCACCGCGAGTGCCGGAAGAAGGGCGACGCCTACCAGCTTGAGATTGATCTTCTTTGTCGTCATGAAGCCTCCCAGAAGCACCCTGGTTCCTCGCGGCCCGGTCGTGCCTTAACGAACGTGTGAAGGCCGCCTTGATCCAGAAACCCCTCGTCGCGAGTCGTCGAGTCCGTACTGCCCGCTACGATGACGGAAACGACTCCCGTCTCGCCCTTGGTGTTATTGTCGCTCTAACGACCTGCATCAGCTGCGGCGCGAACCGCCGTCAGCTGCATGCTGTTGTTAGACAGCACTGCGATTTCTGGATTGTTCAAGGTGTAAACACTTGAATGGTCAATGTACGAATGGACGCCTCCGCTTTGCCACCCGGCGTTCGCATATCAAAGTCCACCGTAATGGTGTGTGGTCCTGGACTGAGATCGCTCTTCAGTGATGACACCGTGGTGAGATGCGCCACCGGTCTGTTGATTCCGCCATCGATTTCAAATCCTGTGACTGGGAATGGGGCGCCATCCACTTTGACATGCAGTCTAACGGCGTTCCCGGAAGTGACGTTGAAAAACTGGCTGGAGACCTCAACCCTCACCGTGCAACTCTGCTTTCCACACT